>Ga0209517_10006865_pt1 | contig 13877 bp, 16 predicted proteins | sample PeaSoiMetSII2010_FD_187695 | JGI IMG/M metagenome (GOLD analysis project Ga0209517, IMG submission 187695) | Peat soil microbial communities from Weissenstadt, Germany - SII-2010 (SPAdes) (version 2) | ecosystem: Environmental > Terrestrial > Soil > Wetlands > Peat | place: Germany...
GTCAGCGGGGTGAAGACGACAGCATATCTGTCCGCGAGCCGCTGGATCGGGGGCTTCTCCTTCTCCGCCCTTCTGACGAGCTCGACGATCTTGGAATATTGGCTCTCGGTGCTCACCCTTGTGGCGGACATCTCGAAGGCCTGGCCGACGTTCAACGCGCCGCTCATCAGAGCGTCTCCCTCAGCCTTCGTCCTAGGAAGAGGTTCGCCGGTCAGAGCCGACTCGTCGATCTCGGCCGGCCCGCGCGTCAGCAGGCCGTCAACCGGAATCAGGTCTCCTGAACGCACGACCATCGTGTCGCCGACTGCGACTTCCTTCACCTCGACCTGCTCTATTCCGCCATCGCTTCGCCTGCGGTTCGCAATCTTTGGCGCGCGCGCGATGAGAGAGTCGAGAGACGAGGATGCCCTTCTGAATCCATAGTCGTCGAGAGCCTCTCCTCCCGACTGCATCAGCACTATTATCACGCCCGCGAACGCCTCATCAGTGAGGATGGCAGTCAGGATGGCGAGCATCGCTACAATGTCCGCCGCGAACTTTCCCCTCAGCATGCCTCGCAGCGTGTGGTAGACGACAGGCGTGCCACCTATCAGGAGCGTGGCGTACCAAATCAGACTTCCTAGGTCGGGTCGTCCCGCCGCGACCGTAGCTAGCCCCCCGGAGACGAGACCTACTATCGCTACGAAAGGTATCGGGTACTCTTTGAGGAGCGCCCTCAGCCTTGAGAGCCTGACTCTTGCGGCTTTCATGCGCTCACCTTGAGACCGAGGAAGAGCACGGGCTTGAACGAATTAGCCCTGTGCGCTTCCGGGAAGGAAGAGCTCCGATGAGCCGCAGATCGACTAGCCGCGTGAGTAGTATCTCCTCACAGGAGGCGAGAGAGACAAGAGCGCCGACGCCGCGCCAATCTACCCAAATCGGTCTCGAAGCAATATGGTAGGTCGCCATTCTCTATCGCCGGAAGAATTCCGGCGTCCGATATCTAATAAGCTGAGAAGAGGATTCTCAATACCGAGAACCACCTAAGGGGGACGCAACGGACCATCGTGATTCTCACACTTGAAAATCGACTGCCTCGTTAATACTCGCCAGATCCGCTTGAGCTTCCGGGTCCGCGTTAGATGGGGCGTTTCTACAATTCCCACGCGATATCAAGGGGGGCCCTTGCGTTCAGCCTCACTGTCGTCTTGTTAGTGTCGGCGCTCGCGCTAGCGTATTTCGCGGAGCCCCTGACCTCGAGCCGCTCCTCGACAACCAGCGCCCGGCAACTTCGCAACGTGACAGTCTTCGGCCTGGCTTCCACTGTAGGACCGGGCACGCACCTATTGTCTATGAGCTTCGCTGACACCAAGACCGGCGCGAATTTCACTGCGCCGGTTTCGGACGGGAAATTCTCCGTCAGTCTCCCCAACGGGGCCAGCTACGACGTTGTCGCGAGATGGGCCGGCAACTATTCGTGGCAGGCCGGCGCCAACGAAAGGGGCGATCTGACGGTCAACATGTCAGGCCCGACGGCGTCCATGTCCTACAACCTTCAGCTAGAGACCCCGCCGACAATCGTCGCGGTGCAAGGGACGATAACTTGGACCCTGCCCTCGGCATATCCGATTAGCGTTACTTACACGGCCTCCGACGGCGAATCGTTCCAGGCGGCAGTGCAGAATTCCACTTTCTCCACGCGGCTTCCCAACATGATGCAGTATCAGGTCAAGGTCTTCTGGCAGTATTCAGACGGCACGACCGACTACCTCTTCGGTGCCAATCAGACCATCAACGAGGCAGCGGGAGTAGTCGGGTTGAACCTTGTCATTCGCTGACGATGCTTGAAACTCCGTTGACCTCCAGAGCCAGCCGGCTATCTGTCGAGTCAAGACGCCCCGCCATCGCTCTCTTGAAGGGCAGTTTCCATCTCAGATGGTCGCGGCCCTCGATAGAAGAGCCCAAGCTCACCAAGAAGTTCGGTGACCTCAGACGGTCGATGGTGTTACGGTTAGTCGAAGAAGGCGAGACCTTCGGACTTGTCAGATTTAGCCCCTATGGCAAACCGTCTACTCTATCGAGAATATTTTTAGCGGGCCCGACGGGATTCGAACCCCGGGGGGTTCGGAACCTTGTTTCTTCAGGCGGACTGGATTCCATTGTGCTATCATAAGCCAGCTGGAGCATAAAAATGCCACGGTGCGGGTTGAGACATAAGTTCAACATTCCGGGCGCAAATCGAAAAGTCACCAAGTCTGGACCGGGGGACTCGGCAGATTATACGGGAGTCTTCGGCTCCCGACGCCCAAAGGCCTGTTGCTCGCGATTGCGTCTATCGACAGAAATAGAAAGGCCGCGGTCGAAGGGCTCTGGTTTAGTTGACGGTTGCAGCTCTCTCTGCTGAGCACAAGTTGTGAGTTCCGCGGCAGTCCGCACCGTTGTTTCTATCCGCCACGGCAGGAGGCCAAGTGTAAAGTCCGAGCACGAGGCCGACCCGTGATTCTGAGCGTACGGGACCAAATATACAGAGCCCGACTTCACTAACCTCTTATCCCCGAACCCGCTCGAAATGCATGGCGGCAGTCGTGAGAAACCAAACCTTCGCCCTGGCCTCGTCCTGGACTGGTTCGCAACCGCGCTGGGTAGCCGCGCAAATCGGTTATTCTTCAGGACCCTGTCAAGTCAAGGTCCGTGTGATTGACTGTCAGCTTGTCTAAACGCACCTTGCCGATGTGTTCCCGGAGATTATTCGTTGGGACCTTGGAGCCGGAGAACTGGCAGGGTCGCTAATGTCCTTCTGGCGAAGCCTTTGACGTGGATTCTGCAGCAGTTGATGGATGATTCATCGATTGTCAATTCTTCTGCTTTGGCCATTCCCTTGATCTTGGTTGCGGTACTGGAATAACACTCGGATAAAAGTAAAGATAATCGTTCAAAAATGTCGGTCCAGTTACGTAATGCGCCTCCCGTCCTCGTGCAGGTCGCTCCTTGATGATCATGTCGTGACGCCGGCGCGGGATCTCTCGGCGGGGGTCAAGGGCAGGAAATCCACTTTCGTTTGGATCCTCTTTTTTCTGGTAGTGCTGGTTGCCGCTTACTTCAGGCTCTCTTCCCTGAATCTGGCTGAATTCAAGAACGACGAGGCCGGGACCTCCATCATCGTCAAGGCCCTCGTAGAGCATGGAAAGGTGCCCTTCTTGGGACCTTCCCTGACCACGGGCGGGAACGCCGGGCCGGTCTATTATTACATCCTGGCCATCCCGTTCTTGGTATCGGCCAATCCGATCGTCGCCTCGGCGTTCACAGCCGTCCTCAACATCGTAGGCATCGTCTTCACGTTCAAATTCGCGAGGGAGTTCTTCAGTGAAAGGGTCGCGCTCATCGCGACAGCCCTCTGCGCGGTCTCCCCGTTCGCCATACTCTTCTCGAGGAAGATATGGAACCCCGACCTCATCTTCCCATTCACGGTCATCCTCTTGTACTGCCTCTACACCTTCGTGATCAAGGGCAGGCCGAGGTACCTCGTGCCCATCTTCGCCCTCTACGCCGTCGTCCTCCAGATCCACCCGATAACGCTCTTTCTCGCTCCCGTGATCTTGCTCTTCCTCTGGAAGTTCAGGTCGGGGATTCGACCGAGGTACCTCTTCTTCGGCGCGGCCCTGTTCCTGGCGCTCTTCGCCCCCTTCATCTACGGCCAAGCTACCAGCGGCTTCGGCGAAGGCGGCCGCTTTGCGTCCACGCTAAAGTATTTCATCTTTGACAATGTGAATCCGAGCGTCGTCAGCCTCCTTTTCGCAGACACCAGTGGTACAGGCTTCGATTACATCCTCGGGTCGAACGCGCCTGCGTTCTTCTCGTCGATCTATCACGTAAACGACTACTTCGTGGTGGAGAACCTCTGCCTCTATCTCGGCTCCGCGCTCGTACTGGTCCGCGCGACGAGGCACCCGTTCGGCGAGAACGTGAAATACTCGATGCTACTCGCATGGGTCGCAGTCCCGACGCTCATACTCCTTTTCTTTAATCCCGCCCAAGGCCTGTATCCATTCAACCTGGTGATGCTCTTTCCGGCCAACTTCCTGTTGGTCGCGGTCCTCTTTGACTACGCCATCAGTGGAAGAAAGGGCGCAAGCTTCCTTGGTGAGCCATTACCAAGCCTGCCGAAGGTCGCAAGAATCTTCGCGGTGGTGATCCTTATCTCGATACTCGTGTCGCAGATGGCATTCGGGATAGGCTTCCTCGGGCTCCTAAATTCAAAGGGGGGCACGCCAGGAGATTATGACGTGGGACTCCAATACAAAGTGGACGTTGCCGCATACATCGCGCACAACTCCAACGGCAGCAGCTTCACAATATCATACAACCTCACTCCGGGACAGATTGGTATGGAGTATGGCTATCTGCTCGGTCTTTACAACAAAGTGCCATCAGCCTTCGCTAACCTGCACTACATCGTGATAGACCATCTACGTGGGGCTAACGCGTCGCTATTGCAGGAGCTTTCGGGTTATCCGAAGGCGGATTTCGGGCCCCTGACCGTTTACATCATTCAAACCTAGCCTCTTCGCGGTGCTCCGCCCCGTTTCTCATGGAATCCCACCGATGCCGCTGATTGAATTGTGAGACCTCTCCTTCGGATGGCTCTTCACCCGCGACTCCCCGTCAGGGACGATAATTGTAACGAAGGACATCCCAAAGACTCGCGTCGTCCTTGAGTCGCTGAACACCATCATCGCGGTGACGGAACTCTGCAGGCTGCACGGAGTCAGGCCACCCGCCTTCTACTCGTGGAGGGAAGAACTTTTTCCAGGATCGGGAAGCTCGCCCTCCGGGTAGCTCAGGGACCCGGTGAAGGAGAGATGGGAGGGGAGAACGAACGCCTGAAGAAGCCGATTGGGGAGCTGACCCGTTGCCAACGGATGCTTTTGTAAAGACATTGGAGGCGGCAGGGAGGAGAGGCTCGCGTCGATTCAAGTCAGGCGCGAGCCTCAAGCGGTTTTGTTAGGGGTCATGCCTGAACGGGTAGGGTTGAGACTCTGGAAAGTCGGCCGGACTTGATTGAGTCGTGATCCACATTTGGGCTATATTTTCTTGCTTGCTGCCCGGTACGCTTCGAATCCGAAAAGCACAACTGCAACGAGGAGTCCAAGCACAGACAGGTAGTATCCCGCGTAGAAGGTCGGTGGTCGCAACACGGTCAAAAGGGCCACCAAGATGGTGGCGAAAAACGAGGTATAGCTAATTTGAGCCGGAATTAGTAGCCGCCTGACTCTTATGACGTTTTCAAACGTCCTTTTGTCCACCAGATACCCGCCCTCCGTTTCCCGAATCATTCCGGCCTCCGATAGCTTCGCCAAGTGATACGACGCGACCGACGCCGAGCTAAGTTTGAGTGCCCTCTGTATGTCGTGAGGGCCTACCGCTTTTCCTTCCCTGAAGATGTAGCGGTACACCTTGAGGGTCGTGTCCTTCAAGGGTGTCTCGGGTTCGCCCTTTTCCACTGTTCTCGTCAAACCAGATGCCACTCCTTAGGCTGAGACATCAGAGGTCAACTATCTCGCCGCGCTGTGACGAAGTACCTCAGAAGTCGCAGTTGTTATTATACTGTTCCGTGAAGACACCGTTAGTGAAAGTGGTCCCCACGTTTATGTTGTAGATAGAGGAACTAAGGGCAGTGCAGTAGTTGTACATAGTATCGTAGCTGTCCCAGCCGTTGCTGACCGGGGTGGTGTAGAAGATACAGGAACTTGAAGAGGTACCTGGGCACATGATGGGAGTTACATTGAGAGTGCCCCACGATGTCGGAATAGGACAACATCCATTTGAGGGCGTTTCGATTATTGCTTGAGCCCAGTACGCGGCTGGGTACGTAGTTGATGCCATATCTTGCCAGCCACTGCCACATAACCAGTGCTGGACTGTGTCCTGGACGAACGCTTCGTAGTCATTTCCATTTCCGTTCCCTCCGGAATAAGCCCCGTTCTCCTCGAATGCCTCTATACTGTCCGATGAGGAGACCGGGTATGACGAGCCGCAAGGTTGAGCGGCGAGATTGCAACTGGTCCCACTGAGACATTCCCACCATGACGTATATACGGTTGAGCTGCAAGATGTTGTTGAAGTACAGGGAACTTTTATGTCGACTCCGGATTGCATTAGGAATCCGCTACCGCCCTGCCCGTAGGACAAGCCATCCCAGATGGACATTTCGCACTGATATGGAGATGCGTGATAGCAATTACTGTTCCAACTGACTGATGGCACGTTATAGTTAATTTGGCTGTAATACTCCTGTTGGTTTGTGCAAGTTGAGGCGTCGCAGGCTTCGTAGCCGGAGAAGTAGGTGATGCTTTGGAGGGCCCGATCCACCACCACGCTCGTAACATTCGTCATTTCCGGGTTTTCGAAGACTGTGATACCTTCTGGGACGGTGACTCCACCCGATGACATTGTGACCCCTTCGACCGTGAATCCAACAGACAATTGACCTAGCGTGACATCACCGCATGTCACCGGGTCGTATGTGTCTGTAGCGTATAATGTGCTGAACGCGTAACCGTGCCCGGAGGCGCTTTCTTGGAACTGGGCTGAGTGCTCCGCCAAGTCAATGGCAGCGGTCGAGTTGACTGCAGAAAGAACGGAGTTAAATTGAGAGACGAGCTCCTGAGTGCATGTTCCGGTCTGAGCTGCCGGCGTATTCTCTGGCGAGCCCTGAATTCGCGAAGAGGCCGACGAGGATAAGGTTAGCGCCAAGAGCACAGATAGCGCAAAGACAGATTTTATCCGGCGGCCGGAGAGAACTTCGAGCTTCATCATTCTCACGAGGAGAAAGAGTCATTCTTCCTATTTACGTCTACTTCAACAATTAATCAGAAGAATTATCCTGGCCGCCAACGACCGTACGAAGCGCGGCGAAGACTTGTTCTAGAATTAGAACGGAATGTTTCAATGATAGGGCTTTACCCGACCCTTTCCATACTGTGCCCTGTGAGTAATGATGTCGGAATTCAAAGGAAAGATACTGATGGGCGTCACCGCATCCGTGGTGGTTGCGCTCGGCTTCGCGACGGGCGTGTATTTCCTCGCTCAACCGGCTCCTCCGGCCATGAGTTCAACCCAGACAACACTGACCGAACCTAGCTCAACGTCATCGATATTCTCGGTCTCTACTCAATCCTCTTCCTCCCACGCTGGACTTTACGAATTGGAATTTGTGCAGGAAGCGAGATGCACTTATGGAGGTTGGGTTTATCCCTGGGGAGTCCTGCTCAACGGTACCACGAGTCGGACGATAGTTGAACCTTCAAATGAAACGCTTGGACTCCTATACAACAACGACCCGAATAACGCCAGCTACTCCCAGATTGTCTTCTGGGTACCGAATGGAGTCTACAATTACACGGTTCTTCCATCAAAATATTTCTCCCAGTCGGGCACGGTCACCATTCTAGGTAACAACACCCAAATCAATGTCTTCCAGAGCCTCCTTGCTATGGGGTGCACGTCTACCACAGTGGCGAAGAGCCCCTGAAAGGATGATGCTCATTACGACTGCCCGAATCAGCTCAAAATGGGGGGCGCGCTTCTTTTAGAAGGCGAGTCACGAACGAAGGTCAAACTGAACTTCGGTGACCGAGTCTTCTTAGTGCACAAGGGTTGAGCCTTAGCCCAAACGAGCTAATGCACAAGAGTGGAGCATTATCCTAGCGGATTTCGCAAAAGTCTTGCAAAAAATGAAGGATTCCGCTTGAATGCTGCTAAATTTGCGTTTAGTCGTTAAGGCCGACTTCGCGTTAACGACGATGAGGTTCGATGTCGAGATGGCAGACTCCCGGTCGAAGTGCGTCCGTGAGGAGATGCGTCGTCGACAAAGCCGAAGAGCTCCGTCTGCGCCAACGGGGTAAGGCACCCCGATGAAGCTGATCGTCGACCTGGTATAGAAAGTATGGCATCGGTGGAATATGTCGTAGGGTCAGCGAGACTGCCCGGTACGGTGGCCTGGCGCGGGGAAAGCGCGCCATCGACCCTCGCAGAAAATGCCATGAAAGGAGGATTGCAACCTCCCTAAGTTATGGCCCACATAAGGCCATAACTCCTGTTTGGACTTGCCTGTATTAGGCCATAACTCCAGTGCATTACTTGGGGGACCGCATCTGTCCATAACTCTTGTCCAGACTTGTGGACAGCATTTGTCCACATCTCTCCGCGAATCCGTAGCGTTTCTGCAGACTGCCTGACGAGGGGGCCGAGACTTGTGCTCCACTCGAGCATGACTCTTGCGTCGACCAGTGACGCGCATCTGTCCACTAGAACCCCATGTAGTCGCATCTCCAGTGTCTGAGGAGCTCGAGGGAACACGCTTTACTGATTCTGGTCGATTTGTGCCTGGCTATCGTCGTTTTTGGCAAGGTTGCCACATAGGGTTGCCAAACTTGGGCCTAGGGTTGGTTGCCAATTTTGGGCTGGAGGGTTTTGCCAAAAGAAGCATTAGGGCTGCCAAACTACAGGCCGATGTTGACATCCGTGGCGACCTCATGTTGACTTGCCGCCCTTCATTTTGACATGACAGCCCCCGGTGTTGCCAAATCGCCCTCAGATGTTGACATTTCAGTCCGCTAGGATGTCAACGTCAGTCCCTGGATGTCGGCGTGCATTGCCTGTGCTAAATACTGGCCGCACCTTCGATACTGTATTCTATCTTTCTCTCTATTTCAGGACGGCATTGAAGGTTCGGCGTGAGCAGTTGCCATCGAGGGCCCCTTCGCGGGCGAAGAAATAGCTACGTAGCTACCTCTACGGGATAAAGGAGAGGTTGATGGAAGAGATCTCCGGCCTCATTTTTCTCAGACCTCCAATGTTTCCTTAGCCCTCAACCTTTCGCCTTCGTGCTATTCGTGAAAACTCTACCATTGGACGCCGTTGCGGATATTCTCTCATCCTCTCTCATTATTTTTTGGACCGGTTCTTCCTATTATCCCCCTTTCTTTGGCCTTGCAAAATCCCGTCGTGAACTCTCTACGGGCTAACTGTCACTCCCGCGGCATCAATTTTTCGAGTTCCTTCCCTTGGTCGTCCTCCTCTCGGATTTCGCCTTCACCCGCCTCGAAGTGACCGCTCATCTCGCTTCGCTCGATTCGCGGGGTGTTGCATGCCATGCGCTCGCGAGGAGGGGGCGAGAAGGGAGGAAGAATTGCGCTATTCTCGCAGAAAGGGGTTCTCGAGCCATACCCATTCCGGCGGGCATAGCAGGCTGCTCCCTCAACTTAGAGCCTGAGGGTTACCACCGCATCCCCAAAAACATAGAACCGCAATCCATTACCCTTTTACAGAACTTTCATCTCTATGCATCGTGAAAACTGATTCTACCGATTCCGGCAAATTCGTCCACATCAGCCTTCGCATCTCCGCGAAGCTCAGGAGTCGGCTGAAGAGAGAATCGAAGCGTCGACATCTCACGTTGAATTCCTACATCAACGATATTCTTGCAAGACATGACTTATTCGACAAGATCTTGGAGACCATGAAGGCAATCCCGCTGAGCGAGGAGTTCTTCCGGAGCTGGTTACAGAAAACCTCATTAGAAGACTTGGAGGAGATGGCAAAGGGCATCGGGCCTAAGGTCGCGAGGCGGAGCTTCGCCTCTCGTGGGATTGAATTCAACCTCGACAATCTGATCGAGTTCTACTTCGAACCACTTTCAGACTATTCTGGGTGGTATCAGTTCGAATGGGACTTTGTAGGCGCAAGTCGTAGGCTGATCTTCACGCACCCGCACGGCCCGAAGTGGACCGCGTTCTTGAGCCGTTACTATGCCGCGATAATACGCTCGGCGACGGGAGCTGAGCCTGACATGACCGTTGAGGAAGGAGTAATCACATTCACGTGTAGATAGACCAAGACACATACGCAGCGACGATGATAATCTTAGAGCGAGAGTCGCGTACCCACTTGGTTCCAGATAAAGAGGACGCTACAAACTGCTATCTTGTATCATCTTGTGGCACACCGGTCTAAATACATGAGCTCTGCATGATGGATTCATGCACTTCCGAGGGTCATGGTCGAAGATGGAACCCGATAGGAGGATGCCTCGCCGCAAGGTAACCGTGTATAGCCTTTTGACATCCATGATACTTGTCCTCCTTCTTGCTGGAAATTTCTTTCCCGTTTTCGCGACAGCGTCCGATGATAATTTTGGGATGTACTATGACACGGCTTACGTTCCTTCAAACACTAGCGGAATCCAGGCGAGCTATTCGATCAGCACATCAGGGATAAGTTGCACGAGCACTTCTGGCTCCTTTGCCGCGGTGGAATCAGTCAGAACGAATGGTGGCTCCCCCGATCAATGGTGGCTTCAGGGAATTGTCGGACTTTATTGTAGGAACTATCCTTCAGCTTCGTTTTGGCAAGTTGGCACTCAAGTATTTGATAACAATGGGAATCTAGTGAACGCCTGCCCGCCGACCTGCGGAAATCTTGCTACGCTCTCAACATCAACGTACCCGAGTCTCAGCGGGACAATCTCAATCTACTACAGCGGTTCTGCTTGGATTCTTAAGATGTACGTATCGCAAACCGGTCAAAACTACGAGCCATCGACTTACTCTTCCATTGCCGGGACGCTCGTGGAATCAACTTCCGGGTCCAACGATTGGACGAGTATTGAATCGGATCCAAATCAGAGCGGTCTGAGCTACACTTCAGCCTTGTCTTGGGACATCACTAATCCTGAATTCCTTGTGGCTGGCGGTTGGGAAACCTGGAACACCGGATCGAGTGGATCCTGCTCGCTCGACGCGTACGTGGCAGATCAACCAAACACCCCTTCGACGAACACGCTTGCAGTTCAGAAAATATCCAATGATGGCGTGAATGTGTACTACTACGGGGCAAATCCGCCAAGTAACAATGGGAACACAATCTCCTGGTCGATTGCAAGTTCATACTACCTCACCATGGGCGTCAATGGCGGTGGAACGGTATCGCCTTCGAGTGGGAACCAAAACTGCGATTCATCAGTCTCTATTACGGGATCGCCAGGCGCTGGGGACCAGTTCTGCTACTGGACTGGAAGTGGCAGCGGTTCTTACACTGGTAGCAACAATCCAGCCTCCGTTACAATGAATGCGGCCATAACAGAGACTGCTGTGATGAAGTCAACCTGCCCTCAGTTCCCATCCGGCTGAGATTGAGCACCTTCAGACGAATTTCTCACCCGGACTCTGCAAAAAAGCTAAACGCAGCCACGGGAGCAGAAATCCTATGAACCGACAGATAGTCATTGGGATGATAGTCGTTCTTATGCTCGGAGTGGGTTTCGGCTCCGTGATGATTCCTCGAACAGTAACGCAGACAAGTACTGTCATGACTACTGAGACTTCGACGGAAGTCACAACTATGATCGCTCCCGGCAACTCCTCCGAAACGGTAGTCACTGCAACTGTAATTACCGTGATTGTCAATCCCGTAGTGGCAACTTGCACGACCATCTCAGGCACGCGATCAATAGTCTACACATACCTTGTTCCCGGGGAGAGGAGCACAGTGACCACAGTCTATCCTCCGAATGTTCCTCAAACGTTGTTCCAAGTCAGCATTCTCACTGTATCGACGCTTTCTAACAGCAATCAAACGATTGCCAAGACACCGGATAACTGCTAGATAGTCACCCCGGTTAATGCCAATGGAGCGAATGAGCTTATGTTACTCGTATGTGAGAAAGAACCATAATGGGCGGATAGGCAATCTAGGGCCCACACCAATATCCTACAGAACTTGCTTTTTTCGTTCGCAGATGTCAAAATGCTGTCGGGTCATGACGGGCCTGAGTATTTATGCCCGTTCGACTTTCCGCTTGACTGCCGCGAGGAAGAGAAACGAGGCTGACTATGAATCACCAAATGGACGACTTGACGAACTTTGAAATGAGGGCGGTGGCGGAGGCCACCCGAAGGCTACCCGAACAACTGGTCGCCGCCTACCTCGAAATGCTCGTGGGAAAGGGATACGTGAAGAAGGACAGCTCCGGACGTTACAAGGTCTCGGACAAGGAGTTCCTCGACCTGCTCTTGGAGGCTGCGGACGACATCAACAAGAAGGTGGTTCCCATCAAGAACTGGAAGGATCCCCGCCCGGTCCTCGCCTGGCACATGGCCCGAATCGTGCTCGGCTACGATGTGGACACCCCTCATGATAGAATGAACGCCGAGGAGATGGGGAGGCTGATGAGCGTTATCCACGCCCTCCTCAGCACCCATTTCTCGAACCCGAGACTGCTCAACCTTGCACTTCGGATATAGGATCGGTTCGGCTTGGCAGACCTGGAGAAGATGATCGGGGAGGCCGGCTATCTGAAGCTCTCGTACCACGTCCCTAACATCCTGAACGCGAGGGGATTCGAGGGCGAGAGGCCGAGCGAAGAGAGCGACGCCGGGTCCACCGACTTCGAACTCCTGAAGCGCGGATATCTTGAGTACCTCGGTCTTGTGGTCGACCACACCCTCAGGGGCAAAGTCTGGAAGCAGGTCGTCAAGGACAACCTCCACAGAGCGACGCTCGAACAGCTCCTGGACCATATCTCGGAACTCACAGACAGTGTCTGGGAGAGCGGTCTCTACGACAGGTGCGAGGAGCTCGATTCGCGATATGGGCTGAAAGTGCCCTTCATGAGGTAGCTGAGAATGATAGCCGATGAGAAGCACGTGGCGCGGGCCTTGATGAACCTCATCGGCGAGGGGCTTGACTCCGCGAGGGAATTGATCGAAGCGTCAAAGGACAAGCTCAAGCCAAGCGACATCAAGTTCAGTCTCGACGCCCTGTTGAGGAAGGGCGTGATCAAGGTGACAAAGAGATGAAGAATAGCGATACGGCCTGTGAGGGCCGAGCGCAGGGGTAGGGCGAAAGATGCGGTCAAAAAAAAATAATGCAGAAGATTAGAGAATATCCGCAACGGTGTTAGGTGACTGTCTAGACTGGGTTTTGCGTTTTCCTCTCCCTAGCGAGGACGACGTGCAGAGCCTTCCGACCCGTCTCGGGGTTGCTGGACTGGCGCACATGTAGATGTGGCTCCTCTGAAAGATTCGCGTCCTGCCCTATCGTGACGAGCGATTCTACCTCAGGGCCGAATATGTTGGAATTATGTCTTCGTTTTTGATTGGGTGTTTGGTCTGCTTCCTGGATCGGTATTTCGATTGCTTCCGCTGGTGACCAGTTGGCGGACGTCATGGTGTTCTTCTGCCATTACCTTGTTTCCTTTTTCGCTGCAGATTGCTTCATCACCTTCTCTTTGACCCACAATCGGTTGCAGAGAGCCAGGTCATCAGCGCGGGGGCTCTTCGATGGCGTCCGCTTGGGCCACATCTTCAAATGCCGTCCTCACATAGAGAAAGAATAGAATACGGCATCCAAGGCCAGATCAGTATTTAACACGGGCAATGGACGTTGACATCTGGGAATGGACGTTGACATCCAGCATGAGGAAGTGTCAACATCTGAGGGCGATTTGGCAACGTCGGAGGGCTATTATGTCAACATCGGGGGCGGCATGTCAACGTGACGTTGCCTGGATGTCAACATAGACCCGGAGTTTGGCAACCTTCTGAGTGAATTGGCAACCTTGGGGGGTATTTTGGCAACCCGAGGCCTGTTTTGGCAACCCTGGGCCCAAATTTTGGCAACCCTGAATAGCAAGGTTGCCAATCGACAAAAATTGCAATGAATCGAAGAAGAATTGCCGGCCGCGCTGCCTAGCAGCTCGCAAAACAAAACGCTGAAAAAATGAAACCCGATCTCACCGGCCGGTGCGAAGCCTCGTCCGACGCGTGAAACGCGAAGACTCGAGACTGGAACGAAACGTTGCAAGCCTAGGGGGCAAATACCGAACCTAGTCGCCAGCC
>Ga0209517_10006868_pt1 | contig 13873 bp, 10 predicted proteins | sample PeaSoiMetSII2010_FD_187695 | JGI IMG/M metagenome (GOLD analysis project Ga0209517, IMG submission 187695) | Peat soil microbial communities from Weissenstadt, Germany - SII-2010 (SPAdes) (version 2) | ecosystem: Environmental > Terrestrial > Soil > Wetlands > Peat | place: Germany...
CGGCACAGGATCACCAGATCATCCGCATAGGCCACGATGCGCGAGCCGAGGCGCTCCTCTAACCCACGCCGCTTCCATCCCAGCACGAACCGGTGCATGTATAGATTCGCCAGCAGTGCGGTAGACGCTCCGGCCGCGCGACCGGTAGTCCTTTGCGGCCATTTCGCAGCGCCAGCATCGCACCTACCCGCCAGAGAGTACCGCCACTTGGGCGTCGCGGGATCGGTATTGGTCTTTTCATCATAGTCTTGTCGGCCCACTTGGCCGTCACGCCTTGGTTTGGACTACACTGAAAACTCATTGAAGCAGTTCGGCGTCTCTGAAACTTGGAGCTCAGGGAACCAACATGATTGACGCGCGTACGGGCAAATCCCTCACTACAGGCAGTCTTGAAGCTGCAGAACAGTATCAGCTGGCTGTTGATCGCATCCTTGGCTCTGAGACGGGCGCAGCAGAAGCCCTCGATCGGGCTTTGGCGCTGGACAGCAATCTCGCTCCGGCCCTAGCCGCACGCTACATGCTTGCCAAAGACGCTAAGTCAGCGGACGCCGATGTCTTCAAAGAGCGTGCACTCATGGCGGCAGAAGCCGCGCTGCCCTGGGAGCGTGCGCATATCCTCGCGCTCTTTGCCCTGCTTGAAGACCCTTATTCCAACCTTGCAGCGACCGAGGCCTACATCGCTGGCAATCCCAGTGACCTGCTGGTCATCTCGCAAGTTTGTGGTTACCTGATCTTTTACGGCGGTGCGCGCAAGCTTGAGCGCGTTCTGATATGGAACGACCGGTCAAGTGTTGATTGATGACGTGTAGTCATGATTCCTGAAGGATCAAGCGCAAGCAGACAGCGGCCGCGGCAGCGATGTGCGACGGTTGATCACTCTGATATTCGTGGATCGAGTGCGAGCACTCGCCATCATGGTCGTGATCCGTCGGGAGCTGCCTTGCGACTAAGAGCGCGGGTTCGGCCCGGAGGCTACCGCATAGAACGCGTCGAGGGTTCTCCTTTACCGCGTGCCACCACAGCCGCTGTCTGCTTGCGCTTTGCACCGTCTCTGTCCTGTGATTCCTTGGGCTTCTCAAGCGGCCTGGCGCAGCGGGACCTTCACTTCCTGCTCCACGTGCACGCCGATCGCCCAGATGAAGCCGAGCAGTTCGCGCCCGACAGCCGTGACGGTCTGCTGTTTGGACTTGCCGCGCGCCATGAGTCGTGCGTAGCGCTGATGCAGCCGCTGTTGCGCCTTCCAGGCCAGAGCGGTCACGGCCGCACTGCTGTGCCGCTGCCGGGCCGCGAGCGTCTTGCCCACCGCAGGGCGGTGCCGGTAAGCCCAGGCAGCCTCCACCACGATGCGCCGCAGATGTGCATTGCCCGCCTTGCTGATCGCCCCGCGGCGGATGTGCGGCCCGCTCGAGTGCTCGCGCGAGACCGCGCCGCTGTAGCCCATCAGTTGCCGCGGATGCTCGAAGCGCGAGAGCTCACCCACCTCGGCCATGATCGATACGGCGCTGAGTTGTGCGATCCCGCGCAGGCTCTCCAGTGCCTCGATCACCGCGCGCATCTTCACCGGCAGCGTCTCGATCGCCTCATCGATCGAGCGCTCCAGGCGCCTGATGCGCTCGGCGCTGTGCTCGACTTCATGCAGGTAGTCACTGAGCGTGACCTCTTGCGCGCGATGCGCAAAGTGTACCTGGGCCTTGACCCACTGCAGGTACTTGTCGGTCCAGGCCCGCGTGCCCTCGGGGGCGCGCCGCCCGTGGCGCAGCAGGAATTTGCCGAGCCGGTGACGGGCGCGCAGCTGATCACGCTTGGCGGCCAACCGCGCTCGCACCAGATCGCGCAGCGCCTCATGCGCCGCATCCGGCACCCACACCGCCGTCAGATCCCCAGCGCGGTAGTTGCGCGCGAGCTTCTCGGCGTCTCGCCGATCCGTCTTGACCCGATCCCCGGCCTTCACCGGCACCAGCGTCGGGGCCACCACCTCGCATTTCACACCCAGTTCGCTCAGTTGCCAGTACAGCACGTAGCCGGTCGGGCCCGCCTCATAGCACACGCGCAGCTGCTCGGGTTTGCCGAGCTTACGGATCAAGCGGCCGACCGATTCGGCACGGTTGGGGATCACCCCGAGACTGCGCACTTCACCGCCGACTTCCGCCACTGCCACGGCAATCGTCTCCGCATGGACATCAAGCCCTACAAATCGTACGTTCCTCATGGCCGGCTCCCATTCGTATGCGGCTCTGCGCCGCGGTTCTTTCCCGATCCGAAGCGTAACCCGCGCTTTGCGAATCGGGAGCCGGTCGTTCCATTGTGACTAAGTCGAGTATCCAGCAAGCGGTTATTCCTGGCGCCCGACGTGGTCCACGGGCTGGCACGAATTGGAGCTGTATTCCGCTGAGCAGTCAGAGCAATTCAAGTCGCTAAGTCTGGAAATGCTCAAACTCCAAGTCACGCTGCGAGAGGTCGCGCAGGCGCGGGCACGCGGTGATTTCCCCGCCGAGCAGCGGCTTTTGAGTTATTGCACAAACGGAACCGTATCCCCCTTGCCAACAACCGCAGATGGCCGCGGCGGAATGGATGTTCCGGCCATTAGCAAAGCATGGGCCGATTATGCGACAGAAAAAACCGCGGGCCTGCCTCGCCCGACATGGAGAGCAAAGCGAGACAAAGTCGCTCGTTTGCCGGCGAACCGCTGCAAACGCTACCCAGGAAAAACAGTTGCTGAACTCCTGGATATGCAGATCACTGCTGACGAGCTTCCATCCGCTCGCACCGTGCACGAAAAACTCGTGCGGATCGGGGCATTTCTGCAATGGTGCCGCGAGACGAAGGGTTATCCGACCTCTGACCCGCTCGCTGGAGTCCACGTCGATTCGGAGAGTCAGAGTTACGCCGCATTTACCCAAAATGATCTCAAACGGCTCTTTAACAGCGAAACATATGAACGAGGGCAGCACTCAAAGTCATGGCAAGAACCCGAGCGGGAGTCCGCAAAGCACCCATCAGCTCCAAACTCGTTGGATTGGGGCACGTAGTTCGACGCAAATGCTTTCTGTCCCGTTCGCCTTAGGCATTTGCGGCTCGCGCATGCTCTCCCTCAGCCGCCAGGAGAGCGTCGTCGAACACGAGTTGCGCCTCATTGGGATTCTTGAGCGAATTGGAGCGTTCCAAGGCAGCAAATGCATTTTGCTTACTGCTCATATCTAGCCACCTACTGAAACGTGCGGCGCGCGAGAGCATGCGTTCTAAAGGGACTCGTTCCGAGTTCGCGATCGCCTTCAACGCGGATATGTAATCTTCGCGATAGACTGTGGGGATGATGATACGTGTCAGCCCAGACTGCGAAAGAAACAAATTTGTGGCAAGACGTGCCGTGCGACCATTACCGTCCGCGAAGGGGTGCACCTCGGCGACCACGAACATTGCAAGCGCCGCGCGGTTCTCTGATATTGCCGCACTCATGATCATTTCGTAGCCCTTTTCGAGGGTACCCAGTACAAGCTCAGGTGTCACAAATATTGTGGCGCCAGCCCGATTGTTTTGCGTCTTGAATTCGCCGGGATTCTTTGACTGACGTGACTGGATTACTTGCCGATTCCAGTCCCTAAGCTGCGAAGCAAATGCCTCGAAGCTTTGAGGGATTTCAGGATGCGCTTTTGATTGCAGGATCGCCGCGTAGGTACCCAGAATGTCGCGCGAGTCGTCCTCTCGGTACTTCAGCGGTTGGCCCTTAATGACGATGTCATGTGCCTCTTCGAGCTCGAACTCCGTCCCTTCAATGTAGTTGGAAAAGTAACTCTCAATGAACGCCTGCAGCAAAGAGTCGGCGCGCGGATCCGCGAGAGGCACTTGAAGTGGATCGCGATTCAGGTGCGCCGCCAAAGCCTGAAAAAGACTGACTCGTGCTTCATCGTATGGTCTACCAACGGCGCGAGCGATTGCGGTCGGCGCTGTTAACCGCGTTGCTCGGGTACCAAGCAGCGCACCGATTGTCTTGTCGAGAATATTGAACTCCCGCTCGAGCTTCAGTGGTGCTGAGATCGCTCGCGCAGCATCTCGAATGCGGTTTGTAGCGTTGCTAATATCGCGACTAATTAAGCGTTCCAGCCAAGCTTCGAGCCCTTCGGGACCTATTGTGCGTCGTTCTTCGGGCTTACCGCGGCTAGCGGTAAGATTTTCTAGCAACGCACGGGCCTGGCTTGAGATGAAGACATCTCCGCCAAAAGTAGGTATGCGGGTGTCCGAGGCGAGGGGGCCATGTCCTTGTACTACGCGCAGCTTGACGCCTGGCAGAACAAAATCTCGTCGATAGGGTCCCGTAAGAAATAGGCTCCCGGCAGGAGTTGGTATTCCTCCCTCCAGCGCCGACCGGTGAGAAATGATGGTGCCAGGTGCGACTAGCGAGCACAGCGCGAGAATCTCGCGGCGCACAATTGATTCCAAAGGCTGGACTAGGTCGTCGGTGTAGATCCCGGGGTAGATGCGGCGCAGTTTCGCTTGCTTAGCGAGCCTTTGTAGGCGCCGAGCCTCCGTTTTGTCGTGTGGGGCGGTTATTAGAGGCATGTCGCTAATCTCCGCATATAGGGGGATAGGGTCGGGACATTTTGTCGCTATTGTACTCCTAAATTACTAGTTTTGTCGCTTATAATCGCATAACTTTGGAATCATCTCTAGCCTTGTCGCAAACCGCAGCATAATTGGGCCAGAACGATGACTCTGTCGCCAACTTCTACCGAATTACCCCTATTTGTCGCAAGTCTCCCCGCACGCTCCATCGGCCAGCGCAGCCATCCTCACGCCCCAAAGAGACGGCCAGGCCGCCATCAGCCTCATGCGGGCGCCATTCACCCTAAATCCCCCCGCGTCCGGTACCGCTGCCGGGGCGTGCCGGCGCACACTGCCGTTGCATGCCGATAGACTGTGAGCCCTCAGATGGACAGTAACGCAACCCAATCGGCGTGGAGCCGCGAGCAATTCGAAACCCAGCTGCGCGCTAAGGGCAGCGGTTACCACATCCGCCACCCCATGAACGTGCTGCTGAACACGGGCGGCGCATCGCGCGAGCAGATACAAGGGTGGGTCGCCAACCGGTTCTACTATCAGATATCGATACCGGTGAAGGATGCGGCGATCATCGCCAACTGCCCGGACCGCGAAGTCCGGCGCGGCTGGGTCCAACGTATCCTGGACCACGACGGCTTCGATATCGGCGGCTTGCACGACGATGGCGGCATCGAGGCGTGGATCCGCCTGGGACTGGCGACCGGACTTACGCGCGAGGAGATCATCGACCTGCGGCATCTGGTTCCAGGCGTGCGCTTTGCAGTGGATGCCTACGTCAACTTTGCACGCCGCGCTCCGTGGCAAGAGGCCGTGTGCTCCTCGCTCACGGAGTTGTTTGCGCCGGAGATCCACCAGCAGCGTCTCGCCAACTGGCCGCAGCATTACGCCTGGATCGACTCCGGCGGGCTGCAGTACTTTCGCAATCGCACCACCCAGGCGCCGCGCGACGTCATGCAGGGCTTGAAGATCACGCTCGATTATTTCAACACGCGGGCACAGCAGGAGCGCGCGCTCGAGATCCTGCAGTTCAAGCTGCATGTGTTGTGGTCGATGAACGACGCGATGGCGCTTCGCTACGGCGTCAAGATTTAAGCGCATAGACTGCGCTGGACATAATCGCCCAGCGACGGCGCACAGAAGCTTCCAGGCCGTCGTCTTCGACCTCGAAGTCCCTTTGACGTAATGCCGGGCGCATTCAATGCGTAAACCCTTCCGACGTTGGGACGCTGTTAGCGGACAACAGCCGAGGTTTGCGATTCAAATGCCGCGCCGTAGCCAACGTCATGGAGGGATCCCTATGAAAAGCACTGCAAGTAAATTTCTGTGTGTCGGCGCGATTGCCGTTGCACTCGCAGGCACTGCGGCGGTCGCGTCCGCCGACACGACCTGGCAGCAGAACCATCCGCGTCGTGAACAGGTAAACAATCGTCTCGCCAACCAGAACCGGCGTATCAATCAAGACGTCAAGAACGGTACCTTAACCAAGCGTCAGGCACACGCGCTGCACCAGGACGATCATCTGATTCGTCAGGAAGAGCGCGATATGGCCAGCCAGAATGGCAGCCATATCACCAAGCGCGAGCAGGCGGTACTAAACCAGCAGGAAAACGGCATCAGCGGTCAGATACCGCCGAAGTAAGCTTGCCAGTCCTCGTTCGTTCGGATCGCGCCGGACAGCGGCTGCGCGGCGCACTTCATGTGCGCAGGTCCTGAATACGGCCCTTCCAGGCGCCTCCGCGGCGCAAGCTGTATTGCAGCGCCGAGTGCACGGTCGCCGCCGCATAAAAGAGCGCAATCGCGGGCAGGCACAAACTCCAAAGCGGCGACAGACGGTAGAAGCGCACCATCGGCGCATAGCAGCCACTCATGAGGGCCCACGATGCGGCGGCGAGCGCCATGGGCAGCGGCCGGTCGGCGAACAGCAGCAGCGGCGGCAACATGTAGGTGACGCTCAGCGCCAGGACCGTGGCGGCCAGGAGCAGGTAGGAATGGCGCAGCTGATTGAAGGCCGAGCGCGATATCATGCGACCGATTTCTGCGAATGAGCCGTAGGGGCGCAGGCTGCGCGCGGTTCGAGTCGTCTGCAGCCAGACCGAGCCGCCCGCGGCCTTGGTGGCCCGCGCCAGCGCACAATCGTCGATCAGCTGCGAGCGAATGGCCTCCAAGCCACCGATTCGAGCGAGCATCTGCCGGCGCAGCAGCATGCAGCCCCCGGCGGCGGCGGCAGTCGTGGCATGAGGCGATGCGATCCATTTCGGCGGATAGAGCTGAAAGAAGAAAAAGACGAAGGCTGGAATGAGCAGCTTCTCGGCGAGCGTCGCTACGCGCAATTCCACCATATAGGACACCAGATCGCGGCGGTGAGTTTCGGCATTGGCGACCAGACTCTCGACGTTGGTCGCCTGGTGGTAAATGTCCGCATCGGTCAATAGCAGGAAGTCAGGCTCGAGCGCGACCGCAGCGGCCACGCCCTGCGACATCGCCCAAAGCTTTCCGGTCCAACCCGGCCGGAGCGGCACACCCGCGACGACCGTCAGGCGCGCCGCGGCGCCGATACGCTCGGCGGCTTCCAGCGCTGCGCTGGCCGTGCCGTCGGTACTACCGTCGTCGACGACGATCACATGCAACAAGCCGCCATACGACTGCTGCAGCAGGGAGCCGACCGCCTTGCCGATGACCGCGGCCTCGTCACGCGCAGGGATGATCGCGACGACGCGGCGTGTCAGATTCAGCGCCGGTGTCGCGCCTGCCGAATCGGACGCGACGCGCCAGAAGCCGCCGCGTGCCAGCAGCAGATACAGCCAGATGAGCAGCGACAGAGCAGCGATCGTCGGAACCACGCCGCTACCTTAGATAGCCGCGGCGCAAAAGAGAAGCCGACGCGCAGCCGCGCAGCGTTCACCGAGCCTTAGCAGCGCAGCTGGACTCGCTCGATCAGCAGGCGTGCTCTATCGGCGCACGGACCCACGAGTATCTCGACTTCCCCAGGCTCGAACACCGGCCGCAGGTCCTGCCCCAAGAAACGCAGCTGCGATGCCGGCAACGCCATCGCCACGCCGCCGGTTTCGCCGGGGCGCAGCGCAATTTTGGCGACCGATTTGAGCTCGAGCAGCGGGCGCGCAACGCTTGCAATCAGGTCATGCGTGAACAGAAACACGGTCTCCTCCGCTGCATAAGCGCCCGCGTTGGTGACCTCGACCCGGATCTCGATCGTGTCGGTTTCGGTCACGCTGGCAGGCGTCACGCGCAGATTGGCCAGGTGGAAGCGCGTGTACGTCAGTCCGTGGCCGAATGGGTACAGCGGCTCGTTCGGCAGGTCGAGATACTTGCTGGTGAAATGATCCTTGGGGTCGAAAGGTCTGCCGCCTGGACGCTGACCGAAGAATATCGGCACCTGTCCGACGGCGCGCGGCCAGGTGACCGCCGTGCGGCCACTCGGTGATACGCGACCCGTCAGGACGTCGGTGATGGCGTTGCCTGCCTCACTGCCCAGAAACCAGGCCGCCAGCACCGCATCCGCCTGTGCGGCCAGCCATGAGACCGTCAGCGGCCTGCCGGAGAACAGGATGGCGATGATTGGCACCGGGCGGCCGCGAGTGCGCTCGAACACGGCCTGCGCCAGCGCGCGCTGGCCGCCGGGAAGATCGGGATCGGCGCGGCTGGCCGCCTCGCCGCTCATCGTGGCGGCCTCGCCGAGGCATAGCAGGACCGCGTCCGCCGCATCGCAGAGCGCCAGGGCCTGCGCCATGCCCGTGTCATCCTCGCCATCGATCGGCACACCGGGCGCATAGCGGATGTCGCACTGAGTTAGACCCTGGCGCAGACCCGCGACGAGGCTGACCTGCTGCTCCGCCACACCGGCGGCCCACCAGGGCCCGCGCATTTCACCTGCGGCGTCGGCCAGCGGACCGATCACGGCCAAGCGGCCAATGCCGGCTCGCAGCGGCAGTGCATCCCGATCATTCTTCAGCAGCACGATGGCGCGCGCGGCGATGCTGCGCGCCAAGCGCCGGCGCTCGGTCAGGACGGCCGGCGTCTCGGCCGCGGAGCCTCGCCGATACGGATCGTCGAACAGGCCGAGCCGCTGCTTGAGGCGCAGCACGCGCCAGACCGATTCATTAATGTCCTGCAGAGCTACGAGGCCGCGTTGCAGAGCGATCGGCAGACCTCGGCGATAGGCACCCGCCATCATGTCGATATCCACGCCCGCCTTGAGCGCCAGCGTCGCGGCCTCGGCCAGATCGGCGGCGACACCGTGGCGAACCAGCTCGGCGACGGCGTTATAGTCGCTCACCACAACGCCCTCGAATCCCAGCTCTTGGCGCAGGCATTGGCGCAATAGCGGTACGTGCGCGGTCATCGGAATGCCGGCCAGGTCAGTGAAGGCGGGCATGACCGCGACCACGCCGGCCTCGATCGCCGCGACAAATGGCGGTAGATGCACCTCGCGCAGCGTGCGCTCGGAGATGTCGACCGAGGCGTATTCACGCCCTGCCAGCACCGGAGCATAAGCGCAGAAGTGTTTGGCGACGGCCGCGAGGGAGTCCGCGGCAGAAAGATCAGCGCCCTGAAAGCCGCGGACTTTGGCTTCGGCGATGCGCATCGCCAGCCATGGGTCTTCTCCCGGGCCTTCGGCGATGCGTCCCCAGCGGGGATCGCGCGCGACGTCCAACATCGGCGCGAATGTCATGGCAAGCCCATCCGCGGCCGCTTCCCGGGCCGCTTCACGCGCACTCAGTGCCCAAGCTTCGTGATCGAACAAGCCGGCCTCGGCCAGGGGAATCGGAAACAGCGTCCGATGTCCGTGGATAATATCGAGCGCAATCAGCAGCGGAATACCGAGGCGAGAGTGCTCGACTGCCAGACGCTGCATCTCATGCACCGGACCGGAACCGAGCATATTGAGCAGGTTGCCGATAGTCCCGGCCTTGATGGCCTCGGTCGAATCGCCGGCGATGACCGGGCCGGTCACGGTGTAGCCGGCCGCTGTCATGGTCAGCTGTCCGAGCTTCTCCTCGAGCGTCATGGCGTCAATCAGCGTCTCGATTCGGCGCATCGCCTGCAGTCCTCGTGCGCTAATGCGCTGCCATCATGACAGAGCCCATCGCAGAATTCGCCGGGTCGGCGGCGGCCCGGAATCGGGCCCGCGGTGCGCTGGAATCGTTACGAGTTGAACTCAAGTCCTGTTCCGCCGTGCGCGCTTCGGATTAAATGCCGCCATGGCCAATCACAGCGTAGCTTGGAACTTGCTAGGAGGGATCATGACGCTCAAGCCGTGTGCCGGGGGACTCGCCCGTGCGTAGACCCGACAAGGAACATGAGCTCGAGGCGACAGACCCCAGCCCGGCGTCGCTGGCCTCCCTGCCTGATGAGGAGCTCATTGAGCTCGTGCAACGGCAGACATTTCGTCTCTTCTGGGAGGACTCACATTCCCGCAGCGGCCTGGCGCCCGATGGTAGTCCGACGCGCAACCATCATGTGGACGATCTGGTTGCCGTCGGCGGGTCCGGTTTCGGTGTCATGGCACTCATCGTTGCCGCGGAGCGGGGCTGGGTTACGCGCGAAGCGGCGCTGGATCGCCTGGGACGCATGCTCGATTCGTTGATTCGCGCGACCTGCTACCACGGCGCCTACCCGCATTTCATGCACGGCCTCACCGGCGCGACTATTCCCTTCACGCGCAAGGACGACGGCGGCGATCTGGTGGAGACGTCCTTTCTATGCATGGGTTTGCTGTGCGCGCGCCAATATTTTCAGCGTGACGACGTTCTCGAAAAGGCCGTGCGTGATCGCATCACCTGGATATGGGAAGAGGTTGAGTGGAGTTGGTACACGCGCGACGGCCGCGAGCTGCTCTACTGGCATTGGAGTCCCAACAATGGCTGGGCCATGAATCTCGAGATCAGGGGATGGAACGAGTGCCTGATCACGTACGTGCTGGCGGCAGCCTCGCGACGCTATCCCATAGAGCCGATCGTCTATCATCACGGTTTTGCGGCTGGCCGCAACTTTCTCAATGGCAGACGGTACTACGACATCGAGCTGCCGCTCGGTCCGGACTTCGGCGGGCCGCTGTTCTTCGCGCACTACTCGTTTTGCGGCCTCGATCCTCGCGGCCTGAAGGATCGCTACGCCGACTATTGGCAGCAGAACGTCCGGCACGTGCAAATCAATCGCGCCCACTGCATTGCGAACCCCAATGCCCATAAGGGCTACGGCGCGTCCTGTTGGGGCTTGACCGCGAGCGATGACCCTGACGGCTATGCGGCGCACGCTCCGGCGCTCGACAACGGCACCATCTCGCCCACCGCGGCCTTGTCGAGCCTGCCTTACGCGCCACGGGAGGTCATGCAGACCTTGCGTCATTTCCTGAGTGAATACCGCACGCGCGTTTGGGGCCGTTATGGATTCTTCGACGCCTTCTGTGAAGGGCGGGATTGGTACGCCCGGAGCTACCTGTCCATCGACCAGGGTCCGATCATCGTGATGATGGAGAATCATCGCACCGGGCTGTTGTGGAAGCTGTTCATGAATGTGCCGGAGGTGCAGGCCGGGCTGCGCAGACTCGGCTTCACGAGTCCCTACCTGGATGGGACGAATTGATGGACACGCTCGGGCAGTGGCTCGAAAAACAATATCGTCGTGCGGCCATTGCGATGCTGAGGAGTATCTCCCCGGTCGGGATCATTAAGACACGTCCGGGCTTCGGCCAGACCGTGCGCCCGTGCAAAGGCTCCGTCGTCGCCTCCCCGGTCCTGGCCGGTTACGACCCCGATCCGGACTATTTCTTTCATTGGTACCGGGATTCTGCGGTGGTCATGGATGCGCTGCGCCTGCTGTTCGAAGAGGGCGCAGTCGGCGCCGCGGCGCTCGAGCACGTCGCGGATTTCGTGCGCTTCAGTGGCTCACTGGCGCAGCTCGATGGTCGCCGCCTCACGGCCACGACGGCGTGGCGCGCGCAGGTGGCCGCGGATTTCCTCAAGTTCTTGCGCACCGACGCCGATCTGCAAGCGGTCCACGGCGCTGCCATCACGGCCGAAACCCGCGTCAATCCCGATGGCACGCTCGACATCTCCAGCTGGCCCCGTCCGCAACACGACGGGCCGGCGTTGCGCGCGCTGACCTTGATGCGCTGGGCGCGCTCGGCCCCGCTCGAGGCGCCACTGCGTGCCGATCTTTCGGCACTGATCCGCGCGGATCTGGAGTTCATCGCCCGATATTGGCGCGAGCCGTCGTTCGACATCTGGGAAGAGGAGAAGGGGCTGCACTATTACACGCTGTGCGTAGCTGCCGCGGCGCTGCAGGAGGGAGCCGGTTGGCTCGAGCTGGGCGAGGACGGACAGAAAGCTGCGGCCTACCGATCGCAGGCGAACCTCATTCGGCTCATGCTTGATGGTTTCTGGCTTCCCGACGCGGGCTATTACCGCTCGCGCCTGCTCGATTCCGGCGACCCATCGACCAAGGAGCTCGACATTGCGGTCATTCTTGCCGCCATTCATGCCGAGCAGAGCGGTGCGCACTCGGTGCATGATCTGCGCATGCACGCCACGCTCTCCAAGCTAGAGTCGCTGTTCGACGACGCTTATCCGATCAATCGAGCGCGTGCCGCGCAGACGCGGCCGGCCATGGGACGCTACGCTGGAGACGTCTACTATTCGGGCGGCGCTTACTACTTTTCGACTTTGGGCGCGGCCGAATTCTGCTTCCGCGCGGCCCGCGGCGCCCGCGACCAGCAGCAGTGGTTCGAGCGTGGCGATGCATTTCTGCAAACGGTCCGCAGATACACACCGCCGGATGGTGCCATGTCGGAACAGTTCGATCAGCGCACCGGTGCACAGACCTCGGCGAAGGAACTTGCCTGGAGCTATGCGAGTTTCATCTCCTGTGTCAGCGCGCGGCGCGCGCTGGTGGGCCGGGCATGCTAGGGGGCGCAATGGGTCGAAGTTGCAACGCGGATAGTTCAATATCGCAGGCCTGCGGGGCGGCGCCGAGCTGCGATTCGAGGCAAGCCCGAACACGATGACAGACCGATCTCCAGCTGACGCGGGCGCCGAAACTGAGCTCGACGAGTACACCAATGCGGGCCTGGTGCCGCAACTGCGCATGATATTGCGCGCGCTCGGCAACTCACCGGTTGGCCGAGCGCTGCTGGTGCTGGCGGGCGCGATATTCCTGATCGTGCTCGCCACGGCTTACGCACAGATCCGCCTCAACCTGTGGAATAAGCCGTTTTTTGATGCGCTGTCACGCCGTGACGTCCGCGACTTCCTGTTCCAGCTCGGCGTGTTCTTTTTGATTGCCGGTGCGCTGATGGTGCTCAACGTGGTGCAGCGCTGGCTGGTCGAGACCCTGAAAGTGAAGTTGCGCGAGGGGCTGGTCCACGATCTATTGAAGGATTGGTTGATGCCGCGCCGGGCCTTCTGGCTCGCCAACGCCGGACCCATGGGGGTCAATCCCGATCAGCGCATCCATGAGGATGCGCGCAAGCTGTGCGAACTTTCGGCTGATCTCGGCAGCGGGCTGCTGCAGGCCGCAATCCTGTTCACGAGCTTCGCAGGCGTGCTATGGGTGCTTTCGAGCAGCTTCACTTTCCGGATTGCGCATCGCGACTATGCGATGCCGGGTTTCATGCTGTGGGCCGCGGTACTGTATGCCGGCGCCGGTTCGCTGCTGAGCTACTGGGTCGGCGGTAATCTCATCAATCGCAATGCGGAGCGCTACGCGCGCGAGGCTGATCTGCGCTTCTCGCTGGTGCGCATCAACGAGCATCTCGACGGCATTTCTCTGGCCGGAGGCGAGGAGGACGAGCGGCGACGGGTCGAGATGCATTTGACAAGCGTGCTTGCCGCGACGCGCCGGCTCGTGACCGGTCTGACCAATCTGACTTGGATTACCGCAGGCTTCGGCTGGATCACGACCGTGGCGCCCATCCTGGTGGCGGCACCGCTGTATTTTTCGGGCAAGATCACCTTCGGCGGCCTCATGATGGCGGCTGCGGCATTCACCCAGGCCCAGTCCTCGCTGCGCTGGTTCGTCGACAACTTCAGCACCATCGCTGATTGGCGTGCGACCCTGCTACGGGTCGCCAGCTTCCGCCAGGCGCTGACCACGGCCGCGGTGGTGCGCGACTTCGACAGCAGCATCAGTTACGGTGAGGCCGCCCCCGGCACCATGACGATCGACGATCTCGAAGTCGCCTCTGCCGTCGGCGGCGATATGCTCAAGGAGCGCAGCGTGGTCGTGCGCTCGGGTGAGCGCGTGCTGATCGTGGGTGCGCCCGGTACCAGCAAGACTTTGCTGTTCCGAGCATTGGCGG
>Ga0209517_10006869_pt1 | contig 13872 bp, 7 predicted proteins | sample PeaSoiMetSII2010_FD_187695 | JGI IMG/M metagenome (GOLD analysis project Ga0209517, IMG submission 187695) | Peat soil microbial communities from Weissenstadt, Germany - SII-2010 (SPAdes) (version 2) | ecosystem: Environmental > Terrestrial > Soil > Wetlands > Peat | place: Germany: Weissenstadt...
GATCGCCGCACTCTGAGCCTGACCTAACCAAATATTAGGTAAGGCTCAGCATAACACAGCGTCAGAAAACCCGCATCAAATCGGCCTTCGATCGCAATTCTATAACTTCCAAAACGCCGGACTTGAGTGGTATGGTCCGATGTTGAAGACTCGCGCCATGCCTTGCGGCGCGGACCGAGGGCATTGGTGTGGCTGGATGAACTTGGGCAGCCCGTCAACTCTGGCGCGTTGGACCGGTATCAATCTCCGGTCGTGGTCGAAGCCGAGGGCATGCCGGCCAATAAACTGTTTGAAGCGTTGCTCGAAGATCAACTGAAGCGCTGAAGATCAACCTTATTTAAGTAAACGCCTATGGGGGAGCACCCCCATCAGCGTTCACTTAAGCGCGAAGCCTCGACTACAAATGCCCGAAGGGCATTAATATCATTAGCCGTAGGTGAAACCTTCGGGCCTGTGATTACCACCCCCCTCGATTTCTGGCGACCCTGAAGGGGCCGAACATGCACCTATCAACCCCTTCGGGGTTGGAGGACCCCAGGGTCGCCTGTTTTCCGTAGGTTTCACCTACGGCTAATGAAATTGGGTCCCTTCGGGACCCGGCGAAGGCGCTTAACTAAACGCTTATGGGGTGCACCCCTCTCCCGCACGAGCGAGAGAGGGGCTGGGGAAGCGACTAGTAAGTCAACTTCAACGCGAACTGGATCTGCCGGCCAATCCCGGCGCTGGTGATTTGGCCGTAGTTTCCTGCCGTCACATTCATCGACGGGCCGCCGAACCCGCTGCCAAAGTCAGCGGTGTTCAGCGCGTTGAAGAACTCGCTGCGGAACTGCAGCTTGAAGCGCTCGCTGAGCGGAAAGTCTTTGTACAAACCCAGGTCAAGGTTGAAGATTCCAGGACCCACTACGGAGCTGCGGCTGGCGTTGCCGAATCGGTAGATGCCGGCGTTGTAGTCCGCCTGCAAGGTGGCGTCCTCGAAGCAACTGGTGTCAAACCATCTCGCCACCGTGCGCTGGCCTCTTGGAAGATTCCCGTTGCAGATGCGGTCGGGCCGCTCGACGCCGGTTGTGGTATTGGCGTAGTCATAGCCGGAGAGCGGTGTCCAGTAAAAGCCCGTTTGCAACTCCAGGTTAGGCGAGACCTCCCATCCTCCGATGAGGTTGTTTACCAGCCTTCCGGCCCCCGCGCCAAAGCGCTTGCCGGGCCCGAAGGGCAAATCGTAGACGCCGCCCCACGTGACACGGTGGCGAACGTCGTTGACGCCCGGCGCGTACTCCTCGCCCGGATGGTTGTCGTCCTGACCTTCCGCCCCGCCGTTATCGGCGTAAGCGCCTTCCTCACCCTCGTTATTCGTTAGCTGTTTTGCCCAGGTATACCCGGCGATGAAGGTTAGGCCCTGCGACATGCGCTTAGTGAGTTCGACTTGCAAACTATTGTAGTTTGCGTTCGCGCCCGGTCCGCCTTCTGCGGTTTCGCCAAAGTCCGGCCAGAGTCGCCGGGCCTGAGGAGCTCCGGCGCCTGGGACGGGTTGGTTGCCGAAGAAGTGGAAGTGGGTGAGTTCGATGGCCGCCGTCCCCAGATAGCGAGTGTCGAGCGCCAGGCTCGGCGTGAGCTGGCTCTGGATATCGAAATCCCATTCGTGAATATACGACTGACGGAAATGGGGATCGGCGTTCAGCGAGATGAATAGCTGGCTGAGAGGCAGGACGCCACCGCCTGCGAAGACGTTGCCGGTCGTTACCGTCGGTGTTACGCCGGCCTGTATAAACGGGAACTGGCTTTGTCCCTGGATGGGATTGTTGAACCCGTAGTGGAAGATATTGAAGTCGGGAAAGTCGAAGAACAACCCGTAGCCAGATCGAATCACGAATCTATCCGAGTTAGTGGGGCGCCAGGCGAAACCGATGCGCGGCGCCCAGTTGAAGTTGTCACCAAAGGCCAGCGACCTCGCCGTGCGGCCGGTGAAGCCCCACTTCTTCATGTCGGACGAGCACATGACCAGACGCTGTCCCTCAGCATTGAAATACTGAGGCAAGTTGCAGAATGAGTCTGCAACCCCATAACTCGGAAGCACCAGCATCGCGTTCCCTGGCGTTTCGAGCGGAGCACCCGGAATTCGGAACAGCACAGCGCCTACGTTGCCGCGGTCGATCGGGAACTGATGGTGCTCCCAGCGCACTCCGATGTTGATGGTCAGCTTGTTCGAAGCCTTGAAATCATCTTGGAAGAACGCGGCGTAGAAGCCCCCCGTGTGCTCGTTGACTGCGTCCGTAATGCTGCGCCCCGCGGAGCTGGGATATCCGAGCAGGAAGTCCGAGAACCCGAAGTTGCTGTAAAGGTTCTGGTAGAAGAACTGGCCGTGGGGCGAGAAAGGCGCTTGGTCCCGGAAGGACTGGTAGGGATCCAGGTCACCACCGGCGGTGATGGTGTGTTTACCCTTAAGCCAGGTGATAGCGTCATAGTACTTCTCAACCATGTCGTTCGACTCGACGGGGCGATAGTTCGAATCTCCAACGGTGGAATATCCATTCGCAAATTCGAAGGCGGGGAATCCCTCCTGCGAGGGTGATAAAGCATGGAATACCGTTCCATTGGGACCCTGGATGCCGAAGCTGGCAATGAATCCCGGTGCCCTCGGACAGTGCTCGCACACTCCTACGTCCTGATTACGAGAGAAGCCGATACGGACTTCATTCAGCAGAGTTGGACCGATTGTGTGGGTCCATCCCAAAGCAACGTTCGTCCCTTGATAGGGGATCTTGTCGCCAAACCCCGGCAGCGTCGAGTAGGCTTGCGTCGTCGTGAATGTGGTCGAGACGGCGCGAATGAAGCGCACGAATAGCTTGTCTTTGTCGCTAACGTTGTAGTCCCATTTGCCCAGGTACTGATTGTCTCCCCTCCGTTCCAGCGGAGTGGAGATGTAGTTATTCACAATGCCGGGAGCGTTGGGCGCGGGAAATGCATCATAGGAGATAACCTTCAATGCTACCGGGTCCAGGCGACCCGCCGGGAGGACATTCCCTTGAAACGCCTGGCAGCCCGCGCCGCTGGGCGGAGCCGCACAGGTGAGCGGGTCGATAATCTTGGTCACTCCAAAGGGGTTCGCTGGGTCCAGCAACTGGGAAAAGTCGCCTTGGAGCATAAGCGGAGTGGGCACCTGGTCCACATAAGTGTACCCTTCGCGTTCGCGCAGCGCCTCGTATCCACCGAAATAGAACATCTTGTTCTTAATGATCCGGCCGCCGATGTAGCCGCCAAATTGATTGCGGCGATATTCCGGGCGCGCCGAATCTGGAATCTCCGCTCCGGTTACCGGGTTTGTTTGATTGATGTTGAAGAAGTTTCTGGAATCGATGATGTCGTTCCGCACGAACTCAAACAGGCTCCCATGAATATCGTTGGTTCCCGACTTGGTTATGAGATTGAGTGTCGAGCCGGCGCGTTTGCCGAAGGCGGCCGAAAAGGATTCTGTCTGGAATTTGAATTCCTGGATGGCATCGGGAGAAGGTTGCACGGAGAAACCCCCGCTGAAGAGGTTCTGCGAGTCGACGCCGTCAATCAGGACGTTGTTCCCCGACCCTCGAGCGCCGTTCGAAGCGTAGGTGACTTCACTGAACGGCGAGCCGAAGACATTGTTGGAGAATCCGCCACGGTCTGGCACAACGCCGGGCATCAGGAGGCCCAAGGCCCCAAAGCGCCGAACATTCAGGGGGAGTTCCGTCACCGTCGTTGTATCGATCGTTGCTGAGACGGTAGCAGTGGCGGTTTCAACCTGAGGAGCAATGCCGGCCACTTCCACCGAAGTTGTCACCGAGCCCACCTTGAGCTGTACGTCGATGCGGGCTTTCTGGGCAACGTCAAGTTGAATACCCGTCCGAACGTACCTTTCAAAGCCCGGGTGTTCGACCGTCAGCGTGTAGGTCCCGGCGCGGAGCGAGGGGACTTCGTAGTTGCCGTTAGGTCCAGTCTTGACTAGCACGGTTTGACCCGTGTCCGGCTTCGCAATTGTCACATTTACGTCAGGGACTGCGGCGCCTACGGGATCACTCACGGTCCCGAACATTGTCGCAGTCACTTCCTGCGCTCGAGTGGATTGGATTGCAACCACCAGGCCAAAGAACACGATGAAAAAGAGCAAAGCTATACATTTTCTCAGCGGACTGTCGCATACCATCGCATAGACCTCCCGTAAGGAATTCTCGAGGTACATCTCACCCTCCTCCAAACTCGAGCACACTTGCGGGGAAGCAACAAGTTTGCGAGTTGGAGGGCGTGAACCTTGTCCCAGTGGCCCTTTTTCTGCAATAATCCCTGACTCGACGATGAGATTTTTATAGAATAAGAGTCCCGCAATTGTCAAGGTGTTTTCCATTGTGGGTGGCCGCGGGCGCGAGCACTTTTGGGCGGGAACCGAGGGCGGAGAAGGCGCCGATAAACTTCGCGAGATTTGTCGGTCTGCCAGAAAGGGAAGGCATGGCTGGTTGTTGGCAGCGTGCAGTACTGAGATGTATGGTGGGGTTTTTGGGATTTGCAGCCTTGCACCAGTCGGCCTTCTGCCAAGCAGAAGCGCAAAAAGCTGCCGAGATTGCGGTTCAACTTACTGAAAGGGGCGACCTGGAGGGGGCCCGGAACGTACTCGACCAGGCTCTAAAGCAGTACCCCCGTTCGGCTGCTTTATATAAAGTTGCCGCAGCCCTGGAGCTCAAGGCAGGACGATTCGATGCCATGCGCGCGGACCTGCTTCGCGCCTTGGAATGCGACCCCCGCGATGCGGAGACCTACCTCAACCTGGCGCTGCTCGAGTTGGGCCAGCGCCAGTATTCGCACGCGATCCCTCCGCTGCAGGATTACATTCGGCTGAAGCCGCAGGATGCGCGCGGGTACCTGCTTTTGGGGCGTGCCTACCTTAACCGCAACTTTTCGCTGAAAGCCCTTCCGGAAATCCGCAAGGCGCTGGAACTCGATCCTCATCTTCCCATGGCCCATCACGATCTTGGCTTTGCCCAGATGACCTTGGGTAGGAACCAGGAGGCGCTCGAAGAGTTCCGCAAAGAGATCGACATTAACCCTACCTTTGCGGGCTCCTATTTGCGCGCCGGGACGATTGAGTTGGAGCGTGATCGAATGGCGGAAGCCGAAGAGTTTCTCCGTCAAGCAATAGCCCGTGATGCCGGCGGGGCCAACGCCCACTTCGAGTTGGCGCAGTGTTATCTAAAAGAGCACAAGCCGGACGCAGCCGAAGTCGAATTTCGCCAGGCCATCGCTCTGGATGAAAAATTGATTCGCGCACACTACGGCTTGGGCCGGGCCTTGCTGGCCATCGGAAGAGAAGAAGAGGCGGGACGGGAGTTTCAACTTTATACCGAGCTTCTGGCACGCCGACGCAACTCACAAAACGGCATTTCGGCGGCGCCCGAATAATTCCCTTTTATGTAAACTCGTTTGAAGATTTGTTGGCGCTCATCTGCCGAATCTCGAGGAGAAATCATGGACAGGCGTCGCACCAACCCCAGCCTTGGACTGAAAGACTGAGAAAAACTGAGGTGCCACCGATGAAGAAACATTCACGCTTTCTGGTGGTTCTGGTTTTGGCCAGTGCAGGCTCCCCAAACCTGGGGCGCGGGCAGGACAACTCGAGCGGCAATTCGAAGTTGATGCTCAGAGAGAACTGGAAGATTCAATCCTCCGCGAAAGTGCAGGCGGGCGGGGACGTGCTCTCCTCAACCCAATTCACACCTAAGGCCTGGTACCCGGCCTCCGTTCCCACCACTGTCCTGAATGCCCTCGTCGAAAACAAGGTTTACCCCGACCCGTACTTTGGAATGAACCTGCGGTCCATTCCTGGCACCCAGTATCCCATCGGCGAGAATTTCTCAAATCTTCCCATGCCACCTGACAGCCCCTTCAAGGTGCCATGGTGGTACCGGCAGGAGTTTCAGCTTCCGTTGGACTTTCGGGGAAAGAGCATCTGGCTGCATTTCGATGGGATCAACTTCCAAGCAAACATCTGGCTGAACGGGCATCAAATCGCAGACTCTTCCAAAGTGGCGGGCTCGTTTAGAGTTTACGAATTCGACATCACCCGCCTCGCGAAGGTCGGAACGCCTAATGTCCTTGCAGTCGAAGTGTCTCCTCCACAGCCGAATGACCTTGGCATTACCTGGGTTGATGTGAACCCGGCTCCACCCGACAAGGACATGGGAATTTGGCACGAGGTTTATCTCACCGCCAGTGGACCGGTAGCCCTGCGCTATCCGCAGGTGGTCTCGCACCTCGACCTTCCCTCGCTTGACTCAGCACACTTGACCGTGACCGCCGGCTTGCAAAACACCAGTGCGCAAAACATAAAAGGCGTCCTGGCAGGCAAGATCGAGAACATTGACTTCAAGCAGGAGGTCGAGCTCCGAGCGGGGGAAATGAAGCGGGTGACCTTTACTTCGCAGCGGTTCCCCCAGCTCAATCTTTCCAATCCACGCTTATGGTGGCCATGGCAGATGGGTCCCCAGAACTTGTACACACTCGTAATCGAATTTCGAATCGAGGGCGAGGTTTCCGATAGTCAAGAGGTTCACTTCGGAATTCGAGAAGTCACCTCGGAGTTGACGGCGGAGGGCTACCGGTTGTTCAGGATCAACGGGCAGAAGATACTCATTCGGGGCGCTGGCTGGTGGTCCGACATGCTGCTGAGGAGGTCGCCGGAGAGGCAGGAAGCAGAAATCCAGTATGCCCGAGACATGAACTTGAATTTCCTTCGCATGGACGGGAAGCTCGAGGATGACAACTTTCTGAAACTGGCCGACCAATCCGGCATTCTGCTTCTGCCCGGCTGGTGTTGCTGCGATCATTGGGAGAGATGGCAGGACTGGAAGGCAGAAGACTACCCCATCGCGGAGGAATCATTGCGCGACCGCCTGCGCCAGCTCAGAAACCACCCAAGTATCCTGAGTTGGTTGAACGGAGACGACAACCCGCCTCCTGAAAAAGTAGCAAAGCTATACGTCAAAGTTCTGCAAGAAGAAAACTGGCCGGACCCTTACTTGGCGTCGGCCACCGGCAAGCCGGCGGCGGTGACAGGGGAGACGGGCGTGAAAATGACCGGACCGTACGAATGGGTCCCACCCTCTTACTGGCTGACCGACAAGCAGAATGGAGGGGCCTTCGGGCTCATCACGGAGACGAGCCCCGGCCCGGCGATTCCGCCCATCGAAAGCCTTCGGAAGTTTATTCCCGCCGAGCATCTTTGGCCCATCAACCAGTATTGGGACTTTCACGGCGGCGGCGGCGAATTTAAGAATATTAATGTGTACGGGCAGGCGCTCAGTGCGCGGTATGGTAAGGCCACCGGCGTGGAGGACTTTGCCAAGAAGGCACAAGTGATGGATTACGAAGGCCAACGCGCGATGTTTGAGGCCTACGGCAGGAACAAATATCAAGCCACGGGCGTGCTGCAGGAAATGATGAACAACGCTTGGCCCTCCCTGATCTGGGCCCTTTACGACTATTATCTCAACCCCGCAGGCGGCTACTTTGGAACCAAGAAGGCTTGCGAGCCTTTACACGTCCAATATTCGTACGACGATCGGTCCATCGTGATCGTGAATTCCTACTATCGCGAATTCAATGGAATGAAGGTCACGGCAAAAGTCTATAACCTCGACCTCAGCGAGAAGTTTTCCAAACAGGTAACGCTTGACGTTCCGCCCGACAGCACCGAGAGGGTGCTCACCATTCCTGAAATAGCAGGATTGACGCCAACCTATTTCGTCCGGCTAGGGCTGGAAGATTCGGGTGCTAAGGTTGTAAGCAGAAATTTCTATTGGCTGTCAACCGAGCCCGATGTGCTCGACTGGGAGAAGACCGTCTGGTACGACACGCCCACCAAATCGTTTGCGGACCTGACAGCACTTACGACACTCCCTGAGGTGAGACTTAGGGGATCGAGCAGAGTGGAGGCGAGGGGTGCAGAAGATCTGTTGCGGGCGAGAATTGAGAATCCGACCCACAACTTGGCGTTTTCTGTTCACTTGCACGTTACAAAAGGTCAAGCAGGAGAAGACGTGCTGCCCATACGGTGGGAGGATAACTATTTCGAGCTAATGCCCGGAGAAACGAGGGAGGTCAGCGCAACCTTCCGGGCAAAAGATTTGCAGGAACGTACGCCCGTTGTGGAGGTCGACGGTTGGAACGTCGCCAGGACGGTGCTCTAGCTGCTCGAGGGCGGACGATTCAGGCGATCCTGACGAATTTTGCGAGTGCCGAGAAGGTTTGGTGAAGACAACGAATTCCGGCCGTTGCCGAAAAAGCACAATTGGCTAATTGTTGATGCGAGGGATGAAACTAAATCGGCGCAGACGAAGCAGCGGCATAATCCTCTTGCTCGTGGCTACAGGAATGGCCGGACTTGCGCTCCATGTTGTGTTGGGGTGGTCCCCTCCGGCGAAGGCCGTGGGGCAGGGGGGCCCAAAAACTTCAAAGGCTGAGCGTGCTCCTTCACACGACTCGACCAATAACAACTCCCTTACGCTCGACCAATTCGCGGAGGTGTCGGCGCAAGCTGGGATCCACTTCATGCTGACCAGTGGTGGTCTGGAAAAACGCTACATAATCGAAGCCAAAGGCGGCGGAGGAATCGCCTGGATTGACTACGATAATGACGGCTTCCCCGACCTGTTTCTCGTCAACGGTTCGACCTATGAGCAGTGGAAGGACAGGACGAGTCCGCGCTTGGCGCTCTTTCATAACAATGGGGACGGTACGTTTACGGATGTCTCAAAGGGTTCGGGCCTTGACCACACGGGATGGGGCATGGGTGTGTGTGTGGGCGACTATGACAACGACGGCTACGACGATCTCTACGTAACCTATTATGGCGGGAACGTCCTTTATCACAACAACGGCAACGGGACATTCACCGACGCGACCGACAAGGCCGGAGTGCGCGGGCACGGCTGGGGGATGGGATGCGGGTTTGGCGACTACGACAACGACGGCAAGCTGGATCTGTACGTGGCGAATTACCTCGATGTCGACATCAACCACTTGGGACTGCCAGGGAGCGCGCCGAACTGCACGTATCGAGCCTTCGCGACCTTCTGTGGGCCCCGCGGGCTCGAGGGTGGGCGCGACATCCTCTTTCACAATAATGGCGACGGCAAGTTTGCCGACGTGACCGAGCAGGCTGGCATCGACCCTAATAAATATTACGGGTTGGGTGTGGTGTGGGGCGATTACGACCGGGACGGGAAGCTCGATATCTATGTGGCGAACGACTCAACCCCCAGTTCGCTCTACCACAACAATGGCGACGGCACGTTTACCGACGTCGGCATGCAGGCGGGTGTGGCGTATAGCGGCGAGGGCCAGGAACAGGCGGGTATGGGCACCGACTTTGCCGATTACGACAACGACGGCTGGGGCGATCTGCTGAAGGGAAACTTCTCCGACGACACGAAGAATCTTTACCACAATGACCACGACGGAACCTTCACCGATGTCACATACACGGCTGGGTTGGGCGATGCCGGCTGGCTCTACACAACATTCGGTGCGAAATTTCTCGACTACGACAACGATGGGTGGAAGGACATTTTCTTTGCCAACGGCCAGACATTTCCGCAAATCGATCGCTACGCAACGGGAATCACCTACGCCGAGCGAAACCTCCTGTTTCACAATCGGGGGGACGGCGCGTTTGAGGAAGTAGGGCTACGCTCAGGGCCTGGCCTAGCCATCAAGAAAGTCAGCCGTGGGCTGGCCGTGGCCGACTACGACAACGACGGCGACCTCGAGATCATGGTGAGCAACATGAACGGCTCACCGGATTTGCTCCGCCACGCGCGAAAGAACCACAACCACTCGATTCTCGTAAAGACGATCGGCGTCAAGAGTAACCGCGACGGGATTGGCGCTGAGATCAAAGTCGTGTCCGGAAACTTGGCGCAATATGACACTGTCCGCAGCGGGGGCAGCTACCTTTCCTCGAGCGACTTGCGCGCGCACTTCGGCCTGGGCGTGCGGACAAAGATCGACCGGGTCGAGGTGAGATGGCCGGCGGGGGAAACGCAAGTAATCCAGAATCCGCCCATTGACCACGTTCTGGTCATCAAGGAGGGCGACGGACTCATCAAAAGTTCGGCCTTTCGGAAGGGACCCCAGGGGCACGGTCAATAAAGGAAAGAAATCATCCCCGAATTCCGCTTTGTCACTCCGGGCTGTTGGGAAGAACGCTTCCGGAGGCCATGCCCTGCTGGTTAGCGCGCTGTTTGGTTTTCGCGAGGGCTTGGCGTTCGGTGCGAGCCTTCTGCTTCTCGCCCAGATGCTCATAGGCGAGCGCAAGCTGGAAGTGAGGTTTGCTGTCGTCGGGGTTGAGCCGCGTCGCAAGAACCAGTTCAGGCACGGCCTCTTTCACTTGGCCTTGACTCATCAAAGCTTTCCCCACCAGGTAGTGGGCGGCGCCGGAAGAAGACTGAATTTTCGCTGCCCGTTTGGCCAACTCGAGGGCCTCCTCGACTTTGGCCGGATCGTGACCAAGAAGAAGGATAAACGCCAGATCCAGCAACGGTCCGGGGTCGGACGAGGCCGAGTCGCCGAGGACTTCAACGGCCTTTCTGTAATAGGGCTCCGCAAGGCCATAATTGCCCAGGTGAACTTGGGCGGTCCCCAGAGCGTGATAAGCTGACGCGTTGCGCGGGTTCAGTCTTACGGCTTGGTAAAGATAAGACAAGGCCGCCTCATATTTCAGGTCGAGCAGCAGTTGCTGGCCGGCGAAATACGCGTTCACATCGCTGCGAGGGTTTAACGCTGCCGCTTTCATCAATTCGTTCTCGGCATACCCGGCCTGCTTCAATTCCCGATAGGCCAAGCCGAGAAGCAGGTGCGGTTGATCGTTACCCTCCTCGGAATTCAGGGATTCCTCGAGGCAATCCGCCGCGCGTTGCCACTCATCGTGGTCGAAATAGGCTTTGCCCAACCGGAAATAAGCACGCGCCGGCGGCGTCCCTTGCGTGATGATGGATTCGAGCAAGCTCTCAGCCATCTCAAACTTCTTCGCGACGACGAGGGCCTCAATCCTGGCGAAGGCCTTTTCCTCGGAAGAAGCGGACGAGTTAGCAGGATTCGACGTGGATTGCGCCGGAAGTAACAGGCCCGACAAGGCTAAAAGACAGGGAACGATGACCAGCAAAGGAAACCTCAGGCGGCGGGTCGACATGCTGTTCCTCAAGGCGGGATATCGCCAGCGAAGTGTAATTCTACCACTATCAATGGAACGAGTGAAAAAACCCAGCGCTCGTCATCGGCAGAGCAGCGCAGGATCGGCGAAATCATCCTTAATTCAATGAATGACGAACAATCGCCAAAATCCTTCGCTCCGCTCATGGTGACAAGATTCCAGTTTTCTTTCCCGTTCATAGAGTTAGGTTTGAGTGCGGCGAAAAAGAGGTACAATAGTGCGAGTTTGGGATATACCTCAGGAGGTGCGCCATGCCTCAGTCATGCCTTTTGGGCCTCGCGCTTTTATTGCTCGGTCTTCAGCCGCAGCAATTACCTCCACTCACTACCAATGCAAGTCCTCGCCTGCCGCAAGAGCACAGCCTGCCTATTGATCGACCCGCGGTGGTTGCAGCAGGCAGCCATGCACGCATCGACGTGACACGACTCGCACGCGACGCCAACGAACTGGCCAGACTCTCGAGCGACATTCCTTCACTCATAGAACAGGCAAATAACGGCTTGCTACCCAAAGACCTGAACGCGCGACTGAAGCGGATCGAGAAGCTATCCAAACAGATCCGTCGAGAACTCACCCCGGTGAGTGTGCCTGCCGGCGCGCCCAACCCATAACCCAGGAGACCTGCCTCTGGAGCACACCCGCTATCGTCGGCCTAAAGTATTCCGCAGTCCTCGGGCAAGCCTTCTCCTGGCCATATTTCCGGCATACGCACTGTGGCTGGCCGTGGCGGCCCTCCCCCAGACCGGTCCAGTGTCCCAGGCGGAAAGCCAGGTGCGGTTCGTCGACGCCGCCCCGCAAGCGGGCTTGACGATGATAAACGTGAACGGAGGTGAGAAAACCAAAAAATACATCTGGGAAAGCACCGGCAGCGGCATCGCCGCCGTCGACTACGACCGCGATGGCTATCCGGATCTCTTCATCCTGAATGGAAGCACCCTGGAAGGCTTTCCCAAAGGCGCCGAGCCGACCAATCATCTTTACCACAACAATCGCGACGGAACCTTCACCGACGTCACCGCCCGCTCCGGACTCGGCCGTTCCGGATGGGCACACGGGGTTTGTGTCGGTGATTACGATAATGACGGCTTCGACGACCTCTTTGTGACCTACTACGGCGCTCCCAACAGCCTTTACCATAACAATGGGGACGGGACGTTCACCGACGTCACCAAAGCCGCGGGCGTCGATGATCCCCGGCTCGATTGGAGCTCTGGCTGCTCCTTCTTCGACTACGACCGCGACGGCAAGCTGGATCTTTTCGTGGCCGGATATGTGGATATCAACCAGGAGACAGCGCCGCAGCCGGGCTCTGGTCCGAACTGTGAGTTCAAGGGTGTGGCGGTCTACTGCGGCCCACGTGGCCTCCCCTTCGGGCGAAGTTTCCTGTACCACAACCAAGGCCAGGGGAAGTTCGTGGACGTATCCGAGCGTTCTGGAATCCGCAAGGCCCCGGGCTGCTATGCTCTGAGTGTGCTCACCGCAGATTTTCTGAATCGGGGCTGGCCTGACCTCTATGTCGCCTGTGACTCAACTGCCAGCCTCTTCTTCCAAAACAACAAGGACGGGACGTTCACCGAGCGTGGGGTGGAGGCAGGCGTGGCTTACACGGAAGACGGCTTGGAGCAGGCTGGCATGGGACTATCCGCAGGCGATTACGACGGTGACGGCTTCCTGGACGTCTTCAAGACTAATTTCGATCAGGATGTGCCCGACCTCTACCATAATGAGGGCGACGGCACCTTTACTTTTCGCACCTTCGATGCCAAGTTAGGCTTCAGCCTCCGAAGGCTGAGCTGGGGCGGCGGCTTTTTTGATTACGACAACGATGGTTGTCCTGACCTCTTCATTGCCAACGGCCACGTCTATCCTGAAGTCGAAAGCCACGGACATCCCGAATCGCCTTACCGGCAACAAAATGCCCTTTACCACAATTTGTGCAACGGGGGGTTTGCCGAAATGACCTCGGTTGCCGGGCCGGGTTTCGATCTCCGCCGTTCGAGCCGCGGCGTGGCGTTTCTCGATTATGATAATGACGGCAGAATAGACATTGCAGTTAATAACCAGAACGATGCCCCCTTGCTCCTTCACAATCTCAGCTCATTCCCAAACCACTGGGCGACGATCCGCTTGGTGGGGACCCGCTCGAACCGTGATGGGCTTGGAGCGCGAATCCAGGTGCTGGCTGCCGGCCGAAGGCAGATTGACGAAGTCCGAAGCGGGGGCAGCTACATTTCTCAGAACGACCTGCGGATCCACTTTGGCCTTGGACCGGCGACCAAAATCGATCTGCTCGAAGTCCATTGGCCCAGCGGCATCACGGATAAACTCGAGGGCCTGCCGGTGGACAAATTCTTTACCGTGGAGGAAGGGAAAGGCGTCATCAATCATCCGTTCGATGGAATGATACCCCCGTGACATATCAAGATCGTGGCAACGCTGCGGGACTCATAAAAGCAACACGTACGTGTGCACACACATTTCCGACGCCTATCCGCCAGCCACCCACCCATTGGTTAGAACCCAAATTATGCACTGATTGAGCCCAGAGTTGGCATCTGAGCCGGCCTCTTGACGTTGATCATTGCCACCCCGCCCGTTGGATTCCGGCCTGGTTTCACTCCCTCGTTGTAAGATCCCTGTAACTT
>Ga0209517_10006872_pt1 | contig 13871 bp, 10 predicted proteins | sample PeaSoiMetSII2010_FD_187695 | JGI IMG/M metagenome (GOLD analysis project Ga0209517, IMG submission 187695) | Peat soil microbial communities from Weissenstadt, Germany - SII-2010 (SPAdes) (version 2) | ecosystem: Environmental > Terrestrial > Soil > Wetlands > Peat | place: Germany...
TATGCGGTGCTGGAGCCGCGCTCGGCGAAAGGGGAACTGGCGAGAAACATTTTCTGTCTGCCGGCCGATTTTGGCTGGAACGATCTGGGCTCATGGACGGCGCTGCACGAGCATCACTGCGCCAAGAGCAGTCCGCCGGAAGGGAATCTGGTAGAGGGTTCCGGTGTTTTTCTGATGAATGCGCGCGGTAACTATGTTTATGCTCCCGGAAAGTTTGTGGCGGCGGTGGGGGTGAGCGATCTGGTGGTGGTGGAAACTTCCGACGCTCTGCTGATCACCACCCGGCAGCACGCGCAGGATGTGGGGAAGGTTGTAAAGTATCTTGACGAGAAGAGGCTGCACAAGCTGACTTAGTTTCTAGTTTCGAGTGTGAGGTTTCGGGTAGGCACTAACTTCGACCGCGTCTGAGCTCGCTCGAAACTTGAAACGGGACCTGAAACTCCAACAACATGGCGCAAGAGATCAAGTTCGGAACCGACGGGTGGCGTGGAATCATCGCCGATGATTTCACTTTCGACAATGTGCGCCGGGTGGCCGGGGCGATCGCTTCCTACGTATTGAAATACGAGGAGGCACAACGGGGAGTGTTCGTGGGGTACGACGCACGTTTTGCCTCGCCGCGGGCAGCACAAGTCGTGGCCGAGGAGATTGCGGCAGCCGGCGTCCCGGTGAAACTGGCCAACGATTACACGCCCACGCCTGCGATTTCGTACGCGGTGAAGCAGCAGGGAGCGGCGGGCGGGGTGATGGTGACGTCGAGCCACAATCCGTGGAACTGGAATGGGATAAAGTTCAAGGCCAAATTCGGAGGCTCGGCTACGCCCGCGATCATGAAGAAGATCGAAGAAGAGCTCGCGGCGGGCGCGATGCCGAAGGGAACCAAGGCGGCGGTGGAAGAGGTCGATTTCAAGAAGGCATACGTCGCCGCCGTCTGCAGTTTTGCGGACATGGATCTGATCGCAAAGACGAAGTTCAAGTTTGCCGTGGATGCCATGTACGGCTCGGGACGCGGCGTTCTGACCGGGATATTTGCCGAACGCGGAGTGCAATGTGTAGCGATTCGGCAGGAACTGAACCCGCTGTTTCCTGGCATCAATCCCGAGCCGATTGAACCGCATACGGCGATGTTGCAGGAGACGGTGGTTCGCGAGAAATGTGACGCTGGGCTGGCCACTGACGGCGACGCGGATCGCGTGGGCGCGGTTGCGGAAGACGGCAGCTTTGTGGACTCGCACAAAATCTTCTGCGTGATTCTGCGATGGCTGCTGGAGCGCAAGAAATGGCCGGGGGACGTCGTGCGCGCGTTCAATACCACCCGGATGATCGATCGCATTGCCGCGAAATATGGACGGAAACTGCAGGAGACCTCGATCGGATTTAAATACATTGCCGATCTGATGATGGAAGGTGAAATCCTGATGGGGGGAGAAGAATCGGGCGGCATCGGCTACTCGCGATTCCTGCCCGAGCGTGACGGCGTGCTGAATTGCCTGCTGCTGGCCAATGTGATGGCGGAAGAAGGCAAGCCGCTAGGGCAGTTGGTGGCGGAGTTGCAGCGCGACTTTGGCGCGCATTATTACGGGCGCCGCGATCTGCACATTCCGGAAGAGATGAAGCAGAATGCGATTCAGCGTGCTCGGGCAGAGAGTACGCAGACTGTGGGCCGCTACCGTGCGATCAAAAAAGAGTACAAGGATGGGGTGAAGTTTTTTCTGGATGCGCCGACCAACGGAAACGGAGCGGAGGCGTGGTTGTTGTTCCGCGCGTCCGGGACGGAACCGCTGTTGCGGCTTTACTCGGAGGCTTCGTCGCCGGAGTTGGTCTGCGAACTGTTGACCACAGGCGAGAGCTTCGTGAGGAACGGTGATCACTAGCCGCTCGGCTTAGCACAGATATTCGATTCGTAGAGAAATCATGGTAGAAGATCAAACTCCGAGTCAGGCGGATTCGCCTGAGGCTCAGCGCTACAACCGCATCCGGCGGTGGCTGGGCATCGCAGATTTTGTCGTGGGTTTCGTGTTCCTGGTAGTTTTGTTGGCGGCTGGATGGTCCGCCTGGTTGCGAGACGTGGCGTACCGGCTGGGATTTCAGAATTATTCTCTGTCGCTGTTCATATATTTACTGCTGCTGCTTTTGATCAGCAAAGGGTTGGGCATTGGGTTCGACTATTACGGCTTCTCGCTGGAGCGAAGATACAAGCTTTCGACGCAGAGATTCCGCTCCTGGGCATGGGATGAAGTGAAAGGGTTTCTGGTCGGGCTGGTGCTGGGCGCGATGGTGGTGGAATTGTTGTACTTCACCCTGCGGCAGTGGCCCCAGCATTGGTGGATCGTGGCCTGGGCGCTTTTCATGGGGCTGTTCATCATTCTGGCCCAACTGGCCCCGGTCGTGCTGTTCCCCATCTTCTACAAGTTCGAACCGCTCGACAACGAAGACTTGCGGCGGCGTTTGGTGGTGCTGAGCGAGCGGGCCGGAACGCGGGTGCGCGGAGTGTACCGCTGGAAACTTTCAGAAAAGAGCAAGAAGGCGAACGCGGCCCTGACCGGCCTGGGCGCGACCCGGCGCATCATTCTGGCCGACACGCTGCTCGACAACTACACGCCGGAGGAAATCGAAGCAGTGCTGGCCCATGAACTCGGGCACCATGTGCACCGCCACATTCTGAAAAGCATTTTCGTGCAGGCCGCGATTACCCTCTTCGGTTTCTGGGCGGCGAACTGGACCCTGCACTACGCGGTGGACCAGCACATGTTCGAGGAGCTGTCGGACTTCGCCAACTTGCCTCTGCTGGCGCTGGTTTCGGTGGTGCTTTCGTTCGTGCTGATGCCAGCACTTAACGCTTATTCGCGGTTCAACGAGCGGCAGGCGGACCGATATGCCTTCGAATCGATCGCGAGGGTCGAGCCTTTCATCTCGTCGATGAACAAGCTGGCGGAGCAGAACCTGGCGGAGCGAACGCCCTCGAAATGGGTGGAATGGTTTTTCCATTCACATCCCGCCATCTCAAGACGCCTGGCGGCAGCGGAGGAGTGGGGCCGCAAACACGAGATGCATTCGCAGGTGTGAAACCGTGCCGGTCAGCGTTTGCGCAGGATTTCGATAACCCGCTGCAAGTCTTCTTCGGTGTCGACCCCTATGCTGTCATGAGGAGTCTGGCCGACATAGATCGGAATCCCATTTTCCAGAAAGCGCAGTTGTTCCAGGCGCTCAGTCTTTTCGAGCGCAGACTCCGGCAGGGTTACAAACCGGTCAAGCGCATTCTTGCGATAGGCGTAGAGGCCCAGGTGCTTGAAGTAAGCCGGCCGCGCGGCGTCGCGATCGTAAGGAATGGTGGCGCGAGAGAAATAAAGCGCGCGCCCGCTGAGTTCTGTGACCACTTTTACGGCATTCGGATTCGAGATGTCGACTTCGGCTGCAGGCGTCATCAGGGTTCCGACCTGCGCGGCAGGTTTTTCCATGACCTGCAGTAGAGTTGCGATGTGTTCGGCGCAGGTGAGCGGCTCGTCTCCCTGGACGTTGATGTAGACGTCGGCCGCCGCGCGACATGAGATTTCATGTACTCGCTCGGTCCCGCTACGGTGCGAGGGCGAAGTCATCTCGGACTTCCAGCCATGGTCGCGGCAGGCTTGCATGATTTCTTCGGAGTCGGTGGCGATGAGGACGTCGGCGAGCAGCGGCGACGAACGCACTGCTTCATAAACCACACCGATCAACGGCTTGCCGCCAATTTCGCGCAGCATCTTGCGCGGCAAACGCGTGGAAGCCAGTCGGGCAGGGATAACGGCGATCGCTTTCATGGACGTTCCGGTCATTGTGAATTAGTCATTGTGAATCAGTCATGTGAATTGAAGTTGAGCGCGGTAATGGGCTGGCGAATGAGCTGCGCACTGCGCTTCTCGAAGCTGGCCGTAAGACCGGAAGAGGGCAGCGATGAACATGCCGCCGAGTATATCTGGGTTTGACCTATTGCGGTGGCGCTCTTAGAATTGAAGGTTGGACGCAGCGGAGCGACGCGTCGTTGCTTTCCGTGCTGCGAGAGCCGGGGGGCGTACCGGCGGCAAGGTTCCTTTCGCGCATCCTTCCCGATTTGCAAGCAGTGGCGGCGTAGCTCAGGTGGTTAGAGCGACGGTCTCATAATCCGTAGGTCGTAGGTTCGAGTCCTACCGCCGCCACCAGATTTGAAGAACCGCAACCGGCTGTCCGGCAAATCCTCCTAGACACATCCTCCTGGAAATCAAGGGACCTTGATGCAAAACAAAACGTCCCAAGACTCATTGAGTCATGGGACGCTTGTCGAACAGCCCTCCCCCGAAGTCTGCTCATGAACAGACTAACGATTGAGGGAGCGGATGGGAATGGCTCTGATGGGCTATTGCGGAAGTAATCAATAGACCAGCGTATAGGAGCCGTGCGGGTGCGGCAGCGTTCCCGATTTCCGGCTTTCTTGCAGGGTGTTAAGGCTACGTCTCCTCTCGGGGGGTTGACGGCACCGCAATCCTCGATGTTTGGCTTGGGGATGCCCCGCGGTTCAGCCATTGTTCTTCGATGATATCTTGGTGAGTGAATCGCCAGCCGCGACCGCGCGGCACACTCATGGACATTCTCAAGAATCTTTTTGAGCAGCGCTTCCACTCGCCGGTCGAGCGGGTGCAGCCGTTGCAAGGGCAGCTCGGCGGGTCGGGGCGCAAGATCATCCGGCTGGCCAGCGAAAAGATCAGCGCCATCGGGATTCTGTACGACGTGCGCGAAGAGAATTCCGCCTTCCTCGAATTCTCCCGGCATTTTCGTAAGCACGGCCTTCCCGTGCCCGAGATTTATGCCGAGGATCTGGATCACGGAGCCTATCTCGAGGAGGATCTGGGGGACACGTCGCTGTTCGAGTTTCTGTCGAAAAATCGCACGGGTGAGGCCGTAGCTCCCGCGGTGGTCGAGGCGTATCGCAAGGTTATCGCCACGTTGCCCCGCTTCCAGGTGGAGGCGGGGCGCGACTTGAACTATAAGGTGTGTTATCCACGGGGGAGTTTCGACCGGCAGTCGATTGCGTGGGACCTGAATTATTTCAAGTATTACTTTCTGCGGCTGGCGGGCATTCCCTTCAGCGAGCAGGCTCTGGAAGACGATTTCAGCCGCCTGACGAAGTTTCTGTTGAGTGCGGGGCGCGATTATTTTCTGTATCGCGATTTTCAGTCACGAAACATTATGCTGCGCGACGGGCAGCCTTATTTTCTGGACTACCAGGGCGGGCGCAAGGGCGCTCTGCAGTATGACGTCGCCTCTCTTCTGTACGACGCCAAGGCCGATCTGCCGCCAGAACTGCGCCAGCAGTTGCTCGATCACTACCTCGACGTGCTGGCGGATTTTGTCGACGTGAAGCGCGAAACGTTTCTGCAGTACTACTACGCATATGTGTACGTACGGATCATGCAGGCGCTGGGGGCGTACGGGTTTCGCGGATTCTATGAACGCAAAGCGCATTTCCTGCAGAGCGTGCCCTATGCGCTCAAAAACCTGCGCTGGCTGCTGCACCACGTCACACTGCCCATTGCTCTGCCCACGCTGACGGACGCCTTCCATAGCATGCTGGCCTCGGAGAAATTGCACGGGCTGGCTTCAGAAGCGGACAGTTTGGTGGTGCGGATCTTCAGCTTCTCTTTTCATCGGGGCTTGCCGAAAGATGAGAGTGGAAATGGGGGCGGATTTATTTTTGATGGGCGCAGCTTGCCCAATCCCGGACGCGAAGAGCGCTTCAAAAAGCTTACGGGGCGCGATTCTCCAGTCATTGACTACCTGAACCAACAGGAGAGCGTGCACCAGTTTCTGGCGAGCGTGATGTCGCTGGTGGACGCCAGCGTGAGCAGCTACCAGCGCCGGGGGTTTAAAAATCTGATGGTTTCGTTTGGATGCACAGGGGGACAGCATCGCTCGGTGTACCTGGCCGAGCAGGTTGCGAAGCGCTTAAGGGGCCGGAATGGAGTCGAGGTCGTCTTACAGCATCGCGAGTTGGAGAGGATGGCGCAGAAATCAACCGGGGCGGAGAAACCGGCGCTGGATCGAGTCGAGCAGCATCGAGCTGAGTCATGAAGGCGATGATTCTGGCGGCGGGGCTGGGCACGCGGCTTCGTCCGCTCACCGACGATCGCCCCAAGGCCCTAGTGGAAGTGGCTGGGCACACGCTGTTGGAAATCACGTTGCGACGCCTGCACGGTTTTGGCGTTCGCGAAGTGATTGTCAACGTGCATCATTTTGCCGACCTGGTTGTCGATTACCTGAAGAAGAATGACAACTCCGGGATGCGGATTGAGATTTCGCGCGAAGACGTGTTGCTCGATACTGGGGGCGGGCTCAAGAAAGCGGCATGGTTTTTCCTGGAAGACTCCAGCCATTCGGACGAGCCGTTTCTTCTGCACAATGTCGATGTCCTCAGCACAATCGATCTCGATCGCATGGTGAAGTTTCATCGACAGCATCAAGCGCTCGCGACGCTGGCGGTGCAAGAGCGTGAAACCTCGCGATATCTGCTGTTCGACGAGCAGAATCAACTCCGCGGGCGGCGGGCGGGACGCGATCGGGAGTCAGAAATTGTTAGGGATTCGAAGGAGAGGCATGCGTTCGCATTTTCAGGCGTGCATGTGATTTCGCCGCGGCTGCTCAGGAGAATGGATGAAGACGGAGCCTTTTCGATTATTACTTCTTATCTGCGACTGGCAGGGGAGGGTGAGAAAGTCGTCGCGTTTCGCGCGGATGAATATTACTGGCGTGATCTCGGTAGGCCAGAGAACGTGGCGCAAGCCGCGGAGGATGTGAAGGAAAAACGTCTTGAGCTTTAGAGTTTGGATGTTCGCCGGTCTCGTGAGGAGTCGTGCGGAGATTCTTCCGCCCAGCCTCGGTCTGCCCATGGCTTGCGCCGCCTCGCGGCTTGGCGGAATTCGCCCTTGCGGCCCGGCCTCGCCTTCGATACCATCTCTGCACCTCGCGAAACAAACATGAATAACTGCTATCTGCACCGAATTCGTGTCATAGTCTTGGGGGTAGGTATTGTTGCACCCTCTCCGGTGTGGAGGGAACCGGTGAGCTGAGCAACACGAAATCTTTCAGGCTCCCGAATCCCGCCTCGCCAGAAACGCTGGCTCGGTGGGTTTTGCTTTTTAGGAGCCGCAGGAAGGTCGCATGAAGGACAAGACAAACATGACCGGCGCCAGCATTTTGTGGGAGTGCCTGGAGCGCGAAGGCGTCAAAACAGTTTTCGGGTACCCGGGTGGGGCGATTCTGCCCGCTTACGACGCGTTGAAGGGCAGCAACATTCATCACATTCTGGTGCGCCACGAGCAGGGTGCGACCCACATGGCGGATGGCTACGCGCGAGCGAGTGGGCAGGTGGGAGTTGCCGTCGCCACGTCCGGTCCGGGCGCGACCAACATGGTCACGGGGATTGCCACGGCCATGCTCGACTCGTCGCCGATCGTCTGCATTACCGGACAGGTGGGGAGCAAGCTGATCGGGTCGGATGCTTTTCAGGAAACCGATATCACCGGCGTCACGTTGCCCATTACCAAGCACAATTATCTGGTGACGCATGCCAGCGAAGTGGCGCGCACGATTCGCGAAGCTTTTTATGTTGCGCGCTCGGGGCGGCCGGGGCCGGTGCTGGTCGACATCACGAAAGACGCGCAGCAGACGACTTGCGAATTCGACTGGGAGGCAGCCAAGCCGCAATTGCCGGGCTATCGTCCGGATCTGTCGCCGGCGCCGAAAGAATATGAGCAGGCGCTGGAATTGATTCACAACTCCAAGCGGCCTGTGATATTGGCTGGCCACGGCATCATCATTTCGGGGGCGATGAACGAAGTACGCGAATTCGCAGAGCGGGCGGGCATTCCCGTGGCGCTTACGTTGCTGGGAATCGGCGCGTTTCCGGCATCGCATCCATTGAATCTCGGCATGATGGGGATGCACGGCGAGGCCTGGGTGAACCACACGATTCAAGAAGCGGATCTGCTGTTGGCCTTCGGCATGCGCTTCGACGATCGCGTGACTGGCAACTTGAAGACGTATGCGTCCAATGCGAAGAAGATTCACATCGAGATTGATCCGGCGGAGATCAACAAGAATGTGAAAGTGGATGTTCCGCTAGTAGGCGACCTGCGGGAAGTGCTGCATGAATTATTGCCGAAGGTGGACTCGATTGATCGCAGCGAGTGGCTCGACTCCATCGACAAACTAAAAGGCGACGCCGCGGTGCGCGACATTCAAAACCTGCCCGACAGCGGACATCTTTACGCCGCGCACGTGATCAACGATCTGTGGCGCGAGACTCGCGATCGTGAAACGGTGGTGGTGACCGATGTGGGCCAGCACCAGATGTGGGAGGCGCAATACTACAAGCATGAAAAGGCGCGCAGCCTGATCACTTCCGGAGGGCTGGGGACGATGGGCTTCGCGCTACCGGCGGCGATCGGCGCCAAGGTCGCGCGGCCGGAGGCGGAAGTTTGGGTGGTGGTTGGCGATGGCGGCTTTCAGATGACGCTGTGCGAACTTGCGACCATCGTGCAGGAGAAGCTGAAGGTGAACATCGCCATCATCAACAACGGCTTTCTGGGCATGGTGCGGCAATGGCAGGAGTTTTTCTACGAACGCAATTATGCCGCGACGCCGTTGCTGAATCCGGATTTTGCCAAGCTCGGTGAAGCTTACGGCATTCACAGCATGACCGTTACGGAGCGCTCACAGGTGGTGCCGTCGGTGCAGGCGGCGCGGGAGCATGATGGGCCGGTGCTCATCAACTTCCGGGTGGAACAAGAGGACACGGTGTATCCCATGGTCGCGGCGGGAGCGTCGTTGCACGAGATGATCCGGCGGCCCAGCAAGATTGTCGAGACGGCCGAGGATGAGTAGAGAAGTTGATTAAAGACGACGAGTAAAGCGGACAAATAGAGAAAACATGCTGAACACTTACGTGGTGTATGTGGAAAACAAGCCGGGTGTGCTGACGCGTGTGGCGTCGCTATTTCGCCGGCGCGCTTTCAATATTGATTCTCTGACGGTGGGCCGTACGGAAAAGCCAGAGGTCTCGCGGATGACGATCACGGTCGAGGCCGACCACGACCAGGCGCGCCGCATCGAAGCCAATCTTTACAAACTCGTCAACGTGCTGCTGGTCGAGAACATCACCAAGCAGCCTGCGATTATTCGCGACCTGGCGATGATCAAAGTCGCGGCCACTCACGAGGCCCGCTCGCACGTGCTGGAACTGGCGAGCGTTTTTCGGGCGCGCGTGGTGGACGTAGCCCCCGAGTCGCTGACCATTGAAATCACCGGGGCGGAAGACAAGATTGACGGCCTGCTTGAAGTGCTGCGTCCCTACGGTGTGTTGGAAATGGTGCGCACCGGAATCGTGGCCATGCGGCGAGGCAAGGCCTCCGCGACTGGCTCGAACGCCGTCTCGAACGACGATGTGGCGGAAGAAGACGTGTCGCATTCGGTTTAAAACGCCGATTCAAATTCGGGCCGAACTCTAATCGGTTCTTAAACTTACAGCGACCACACCAAAGGTTGTTTTCCGGACAATGACGGCCATTGTCCGACTGCCCCCTCCGCAAGTTACCGAAGTTTCTTAGAAAACCTCTAAATCATTGTTTCTAAATATGTTAGCTGGTATTTATGAGGATGGCTGGGCATGTCCCCGGCCGCAGTGTGTTTGCTCGAATGACTGGTGCAAGCGACATCGCCATAGGTCTGCCTGCGCACTCGCGCTCGTGGAGAGGCCTGTCTCGAGCGGCTAAGCTGTACATCAGCCTGGTCGTGATTGCTGGATTGGGGACGCTGATCTACGGCGGCGTTCACCAGAGCAGCAAGAACATCGCCGAGTTCATCTGCTACTTGGGCATCGCCATTCTGGCGTCACGGCTCAAAGTAAACCTCCCGGGCATTACCGGCACACTGTCGGTGAACTTTCTGTTCATCCTGATTGGCGTGCTGGAACTCAGCTTAACCGAAACCTTGATTTTGGGTGCGGTGTCGATGCTGGCCCAGTGCCTGTATCCGGAGCCTCCTAAGGCGATTCAGGTCACATTTAACGTGTGCGCCGGGTCGGTCTCGACGGCCCTGGCATACCTGGTGTATCACCATCCACTGGCGAACCTGGTGATCGCTAACCGGCCGATTCTGCTGGGCGTCTCGGCCACGGTTTACTTCATCGCCAACGCGGGCTCGATTGCTACAGTCATCTCGCTGACCGAGCGCCGGCCCCTCACGCGGATTCTGGTGGATTGCTATTTCTGGTCGTTCCCGTACTACCTGGTGGGAGCGGGAATCGCGGGCACGATCGCGTGGCTCAACCAGCAGTTCAACTGGGAAACGTCACTGCTCATGGTGCCTGCGGTTTACCTGATCTACCGCTCGTACCGCCTCTACCTCGGCAAACTGGAGGATGAGAAGCGCCACGTCGAGGAGATGGCGAACTTGCATCTGCGGACCATCGAGGCTCTGGCTCTGGCCATTGAAGCCAAGGACCACACCACGCACGAGCATCTGCAGCGGGTTCGTGTGTATGCCATCGAAGTGGCGAAAGAGTTAGGAGTGAAGGGACCGGAGTTGGAAGCGCTGCATGCCGCCGCGCTGCTGCACGATATTGGCAAGCTTGCCGTGCCGGAACACATCATCTCGAAGCCGGGGCGCCTGAGCCCTGAAGAATTCGAAAAGATGAAGATTCACACTTTGGTGGGCGCGGAGATTCTGGAACGCGTGCGCTTCCCCTATCCCGTGGTGCCGATCGTGCGCGCCCACCACGAGAAGTGGGACGGGTCCGGTTACCCGATGGGATTGAAGGGAGCGGAGATTCCCATCGGAGCGCGGATCCTGTCTGCCGTCGACTATCTCGATGCACTCGCATCCGATCGCCAGTACCGGCGCGCTTTGCCGCTACGGGAGGTGATGCAAAAGCTCTTGGCCGAATCAGGCAAGTCGTTTGATCCGAAGGTTGTCGACATTTTGCAAAAACGGTACCAGCACCTGGAACGGCTGGCCGTGGCCAAGTCGTCGTCCGACCCCAGCGGTCCGCTTTCCACGGCGATCAAAATCGAGCGCGGGCTGGAGCCGGCAGCTGGCTTCGAGAACGCGACTGCGCAGGACTACGCGGGACGAGAAAACACATTCCTGTTTTCCATCGCAGCCGCCCGGCAGGAGGCGCAGTCGCTATTCGAACTGAGCCAGGATCTGGGCGCGTCGCTCAGTCTGACCGAGACGCTTTCCGTATTCTCGGTGAAACTCAAGCCCATGGTGCCGTACGATGCCATCGCCATCTACATCAAGCGCGAGGAAGAACTGGTCCCCGAATACGTGAACGGAGACAATTACCGGTTATTTTCTTCCCTGCGGATTCCTCTCGGGCAGGGACTTTCGGGCTGGGTGGCGCACAATCGGAAGCCGATCATCAACGGGAACCCGTCCGTGGAGCCGGGATACCTGAATGATCCGACGAAGTTCAGCACGCTGCGATCCGCGTTGGCAGTGCCGCTGGAGGGCGTCTCGGGCGTGATCGGTGTGCTCGCGCTATACCGCGCAGAGCGGGATGCCTTTACCACCGATCACCTGCGGATTCTGCTCGCGGTCAGCGGCAAAATGGCACTGTCGATCGAGAATGCGCTCAAGTACGCGCAGGCGGAAAACTCGGCAGTTACGGACTACCTCACGGGCCTGCCGAACGCTCGCTCGCTCTTCCTGCAACTCGACCGGGAACTGGCCCGCTGCAAGCGCGACAATTCGTCGTTGACCGTCATGGTCTCTGACATGGATGGCTTCAAACAGATCAACGACCGCTTTGGGCATCTCGAGGGCAATCGAGTGTTGCGCCTGTTTGCCCAGGCGCTCAAAGACAGCTGCCGTGAATATGATTACGTGGCGCGCATGGGTGGAGACGAATTCGTGGTGATTGCGGTCGGTCTGTCGGCCGAGGCTGCGGGTAAGAAAGCGGAGCAGATGCGGGCCCTGGCCCGGCAAGCCGGAAACGAAGTATGCGGCGAAGACATTCTCTCACTGAGCGTGGGCCGCGCGCTGTTTCCAGACGACGGCAACGACGCGGAGCAACTTCTGGCCGAAGCCGACCGCCGCATGTATCTGGAAAAGCAGAAAGAGCTTTCCTACAAAGACCGCCGGTCCCACCCGCGCCTGAAGTGCCGGGTTACGATCGAACTGCAAACCGAGGCGGCGGGAGGAGCCCCGCTGTTCGCCAACATTACCGATGTGAGCCTGGGCGGCTGCTATGTGGAGACCAGCAACATTTTTGCGCCCGGGACCAAAATCAAGCTGGCCTTCTCGATGGACGACCCTAGCCTGACGGCGGAGGGTGTGGTGGCCAGACTCGATCCCGGCTCGGGCGTCGCGGTGCAGTTCCGGGAGATGAACCGGGAAGGCCGCGAGCGGATGTTCAAGATTCTCGAGTTCGTGCAGAAGACGACCACGTTCTACAACAACCGCTACCTCGACAGTCTGACCAAGAGCTGATCTGTGCGAGGTGGCAGCAGGCCGAGTCTCAGCCTTGCGAGCGCGCACCGATTTTCAAGGCTGTGGCACGAACAATCTCCAATCCAATTTGTTCGAGTGGCAGAATTTTATCGGCTAGCCCACTTCGAGCCACAAGGCCGGGCATGCCCCAAACTACGCTGCTGGCTTCATCCTGCACATAGATCCGTGCTCCTAACCCGTGCAGTGCTTCGCATCCTTTCAGCCCATCCCGCCCCATGCCGGTGAGAACCACGGCCAGCGCACGAGCCCCGAATACATGCGCGATCGAGTGGAAGAGCACATCCACCGAAGGGCGGCAAAAATTCTCCTTCGGCCCCTGATGCGTCTCCAGGATAAGTCCGCCTTCCTGTCGGACCACCATGTGCGAGTCTCCCGGAGCGATTACCACACAACCGGGCCTGAGTGGTTCACCGGAGACGCACTCCCGCACGGGCAAAGCCGACTTTGCCGAGAGGCGTGAGGCCAACAGCGACGTAAAGATCCGTGGCATATGCTGCGCGATGACGACGGGCACAGAAAAGTTTGCCGGCAGAAAAGGTAGAACCCGGGCCAGTGCGTCCGGTCCACCGGTGGAGACTCCAATCGCCACGATTTGCACCGGGGATAGCAAACGTAGTTGAGGGGGAACGTGTACCGGTGGAGTCTGCACCTTCGGCTCTTCCGCCGGGGCAAGCCTGTTGGGAAGTTCGGGTAGATGGCAAAGTGCCCGAATCTTTGGGATGAGTTCCCGAGAGATGGCCTCGAGTGTAGCGGTCATGTCGACATTACTGGGCTTAGTGACGTAATCGGTAACTCCTAGCGAAATAGCTTCCAGCGTAATCGAAGCCCCGTGCTCCGTCAGGCTGCTGAACATGATGATGGGAATGTGGGAGTCTGCCTTTCGTAGTTCACGAACCGTGGCAAGTCCGTCCATCTCCGGCATTTCGAAATCGAGCAGGACAATGTCAGGCTTCACGGAGGGGAATTTCGCCAGTGCGATTCGCCCGTTTGCAGCCGTGGCCGCGACCTCGAGATCTGGGTCCTGGGCGATGGCCAGTGACAGCGCGTTGCGAACTAACGCGGTGTCGTCGACCAGCAGGACGCGTTTTTTCATGACTTGCGGCAAGTTGGTGGGCCTCTTTTGGTACTCTCCCTTATCTTCTATATCTTCTGTCTTTCGACGCGGGCGGCCATGCTTTGGTCCCGCTCCTGGGCGGAAGACCCAGTATCGCCGGCCGCGGTCCCATCGATTTTGAACTATCCCGACCAAGCCGCGCAGCTGTACCCGGCCGCCCTTCATGGCTCGGCCGTCGTCGCTTCCGTGGTGGCTGGAACTTGGCAGGCATTGACGATGTCGAGCGCGTGGAGAAGGC
>Ga0209517_10006873_pt1 | contig 13870 bp, 13 predicted proteins | sample PeaSoiMetSII2010_FD_187695 | JGI IMG/M metagenome (GOLD analysis project Ga0209517, IMG submission 187695) | Peat soil microbial communities from Weissenstadt, Germany - SII-2010 (SPAdes) (version 2) | ecosystem: Environmental > Terrestrial > Soil > Wetlands > Peat | place: Germany...
AGACTGGTCGAACTGCACCCATGGTCCGAGATGGTGCGCTTTGCCCGAACCGGCGGCGAGGCGAACGCGGTCGCAGTGCGTATTTCACGCGCTGCCAGCGGCCGGAGCAACATCGCGATCTGCGGGTATCACGGCTGGCACGACTGGTATCTCGCGGCCAATCTCGGCGATGAAAGGAATCTCGCGGGGCATCTGCTGCCGGGACTTGAGCCGAACGGAGTGCCCGAAACGCTGCGCGGCACGATCTTTCCATTCAATTACAACAGCATCGATGAATTGCGAGCGCTCCTGAGCACGCACGATATCGGCGTCATCATGATGGAAGTGTCGCGGAATCTCGGCCCGGCAGACGGATTTCTGCAGAAGGTCAGAACACTCGCTGACGAACGCGGGATCGTATTGATCTTCGATGAATGCACCTCTGGCTTCAGGCAAGCCTACGGGGGATTGCATAAGCTCTACGGGGTGGAACCGGATTTGGCGGTCTTCGGCAAGGCGCTCGGAAACGGCTACGCAATTACCGCCGTGATCGGCCGGCGCGCTGTGATGGAGGCGGCCCAGACGACCTTCATCAGCAGCACATTCTGGACCGAGAGGATAGGTCCGAGCGCGGCGCTCAAGACGCTCGAGGTGATGGAACGCGAGAAGTCATGGGACCGGATCACCGATATTGGCAACGACATTACCGCCCGGTGGCGACAGCTGGCCGCGACGCACGGGCTGTCCATCAAGACCAGCGGCTTGCCCGCGCTGACGGGATTTTCGTTCGCAGGCGACAACGCGCTGGCCTATAAGACTTTGATAACGCAAGAAATGCTGTCCCGCGGTTACCTGGCAGGGACAGCGGTTTACACCTGCACCGAGCACACGCCACAGGTGGTCGCAGGGTACTTCGACGCACTCGATCCCGTGTTTCGTCTCATCGCGGAGTGCGAAGACGGCCGCGATGTGATGGGTCTGTTGAAGACAGGGGTGTGCCATGCGGGATTCAAGCGCCTCGCGTGACCTCAGTCATGAGGGTGGCGTTTCGCGCCGATGCATCGCCGGAAATCGGTACCGGACATGTCATGCGCTGCCTGACGCTTGCACGTAAGCTATGCGCCAGCGGCGCGAGCGTGTGCTTTTCCGGCTACGGCATGCCGGAAAATCTGCTATCCGAGATTCAGCAGAGCGGAATGACGACCGCGCCGACCGGATCATTGAGCGCAACCGCCTGGGACTGGCTGGTGGTGGATCACTACGGCCTGGATGCCGAATACGAATCATCGATGCGGCCGTGGGCGCGGAAGATACTCGTGATCGACGATCTGGCCAACCGGCCGCACGATTGCGATCTGTTGCTCGATCAGAATCTGTATGCGCGGATGGAGCAGCGCTATCAGGCATTGATGCCGGGCCATGCAGTCAGCCTCTGTGGCCCGCGATTCGCATTGCTGCGTCCGGAATTCCTCGCGGCACGAAGCCGGGTCGAGCGTCGCGATGCAGTGCGACGGATTCTGGTATTTTTTGGAGGCAGCGATCCGACTAATGAGACTTCCAAGGTGCTGCGTGCCCTGCGAAGACTGCAGCTTTCCGGCATCGAGATTGACATTCTGATTGGCGGCCTGAATCCGAATGGCCGCGAAATCGAACGGTTGGCCAGCCAGTTGCCGGGATCATCGGTGCGGCACCAGACGGATGCAATAGCCGAATTGATGGCGAATGCGGATCTTGCGGTCGGGGGTGGCGGGGCGACCAGTTGGGAGCGGTGCTGTCTCGGACTTCCCACGATCGCCGTTGCTGTGGCCGATAATCAGATTGCAATTTCGAAGTCGCTCGCGGACTTCGGCTATCAGGAATACCTGGGAATATTCGATGCCGTACCGGAGCAATTGGTTGCGGACACGGTCTCGCGCTGCATATCCAATTATCAGGACATCCGCGCCAAAGGGCTGCGCGGCATGAAGCTGGTGGACGGGTTGGGAACAGAGCGGGTCGCAGTGGCGATGGAGAAGGTGTGAGGATATCCATCGTCTGCTCCAGCAGGGCGCATCCGATCTTTCCATATCTTCAGCGTTGGCTAGAAGCACGGCGTGCTCGACACGATTTGAGTCTGGTAACCCAGGTCGCGGCGCTGAACGGGGGCGATCTGCTGTTCCTGATTTCCTGCAGCGAAATTGTTCCTGCGGTGACGCGTGCGCGCTTCGGGCATGCATTGGTGGTACATGCCAGCGCGCTACCTCGAGGACGGGGGTGGTCGCCTCACATATGGCAGATCCTGGAAGGCGCTGCCACCATCCCCGTCAGTTTGCTTGAGGCCGAGGATCAGGTAGATAGCGGCGCAATCTGGAAGCAAGTCGATCTGCAACTCGACGGCACTGAGCTGTACGATGAAATCAACGCTAAATTATTCGACGCCGTGTTGCAGTTGATGAGCTTCGCAGTGGAGAACTTCGGCAGAGTTACGCCTCGTGTCCAGTCGGATGCTCAGCCGACTTATTACCGCAAGAGGGTGCCCGAAGACAGCAGACTCGATCCATACAAGAGCATCGCCGAGCAGTTCAACCTCCTGCGTGTCGCAGATCCTGTGCGGTTTCCGTGCTTCCTGGAGTACAAGGGCGGCCGGTACATCGTCTCGCTCAAAAAGGATGAAAGACCGTGAGTGCACATACACACATCAGCATCGGCGGCTGCCAGATAGGTGCGGACTGCGCGCCATTCATCATCGCCGAACTATCTGGCAATCACGGAGGATCGTTGCAGCGTGCCCTCGAGACCGTCGATGCCGTCGCCAAGAGCGGCGCGCAAGCGCTGAAGCTGCAAACGTACACGGCCGATACGATGACAATCGACGTGAGGGCAGGAGACTTCTTCATAGATGAAGAGGACAGCCTGTGGAAGGGCCGCAGCCTTTACGACCTGTATCGCGGTGCCGCTACGCCTTGGGAGTGGCACGGACGCATCTTTGCGCGTGCGTCGGAGCTAGGGTTGGTCTGTTTCAGCAGCCCGTTCGACACGAGCGCGGTCGATTTTCTCGAGACGCTGAACGTGCCCGCCTACAAGATAGCCTCGTTCGAGAACACCGACCTGCAACTGATTCGCAAGGTCGCGAGTACCGGAAAACCGGTCATAATATCGACCGGTCTCGCCCGTCTGGACGAAATCGCCGAGGCGGTCGCCGCCGCCCGCGAAGCCGGCTGCACCGAGCTGGTGCTGCTCAAATGTACGAGCAGCTATCCCGCGTCGCCGCTCGACAGCCATCTGCTTACCATTCCGCACTTGCGCGCAGCCTTCGGATGCGAAGTGGGACTGTCCGATCACACGCTTGGCATCGGCGCTGCAATTGCTGCCGTCGGGCTGGGAGCCACTGTCATCGAGAAGCACGTGACTTTGAACCGGAGCGCAGGGGGCGTGGATGATGCATTCTCGCTCGAACCGCCCGAGCTCGCCTCGCTGGTTGCGGAATGCGGACGTGCGCGCCTCGCGCTGGGCGGCGTGCACTATGGGCCGACGGCGGCAGAGGTCAGCTCACTGCGTTTCAGAAGATCGCTATACATTGTTGAAGATATGCGATGCGGTGAAGTGCTGACGCACGCTAATCTGCGGCGCATACGGCCGGGATACGGATTGCCGCCCAAGTATCTGGAGATCCTGATCGGCAAGCGGGTTGTGAGAGACGTCGCCCGGGGAACGCCGATGAGCTGGCAACTGATTGCCGACTGACCCGGCAGTGTTGCAAGACGTGGGAAACCCACAATGCAGGCTATTGGTCACCTCGGCATTGGAATGTACCTGGGGCGTTGACGAACCGGTTCTGTTCCTCGGCGAATGGTGTCGGCTGTATGACCGCCGTGCCGTATGGGGTGCGCGTCAGCATGAGACGGTACCGCATCATTGGTTCGACCGGAGCAAATTGCGGCGTGACTACCGAGTGCTCTGCGAGCTTCATGCGACCCTGGTCGGTGCGCTTGCGGTGGATCTAAATGCATTGCATGGCGTGCAGAGACCGACCACCTACTGGCGGCAGGTCCTGGATCCGTGGTTGGCGAGTTATGTGGCGGTAGTGTTCGACCGATGGGAATGCCTGCGGTTGGCGTTTGCCGACGGCTCGTCCTACCAGACCATTGTGCTGTCGGAGGATGCGCGGTCGCCGCCGCCGAACGACTACGACGCCCATCTCGAAAGAGCGATCGGGGATGTCTGGAACCACCGCCTGTTCGCGGCCATGATCCTGCAGGCCTATCCGGAGCGCTGTGCAGTGCGCTACACCACCGACCGTCCTGAGGCAGGTACGAGCGTGTCGCGTGCCCCGCCGCGGGCCTCCCTGCTCGCGAGGGCGGCGGCGTTCGCAGACCATCTCGGCGGCCTGCTCGGCGGCGGCGAGCAGGTGGTATTGTTCGAAACCTACTTCTCGCCGCGCGCCCTGGCTAGGCTCAGCCTAGCGCTGAGGCAGATTCCCCGTCTATATCGCCGCGAGTTCGCGTGGACGCCCGCAGGGGCCGCTACCGAGCTCTCGCGCGAGCGGCGCCTATTATTGAAGAATTTCGAGCCGAAGGACCGCTTTCAGGCGTTTTTGCGAATACGCCTGAGGGATGACATGCCCCGAGCCTTGGTCGAGGATTATCCGCTGCTCGCGGCGCGCGCCGCCCGCATACGCATCACTCCGAGCACGATCGCTACCGCCAATGCCCATTGGCACAACGATCTTTTCAAGGTCTGGAGCGCCGAGGCGGTGCTGCAGGGCGCCCGCTTGATCATCATGGATCATGGAGGTTGTGTGCCCATGGCGTTCAACATGATGGAATTCGAAGATGGCATCGCTTCTACTCGAGCGTGCTGGGCGATTCCGCGTGATCCCAGGGACGTGCAGGTTCCGCCCAACAAGCTCGTTGGACGACGAGTCAGGACCTCTGGCAGATTTTGCGCGGTGCTGGGGCACGAGGAACCAAGATATGTCTATTGTGCCGGCGCATTTCCGATGAACGAAATGGTGCTCGTCGGCTTTGAAATGGTCTGCAAGTTCCATTCGCAGCTGCATGCCGCCCCGAGGTCGGGCTTCCGTGTCAGACCCTACCCAAAGGGCGGCTGGAACACGCGGCAGCGTTACATAGACCGTCTGGGCCCCGATGCAGTCGATGTTGCATCGGACTACGACGACTTTGTCGCGGCCGCACGTATCATCGTCTGCACTTATCCGCAAACCACATTGGCAGAGGCGATCGCCTCGGGCCAACCGACGATATTGATGTATCCTTCAGAGCTTTGGGAGACTGCGCCGCAATTTGCATCGATGCTGGAGAGCATGCGGGGGGCGCGCATGCTGTTCGATGACGCTCTGGCGGCGGCGGCGCACATCAACGACATTTGGGCCGCGCCGCGCGTCTGGTGGAACAGCAGTGCGGTGCGGGCAGTACGTCAGGAATTCCAGCGCCAGTTCGTGCCGGTCCGAAACGATTGGCTGCGCCCCTGGGTGGACCTTTTAAAAGCACGAGCCGCGTAGGGCTGAGGACAGCCGATCATGTACAAAGTCCTGGTCACCACGGTGCCATTCGCCGACAGGAATCGCCTTCCCATGGAGTTGCTGCAGGCAGCGGGCATCGAATGCTCAATCAATCCTCTCGGGCGCAGGCTGAAGGAGGAGGAGTTGGGCGAGATGGTTGGTGATGTCGACGTGCTCATTGCCGGTACCGAGCCGATCACCGATCGGGTCATGCAGCGAGCCGGTCGGCTGAAATTCATTTCACGTGTGGGCATCGGTCTGGATAGCGTGGACCTGCTATCGGCGCAGCGACGCGGCATCAAAGTGTCCTATACCCCGGACGCTCCGGCGCCCGCGGTGGCTGAACTCACCATGGGTCTCATATTGTCGCTATTGCGATCGATTCACGTTGCCAACCTGCAAATGCACGCCGGCAAGTGGAATCGCTATCTTGGGCGGCGGATCGCCGAGGTGACCGTGGGCATCATAGGAACCGGCCGGGTCGGTGCGCGGGTGCTGCGACGCATCTCGGCATTTGGCACGCCCCGCGTTCTGGCCAACGATATCAGCCCCAACACCAAGCTGGTGCCGGAACTGAAGCTGGAATGGGTGGACAAGGAGACAATCTACCGCAACGCGGATGTCATCAGTCTGCACGTGCCGATGACGGTTCAGACCAAGAACATGATCCGTCGGGAGCAATTGCTGCAGATGAAAGCGGATGCGCTCCTGGTCAATACCTCGCGCGGCGGGATCATCAATGAAAAGGATCTGGCAGAAACGCTGCAGTCGGGGCATCTGGGTGGGGCAGCGATCGATGTCTTCGAGCACGAGCCCTACAGCGGCCAACTGCTAGGCATTGAGCGCTGCCTGCTCACGGCGCATATGGGTTCCATGTCGGTCGATTGTCGCGAGCGAATGGAAATAGAGGCTACCGAGGAAGTCGTGCGATTCGTGCAGGGTAAACCGCTGAAATCGCCGGTGCCGCCAGATGAATACGCCGTGCAGGAGCGACGGCCGTAGAATCGCCGACATGAAGAAGGTCTGCGTAATCGGCGGCTCCGGCTTCCTGGGGTCGCACGTGGCCGATCAGTTGACCGGAGCCGGGTATGAGGTCCATATCTACGACCGGGTGGCTTCGCGTTGGCTCGGACCCGACCAGAAGATGATCGTGGGCGATCTGCTCGACATGCAATCGCTCAACCGGGCAGTCGCTGGAGCCGTGGTGGTGTACAACTTTGCCGCCATCGCGGATCTGAACGATGCGCTCAAGAAACCGGTCGAGACCGCCCAGATAAATGTCCAAGGTGCGGTCAATGCGCTCGAAGCGAGCCGCAACAACCGAGTGGCGCGGTTCGTCTACGCCAGCACCGTCTATGTGAATAGTCGCGAGGGCGGCTTCTACCGCTGCAGCAAGCAGGCCGCCGAGCATTACGTAGAGGAATACCAACGCGCCTTCGGCCTGGATTTTACCATCTTGCGCTACGGGTCCCTGTACGGGCCTCGGTCAGACGCGACCAACGGTCTATATCGGATCGTGCGCGATGCACTGGAACGGAGATCCATCAGCTACGCGGGCAATCCGGAATCGATTCGTGAGTACATCCATGTCGACGACGCGGCACGTGCGAGCGTGGTGGCTCTGGGCGACGAGTTTCGCAATGAGAGCGTGGTACTGACTGGTCACCAGCCCATGCGGGTATTCGATCTGCTGAAGATGCTCGGTGAGATCATGGGCATCCCGGACGAGGTGAGGTTTCGGGACGAGCAATATGCGGGGCACTACGTGCGTACACCGTATGCCTATCAGCCAAAACTCGGGCGCAAGTATACGCCGCCATTGCACGTGGATCTGGGACAGGGACTGCTGCAGTTGATCGATGAAGTGCGCAGAGCGCATGCGAAGACTGACTAGTGCAGTTTGCCTCGAACTGCAGGCACTGGTGCAATGCGGTGTCATGCATCTTCCGCGCAGCCATTTAGGCGGGCTGGTTCGTCGGCGCTATTGGGGACGCAGGCTGCGGAATTCCACGCTGGCGCATGTCGGCTACGCGGCCAGAATCAGTGGCTGCGAATTGCTGAGCCTGGGTGAGAGGTTCGTGCTGCAGGATTTCGCCGTACTGGAGATAGCGGACAGCGACCCGGTCTACATCGGCAATGATGTCGCTATGGCAAATGGGATCTACCTGAGATCAGCGAACCACCGCTTCGAGGATCTGACGCTGCCGATCGTGCGCCAAGGGCACGAGTCGAAGCGCATCGAGTATCAGGGGAAGCTGTATAGCATCGTCATCGAGAACAATGTCTGGTTGGGCGCCAAGAGCATCGTCTTGACGGGAGCCTTCATCGGCGAGGGATCGGTCGTTGCCGCAGGTTCCGTCGTGTCGTCGGCGGTGCCCCCCTTCTCGATCGTGGTCGGCAACCCGGCGAGAGTAATAGCGAATCGAAAGAAGATGGCCGCACTGACACAGGGGGCGGATGACGACAATGGCAAAGTTTGACGAGATATCCGTGGGCGACCGCGCGGAGGTGCTGCATGTCATCACGGAGCGTGATCTGCAGAGATTTGTCGAGCTCACAGGGGACGACAACCGGCTGCACGTTGACAGCGAGTACGCCAGCCGCACACCCTTCAAGAATAGGGTGGTGCACGGCATGTTGGGGGCGGCGTTTATCTCCACGGTGGTTGGGACGAAGCTGCCGGGCGATGGGGCACTGTGGTTTTCTCAGACGCTGGAATTCATTGCTCCGGTGCGCCTGGGAGATGAGATCAAGGTCGTAGCGACGGTAACCGACAAGCTCGCGCGTGACTCGGTAATCGTCCTGACGACGGAGATATTCAATCAGCACAAACAGAAGGTCACGAGCGGCACCGCCAGAGTGAAGCTGGTCGAGCCGCGAGCGCCCGCAAATACGGCGCCGCCCGGAGTCTCGGGAACGGCGCGAGTCGCGATGGTGGTGGGGGCCTCCGGCGGGGTGGGGGCCGCGGTGGCCAGGAGATTTTCCGCACGTGGCTACGACCTGATTCTGGTGTATCGCTCGGATTACGCGCGGCTGCAGCCACTCTTGGGCGAGTTGAGCGGCCCGGGGCGGTGCCTGAGCTGCATTCAGGCGGACGTGACCGAAGAAGCGCAGGTAATCGCGCTGCGCGATGGCTGCAGACGTTTCTGCGAAGGCCTTGACTACGTGGTCAATACGGCAACGGCGCCGATAGCGTCCGTGCCTTTGGCTGATCTGGAGTGGGCGGATTTCGAGGAGCATCTCGCGGCGAACGTGAAATCATCTTTTCTCCTGGCAAAATACCTGTCGCCCCTGATGAGTCAGCGCCAGGCACCTGGTTTTGCATTCATAAGCTCCCAGGCGGCCGATGTGCCGGTATCTGGATGGTCGCCCTATGTGGCCGCCAAGTCGGCTCTCAACGGTCTTGTCAGGACGCTGGCGCTGGAGCTAGCGCCGCTTGGAATTCGCGCGAATCTGGTGGCGCCAGGAATGATCGATACAGAATTGATTGCGAATGTGCCGCAGAAGACCCGTCTGATGATAGAAGCCAAGGCACCCCGACGCAGACTTGCCACGCCGGACGACGTGGCTGCCGCCGTATTGTTCCTCTCGTCCGACGACGGCGACTATATTACTGGTGAAACCCTGCGGGTCAATGGCGGACAGGTGATGATCTAGCGGCGGTTGTCGGAGCCCATGTACGAGCCGATCAAATTCGGCGAGCTGTTGCGCCGAAATGCTGAGCTAGCCCCACACGCGGGGCCGACGCTGAACTTAGCCGTGCTCGCGAACATTACCATCACGGCCATCAAGGAGGTCCTGGAGTTCTCCTTGCGTAGCCGCAACATCGGCGCGCTAGTGACCATTGGAGACTACGACAACGTTGCTCAGGACAGCGGCAGGTACCGGGACTGCGACGGCGTCGTCATCTTCTACGAGCTCGCAGGCATCATCGATAATCTGCCCTTTCAGCTGCATAGCATAGACGAGAGCGGAATCGACCGACTGATCGACAAGGCAAAGAGAGAATTGACCTTTACGTTCAGTGCGCTGGCCGACTCCAAGCTGGTGATACTGAATCTGCTGACGGCCATACCATTTACGCTCGGCAGCCAGCGGGACACGGCCCTCGACAGGATTTGCAGCGAGGTCAATGAATTCATCCGCGAGCACGCGCCGAAGTCGTTCCGCCTGGTCGATCTGCAGAAGATATTTGCGCGCTGCTCGGCCCATGCTTGCATCGATTTCCGGTTCTTCGTGAGCTCCCGGGCCCTGTACCAGTTCGCCTTCCTGCGCGCTTATTGCGAATTCATATATCCGCTGATCGGCATGAGGTATGGCCAATATAAAAAAGTGCTTGCCCTGGATTGCGACAACACGCTCTGGAGAGGGGTGCTGGGCGAGGACGGGCCGGATGGTATCGAAATGTTCTCCGAGATCCAGTCCATGGTGGTGCAGCTGGCTCAAACAGGCGTGTTAATATGCCTGTGCAGCAAGAACAATCCGGAAGACATCGAGAAAGTGCTGCAAGATCCACGGATGGTGCTCAGGGACGAGCACCTGGTCGTGAAAGCAGTGAACTGGAACGACAAGGCCGGAAACCTGTTGCAGATCGCTGAGACGCTGAGGCTCGGTATCGAGAGTTTCGTGTTAGTGGATGACAGCGATTTCGAGTTGCATCTTATCCGCGAAAAGTTGCCCGCCGTCACTACGTTCAAGGTGCCGGCGAGCTATTCCGAATATCTTTGGCTGTTTCAGAATGTCGGGAGTCTATTCGGCGGCGAGGAAATTACGAAGGAAGACCGTGCGAAGACGGTTCACTACCGCACTGAATATGCCAGGCGTGAGGAACAGGCACGGTTCGGGACCGTCGAGGATTACCTGGCGTCGCTCGAATTATCAATAACGGTGGCGGTCAATACCCCGGAGTTGGTTCCGCGTCTGGCGCAACTGTCGCAGAAGACCAATCAGTTCAATCTCACGACACAGCGCATGTCGCAGGCGGAGATGGCCGCGGCCATGGCGGGCGGGGACTGCGTCGTGCTCGGAGTTGATGTCAGCGATAAGTACGGCAGTTATGGAACGACCGGGTTGCTGGTGGCCCGCCAGGACGGGGCGGAGGCGTGGATCGACAACTTCCTGCTGAGTTGCCGGATAATTGGCCGTGGCATCGAGTTCAAGATCTTCGACACCTTGGTTGCGTTACTGCGTCGCCGTGGCGTTTGCAAGATCTATGGGACCTATCGAGCTACTGAGAAAAACGTTCAGGTGCGCGATCTGTACGAGCGACTTGGCTTCGATGTAATCGAGGATGAGAGCACTGCGAGACGATTCGAGCTTACCACCGATCGGTACGAGGATTCCAGGATTGACTACATCAGAATCGCAAATACGTAGCCGGGTGGTAGATGTGATGGCTGCGGTGTTCGGTCTTCCGGCCGTGGAAGTCTCGGACAAAATGACGTTTGGCCATACGAGAAACTGGGATAGCCTGAGGCACATGAACTTGATCCTCGCGCTCGAGGACGAATTCGGGACGACATTCAGCAACGAGGAGGTCGTCGACATGGTTAGTGTTCCGTTGATAATTTCTATCTTAAGTGCCAAGAACGCCGCTTAGGTCTGCCGAAGTCGTGTTCTGGGATTTCGACGGGGTCATCAAGGACTCGGTGGACGTCAAGACGCGGGCGTATGTAAGGCTGTTTGAGCCCTTTGGCTCGGAGGTGGCAGCGCGGGTCATGGAGCACCATCAACGTAACGGTGGGATGTCGCGATTCGAGAAGATTCCACTGTACCTGGGCTGGGCCGGAAAGTCGGCGAGCAGCAAGGAAATCGATCAGTTCTGCGACGCGTTCGCCATCGATGTCCGTCAGGCAGTGATCGATTCCGCTTGGATTGCGGGTGCGCGTGAGTACCTGGAAGCCAATCATGTGCGGCAGCGCTTCTGCTTGATCACCGCCACACCACAGAACGAGATTGAGCAGATCCTGTGCGAGCTCCAGATCCGGCGCTGCTTCCAGGAGGTACATGGTGCACCTACAGCGAAGTCGCAGGCTATAGGGTCGGTCCTGGCCCGGTGGCGGTGCGATTGCAGAGGCGCGCTCGTTATCGGCGACTCGGAGACGGATTACCAGGCGGCGGTAACAAACGGGGTGGATTTCCTGCTGCGCAGGTCCACCTTGAATACGGACCTACAACGTCGCTACGGTGGACAACAATGCGCGGATTTCACCGATGAATAGAGGAAGGACGATTCACGATATTCGCAGCGGCTTACGGGCGGGCCGCGTGAGCATTGGCAGTTGGATGCAGATTCCCCACGGCTCGATCGCGGAAATCATGGGGCAGGCCGGTTACGAATGGGTTGCGTTGGATCTGGAGCATGGAGCGGTCAGCATCGCGCAGCTACCGGATCTTTGCCGGGCGCTTGAACTTGGTGGGACACTGCCACTGGCGCGCTTGGCACATGGGCATTCCAAGGACTGCAAGCAGGCGCTGGACGCGGGTGCCGGCGGTGTGATCGTTCCCATGATCCAGAGCGCAGGGCAGCTCATGGAAGTGCGCGACGCATGTTGCTGGCCGCCGGCGGGAAGACGTGGTGTCGGATTTTCAAGGGCGAATCTGTTTGGCAAGAACTTCGACACCTATCGCGAGGAAGCTCAGGCTCCGCTGCTTGTTGCGATGATCGAGCACGTGAGCGCGGTGGATCAGCTCGAGACGATTCTGAAAGTGGAGGGTCTGGATGCGTTGCTCATCGGCCCATACGATCTATCGGCCTCCATGGGGATTACCGGGCGGTTCGAGGAGCCGGCCTTTGACGCCGTATTGAAGCGAATCATGGAATTGACGACGGCGAGCGGGATCGCATGCGGAATCCACGTGGTGTTGCCGGAGGTAACGATGCTACGGCGACGTGTCGACGAAGGCTACCGATTCATCGCCTACTCGATCGATGCGGTATTCCTGAATGTTGCTGCGACGCGGCCCGGAAACGCGAATACGTCCGGAGCATGAAAGTTGGCGCTACCTGAATCGTGCCCGCTGTGTGGGGCGAAGGGCCCAGCGCAGTCGGTAGTCACCGCGCACGTCTACGGCGCCAAGGGGCAAGGCCATGCATTCTTCCATTGCGCAAACTGCGACGTGCGATACCAGTATCCCGGGCTTACGCCGGAAGAAGAGGTGCGGTTCTATGCGCAGGAGTTTGAATCTTTCATGGCGGTCCGCGCGGGCGCAGGTGCCGGGTGGAGCAGTGTCGATGAACATGCACGTGCGAACGAGCCTACACGGCTGCGACGTGCAAAATACCTTGAACCATATCTACTGCAACCAAAGAGCATCCTGGAAGTCGGTTGCTCCTCGGGGTTCATGATCCGCCCCTTGACTGCGGCCGGGCATGAATGTGTGGGTGTAGAACCGTCCGGAGTGTTCAGCGAACAGTTGCGGCAGAGCGGCATGCTGGTGGCAAAGTCGTTGGAGCAACTGCATGCACTCGCGCCAGGCAGGCGATTCGATCTGATAATGCACTTCTTTGTTCTCGAGCACATCGCACAGCCGCGCGCATTTCTGGAATCGCAACTGAGTCTTCTGAAATCTAACGGCAAGATAATATTCGAGATTCCAAACGCCGCCGATCCGATCTACTCGATCTACGACATCCCAGCCTTCGAGAGGTTTTACTGGTCGATGGCGCATCCATGGTATTTCAGCGAGCAGTCACTACATTACCTGTTGACTCAGCTTGGCCGGCGCTTCGAGGTCAGGCGCGAGCAACGTTACGATCTGTCGAATCATCTGGTGTGGGCACGAGACGGAAGGCCGGGCGGTATGGGGCGCTTTTCGCATACGCTGGGCGGAGACCTCGAGGAAGCCTACAGGCAAAGGCTGATCGCGATCGGTAAGTGCGATACTCTGGTTGGTATTGTCAGCGCGGACTGAGCTGTGACGACGGTGAAAACGGTATTGATCACTGGCGTAGCCGGATTCATTGGCTCGCATGTCGCGCGCCGATTCCAGGAGGAAGGATATCGAGTTGTCGGAGTGGACGATCTATCAACCGGCAACATCGCCAATGTGCCGTCGGGAATCGAATTCGTCCGAGCCGATCTCGCCGCACCTGAGGCAAAGGATGGAATCCCTGGTGGATGCCGCACGATCCTGCATCTTGCGGGGCAGTCTTCTGGCGAAATCAGCTTCGATGATCCGGTGTCGGATCTGGAGAAGAACACCGTGTCCACATTGAATCTCGTGCGCTACGGCATGGAGAATCGCGCGGAACGTCTGGTGTACGCGAGTTCGATGTCGGTCTACGGTACGACGGAGGACCGACCGATTGACGAACAAAGAGCCTGTGCGCCACTGTCGTGCTACGGGGTAGGCAAGATGGCAGCGGAGCGCTATCTGAGCGTTTACATG
>Ga0209517_10006875_pt1 | contig 13867 bp, 13 predicted proteins | sample PeaSoiMetSII2010_FD_187695 | JGI IMG/M metagenome (GOLD analysis project Ga0209517, IMG submission 187695) | Peat soil microbial communities from Weissenstadt, Germany - SII-2010 (SPAdes) (version 2) | ecosystem: Environmental > Terrestrial > Soil > Wetlands > Peat | place: Germany...
GTGCCGCAGAACCAGTTTAGTTTTCAGGCCAGCTATATCGGAAACAAGTGGAATGCGAGCCTGCAAGGACGATTTTTGGGGAACCAGTTCGACGATGACTTGAACCAGTTCCCGCTGGGGCGGGCGTTTTCGCTGGATGCGCAAGTTTCACGAGAGGTTTTGCGGCGCACGTCGGTGTTCCTGGCAGTGCAAAACTTGACGAATGACCGGTTCAACGTAGCGGCGACTCCGGTGTATACGGTCGGGCCGCCGATTTTTGTGCGCGGGGGAGTGCGGTTTAGGTGGCGGTGAGTGGGGGGACGGCAAGGAGGACTAAAGAAAGAAAAGGCCTACGCAGAGAACACAAAGAGCGCAGAGTTCGCAGAGAAGAGAAAGGAGTAGCGTGCAGATTAACGGCGGGAAGGGCGGAGGAGAAATTCGTCGACCAGGAGGCGGGCAAGACGCGGAGAATTGTGGCGGATGAGGCCGTGTTCTTCGAGGAGATTGTCGAGCACGAGTTTAACCTTTAGCTTGAGGACCTTTTCGGTGTCGACGACCACCGCCTCGGCGCCCTGTGCGCGATAACGGCGGGCCACATCGGGGGAAACGGGCTGGCGATTGGCGACAACCCAGTCTATGACCCGCTTGTCGACGTGGCGCTGAACGGCGCGCAAATGCTCACTGAGGGAGTAGTTGGTGGTTTCACCGGGCTGAGTCATGAGATTGGCGACATAGATGCGCGGGGCTTTGGAGCGGGCAATGGATTGGGCAATTTCCGGGATAAGCAGATTGGGAATGACGCTGGTGTAAAGAGAGCCGGGGCCCATGAGGATGAGGTCGGCTCTTTGAATGGCCTCTATGGCTTTGGGAAGGGCGCGCACGCGGCGAGGCACGAGCTGGATTTGCCGGATGGGCACGCGGCTACGGGAGATTTTCGTTTCGCCGCTGACGCGCTGGCCATTGGCGAGCGTGGCGGTGAGATGCACGTTGGAGATGGTGGAGGGGAAGATGCGGCCTCTTATGGCGAGGACTTTGCTGGAAACGTGGACCGCCTCAGCGAAATCCCCGGTAACGTGAGTGAGGGCGGCAAGGAACAGGTTGCCGAAATTATGGCCAACGAGGCCGCGGCCTGCGTGAAAGCGGTACTGGAAGAGCCGCCCGAGGAGTGCTTCATCCTTCGACAGGGCGACCATGCAGTTGCGGATGTCTCCGGGAGGGAGCATGCGATTTTCACGGCGAAGCCTGCCAGAACTTCCGCCGTCGTCAGTGACGGTGACAATCGCGGCGAGGTCCGCGATGGGACGCTCCCGGGAAGCGTGGCGGTCCGTGCGGCGGACGACGTGCTCTTTCAAGCCACGAAGCAGCGCGGAGAGGCCGGTACCTCCACCGAGTGCGACGACGCGCAGACCGCGGGATTGCAGGGTTTTCTTGCGTTGAGACCGGTTCACGTGAGGCTCAGCTTCCGAATGACACAAGCGAGGCGGCGATCCAATTCCGGAGAGACTATCCCGTATAGCCGTCCTTTTCAGGATACAGCAATTCCGTAAAGCGGGGGTCTTCCTGGAGGAACGCAAAGTCCTCGTCGTTACGCGCGTGGTAACGGTTGGAGGGGCGCAGTTCGATCGCGACCTTGAGGTTGGCCATGGCGGAATCGGCTTCGCCGGTCAGGCAGTCGAGCGCGGCCAGGGCGTAGTGGATGTGATCGGCCTTGGGGGCCAGTTTGCGCGCCTTGTCGAGGCTTTCACGGGCTTCATCCCAGCGGCCAAGATTCATCATAGCGACGCCACGCTGGTAGTGCTCTTCGGGAGATTTGGGATTCTGCTCGGAGAGAGGTTTCATGCGCTGTTCGGTGATGCGGAGATGCGTGCGCGCGCGATCGGCGAGTTCCTTGCTCGGTCCCTCGAGCACCTTTTCCAGTTCCTGTTTGGCACGTTGGAATTTCTGCTGGTGGAAAAAAGCCATGGCCTCTTCGTAGACTTTCATCTGGGCCTGCACACGCGGGTCAATCATCTCGACACCACCACGTTGCGGGGGAGGTGCCGGTAAGTTATTCTTTTTCTTAATCTTAGACTGGGCACTGGACGAGGACTTGGCCCGCCCGGAAGAGCCCGAGGAAGATTTCTGGGGTTTCGCCATGGCGCGAATGCTAGCAGAGGGTTGCGCTGTCGTCAACGTAAGTCAAAGAGAATGGAAGTGCTAGGTTAGATAGTCTTTACCGACCGGCAGCATGGGCGAAAATAACTTTCCCGAACAAGGCGCTTCTCCGCGACACTAGGTAGAGCCTTTAAAGAGACGGCCACGCAAGAGCGACGTTGGCCTGCCCTGCGTGCGTGTGCTATAAGTTTCAGATGGTATTCAGGTTGACGACTCGTGCCTTTCATCAATTTTCCTGCGCGCGAAATTAACTGCAAGCTCGTGTACTACGGTCCAGGCCTCGGCGGGAAGACCGCCAACCTGCAGTGGATCTACGACCATACGGGACAAAATCTGAAGGGCAAGATGGTGTCGTTGGCTACGGAGACGGACCGGACGCTGTTTTTCGATTTTCTTCCACTGGATCTGGGAACGGTGCGCGGGTTCAAAACGCGCTTTCACTTATATACGGTGCCTGGACAGGTTTTCTACGAAGCAAGCCGGAAGCTGATCCTGAAGGGTGCGGACGGTGTGGTGTTTGTCGCGGATTCCCAGGAAGAACGCCTGGACGCAAACTTCGAGACCCTGGACAACCTGCAGGAACACCTGAAAGAGCACAACCTCAACTTCACCACGATTCCGTACGTGCTGCAATTGAACAAGCGCGACCTGCCCAATGTGCTGAGCGTGGAAGATCTGACGAAGCATTTGCAGAAGAAGGGCGAGCCCGTAATTGAATCCGTGGCGATCACCGGGCAGGGCGTATTTGAGACGCTGAAGGACCTGGCCAAGATGGTGCTCGCCGAATTAAAGAAGGGCAGCTAGACGACGAAGGCTCTCGTGGGAGACGCCTGCAGTGTTCGCGGGTTGTAGTTCTCATACAGGCTCTTTAGCTCCTGAAGAGAGTTTCTTCTGGCCCTTTTCAGCAACCTGCTAGGGACCCAAACCTCACAACATCCGTTAAGCCGCGACACTACAAAAAAAGCCCTGCCCCAGTTCCTACTTCCGGCCGCTGCTCTTCTCATAGCTATCGAATGCCTCGCGCAATCCATCCAGCAGGTGACCGTTCTTCACCTTGCCGCCTTCCGTCCTGCGCAGGTCGGACCAAAGTGTCGCTCCCGTCTTCGGATCCAGCAGCGCCACGCGGGTGTGCCCCTTCGGCACCGCATCCTCGGTGAACGCGTTTAGTCCCGTGGGCCGCGGGTATTGTCCGTCGGGCAGTGCTCGAACATGGGTCCCGCTGCTCAGCGAAAGCACCAGATCGGCCTTTTCGCGGCTCTCGGCAATTTCAAAATGCCCCCATTTGTTCAGTTCGAGCACTGCTGTGTTCTGCAATTCCGCGAATCCCGTCTCATTCACAAGGAAGAGGGTATGCGCTTTGATTACGGCTTCCGGCAGGTTTGTTGGCTGAGCCGCCACTCGCAGCGCCCACACACCCAAGAGGGTCACGAACAAAAAAATCACCTTTCTGGAACGATCGTTTTTGTGCATTCTGTCCTCCCGCTACCCTCTGTCCTTCTCGGAACCTTGGGTTCGCGAAGCGCGTGTCTTCCCCGCGCTATCCCGCAAACCTTTTTCCGGATTTTGCTACGGTAGCGGCGCGAGGCAAGCCGGGGAACTGTCCCAAGGAACGGTAATGGTCTAACTGTCCCTTTTTTGACAAATTCGTTCATGCTTTCTGACTCTCCCAATTCGTTCGTGCTTATCCTCGTCATCACGTCTCGCGACCCCGCCGGGCACTTCGCGGCCTCTGCTCCTTCAACCTCTCCATTTCTCCCTGTACAATCTCTCCGTGCGCGTTCTGCTCTTGAACCTCTACTATCCGCCAGACACTTCCGCGACCGCGAGAATGGCGCAGACCGTTGTCAATGCCCTCGCCGATAAGCATGACGTCACTGTTCTCTGCGGACGCCCTTCCTACGATCCCGCTGAGCGCCGGCCCTGGCGTCTCTATCAATCCGACACTTTCGGAAGCGCGCGGATCATCCGCGTCGGCTCAACGGATTTCCCCCGCCTGCAAATGAAAAGGCGCCTGCTCAATTACCTGAGCTACGTTTTCTTGGCTGTTCCGCGCGCCCTTTTTCACCCGTGCGACGTCATTCTGGCCATGACCGACCCGCCCTTCGAGGGCATTGTCGGGGCCTTCGTCGCCCTCCTTAAACGCAAGCCTTACATCTACAACATCCGAGACTTGTATCCCGATATGGCCCTGGGAGGCTCCATCGTTTCGCCCGGTTTGCCGGCCCGCCTCTGGGAAAAGCTGCATCGCTGGGCGCTGCGCCGCGCCGCCCGCGTTGTCGTGCTCGGCGATGACATGCGCAACCGCATCCTCGCCAAGGGCGTCGACCCCGCGCGTGTGGTCATCGTTCGCGATGGCGCGGACCTCCCGGTTCAAGAATCCAGCCCGCCCTTAGATCCGGAAGTCATCCAGGCCATTCGCGGCGGTTCACGATTTGTTCTCCTGCATGCCGGTAATCTCGGCTTCTATGGCGCTTGGGACACGCTGCTCGCCGCTGCACGGGAACTCGCGCAAGACGGTATTTCCATGGTTTTCGTTGGTGATGGCGCGCAGCGCGAGCGCCTGCAGTCAGCCGCCGCGGGACTTCCCAACGTTCGTTTCCTCCCGTTCTTCCCCAGTAGCAAGATTACCTCCGTTCTCGCCGCACCCGATGCCCACGTCATTACCGTAAAGCGCGGCCTCGAAGGTGTTGTCGTCCCCAGCAAGATGTACAGCATCCTGGCCGCCGGAAAACCTGTCGTGGCGGTTGCACCCGCTGAGTGTGATGTTGTATCCATCGGGGCCAGGAGAGGTTTCTGCGTCGCGGCAAACCCGGATGATCCTGGGCAACTCGTTCAAGCGGTCAGGCGTATCTCCCGCAACCCAGATCTTCTCCGTAGCATGGGTGCGTCGGCAGCTGCGGCTGCGCCCGAGTACGAGAGAAACAAAGAACTTGCCAAATTGGTGGCCATCATTTCCGCAATCGCTTCCTCGTGATGCCGTGGAAACCTTGCACACCATGGGGCTGCCGTCCGCCGTGGAAGGAGGGCTTTCCCGCTAGTCATGTGAGTTATATTACCCTATGATACTTTATTATTTGTTAAAAGATGAATTAACCCACGCGCGCGTGCAATTTTTCTGGCATTCACTCCCAATTCGCGTTATGGTGTTCTGGCCGCGTGGGGCGGCATCGGAGGCCTTCTCTCGGCCGCCGTTTGTGGTGACTTGGGAGCCGGAACCCAAACCGGCATCGTCTCTGTGAACGTCTGGCCATCTCGCCCGGGCTAGTTTCTCCAGAACGAGTGACGAGGGTGCATGAGTGCGGGCCTGCTGGCGTTTCTAATCGCCTTGTCAGCATCGCTGGTACTAACGGTGCCGGTGCGTGCGTTGGCTATCCGTGTAGGCATGGTGGATCTGCCAGGCCCACGTAAAGTTCATCTCAAACCCATTCCCCTGCTGGGCGGTCTGGCGATGTATGGCGGTGTGATGCTCGCCATAGTGATCGCCTTCGACGGTGCGGCGCGGGCACAAAGTTTCGGCATCGTCACCGGTGCCACCCTTGTCGCCATCGTCGGCTTCCTGGACGACCGCGGCTGGCTGCATCACCAGGTCAAGCTCTTCGCCGCCATGCCTTTGGCCGCAGTGATTCTCCTTGCGAGCGGCATCCACGCGCAGGTCTTCAGCGTTTTACTGGGTGGACGTCCCGGCCAGTGGCTTGATGCTGCTCTCACCATTCTTTGGGTCGTAGGCATCACCGCCTCGTTCAGCATCCTAGACCACATGGACGGTTTGTGTGCCGGGGTCGCGGCTATGGCCTCCGTATTCTTCGCCCTCATCGCATATTTGAACGGCCAAACGCTCGTCACCACGCTTGCCGCGGCGGTTCTTGGGGCGGCCGCGGGATTTCTGCGCTGGAATTTCAAGCCCGCCAAGATTTTCATGGGTGATGGCGGCGCGATGTTTCTGGGATTTCTGATGGCCACGCTCGCGCTGAAACTCCGGTTGGAACATGCCACCACCGCCGCCAGTTGGCTCGCTCCGGTGCTCATTCTCTGCGCGACGATTTTTGACACCACGCTCGTCACCATCTCCCGCTCGCGTCGCGGCTTGCTGCCATTTGCCACTCCGGGCAAAGACCACTCAGCCCACCGTCTGGCCAATCTTGGCTTGGGACAACGCGGCGCCGTTCTGGCCATGTATTTGGCGGGTGCTGTCTGCGGAAGCGCCGCCGTCTTGGTTACCTACTTATCGAGTTCAGGAGCAATTCTTATCGGTGCCTTGGTCATGATTTCCATGCTGCCCGCCGTTGCCTGGCTGGAGAGAGCTCCCTACGAACGCCAGTTGGATAAAACCGCCGCCTAATGCGTTTGGAGTTACCCCCAAACGGGAAGTCCCTCGCACTTCGGTAGTGTCCTCATTCTGATTCCGCAGTCTGATTCCTTGGATACGCAGTTTTCCGTAAGATGTCAGCTGCCCAAGTCAGGTGCCATTTGATTAAGCTCGCGATCCCCCTCCTCCATGTGTCGCACTCGGTTGCGGCGGATGATTTTTATTGCCACCGGCTCGGCTTCCGGCAGGAATTCGCTCATCGTGCGGATGGAGCGAAACAGGACCCCTGTTACATGGGCTTGACGCGTGATGGCGTCTGGCTGCACGTCTCCTCATTTTCAGCAGACGGCGTTTCGGGAGGCGTAGTCAACCTGATCGTTGAGGACGTGGACGCTCTCCACGCGGAGTTCGTCGGGAGGGGCGTCCCAATTGACACCGGGCCGGTTAACCAAACCTGGGGTACCAGAGAAATGTATGTGAAGGACAACGATGGCAACTGCATCCGTTTCATCGAACCATGAGTACTCTGCTTCGTGAATGAAGCGTGCAGAAAGGCCCACGAGCGATCGGGCTCTGCCCGCCCCTCCCTCGGTTTGGCCCGGGACATAGGATTCGTTATACTTTCTGGCGCAGTCCACTCGCCAGAAGATGGAGTCACCCCAGGTGCTGGTGCGGGTCTGCGGCAGTGGCAGGACGCGCAACGGCGCATTCCTTCAGCAGGGTGAAGCAGAGACGGTGGAAAAACTAGAAAACGAGTTCCGGCAAGACCGAAACGCCGGTGAAGTTGTCGTCGTTGGCGGCTCCGCGGCGGGTTTCTATACCGCGACCCACGTCGCACGGGGTGGTCGCTCTGTGCGGGTGCTGGAATCCATGCCAACTTTGGACCCCACATCCCGCACCCTGATTGTTACCGACCATTTCAAAAACCAGATGGGCCAGTCTGCTCGCGCGAGCATCCTGAACGAAATTCGCCGCTTCGAACTCTTTACGGATGGACGCTCCGCCGTCGTCTCCCTGCATCGGCCCGACCTGATCATTGAGCGTTCCCGCTTGATACCCGCGCTCGCCCAAGAGGCCCAGGCTGCTGGCGCGTCAATTGACTATGACACCCGTTTTCTGGGGCTCTCCCCCAACGGCCACGGCCTCCGCGTCGAAATTGATCGCATGGGCCAGCGCAAGGAATTGCACGCTGCGAGCCTCGTCGGCGCCGACGGAGCCGTCAGCCGGGTGGCCAAGGCCGCCGGGTGGCCTCCCCTGGATACCGTCCCGCTGGTGCAAGCGGTCGTGAAGCTCCCCAAGGACTGCCCTCATGATACGACGCGCGTCTGGTTCATACCGGACGACACGCCTTACTTTTATTGGCTCATCCCGGAATCGCCGGAACGCGCCGCCGTGGGTGTTATCGGAGAGCACGGTCAATCCACCAGACGCTGCTTCGACCGCTTCCTGCAAAAAAAGGGCTTCGAGCCGCTCGAGTGGCAAGGGGCACGTATTCCCGTTTACAAGCGCTGGGTTCCCGTGCAGCGGCGCGTTGGCAGGGGCGACGTGTATCTCGTCGGCGACGCGGCCGCGCAAGTCAAAGTCTCGACGATTGGCGGCATCGTTACGGGATTTCGCGGTGCGCGCGGTGTGGCCGATGCCATCCTGCAAAAAGGCAGCCACGAATTGCGGGCCTTGCGCCGCGAATTGAGCACCCATTGGCTCATCCGGCGGACTCTGCATTACTTCCAGCAGGAAGACTATTCGCGCCTGGTCGACTTGCTCAACGCCTCCACGCGGGAATCGCTCGGCGAGATCAATCGGGATGAGTCCACTCGCCTGCTCTGGAATCTGGTTCGCCGCCAGCCCCGCCTCGCCCTGTTAGGGCTTCGCGGCCTACTTCTCGGAAAGAGGTAGGTTACAGCTCGCGTATTGGATAATCTGTTGGGTAATCCTGGGAGTGCGGTAGCAATCGGGCGGGAACGTTCCTTCCCTCCTCCAATCAAGGTGCGGTTCCTGGAAACGGAGCAACGACGGTGCGTCTCACGGTAATTGGTTGTGGCTACGTTGGCCTTGTCACCGGAGCCTGCCTCGCGGCGGCGGGTCATGAAGTTGTCTGCACGGACATCGACGAGAAACGCATCGACCAGCTCAAAGCGGGCAAGGTCCCCATTTACGAGGAGCACCTTGACGAAGTGCTCCAGCGCGCCGTGGCGGAAAAGAAAATCTCTTATACCTCTAACGCCGGTGAGGCCATCCGTGCCGGCGACGTCATTTTCATTTGCGTCGGCACACCCCCGAAAGAATCCGGCGCGGCCGACCTTTCCGCCATCGACCACGTCGCTCGCCAGGTTGCCACCGAGGCACGCTCTCCGAAACTTGTGGTCGAGAAGAGCACTGTACCCGCGCTCACCGGCGTGCAGCTGCAGAAAGCTCTCGCCGCATATTCCGCCGGAAGCGGGCCGAAATTCCAAGTCGCATCAAATCCCGAGTTCCTCCGCGAAGGCACGGCTGTGGGCGATTTCTTTCATCCGGACCGCATCGTAGTCGGTGTGGAAGGCGCCGACTCCGCCGCCAAGCTCCGCGAAATCTATCAGCCGATTCTGGACCGGAAGTTCCACTGCCCCATTCACCCCGGCAATTGTCCCAAGGAACCCGCCGGCGAGCTGCTCGTCACCACCATCAACAGCGCGGAACTGATCAAGCATGCTTCGAATTCCTTCCTGGCCCTCAAAATCAGCTATGCCAACGTGGTCTCCGATCTCTGCGAGCGCATAGGCGCCGATGTAGAGGAAGTGACTCACGCCATGGGGCTCGATCCCCGCATCGGTGCTCAATTCATGAAGGCCGGTCTCGGCTTTGGCGGTTTCTGCTTCCCGAAAGACATTCAGGCCTTTATTCACCTCTCTGCTTCTGTCGGCGTTGACTTTGAAATGCTCAAAGCTGCCGAGCGCGTCAACAAGCAGCGCATCGAACGCTTCTTCGAGAAAATCCACCACGCCTTGTGGGTCATCAAGGGCAAGCGCGTTGCCGTGCTCGGGCTAGCCTTCAAGGCCAACACCGACGACATCCGCTTCGCCCCCGCGTTGGAAGTGATTCGCAAGCTCCTGGAGGAGGGTGCCATCGTTCACGCCAGCGATCCGGAAGCCATTGCCCGCACCAAGCCCATTTTCCCGCAGGTGGTCTATCACGAAGATCCCTACGACGCTCTCAAACAGGCCGATGCCGCGCTGGTTTGCACGGAATGGCAAATTTTCCGGAATATCGATTGGGAACGTGCCGGTCAGCTTATGGCTCGCCGCCTGGTGATTGACGGCAGGAATCTCTACTCTCCAAAGAAAATGCAGGAACTGGGCTTCGATTATTACTCGTTTGGCCGCGCCTGATCCCGACCAGCGGCGTCTCCGCCCCAACTTTAACGGCTCGTTGTCATCCTGCTGAATTGCGCCTTGAAAAACTCCAGCGTCAGCCGCAGTCCTTCCTCTAGACTCACCTTGGGCTCCCAGCCAAGCAGGTTCTTGGCCTTCGTGATGTCCGGGCAACGTTGCTGGGGATCGTCTTCCGGCAGGGGTTCGTGAACGATCGCTGGTGGGTTCGGGAAGTGCGCGCGAATGCGTTCCGCGAATTCGTAGATCGTCAACTCGTTCGGATTCCCGATGTTCGTGGGGTAATGCTCGTCCGACTGGCTGAGCCGGTAGATTCCCTCGATCAAATCGGAAACATAACAGAAACTCCGCGTTTGCTTTCCATCTCCATATACGGTCAGCGATTGTCCGCTGAGCGCCTGGAACACAAAATTCGGTAACGCCCGGCCATCGTTCAATCGCATCCGCGGTCCATACGTGTTGAAGATGCGCACGATGTGCGTATCCACGCCATGAAACCGGTAGTACGCCATCGTGGTCGCTTCTGCAAAACGTTTCGCCTCGTCGTAAACGCTGCGCGGCCCCACCGGATTCACGTGGCCCCAGTAACTCTCGCTTTGCGGTGAAACCTCTGGATCGCCGTAGCATTCACTCGTTGACGCCAGCAGATACTTCGCCTTCTTCGCCATCGCCAGATCCAGCGTACGCATGGTCGCGATCGACCCTACCTTCAGCGTATCAATCGGGTGTTTCAGGTAATCCGGGGGACTCGCGGGAGACGCGAGGTGGAAAACGTATGCCACTTCCCCGTCGACCAAAAACGGTTCGTTCACGTTCCGCCGATCGAATTGAAATTTCCGGTTCGCCTTCAAATGCGCAATGTTCTCTTCGTTCCCCGTCACCAGGTTATCGAGCGCCAGTACTTCCCAACCCTCCGCCAGCAAGCGATCGCAAAAATGCGACCCCAGGAACCCTGCACCGCCTGTTACCACTGCTCTCATGCGCCCTCCGGCAATTCCGAATCTCAAATTCTACCGCGAGGCTCGGGATATTGCCCAACGAATCGCCCGCCCTCTATTGCGATGGACGTTTGACCTGCAACACCTCGCACGTTACGATGCGCTGCCATGGGGAATTTTCTGACCGCAACGCTGCTCCCAACGGAGCCCGCCCGCAAGCCACGGGTTTGGCCTTTTTTGGCCGTCTGCCTGATCGGTGCCTGCTTCTTCGCGTTCTTTCATCTCGGTCGCTGGCTCATCGCCGAAGATCCCCTGCAAAACGCGGCGGCCATCGCGGTCTTGAGCGGCCGCATGCCCGACCGGGCCCTGGAAGCCGCCAGAGTCTACAAGCAAGGATACGCGCCGCAGGTCTGGTTGACTCATTCCACGGAGCCGAGGGCAACGCTTGCGAAGCTCTCCGTGCCCTACCAAGGGGAAGACACCTACGACAAGCTTATCCTCATCCACGAAGGCGTCCCCGAATCCGCAATTCGTATCCTGGAGCCACCCATCGTCAATACCGCTGACGAGATGGCCACCATCGGCCAGGCACTCTCCAGCGCAAACCCGCGCCGCGTGATCCTGGTGACATCCAAGGTCCACACCCGTCGCACACGCACCCTCTGGAAACTCCTCTCCGCCGCCAACGGCGAGGCCATCGTCCACGGGGTTTCGGACGACCCCTTTGACGCCGATCACTGGTGGCGAAATACCAGCGATGCCCTGGATGTGGTTAGAGAGGTGCTCGGCTTGTGCAACGCGTGGGCCGGATTGCCCTTGCGGCCCGCCGCATGAATCTGCCGCGCGCTTTTAGAATGCCCGCTAGAAAAAAATGAACCGCTTCCGTTTTGCGCGCGGGGGATCACTGGAAACCTCCGGCACGTAAGGAAGAGCCCTCCCCTCGAACGCAGCCAGCGGATTCTCCAGCAGCAGCGCCCGCGCCATTTCCTCTCCGAAGCGCGCAGCAACCGCCTCGTAAGCAAATCGCAGCTTCAGCGGGCGGCGCGCCGTATTGTGCGCGTCGCTGGCGATGAAGTGCACCAGTCCCCGCTCGATCCACGTCCACGCATCTTCCTGCGCGCCCCGGCCAAATATGCCCGTCAGGGATCCCGCCGTGATTTGCGCATAGCAGCCCAAGGTCACCCACCGCAACAATCGTTCCGGTTGCGCTCGCAGAATCCCGTTGCGTTCCGGGTGCGTGATCACCGGACGTAACCCGGCAAGGTGCAGTTCGTGCAGCGTCTGGTCCATCGACGGGGGAATGGAAAACTCGTTGAACTCCACCAACAGATAGTCTTTTTGATTGATGCAAAACGGCGCTGCTTCCGCTCGAAGAGCTGCCAGATTTTCCGGATTGAGATGGAAATCGCAGCCCGTCGCCAGTGTGATCCGGCCCGCAAGTTTTTCGCTCAGTGCGTTCCGGGCCTCGCGCACTTTCGCAAAATTGAAGGCGTAGTTGGAACTCGCGTGAGGCGTACCCACCACATGCGTGATGCCATCGGCGATGGCATCTTCCGCCATGGCCAGCGCATCTTCGATGGATTTTGCTCCGTCATCGAGCCCGGGGAGAATATGCGAATGAAGGTCGACCATTTCCTTCCAGTATGCGTCACCTTCGCCACGCAGAGAAGACCTGCCACACCCCCAGCAGAAACATCAGCGCCGCAAACACTTGGCGCATCCGCACGCCTTTCAACTGCCGCGCCAGTTTTCCGCCGAGGATTCCGCCCACAAAAACGCCCGGGATCAGCAGTAGCCCCGTCTTCCAGGAAACGTCACCCGCCTGCGCGTACGTTAGAAAGGCCAGCAATCCCGTCGGCGGAATCAGCGCCACCAGGCTCGTGCCTTGCGCCCGGTGCTGGCCGAAGCCGAACAGCAATCCCAGCAGCGGCACCAGCAACACCCCACCGCCGATTCCCACCATCCCCGCCGCAACTCCGCAAAATGCCGCCACCAGAAAAATCCCAAAACTTCTCAGGTGACTCTGCACGGTTACGCCGCTTGCATCGCTCGGCGGCGTTGGCGTTCCGCGCGTCTTTCTCCACAGCAGCACCGCGGACAGCATCAGAAAAAAGCCGAATATTCCCTGCAGGTCCCGCGAAGCCATGGGCACGGCGACGCGCCCTCCCCCATAACCTCCCAAGAGAAAGCCCATTGCGCAGTAAATTCCAGCGCGCAAGTCCACCTGTTTGTTTTTCCAATACTGCAGCAGCGCGCCCAGTCCAATCGGTGGCAGCAGAATAAAGAGAGACGTTCCCTGCGCAACGTGCTGGTCGTAGTGCAGCAGGTAGACCATGGCGGGTACCAGCACCACTCCTCCCCCAATGCCCAACAGTCCCACCAGCACTCCCACCACGAGCCCCAGCGCTAGAATCAGGAATGTCATGTCGCGCCGGCGGGAAGACCGCCAAATCGAAGTAACTCATCCGTTCGCATTGCGCTTATCTTCGCCCCGCATCCACGGAAACGCAACGCCGTTCCGGTCTGCTCTGCCATCTGCGAATGTGAAATCTTGGAAACATTCCCCGGCAGCTCTTCAAGCTTTTCTCACGAAGCTGTTATAGTTCCCATGTTGTTTATCTTCTTGGTCTTAGCGCCGGTGTTGCGCTCGACCACGTGCGAAGAGGAGCACATTCCATCTCATGGCCATGGACAGAAAACCCGAATTCTTCAAAGGGGCCACGCTCAAAGTAGCGATTATTGGCTGCGGTTACGTCGGACTTCCCCTGGCCCTGCGTTTCGCCGAGGCCGGCCACAAAGTTGTCGGCTTTGATACCGATCCGGAAAAGGTGAAGCTCCTGAATGCCGGCAAGTCCTACATCGAACACATCCAGCAAACCAAGATTCAGCAATATGTGAACAGCCGCCATTTTCACGCCACCACGGAGTTCACCAAACTCAAGGAAGCCGACGCCATCATTATCTGCGTGCCCACGCCGCTGAACGAGTACCGCGAACCCGATCTGAGCTACGTCGAAATGACCGCGAAATCCATTCATCCGCACTTGCAAAAAGGCCAGTTGGTGGTTCTCGAGTCCACCACGTATCCCGGCACCACCGAAGAGCTGGTCCTGCCGATCCTGGAA
>Ga0209517_10006876_pt1 | contig 13865 bp, 13 predicted proteins | sample PeaSoiMetSII2010_FD_187695 | JGI IMG/M metagenome (GOLD analysis project Ga0209517, IMG submission 187695) | Peat soil microbial communities from Weissenstadt, Germany - SII-2010 (SPAdes) (version 2) | ecosystem: Environmental > Terrestrial > Soil > Wetlands > Peat | place: Germany...
CCGACCGATATTTTGGGTGCTTCGCCGTCTCCACCAGCGCCACAATTGCTCCTGGGTTTCCCTCGCTGAACTGCAAGATCTTGTCGAGGAACTCATTCATGTTCGACGCCGTGAGATTTGTGCGCTTGACCACCTCGCGAGCGAACTGCTCTGCCACCGACTTCTCAAAGTTTCGGATTTCGTATTTCTCGGAACGGTCTGAGTAAAGAGGCTGGAGAAAGCCGGTGTCCTCCATGTGACTTGAGAGGGCTACCGCATTTACGGGCGTCGATCCCCAGCTCATCATTTCGCGAACAGCTGACGCGAAGGAGTGTGAAGGATGCACGAGGTGGTCCAAGACAATCGCGTATTGCCCCTCATTTAAGGCATCCATCACAATTCCTTTCAAGGAGACTGCCGATTTTGTCTTGATGACCTCCTCGTTCCGAAAGGCACTCCGCGCGCGTGGGCTACGGAGGCGCAGCAAGCTATTCGCTAGACTGCGAAACACCACGTGTGTGGTGGCGGAATGTTCACAGTAAAGGACTGTCGGGAATTCCGGCAGCAAGCTGCGCAACAGCAGAGTCTTGCCAACACCAGTGGGTCCATGAATAAGGAAGGGGCGCCTCTTCGCGAGGCGCTGCCTGATGGCATGTCTTTCGTCTTCACGGTCAAAGATAGATTCCGCCATCATGTTATCCCTTACCAATGCGCGCGTTGACACGCTACGGCCCCGCCAGGTCCAGCGCGGCTCGAGCGATACTGCGATGTTCAAAACTCCTCACTTTCTCCATCTTGCATAGGCAGAACGGCCGGCATACTTCGCGCTTCGTCCGAGCTCTTTTTCGATCTCCAGGAGGCGGTTGTACTTGGCAATCCGTTCCCCGCGGCACGCTGAGCCGGTCTTCAGCTGGCCGACACCCGTGGCAACGCAGAAATCGGCGATCGTCGTGTCGTCCGTTTCACCTGAGCGGTGGGACACGACAGCCGTGTAATTGTTCTGCTTCGCCATCTCTATGCAGCGCAGCGTTTCGGTCACGGTTCCGATCTGATTCAGTTTGATCAGAATGGAATTGCCTACGCCTTCCTTGATACCTTTGGCAAAGATTTCAGGATTGGTGACAAAGATGTCGTCGGCCACCAGTTGCACCTGTCCCCCAAGCGTGGAAGTCAGTTTCTTCCAACCGGCCCAATCATCCTCGGCAAGCCCATCTTCGAGGGAGTAGAGTGCGGGATATTTCTTAAGCCAATCGGTCCAGAGCGAAATCATGTCATCGGAACTCTTGTGGGACTTATCGGACTTGCGAAATACATACTTGCCATCCTCGTAGAATTCACTGGCAGCGGGATCTAGGTTGATGCCGACATCGCTGCCGAGTTTGTAGCCGGCCTTCTGCACCGCGGCGGATATCAGCTCCATTGGCTCCTCGTTCGATCGCAGACGAGGAGCAAAACCGCCTTCATCACCAACGCTGGTTTCATAGCCTTTCTGGTGCAAAACCTCTTTCAACGCGTGAAAGGTTTCCGCTGCCGCTCGCAGCGCCTCGCTGAAGCTGGGTGCGCCGGCCGGGACGATCATGAATTCCTGAAAGTCCACGTTGTTGTCGGCGTGCCTTCCGCCGTTGAGTACGTTTAGCTGGGGCACAGGTAACAGATACTCGTCGCGCGGGACAAACTGACGATAAAGAGGAATTTTCTTTTCTGCCGCATCGGCCTTGGCTGCCGCGATCGACACCCCGAGCATGGCGTTCGCCCCGAGTTTGGACTTGTTCGGTGTCCCGTCGAGCGCGATCAGTTTTTCGTCCAGGGATTTCTGGTCTGCCGCGTTGAGTCCCTTCACCGCGGGTTGAATCACACTGATAACGTTATGAACCGTCTTCAAAACACCTTTCCCGTTATAGCGACCTTTGTCACCATCACGGAGTTCTACAGCCTCGTGTTTTCCGGTTGAAGCCCCCGAGGGAACCTTGGCTACCCCTGTCGCCCCACTTTCCAGCGTCACGCTCACTTGAATCGTAGGATTTCCACGCGAGTCCAGAATCTCCAGCGCATCAATACTCTTTATCGTCGACATAAGTCTCCTTTGTATGAGTTAAATGAGTTCATCAAACAGAACCAGTCCGGAGTACGGTGATCAAGTCTTTCTCTACATCTTGGGGGAACGACAAAGCTTGCAGTTTCCCCACAGTTTCGTCCACGGGATAAGAAAATGACTTCAGTTCAAAAGTGCCATCTTGCCAAACCGCATAGCATGCGTCCGGTTTGCCGGTTTTCGGCTGACCAAGGCTACCGGGATTGACCACGACACGATCCCCAATCCGCCGTATAAACGGAGTGTGCGCATGCCCGACAAGCAACACATCTGCCGGGACGCTGTCTACTTCGCGAATCCAGTCGTCGGAATCCTCGGGGCAATAGCCATAGAGAGGGTCGGACGGCTTCGCATGGCAGAGATAAAAACGCTTGTCCTGTCTTTGAAGCTCCACGTGAAGTGGCAACTTCCGCAAGAATTCCTTTTGGCTTTTGTTCAACACGGAAGCCGTGTACTGGCGAGTGGTTTCGGCCATGTTTTGGTAGCGCGCCCCACAGCGCGGATCTACTTCGTAGCCGATGGAGTGATCGTGGTTGCCGCGCACCGTGACGACGCTCTTGGCTTTCACAAAATCAACGATTGCAGCAGGGTCCGGTCCGTAGTTGACTAAATCTCCCAGCACCCAGAGTTCGTCGTATGCTTCCGGTAGGCAGCGCAAAGCTTCGTAGTTGCCATGCAAGTCGGTGATGATGACAATCTTCAAGGCTTTTCCTTCTTGATCACACGCCCTTTAGCAGACGTACATCGACGATCTCCATTCGTTGTCGTCCACTCCAGGGGCATACTCCGCAGTCCAACTAGTGAACTACCATCACTGGACAGTGCGCATATCTCAAAGCTCGTTCGGAGACCGAACCTAACATCATTCTGGAAATGCTGGATCGTCCTCGGCGACCCAAAACGATGAGGTCAATGCCGTCCAGCTCAGCCCTGTGAATGATTTGTTCTGCCGGATGGCCCACCGCCATGGCGGTGCTCACGTGGAGGTCGCGCCCGTGGGCTTTTTCCATGAGCTTCTTGAATCCCTCTTCAAAGTGTTCCTTCGCATCGTCCAATACAGCTTCTAATTCGACCGAAGTCGACGGTTCCGGGGGCCGCGCAACCGCAAAAATAAGCACCGTCGCATCCAGGCACTCTGCCAACGAGAAAGCCACATCCACTGCTTTTTCTGATTGCGGTGACCCGTCGTATCCGACCAACAGTTTCCGAAAATACGCGTTCTGTCGTTTTCCCGTCATGCTCCCTCCTAGTTTGCGTTTTGGCTTACAGGCTGAGGTAACACCGACTCTTCCTTTGCCTTACGGGCCAACAAGTGCCTCGGCATGAACCAAGCGTTGGCGATCATAGTGGGGATCACGGCACTCCCAATCACCGTGGCGACCAAATATGAATACTGCGCCTGGGTGATGACACCGTGATTCAGCCCGAACAGCGCGGAAATGGTCCCGAACGTCAGGCCGGTAGACATCATCAACGTGAAGTACAGTCCCTCTTCCTTCTTGTAGTCAAATGCTTTCACCGTGGGATACAGCGGAATGACTTTGGACAGCATCTTGGCGAAAAACAACGCGGTAAATACCAGCGGTGCCGCGATTAGAGCAGGCAGGGATACAAACGATCCCGCCCGAATGAAGTAAAACGGCGTGAGCAATCCAAACGTCAGGGTGCGAAGACGCCTTATGAGACTGTGGTCCTTTCCCACGGTTCCCGCCAAGACCATGCCGATGATGTAGGCTGGCAAGACCGCTTCGCTGCCGGACCAGACCGCCAGTCCCCCCATTGCGAATAGTAGAAACAGGATGTACTTCGCCTCCAGCTCGGAGACTCGCCCTCCATACTTCTTGAAGAATCGGGGTGTGAGAAAGGGGAGAACCGCGAACACCACGACACTCACTCCTATGAAGACCAAAGTCTTCAAAGTGAAAGGGGAGAAGATCAGTCCAAGAGCAATCACCGTTCCCAGATCGTTAACGAAGCAGGCTGCCAGCACCGCCTTCCCGAAATCGGTGACGTTGAACCCGAGTTCCAACATCACCGCATAGACCACCGCCACCGAAGTGGTCGAGAGGGCGACGCCCGCCAGCCAACTCGATCGTCCCGGCCAATGCAAAATGTAGTGGGCAACTGCTGTGCACCCGAAGAACGGTCCGAAGAAGCCGACGAGTCCCACAACTGTGGCTTCTTTCCATTTCGTCCGGAAGATCTGGGGGTCGAGCTCTGCTCCGGCCAGAAACGTGAGAACGATTGCGCCCGTGCCGGCTAGAAAGCTAATCCAGCTCGTCTTCCCGCCAAGTTCAGCATGCACGAACAGCGCACCGATCACCAACTGCGCCACGGTGCCGACGACAATTTCGCTTAAAGCAGTGGAGATCCGGAACCAAATGGCAACCAGCGTCGCGATCAAGGCGAGACCGACCCAAACGGCGGCCATTACCCACACGTTCTCCATGAAGCACCACCTCGACTGTTTCTGCGGATCGTGCCGGCACTATGATTCCGTGACAAAACAATCCGCTTGTCAGGAGTCATCAGCTGTTCCGGCTTAAGAATTGGGACAGCGGTTGGCGGTGAACTCCTTCACCGTGGTTAACAGTTCAAGTACAGCAAGAAATACCTACCGAAGTCAATGGCATTCATCACACCCCATCGGTCACTGAATCTCGGGCCATGTCGCGCCTGAGACACATATTCGCGATCTCCGCTTCGAGTTGGTCCACAAAAATGTCTTGACTCTGGAATGCATTCCAGGATTCATACTCCTCATGGTGCAAAGCAGCGGTTCCAAAGCTCTTCGGTCCGGCGCCTTGGCGAAGGCGACGGGGGTGAGTCCAGACACAATTCGACACTATGAAAGGATCGGGGGCCCTCCTCGGGCGTCGCGAACACAGTCGAGTTGCCGACTAAATCCCGCGAACGCGGCGGAGAGAGTGCTGGTTGTGCAAAGAACGCTTCGGATCGGATTGCAGGGCGCTCGTCAAGTACGAAGCCGGCAGCGAAACCATCCGTCCGATTCAGCTGAAGGAATTGGTCGGGGAGAGAGGATTTTGGACCTCCGACCCCCTAGTCCCGAACCATGAAATCACAAACTCCAAGTGCTTTATCTGGTGTCGCTTAGGGGTCAGAAACCATTCTTCCTCTCGCTCAGTTGTACCGATCTTGTACCGAAGGCCTGAGAACCATTGAACATTCGTGATTGTGACGTTGTGCAGACCTTCCGACATCAGCCCGTACATTTTGTCCTTGATTGCTAGACTCATGAAAGCCTGTCCAACCTTCCCGAGCAGTGGTAGCACCGCGTCGAGGATAGAATCGCGGAGAAGCAGGAGGGACGAATGGGGCGAATACTGATTGGAAACACGATGGAAGAGACCGCCTACCATGAAGCTGGACACATCGTCATCGCTGGTGCGGTCGGTCTGGACCTTCGACCTAAAGGTATCGTGATTTACGAAGTCGAAGATGTCGCAGATGGATGGGCCTTCTATTGGGAAGATAACCAGCAATGGACAGATATTCTGACGGCATTGCGTGCTGGACAATTGGCACAATTGAAGCAGTTTCCCGATTCCGAATTTCGGGGTGGACAGCAAGATGTAAAGAATTTCTCCGACATTGTGCAACAACACTTCCCCCCGAACTCCGGCGGAGACATGTGGCAGAGCATCAGCACAAAAACCAAAACGATGCTCGACACTCATTGGGCTGCCGTCGAAGCTGTGGTCGATGCCGCGATGAAGTCAACGTGGATACCTGTAACCGTCACGGAGCATCCTGATGCTAAAAGAAAGAAGCATCTCGATGGAAACACTCTTGTCGGGATTCTCGCTCAACATAACATTCCTGTACGCGTGCGATAACGCGAGGAGGGAAGCATGTCGAAGACTGCCGATGCACTGCCAAAACGCACCAAGTCCGGCATGAACAGTGTGATGAAGGGGAACACAGGAGAGTTCTACGCTCTCGCCGAACTCAGTCGTCGAGGTTGGACAGCCGCACAGACGGCGAGGAACACGAGAGTCTTCGACATTCTGGCTCGGAAAGATGCACGTCAGGTCGGTATACGGGTCAAGACAAAGACATCAGACGCCCGAGTGTTTCAATGGAATGCTAAAGAGAACGGAGAGATATTTCCCGACCTCGGGGTCAATGACTTCACGATCTTAGTTGACATCCCTGCAAGCCAAGACGAGTTCCCACAGTTTTACATTTTGCGGACGCAAATTCTGGACGAGTGGCTGAGAGCAGACTTCGACATCTGGAAGAACACGCCGGGTAAGATAAAAGAACAACGTGACCCCTCGAACAAGCGTCGTCTGTTCTACGTTGACGACGCTGTCGATGTTACGGCACACGGATATCTGGTCAAACTAAAGCCGCACCTTGCCGATTGGAAAATTCTCGACAGTTCTTCGATATAGGCATCCATGAGCACGCAAGTCCCAGAAGTGTTTAAGATTTTCAGCCTCCACCGCTACTTCATCTGGAGTATTGAGATGCGAGAGCACTTCCAGCAAATGGGCAAACAGTTCTCGCCAACACCCTCTTTCTTCGACAATGAGGATGCGGGTCGGGCGTTCATGTATCTGAGCTACTGGTACGCCGGACTGTTTGTGGTTTGCGAGGGTTGGCAGGACTTGAAGTTGGCCGACTCAGAGATTGACGGCCTTCTCGCATCATCAAATCTGGAGCTACTCAAGCGATTTCGGAACGGTGTCTACCATTTCCAGCCAGACTACTTCGACAAGCGTTTGATGAATCCGTTTGTGCTCGGAAAAGATTTCGACGATTGGGTCGAATCCCTGACTCATGCCTTTGCTAGATATTTAGACGCATGGAGCAGAAGCCAAACTGCCGCTCTGGATCAACCCTCATAACGGACCGTGAAATGCTGTCCGCATGATTTCGTCCCGCCATTCCACAACAGTACGATACCTCTTACCGCTCAGGGAGTCGTATTCAGCGGTGAAGACATGATTCCGCATCACGTCAATGTTGAAGCCCTCCATCATGAAGAAATCGCCCTTACCGAGGGCACGGACATTTTCCCTGAATTGTTCATTTCCTCCGGGGTCCGAGTGCCTGATATTGATTGCGGGGCCGAAGCCCTGATTTTCCAAAGCCCAGCCTCCTCCGTGTCGGTTGAGTTCCTGTGGTTTTGATAACAAGACGAGGAAAGGCTTTTGTATATCCTCCGCCTGAGAAAGACTCACCTTGGCAATTGCCTTCGTGTCAGCAGCGTAGTCCCTTAGCACGAGCAAAGTCAGAAGCGTCAGAATTACAATGGCCACAGCCGCAAGAGCCTCAATCCACTCTGGCAAGTTCACGAACACGCAAAGCACATCACCCTCCGGTAAGACGATCCTACGCGAACGATATGACAGCTTCGACAGCTTGCTTCGCATTCCCAAGCTGCTTATCCGGGAGAACACAGACAAAATCTCCGTCGATTGAACAGATGAAACGCTGTGCATGACTGACGGTGATCGCATTAACGATACCCACCATCCGTTCATTGGCATGTTGTGCCGTAGGCACGTTCTCACCCTGATGAAATACGACGGCGACGTTGTAAGCCAAGGGCATGTAAATGCTTGAGGTCAACGGCGTGACCTTCGGTGTCTCGACACTCAACGGGTCTTCAAGTGGATTGTCCGCCGACAGCGAGTAGAATAGGCCGACCGGATAATCAGAGCACACGAACGACGCAGTGTCAGAGTACCAGAGCGTGTAGTGCATCCCGTTGAGAACATCAAGAATTGCCTCAGCCAATCGAAACATTCCGATTGCTGATTCAGTTTTTCCAACGGTGCGGGAAATGTGACCGCCATCCACAGCCTCACGCAGTTTCTTATGCGTGGCCGAATCGGGATCGACCGCCATGCCGTGCTTCGCCGCTATCGCGGTGACCTTCTGAAAGAACGTCGTCGAATGTGCCACCTCTTCCGCGAAGGCATGTCCGCAATCGACGACTGAGGCGACGTATTTCTTTCTTGACTGAGGGAGGCGGGCAGCCTGCACACAGAAAAACATCAGCAGAGTGTTCTTATCAGATTCCGGGAGTGAGCGGCCCGGATTTTCGGATAGAGTCTTAAACAAAGCACACGCTGGGCCTTCGATCTTCTGGAAGATGGTTTCAAGATGATCTGGGGCTAGACCTTCGACGTCAATAGTGTGGTAGTGACACTCGAAGCCTTCACTGTTCGGTGTGCTCTGGCGAATTGTGCCGTCGAGAGAGTGGACAAAAAAGGCCGAATTCCGCGTGCCCTGTGCCGTGAAACGAGCGAGATAACACGCAGGAACGTAGTGTTGTCGAACCGTCGCCCGCTGCTCCATGATGTACGATTGTACCGGGCATCGAAGAATACTGACACAAGCGGTTCGCGGCGAAAAGAGGAAACGGCATCCGATGAAGCTGGAGGCAATGCTCCCGGTCATTGGCGTGATTGTGGGATGGAGCCTCAAGACCGTTTCTGACTATTTGACGCAGAGAAAAGAGGACACGAAACGCTATCGAGTCGCAACGTTCTACGTTCTCCGAATATACAAGTCCATTATGGATTATGAACGCGGGACACGATTCTTCAGACAGGAAAACCCGACGATAGACAGATTTGAGCCTTGGCGCGCAATTCTCGAAGCCAAATGCTGCGAAAGTATTGAAGTCAACTCAGACGCCACGTCGAAAGCCGTAGAGATCCTAGCCTCAGTTGATCCTCCGCTCGCGGCGCGACTCGACAACACGATTAAGAACATGTTGTTTACCTTCAAGAAGGATATGCCCAGTTTGGCGACGAACGACCAAGAGCGGTATGCAAAACTTCTCTACAATCAAGACCAGTTGGTTGAAATGACTCTGAAGGATTTCCAGACGGTTGCGCTGAAGCTCGCCTCACGTGCCGGCTTTGGGCAGAAGGCAAACGTGAGGCGCTGGTTCGACGAGCGAGAGAGCGGCACGAAAGATTTCATGGACAGTATGCGCGAACAGGAAGATCTGTTGCGGAAGGTTGTTGAGCCTTAGCTTTCTCATACATTCTTTACAACGTCTCGGTGCCAGCCTTGATTCATCAAAACCTCCACGATGACAATTTCTGAGTTCGTCGCAAACTCTACCCGTCCGTGAATGGGTTACGGACAAGAGGCACATCGTGAGGAAGACGGTGCGAAAAAGGGGGGGCGTCCCACCGTCACTTCATAGTTGCCATCGGGAAGGTTGTGGCATCAGTCAACCGACTGTCGTTTTCAAGCCGACAACTCAGGCGGGTAGCGACAATTCCATTTGTTTTGGTGGCAGGATCTGGGGCTGAAATCTCTGGAGAAAGCACCGGGCAAACTCGTTCGCCAATCGTGAATTGTGGCCGGTTCTCATAATCAGACACGTTTCGAAACACAATGAGGTATCAGAGAGCGGCCTTAGCACTACGTCTTCCGCGGTCAAGCTAACGGTTGTAGGTTTGGTGAGGATCGCGACGCCAGCTTGTTCAGATACCAAGTGCACTGCCTGTTCGGCCGTAATAATATCGTGTGCGTGTTTCGGAGTGATTCCCTCACGTCGTGATGCTTCCAGAATTGCGTCATGAATGACGGGGTGAACTCGTCGCGCGAACAGAATCCATTCATCTCTTGCCAAATCCTGGAGCGCGATGAGTTCCTTTTGTGCAGCCGCGTGGGTCTGCGGGAGAGCCGCATAGAGATGGGTCTCAGCGAATGTTGCGGCTGTGATTTGAGAATTGTCCGGCGGCGCGGTTACCAATGCCAGATTTAGTTCGCCTGCCATCACACTCCGGACCAACTCGTTTGAGAATTGGGTGACGAGTTGAATATGGAGCTTAGGGTATAGGGGCAGACGGATTGCAAGAATGGCGGAAACCCAGGCTTGGTCGGTGTCGGGGGAGTGCCCGACAGTCAAAATGCTATCACTTCCCTCACGCCCGAGCTGAATAGCCCTGTCGATGTGCAAGAGGGCCGAACGAGCCTCTTCGACGAAGAGGCGGCCTACTTGTGTGAGTTCCACATTTCGCTTGTGTTTGCGAGTGAATAGATGAAATCTGTGGTGTTCTTCGATCTCGGTAATCTGTTTGCTGAGTGCAGACTGGGTAATGTGCAATCTGTCGGCAGCCCGCGTGAAGTTCAGTTCCTCGGCCAAGATATCGACTGCGTGCAGATGACGGACATCGACGTTGGGGAACATGGCTGAACCCCCCAGGGGATTTGACAACTTGCGCTTCGTTTACGAGGCTGTGCATAATTCTGAGCGATTTCCGCACAGGAGTGATGGGTTTTCGGTTTGGTGGCCCGGATTCGGGACAGCAAACCAAGTAAGGAGGTGGACCTGGAGGTTCGTGGTGAAGGACCGGCGCTTCGGGACGGTCAGTTTTTGAACGATTTGTCGTCGTCCGGAAGATCTTCTGAAACGGCGAGAATGCAGGATTGCCCGTCGAATTGAATCTTGTCTGCGGAGTACGCGGTGGTCTTGACCTCGCCCGACTTTGTGCGAAGCCGCGTGATGACGTTCCGGATCGGTCCCCGTTGTTGGAGTTGCGCGATCATCAATGCGCGATCCTTCGGGTCTTCCCAAATCCCAAGTTCGCCGACTGTCCGGCCGATCAGTTCAGCTCGGGAGTAGCCGTATCGTCGCTCGAATGCGGTATTCACATCTACGAATCGCCCTTCATTGACTGTCGTGATGGAAAACGGGATTGGGCTGGAACGGAAAACTTTTTGAAACTTGTTCTCGGACACCCTGCGTTCGTCTTCTGAGTGTTCTAGCGCTTTTTCTGTTTGGCGAAGATCCGTCAGACGGCGCTGAAGTTCGGACCCATAGATTTCAGCCCGCTCATAGAGGCGAGAATTCTGGATCGCCGCAGCGGCGGGTATCGCCAATAATTGGGTCCGCCGGAGGTGGTCTTCCGTGAAGGTATTTGGCTGAGTGTGGCCCACTGAAAGCAGTCCCAAAGTCTGCTGGGATGCAACCAGCGGCACGCAAAGCCATGATCGAATATTGGTATGCCCCTTGAAGCTGGGCCATTCCTTCTCGTGTTTGGTGTCGGCAAGCAGCACACTGTTCTGGGCCGTTAATATGCGCAAGAGGAACGGGGAGTCGGCTGCGTCCAGAGTCAGTGGATATTCCGGGGCGTTCTCGGGAGCCTCGTGACGCAATTTCTCTCGTGCCACAAGAAGCCTTGACGCGCCCTCCAAGAGCATTACGCGTGCGCACTCGCATGGGACTAGTTCCAACAAGGACTCAAGCAGCCTGTCCAGAACAAAGTCCATCCGAAGATCTGCGGTCAGCGCGAGGGTGGCCTTGTTTAGAGCATCGGATTCTGCCCTTGCGGACTCAGCTGTTGCCAGGTGTTCGGCAACCTTGTCCTCCGCTTCCTTCTGTGCCGTGATTTCCTGAGTTGTACCTACAAGACGGTAGATTTTGCCGGCAGCATCCCGTACCGGAAACCCGTGCACCGCGACCCAGCGCACTTCGCCGCGGGGGCGCACAATCCGAAATCTTTCATTGAAGTGCCCTGTCTGCGTAGCTTCTCCAAGCTTTGCCAGCACGTGAACGCGGTCTTCGGGATGGATGAGTTCCTCGTACGAAGATGGATTCTCCAGCAAACTCTGGCACGAACGTCCGGTAATCGTCTCGTAGGCGTCGGTGACGTAAAGAGCCTTTTTGGTCTCTGCGTCAATCATCCAGAAGATTTCCTGAATGTTGTCTGCCATCTGTTGGAGTCGTTCTTCGGTATCGAGCTGTACTTGTTGGGCGCGCCGTAAAGACCTGGTGTAGAGGACAATCAGAACAGAGAGAACGGCGGCCCCGAAAAGCAAGAACGCCGAGAATACGTCGAGCGCGCGAAGCTTGGTACTGAATGTTGCTAAGAGCACAGCGGGGAAGACAACGCAAACACCCGCCGAAATGAGCGGCCAGTGAGGATAAGCCATCCATCTGGCGGAGGATTCTCGACGGGGTTGGTCAACATCGCGCATGGCATTTCGGGGAGCTGCGGTCGCCAGCGCGACCAATGCAGATCGGCATGAGATGCGCGCTTGTACCGAAACTGTCAGAGCCGCCGCAGTTTGGGCCGATACTACGCGTCAGCATCCAATGGGTCAAGAAGGCGTCCAAGCGGTGGTGGATTTCAGTTTCCGACTTGCCCACCAACCGGAACTACTCCATTCGTGGACACAAGCGCGTTTCTCGATACTCATGAGTCAAGCAAACTCTCTGTTTTATGAGAGCCATGGCCGGCAATCGCCGAACAGCGGATTCAAAGAATTCTTTGAATGAACGCAACCAGAGCATCATAGACGGCATCGTGATTATAGATACTCGAATGCTGAACCTCAGTGCAGTCGTAATACTCGCGCAGATGAAGGTATTTGCTAGTGCCCATGTGACAAATCTCGTTTGGCAGGATTGAAGCCTTGAGATCGACCGATCTGTCTTCAACAAGGCCGTCGTTCGGCAATGCGAGCTTTCCGGCTAACCCGACTAGAACCCCCAAAGCTGGTTGTTTCTTCGACAACCGGTTGTGCGCCGAGCCTGAAACAGACAACGTCGGCGTATCGGAACGAAAACTCTGAAGGATTCTGAACAACCGATCGGTGGTTAGATCTACGAAAGAAGCGGTCTTGTTTGGGAACCCGAGGGTCGTCGCAAGCGCCGACATCTTCATCCAGCCCGCTATCTGTCCATAGGTCAGCGTCGCGGAGTTCGGAGTCGCGAGCGTGACCATACCGGCCACCTCACGCTGCCGGAGTTGAGCCACCAGTTTCTGCACCGGGTCCAGGTAACTTGGTCCCCCAGCGATGCTGAGCCCCGCCATGTAATTCTGAAACTCAACAGTGCGGGTTAGTGCCAGGTTTGCCACTCGGCATACCAGCCCTCCCATACTGTGACCGATCAAGCACAAAGGCTGCGAATCTTCGTATTCATCGAGGATACGGAGCGCGAGTTCGACTCCGTTTTCGAGGACGGGCTTTGTCCAGGTGTAGTCTTCGTTATCGACGACCGCGCCGGTAAAGCCCCCCCGTAGTTTATTTGAGACCTTGTCAAAAGGTCTATGGTCGCTCTTGAAGCCGTGGCGCACGACGATCACACAGTCGGAGTAATCGCTTTTCAGCTGTGCATTCCCGAACGTTGCATCAATCGTCGAAGGGATCATTGTCCATTCTCGGGAGACAGCGCGCTGGCAAAGAACGTAGTCGGTCGAGCTAGATATGCGGCTGGGAACCCATGGTCAACTCTCAATACGATACTTTGTGCTGATTGCGTGACAATGCCGGGAAGGGGCAACAGTTCCATAAGCTCCATCGGGTCTCGATCAGGTCGATAGGGGTCATTTATCGGACCGTCGACCGCAAGGGCAACGATCTCGGCGGCCTCGATCTGACTGAGACTGGCAGGGTTTGCTCCCCGGGACGCAACGACCGCAACTCCGAATCGGAAATCACTGTACTCACAGCAACTCGGATCGTGGGGCGATTGCATCAGAGTCCACGGTATGAGCGGCCTCGATGTATTGATGGGACCATTTGCCGAGTTCTCCTGCTGCACCTGGACATCAATGCGCCGTCTTCCGCGCCTGCCACCGTATATCGAAGTTGTCACTCGGCTGGACTCGTCTATTGCGCCCGCAAGCAACCTGTGCCATATTTGCCCACCTTGTTGTTCGAGCGCGTGGCGAGTCAGTTCGTCGAGAAGTCTCAGCGTCTTGATGACTAAAGGGAGATGGATCGAGGTCGCTGCGAGACTTGCCAGCAAAATCTGAAGTCTGGTTGTGGTGAGCGGAGTGGGCGGATA
>Ga0209517_10006877_pt1 | contig 13865 bp, 13 predicted proteins | sample PeaSoiMetSII2010_FD_187695 | JGI IMG/M metagenome (GOLD analysis project Ga0209517, IMG submission 187695) | Peat soil microbial communities from Weissenstadt, Germany - SII-2010 (SPAdes) (version 2) | ecosystem: Environmental > Terrestrial > Soil > Wetlands > Peat | place: Germany...
AGGGCGTCTACGGTTTCGCCTATGGCCACATGGTGCGGATCGACCGCGATCAAAACATCTGGGTGGTTGATAAAGCAACCGATTTGGTGATGAGGTTCAATCCGGTTGGTCATTTGACGATGGTGCTCGGTCGCCGGTCAGAAGTCCCCGATGAGCACGAATGGATCAGCCTCAGATTACTCAGAGAGGGCAAAGCGAAGGTTCCGCCGACAGTGCCAGGTCTGTTCCAACAGCCGACCGATATCGCGTGGGACCGCGACGGGAACATGTACATCACGGATGGCTACATTAACTCTCGCGTGGCCAAGTACAGCAAAGACGGTGAATGGATCACCTCTTGGGGCACTCGCGGCACCGAACCGGGCCAATTCAATACTCCACACAATATTGTGATCGATGACCAGCAGAACGTCTATGTCGCCGATCGCGGCAATGCCCGCATTCAGGTGTTCAACGCGAGTGGCGAGTTCCTTCGAATGATCAAGACTTATGTCCCCGCTCCTCCGGGCGCAAAGTTCCTTTTTGGAGAGACGCCAGTGCCTCCGCCCAGCAGTGGAGATTTCGCCCCAGGGGCGCCCTGGGCGCTCTGCATTACGCCAGCACCTACCCAGTACTTGTACAGCATCGATGCGTTTCCCGGTCGAATATACAAAATAGCGCTGGACGGCAAGATCGTCGGCATGTTCGGCAAGTCAGGCAGGCAGCTCAAAGAATTTGCGTGGGGCCACGGTTTAGCCTGCCCGTCGGAGAACAACGTGTGGGTGGCCGACAATGCTAACTGGCGGGTGCAAAAATTAATTCTACACCCAGCGAGATAACCGCTTTACGGCCCGGCTACTCACGTCTAACGCGAAACCAAGTGCTTGGATTTTGGGCGGCTTGGGGTGGCTGGGCTCTGGACGGCATGGACTCGTTTATCTATGCTCTGGTTCTGGTTCCGGCCCTAAGCGATCTTCTGCCCCGGTCCGGCATTCCCGCCACCACCGCTAGTATCGGCTATTACGGCGGACTGCTTTTTGCGCTGTTTCTCGTCGGTTGGGGGCTGGCACTAGTCTGGGGTCCTGTCGCCGATCGCTTTGGACGCGTTCGCACCTTGATGCTTACCGTCATTTGCTTCTCAGTGTTTTCTTTTCTGAGCGCTTTTGCCACGAACATTTGGGCGCTGGCATTACTTCGTCTTTGCGCGGGTGTCGGTATTGGCGGCGAGTGGGCAATGGGTGCAACACTGATTTCTGAAGAGTGGCCGGAGGCACGGCGCACCATGGGAGCAGCCATGGTGCACACAGGCTACTACTTTGGCTTCTTCCTAGCGGCACTGGCCAATTACTTCGTCGGGAGCCGATTTGGATGGAGATGGATGTTCGTCGTTGGCGGTCTGCCAGCCCTGTTCGTCGTCCTGATCCAGAGAGGCCTGCACGAGCCTGCCCGGTGGGTAGAGGGACGAAGCAAATCGGGCAAGAAACAGACGGTTCGAAAAGCCTTTCTCGCGATTTTTTCACCCCAATACCGCCTCCGAACCGTGCTCAATCTCATGTACCAACTCGTATCCACGATCGGTTTGTGGGCGGGCTCCGTTTACGTGCCGACCGCAATCATTTACCTCGCGCGAAGCGAATATACGCGCTCCGATGCCTCGCGGCTCGCTTCTTATGGCACGGCAATACTTTCCATTGGAACAATCTTGGGAGCGCTGATTGTACCCGCTATCGCCGATCGCCTCGGGCGGAGAGCCAATCAAGCAATTTTTTATGCGCTGATGTTGGTGGCGATCCCGGTGACATTTGGATACGTGTTTTATCTTCCGGCCCACGCCCTGAAATGGTTCATGCTCTGCCTTTTCTTTTTGGGCGTGGGCGGGGCTAACTACACGGCTTACTCCTTCTGGATGCCAGAGCAATACGATACGCAATGTCGTGCTACCGCGCTGGCATTCGCGCAAAACGTCGGTCGCTTCGTAGGTGCCGGAGCTACGTTCCTCGTCGGCGTCGGCGTGAGCCACTATCAGACGCTCGGATTTCCCGTAGCGATGACCGCATTCGCTTTTGTAATCGGACTCCTGCTTTTGCCGTTCGGCATCGAGACGAAAGGTCAGCCATTACCGAGCTAGTGCGGTACGAGCATGAAGAGGAAGTCAATGATGACCCAGGATCAGGACGCGGGTTTAAAAACCGAAATCCGGGACGGGATGAAAATCGACTGGGATGTACCGATCCCGATGGATGATGGGGTCGTTCTCCGCGCGGACGTTTTCCGGCCAATCGGAGACGGTCAGCACCCTCCGCTGCTTACGTACGGTCCCTACGCAAAAGGACTCGCGTTTCAGGATGGCTATCCCGATGCCTGGAAAGCCATGGTGCGAGACCATCCAGATGTAGCGGCTGGTTCGTCGAACCTTTACCAAAACTGGGAGGTAGCGGATCCCGAGAAATGGGTACCGCACGGGTACGCGTGCGTACGCGTGGACAGCCGCGGGTGCGGCCGGTCGCCTGGTCTTGTTGACCCATTCTCAACGCGCGAGACACGCGACATTGCGACGTGCATAGCCTGGGCCGGACAGCGGCAATGGAGCAACGGCAAGGTCGGTCTGAACGGAATCTCTTACTACGCGATAAATCAGTGGCAAGTCGCTTCATTGCAGCCGCCGCACTTGGCGGCGATGTGTGTATGGGAGGGCGCCGCGGACTGGTATCGCGATACGTCGCACCACGGAGGGATTTATTGCACATTCTGGGCAAACTGGTACGACATGCAAGTTAAATCGGTCCAGCACGGCCTTGGAGATCGAGGCCCTCGCAGCCGCGTGACCGGCGATCTGGTATGTGGACCCGAAACGCTTTCTGACGCCGAGCTTGCAGCAAACCGTTGCAACTTCGGCGCTGATCTTCTTGCGCACCCACTCGACGATGAATACAGCAATGAACGCTCGCCCGACTGGTCTAAGGTCACCGTGCCGTTCCTGTCTGCGGCCAATTGGGGCGGGCAGGGACTGCACACTCGAGGCAACTTTGAGGGCTTCATGCTCGCAGCATCGCCAAAGAAATGGCTGGAGGTGCATGGAATCGAACACTGGACCCACTTCTATACGGATTACGGGCGCGAAATGCAGAAGCGCTTCTTCGATCACTTTTTGAAGAATGAGCAAAATGATTGGGAAAAGCTGCCGCCGGTCTCATTGCAGGTGCGCCATTTAGATCATTTCGAACAGCGTACCGAAGACGAGTGGCCACTGGCCCGGACGAAGTGGACAAAATTCTATTTGAATCTTGTCGAGGCGACGTTGGTGCTTAAGCCGTCGCGGCGTTCCTCCTCGCTTTCATTTGACGCCGGGGACGCGGGCGCCACATTTGTCACGGAGCCCTTTTCTTCGGAAACTGAAATTACCGGCCCGTCGGCCGTGAAGTTGTTCCTGTCGTCGAGCACCAACGACGCGGATGTCTTCGCCGTTTTGCGCGTTTTCTCTCCCGATCTGAAGGAAGTTGTGTTCCAAGGGGCCATCGATCCCCATACGCCTGCCGGCCAAGGCTGGCTTCGCGCCTCCCATCGAAAGCTGGATGTGGCGCTGTCGCGCCGGTGGCGTCCTTACCATACCCACGATGAAATGCAACCCTTGAAGCCTGGCATTCCCGTCGAGATGGATGTCGAGATTTGGCCGACCAGCATCGTCGTGCCGGCGGGTTACCGAATTGCTCTCACGATTCGGGGCAGGGACTACGAACACGCATGCAGCGGTGGGAAACTCTCGCACTTTAAGAATGAACTGCGAGGCTGTGGGCCTTTCCTGCACGCCGACCCGCGGGACCGACCCCGAGAAACATTCGAGGGCAGGACGACTCTGCATGCTTCGCACGATCGTCAGCCGTACGTGTTACTGCCAATCGTGCCTGCCAAACATATGAAACGAACGATTCGATGAAAGGAACGCGCTATGAGAAATGAATACCCAACCTCTCGGGTAGCACCTGCCGTGGGGAGTGTCCTCATGTACCTGGCCGGCATTCTCGTGATTGGCAGCGCCGTGCTGAAGTTCGTGCAGCCACCCGCCGTCGTCGTACAGTTCCGTGAACTCGGCTACGAGGGTACCAAACTGATTCTCATTGGGATTCTGGAGATCTGTTGTTCCGTCTTGTTTATGATTCCCTACACTCGCTCGATCGGTCTTCTCCTGCTGTCCGCCTATTTGGGCGGCGCTATTGCCACGCATGTGGGGCACGGGCAGCCTGCTGCAGTCGGGCCCGCCGTCCTCCTTACACTGGCGTGGTTAGGTGTGTCGCTCCGTCACCCGAATATCTTTTGGAGCTTCCGGACTCAGAGTTAATGAGGCAAGCGGCTAATTCCGGATTTCAATTGCTTATAAATTTGACTGCAGGTTTGCGCCTTTTGACGGTTCTCTTGGCCTATTCGGTTTGCGCATTCGCCCAGACTTCAGATCAACCACCGCCCGAGGGATTTCCTCTTGGTCCTCCAGCGAAGATTCTAAACTTTACCGCTGAACCCAATTCAGTAAAGCCGGGCCAGAGCGTCACGTTGAAGTGGGCGGTTGTGAACTCAGACCGCATAACCATTGAGCCAATTATTGGTATCGTTGCAGCGAGAGACAGCCGGACTGCAACGCCGTCCGCGACCACGGTTTATACGCTACTTGCAGTCGGTCGGGGAGGAGTTGACGAGCAGTCACTAACAGTCACGGTAACAGGCACCGCTCCGGCCCTGCTCCCGAATACAAATCCCGAGAGCAATCCGTTCGCGAACCGCACGATTCCGTGGATGCAGGATGGCAAGCCCGATCTCTCTGGAGTCTATATTGCCGGGTTTGATCTGCATCCGGCAGGCCCGATAGTTTTGAAACAGGGCGCGGAAAAGTACAGGGTCGGTCGTGAGTATGGGTTCAGCTTGGGAGAGCACTGTCTTCCACCCGGTTTGCCTGATGCCGTTGGCCAGCCCTATCCAGTGCAGTTTGTCCAAACTTCCAACCTTCTCATTCTCCTTTATGAGGCATATCACCTCTTCCGGGCGATCCCTTTGGACGGGCAGCAGCACCCTCGGGATTTAGATCCCACTTGGATGGGGAATTCAGTCGGGCACTGGGAGGGAGACACGCTCGTAGTGGATGTGATCGGATTCAACGACAAGACGGCCGTGGATGAATATCGTCACACGACAACGTATCACGTCGTGGAGCGCTATCGCCGGACGGCGTACGACCAAATCTCCTACGAAGCGACCATCGAGGATCCGAACGTGTTCGCCCAGCCTTGGAAGGAGGTCGCGACCTTCCACCTTCATCCAGAGTGGCAGATACAGGAGTATGTCTGCGAGGAAAACAATCACGATTATAAGGCCCTATTCGAAAAGTATGGAGGCCATAACTGAGCTGGTGCGGGACACCCGTCAAAGGCTGGGCCAAGAAGGCGGGAGGGATTGGAGGGCGTCAATGCGGACGAAGCTGGCCGGATTCGTTGGGGGACTATGGTTGCTGCTGGTAACACCGGTGCTGGGGCATCACTCAGTCTCACAGTACGACATGAGCCACCCCACGTCGGTATCAGGAGTCGTGAAGCGGATGGAGTGGACCAATCCCCACGCGTACATCTATCTGATCGTCAAAAATGAGAAAGGCGCCGACGAGGAATGGGCAATTGAAATCAATAGTCCCAACTACCTCAAGCACAACGGCTGGACGAGCGCCACGGTGAAGGCAGGGGACGCGATAACCTGTACCGGCGGGCGCGCGAAAGACGGTGCGAGAACGATGCGCACCTTAACGGTGAAGCTCGCGAATGGCATACTTTTGCGCGGATAACATCGTGAAACTTAGATTTATCCCGTGTCTTTGCGCGAGGTCATCTCTCAGTTAGCAAGCGTTTTCAATAAATTAGGCCATGAAAAACGGTGAGGTCCTGGGGAATGAACTTCATTTTTGCGATTTGCCGGTGGCTCGAACAAACGACAATCGGAACATCGATCCGGGAATCCCTGTGGATGTTTCCGGTGATCGAAACAGTCCATATCTTCGGCATCATTTTGCTGGTGGGTGCGACTTCGATTCTAGACCTGCGCCTGATGGGTCTGACGTTTCGCGATGAATCGGTCTCCAAGCTCGCTGGCCGGTTCATTCCCTGGGCGCTCGCGGGATTCATCATTCAGGTCCTCACGGGACTTCTGCTCTTCTCCTCTGAAGCCACGAAGATGTACAGCAATCAGGGATTCGAGATCAAGATGGCGCTAATCGTCGTCGCGGGGGTAAACGCGCTCATCTTCCACTCGTTTGCGTACCAAAGCGTCGGCAAATGGGACAACGATCGGGTGGGGCCCCTCTCCGCGCGCGCAGCAGGGCTAATCTCAATCCTGCTCTGGTTTGGAATCGTTGCTGCGGGCCGCTGGATCGCGTATGTCTGAGGGAAGTCTTCCCAGCGACCCGTTTCTTGAGATAGGCGAATGTTTTTCACCCGTTCCATTCAAGAATGGGACGAACCGCACGACCCGGAAGCCCAGCTATTGCAGTACGCCATAACTCGCACCTGAGCTAGCACGTGATAACGCATAGACACGGCGGGAGACGGACGAAGCATGAGACGGTGAGACCCAAACGCGATGAAATTGGACCTGAAATGCATCGAAAATTGCGTTTGAAAGCGCAATCGAGGATTGATTTGAATTTCATGCAGATTTCTTTTGAATATTTCTTCAGAACGATCACCTCCGGCCGTGCACGCGAAACAGTCAGTGCAGGACTTGTGGATAATCAACGCAAGTAAAGCTCATCGGGTAATCAGCCCAACGAACCAGGTTTGCCGCATTTCGATAGATCACCTGTTCTGACAACAGATCGTCAGTGTCCGCAATCTTCTAGTGTTCACTAACTGGGCCATGTGGAACGGCCGGGCACGGCAGCTAGATCACCTGGCTTGTTGCTAGTGAGTCTGTAGATGATTTTGTAGAAGTCTGTGCGTCTCCTCGCAGCCAAATCTGCTCGATTTTCGCGGGATTTTTCATAGAGCACCTGGCCCGAAACCAGGCGGTCTAGTTTCGGGGTTTGTCAGTCGTCGTATCTACTTGAAAAGGCCGTGGCCGCTCTTGATGAACAAAGAACCCTCCCAAGTTATGATGTCTCAGAGAGATGTGGTTCCGGGCGATTGGGGATGCTGTTGACAGCCCGCTCGACCACCTGGTTTGATACCAGAGGATCTGGCGCAGCATGTGGCTTGATTCTGAGCGGATTGCAGTTCGGCTCATTCGCAAATGTAGACGAATATGTAGATGTGAAATCCTGCGAGACAATCACATATATCACCTAGGACTTCGCAACCGACCCTGTAGACCTGGATTACGTCGGTCTTAGTGATAGTCCCAGTAGGTCCAACACAACTTCGAAGGCTAACGGTAACGGGTGTAGACCGCGGGTCCAGATGCTCGAGGCGGTTTGGGTTCTTCCGGTGGCGATACATATTTTCTCATCCGATCCCATTCACGAAGAACGCTGGCTCGGGTAACAGGTGGTTCAACAACAGAATGCTCCTCTTCCCTGATTTTCGCGTCCTCTCGCTTGTAATATTCGAAGAGCCCGTATACCGGAGTCATGCAGTTTTGTTTGAACCAATCGAGCCCCAGTGATGTTGAGTCGGCCTGATCATCGAACTTGCCCTTCGGGAAGCTGGTGAGTTCGTGCAGGTACTCGCCCAACCACGCTGCCTTATCGGGCAGGTGAGCAAAGCCATTTTCAATCGTGCTCGTTACCGAATGCATCCGCATGGTCTTGTCCATCGTCGGCTCGTACTTCTTGATCGCTTGCATTCCTTCACTCACCAGTTCCTGGATCAATTGCGTGCCCGATGCCTTGTCTTCAATCAAGATCGTCTGCGGTCCAAAAGCCTCGGCTTGCTCCCGCACCGCGCGCTTCAATTCCGGATAGCCCAGGCGCTTGCGAAACACGTGAAGCAGGTAGACGCGCTTTTCCTTCACGCCCCAAGTGGTACAGACACTGTAGTCGCTTAGTTCTGTGGGTTTGTTGGCGGTATCCCAACTTTGAAAAATCATCTCAAACTTCGCAGGTTTGTCAGTTGCGGTGTAGGTCTTAAACCACTCGGCTTTCACCAACCCGCCGCCTAAGGGAGCCGGAGCCTGCTGGTATTGGCCGGCAAAGTTGTACTCGCCTTGAGCCTCGCGAAGCTGTTTCAGTATCTCCAGGGGCTCGCGCTCCGGATGGAGCGCTTCACCAGCTCGGCGCCGAAAGCGCCGAGTGCCGTAGGGCGTTTCGATCAGATGGGTTTCATCTTCTTCGGCAATCGCGGGGAATCGGATCAGTTTCCACGGTTCTAATTCGAGTGCATGACCAACTAAGTCATCCTCGTGAAGTCACTGCATAATTAAGATGATGCAGCCCGTCCGCTTATCATTCAAACGGCTGAGCACAGTGTGGTCGTACCAATTGTTGACGGCATTGCGTTGGGTCTCCGATATTGCCTCATCCGGCTTGAGGGGGTCGTCGATGATAATGAAGTCCGCGCCTCGCCCCGTCAGCACGCCGCCGACCGAAGTGGCCAGGCGTGACCCTTTCTCAGTGGTCGTGAAATCGTGAACGGCCGATCTACGTGTCGCTAGTCGAGTTGACCGGAAAAGATCCTGATACCAGTCGGCAGCCATTAACGAGCGGCAATCGGCTCGAAACTTTGTTCGGAGAGCCGGTGAAGACAGCTGTTGCGAAGCAGGCGAAGTCGCTGCAGGAGTTGCGCGAAAAATCGCGACTGCGGGTTAGTTCTGTAGGAATAATTACAGCCGCTCATACAGTTGGAATTCCCATTCGAACGAACACATTTCACGGCGGATAGCTTCAACACGTGTCGCAGCGCGACCTTACTTTTGAAAAACAAATTTATCGTATGAGTATGGTGTGGCCAAATTTTGGTTTACTCGCCTGGAAACGCCAAGTAGAAGCTGCCTGGATAGGTAGTCTTCAACCAACTCCGATGAGCGACAGTTACAGCGTAAGGGTCCGGCTCCTCGTGGGAATGAACCCGGAAGTACGTGTGATAGCACCCGAACTGCGCATTCGGAACGGTTTCCAATCCTTGCCACACATAAATCCGGATGGAAGCCTCTGTCTTAATCTATTGGGAGAATGGCAACCTTGGATGTTCTTGGCCAATACGACTCTACCTTGGACAAGTAGTTGGCTGTATTTCTATGAAGTTTGGCAGGCTACTGGTGCATGGGTTGGCGGCGGTACGCATCCTGACAAGCCCGAACATTGCAGCGAGTGTGTATTCGTATAAATGATAAGGCGAATCCTATGTATAGATGGCGGAGGGATTAAGGGTGTATTCCCTGCGTCATTCCTCGCGGCGAGTGAAGAGGCGATCGGCCTTCCGATATCTTCATTCTTCGACCTGATCGTCGGAACATCGACTGGCGGCATCATAGCGCTCGGACTTGGACTCGGATTGAGTGCACGCGACATCCTTCAATTTTATGTCGAGCGAGGGCCATCGATTTTTGCCGGGGACAGGCGATTCCTCTTCATGCGGCATCTTGTCCGTTCAAAATATGATCCTGCACCTCTTACTCAGGCGCTTCAGGAGGTCTTCAGCAACAAACGTTTAGGCGACAGCTCAAAACGTCTTGTTATCCCATCATTCAACATCGACACGGGCGAGGTACATGTTTGGAAGACCGCTCACCATCCGCGCTTGGAGCGTGACCACTCACATCTGGCTGTAGAGGTGGCACTTTCGACGGCAGCAGCTCCCACATATTTTCCGACGTATCGCTCAGAGTCGGGCACGCCGCTAATAGATGGCGGTGTTTGGGCGAACAATCCCGTCCTCATCGCAACAATTGAGGCGATCAGTGTATTGGGCTGGCGACCTGCGGACCTACGGATACTAAGCTTGGGATGTACGACTTCTCCTTTGGGCGTGGATTGGGGACAACGCTATTCCCTCGGCGTGCTTGGTTGGGCTAGAAAGCTGGTTGACGTTTTTATGACTGCGCAATCTACGTCGTCAATGGGAATGGTTCAACACCTGCTGCCAGACCGTCAGCAATTGCTCAGGATCAGCCCAGCCGTAGGGAAGAACAGGTACGAGCTGGACCGGGTCAGCGAGATTCCGTCCCTTAACGGTTTGGGCGATTTCGAGGCTCGAAAGGCTCTGCCGCAATTGCGTGCACACTTTTTCAATAGTCCGACTCAAGATATTTTCAAGCCTAACTATGACGTCGCTACCTAAAAAAGATCAGAGGTGAGTCCTCTGAAGATAGTCTGCGCAATCTGACCCTTCTATTCCAGGTGTGAAACTGCACTACTCGCCTCCGCTTGAGAGAATCTCGCCCCACTACCACGACAACTTTGCGTCCGAGAGAAAGATTTGATTTCAATCCATGCGGGATTCGCCCAATATCGGCGGGAAAATCGACCCTTTCAGCAGAACGACTCGAGAAGAGAGAAAACTGATGACTGTATGGCGGAGGGGGAGGGATTCGAACCCCCGGGACCCTTTCGGGCCCAACGGTTTTCAAGACCGCCGGTTTCAACCGCTCACCCACCCCTCCGGTCGTCCTAGTTTAACTGCCAAGGCCCCAGCCTTCCAAACATCTTCCAAACATTAGGTTACGTAACCTAAGGTCTTTGGTTCGTCCACGGGTTGATCAACAACACACCTGTAGGCGCGAAGTGTTCGGTATTCCTGGTCATGACGTGAAGGCCGTGACGCCGTGCCGTAGCGGCAATCAAGCCGTCACTTGCGGGAACAATCTTACCGGCTTTCTGCGCCGCGGCTGTGAGTTCTCCCCAGGTATGGCTGGTCTCGAGATCGATGGGTAGGATCCGGTCGGCGTAATACCTTTCGAGTGCCTGCAACCACGCCTGGAGGTCGCGTTTGTTCTTGCTTTCCTTGAGAAGGGCAATCCCCTTGGCGGCCTCTCCAATGGATACGACACTGAGAAACAGGCTATCGCTTTCGAGAGCTTCAACCGCGCGACGCACGCCGGGATGCCCTTTTGGGCGGCGCAGTTCCGAAACCACGCAGGTATCGAGCAAGACTCTCAAAATTTCACTTCTCGCATGGGGGAGTCATCGCGGGTAAGGTCCAGCTTTTCGAAACTCGGCCCTTCGCCCAGGAGAAATTCCTTGAAGCCGGGACGCTTGCCTGTGAGCTTTTCGTAGTCGCGCTCCGCCACCACAACGACAGCGTTATCGTGACGGCGGACCCGTTGCGGTCCCTCGGCGAGAGCACGGGTAACCAGCTCACTGAAGCGGTTTTTTGCATCGGCCAGTCGCCACTCCATGGTTTCCTCCTTGGCTAGATTATCTAGCTATGATAAGCCTTTTGGGGAATACCCGTCAACGGCAAGATCTCAGGATCTATGGGTACGATTAGGATCGTTTTAACAGTTGCGGCGTCTGGTCAAGCCTTTGAGGCGGGTTTTCATCTTGTTGGCTGGTCTCTTGTTCCAGCAGGGCCTCTAGAGCAAGCCTGTTTGCGTTAACTTTACGGCGCTGTTTCCGTTGGGGTTGGGGCCGGCGGTGCTCAGGACGCCGAAATAGATGCTGGAGGTTTGTCCCAAGCCGCTGTCATTGTCCACCACGATTCCGCTCGTGCCGCCACCTTCGGCTGTCGTCGCGCCGATGGCATTGGAACCATCGATTGGGGGAAAAGCGGTTGGGAAAGTGTTGATGGTATATTCAACGAAGTTTGGGTTGTCCGAGGCGATCCCGCTTACGAAGAGTTGATCGGTTGCTCCATTCAAAAATTCGGTGACGGGCGAGAGCTCGTTTCCGTTGCTTGGATTGATGGCAAAAACATTCCCTGCCGGGCCGCCCGTCATGATGTGGCCGGCGGCGAACCCGACACCGTAAACTGCCGATTGGTTGCTGCTGTTTGTCGCCCAATCATAGACCAGCCAATTGGCCGGGGCGCCGCTGGAAAAATATGCATCGTTGAAAGCCGGGGCGTGTTGGGCGAACAAATTCCCTGTGCCCAGTTGCGCCGTAACTTTTCCGCTCAAGTCCACCGTACTGGCTTGAACCAAAACTGAGGATCCTCCGGAGGAACCGCTCACGGCATAAACGAACTTGTTGACCGCGTCGATCAATGGCGGATCAACAATTCCTCCCGTCGGAACCGAGCCATCTCCCACGAATATCGAGGCGGTAGCAAGCGGAGCCCCCGTGGAATCGAAGCCGTAAAGGCTTCCGTCCGCGCATCCGACGAATACGTTTCCAGTGGAGCCATCCACGACGGGTCCGGTCAGTTCCCCCGATGCTCCCGCGCAGGAACCACCAATGGTGACCGAGCCGGTCGAATTCCAGGAGAGGTCCAGGCTCGCCGCTGCGCCCGCGCAGGCCGGGAGTGTGCAAAAGACGTTTTTGACCCGGAACAGCACGCCTGCATCGTTGCCGACGTATGCAACGTCGTTGGCGAAATCGATGAAGGGCGAAGACAATGTGTCGCCGATTGCCCCCAGAGATAAGTCCGATGCAGTACCGCTACCAGCGACTGGCGCCAAAAGCCCTGTAAATGCGTTGATGATCGCGGGTTTCAATACATTCTGCAAATTGGGAGTGAGCAGGTCCACTCCGTCCCCGCTCTTATAGGCCAGGACGTGGAAATGCGCCGAACTGCCCGCCACGGATTCGACAAAAGCGATCTTTTTTCCGTCCAGGGAAAGAGCGGGAGAAGTTGCAACCAGCCCGCCTGCCGCGTTGATATCGTACGACCACAACGTGGTAGCCGATGAGCGGTTATCTCCTGCAACGACCGCGCGAGAACCGCACAGGCCTGTGGGCGTGGCCGACGTCCCACCGCTATAGAGATTATTGAACGCCACGAGATTCGGCTGAGTTGCGCTGCTGGCTATATTCACGGGAAACACGACGAAATCATTTGTGCAGTCAGGCGCGGCGTTGGGATCGAAGCCGAATTTCGCGGGGTACATGGCCGGCGCGGTACTCCCGGCGCCCAGGCTGATGCTCCAATCGCGGTGCAACGCATTTGGTATGTCATCGCGATCGTGGTCGCCGTCGCGTTCGCGGTTGCGATCGCTGTCATGGTCGCGGTCACGTTCACCGTCACGATCGCGGTCACGATCGCGGAAATGTCGAGCACTTCTTTCTCGGCGCCAATCGTCCCGTTCCGCGGCCTGCCAACTGAGCAGAGCCCGCGGATCGTGCTGAACGGCAATCAGGGACTGTATCGAGCCGACGCGAGAATAGGCAACATGACGCCGGCTCCAGTCGTGAACTATGCCGTTCGGATGTTCGTTCGATTGCTCTCTGCCCCGGTCTCCGTCTTGTCCCCAGGCCGGCAAACCAGAGAGAGTAAGCACGCAAAGCGCACACATCGCCACACACACTGCGGAAAACATTTTTCGCACGATGCTTCTCCGATCGATTCAGCTCAGCGCTTGGCCAGCGCCATCTCACTTCGGGCAATATTATCAAGCGCCTCGTCGTTTTGCTCGGCTAATCATTGCCGGCTTCCTTCACGCAAACCATTCGCGGCAGTCTCACCGCCTGCAATAAAAACAATTTGGTTCACTCGGAACGATTTCGGATGTATAACGTGCTCATCTGGGCGGTCAAAACAGGAATCGTTGGAATCGCTCCTACCCTCGGACGGCCACGCAAGACCGAATGTTGTTCCGTACATGAATACGGAGGAGTGCTATGAGAAACAAGCTGGCGGCCATTTCCTTCGCGGTCATTTTCGTGTTGGCCATTTCCGTTCCGCTGTTCGCGCACCACGGCTACGCGGCCTACGACACGGATAAAAAGGTCACTCTCAAGGGGACCGTAACGCGGTGGATCTGGTCCAACCCCCATTGCATGATTCAACTGGATGTAACCGATGACAGCGGCCACGTCGTGCGCT
>Ga0209517_10006878_pt1 | contig 13864 bp, 13 predicted proteins | sample PeaSoiMetSII2010_FD_187695 | JGI IMG/M metagenome (GOLD analysis project Ga0209517, IMG submission 187695) | Peat soil microbial communities from Weissenstadt, Germany - SII-2010 (SPAdes) (version 2) | ecosystem: Environmental > Terrestrial > Soil > Wetlands > Peat | place: Germany...
CTAGAGCAGCAGATCAATGGCGTCGAGGGCATGCACTACATCACCTCGACCAGTTCGAACGACGGCACCAGCAGCATCAACGTAACCTTTCGCACCGGGTACGATCTGAACATCGCGGCGGTTGACGTGCAGAACCGCGTGGCCACGGCGCAGGGCCGGCTGCCGCAGGAAATCAAGAACACCGGCGTGACCATCACCAAGGCCAATCCAAACTTCGTGTTTGCCGCCGGATTCTACTCGCCCGACAACAGTCTTTCCAACCAGTACATTTCGAATTACCTGGACGTTTACGTCAAGGACGCGCTGAAGCGCATTCCCGGGGTAGGCGACGTGATTATCTTCGGAGAGCGCAAGTATGCCATGCGCATCTGGCTCGACCCGACGAAGCTGGCCGCGCGCCAACTGACGGCGGCCGACGTAGTCGCGGCACTCCAGGAACAGAACGTCGAAATCCCCGCTGGACAGTTGGGACGTCCGCCAGCGGATCAGAAGCAGAACTTCCAGGTGGCGCTGCGCGTGGTAGGCCGGCTGTCAGAGCCCAAGGAGTTCGAGAACATTATCCTCAAGAACACACGCACCGGGATCGTGCAACTTAGGGATGTTGGGCGGGCAGAGATTGGCGCAGAGAGCTATGACACCAATCTTTTGTACAGTGGACATGAGGCCGTCGGCGTGGGCGTGCAGCAGCTTTCGAACGCCAACGCACTGCAAGTAGACAAGGCCGCCAAGGCCGAGCTCCGGGAGTTGTCCAGGTCGTTCCCGCCGGGAATAAAGTACGTGATTGCCTTCGACACAACCACAGTGGTCGGTGACTCCGTCAAGGAGGTTGTCACCACCCTGGAGGAAGCAATCGCCATCGTTATCTTCGTGATTTTCATATTCCTGCTGGACTGGCGTGCCACCATTATTCCCGCGGTCACGATCCCGGTGTCGCTCATTGGTACCTTTGCCTTCATCAAGCTCTTCGATTTCTCGATCAATTCACTCACGCTTTTTGGGATCACTCTTGCGACCGGATTGGTGGTGGATGACGCCATCGTGGTCATTGAAAATGCCCAGCGGCACATTAACGCGGATAAGACGGATCCGCGTACGGCGACATCCGCGGCCATGGCGGAGGTGTCGAGCGCCGTGGTGGCGACTTCACTGGTGCTGATTTCCGTGTTTGTGCCGGTCTCTTTCTTCCCGGGGACGACGGGAATTCTCTACCGGCAATTCTCGTTGACGATCGCATTTTCCATTGCGATTTCGCTCTTCAACGCGCTCACGCTTTCGCCCGCGCTGGCGGCTCTTCTGCTGCGGGGCGAAGAACACAAGTATTCGATCTTCGATTGGACCCGCATCGGATGGCTCTCGCGTGGTTACAGGAAATTCGCGCATGGCGTGGACGCGGCAATCCAGGGCCTGGCCAGTGCGTACGGCAAAACCATCTGCAAGGTGTTGAACTATCGCTATGCAATGGTCCTGCTGTTCCTGGCCGGACTGGCTGCTACTGGATACATGTACGTTCATGTACCCACCGGACTCGTGCCACAAGAGGACCAGAATTATTTCATCGTGGTGGTGCAGGCGCCACAGGGAGCCTCGCTCGCCTACACCACAGATATCGCAAAACAAGCGGAGCAGATTCTGCGAGCCGACCCGGATGTCTTCGGTGCCTTCGCGGTTCCCGGCTTTTCGCTTTCCGGGGGGAGTTCGTCGAACTACGGCCTGATCTTTGCTCCGCTGAAGCCGATTGACGATCGGAAGGGCAAAGGGCACGCGGTGAGCGATATCGTCGCGCGTGTCGCGCCAAAACTCTTCAGCGTTCCGGGAGCGATCGTGGTGCCGTTTGAACCTCCCGCGATCAACGGCATTGGAAGCTTCGGCGGGTTCCAATTCGAACTGCAGGACCTGGGGCGCAACACCCTGCAAGACATCGACACCGTCGCTCACAAGATCGTGGCCGGCAGTCGTCAGCGTTCGGACCTGCAAGGATTGTTTACCAGCTTTACGGCGAATGATCCCCAACAACTGGTGGAGATTGATCGCGAGAAGGCAAAGGCCATCGGAGTATCGATCAGCCAGGTCACGCAGGCGCTTGGCGTCTACATGGGTTCGGAGTATGTGAATGATTTTGACTTCAACAATCGCTCCTACCGTGTTTACGTGCAGGCCGATCAAGCATTCCGCATGAATGCGCGGGACCTGCGGCAGTATTACGTGCGCTCGGACACCAACGGATTGGTGCCGCTAGGAAATATCGTCTCATTGAAGGAGACCTCGGGGCCACAGGTGATCAATCACTACAATCTCTTCCGCTCGGCAGAAATTGATGGGGCTGCGGCGCCCGGATACAGTTCGAGTCAAGGGCTGAGCGCCATGGAAGAGCTAGCCAAGCAGAATATGCTGCAGGGGATGTCGTTCCAGTGGACCGGGCTGGCACTTGAGGAAGTCGAAGCCAGCGGCAAGGCGATCATCATCTTTGCCCTCGGCATATTAGTGGTGTATCTCACGCTTTCAGCGCAATACGAGAGTTTTGCCCTGCCATTCATCATCCTCCTGGCGGTTCCGACCGCGGTATTGGGAGCGCTGCTCTTGATCTCCTTCCGCGGGCTGGTGGACGACGTGTATGTGCAGATCGGTCTGGTGATGTTGATCGGGCTGGCAGCGAAAAACTCGATTCTGATCGTCGAATTTGCTGAGCAACTGATCGAACAAGGCCGATCGATCACAAACGCGGCGATTGAAGCGGCCGAATTGCGATTGCGCCCGATCCTGATGACGTCGTTTGCATTCATCTTCGGGATACTCCCCCTCTATTTCGCAACCGGTGCCGGCCGGCTGGGACGGCACTCGGTGGGAACGGCGGTTGTCGGCGGGATGTTGTTCTCCACCGTCCTCAACCTGTTCTTTATCCCGGTGTTGTACGTGATTCTCAAGACGTTACTGACTTCCGTCTCAGCCAGAAGAGCAGAAGGGACAGACGAACTCGTGAAGGCTTCGTAGGTCTATGCCGGGTCTCAACGGCGTGGTTAGCCGGCACGGAACGGTGTACTTGCCAGTCACGCCGTGCGAGCGTCCCTACATTGCAATCAGCCACGACGGAGGCAGCACGTGGCAGTTGTCCTTGGTAGCCGATACCGAGACCATCGGCTGGGGTGAACTGGGCTTAGGCATGGATAAACGGGGAAACCCGTATGCCGCTTGGACGGCTGCCGCCGATAGGCTTCCCTATCTGGCGATCTATCGTGATGAGGCCCTCCATTGGAGCGCGCCGCTGATGATTGCCGCACCTGGCGTGAACGAAGCGGCGGAGCCTCAGCTAGTAGCTGGGGCAGCCGGCCAAGTTGCCGTCAGCTATTACGGCAGCAAGAACTCGCCGGGGCTACCATTCCCGCCCCCCTGCACGAGCGCCTCGTCGACCTGCCCAGGTTACGAGAAAGAGACATGGGATACCTATATAACTGAAACCTGGAACGCGTTGGAAAGGCAACCGGTGTTCTGGAGTGCGACTCTGAACAACCCTACCCAGCCGACGTGGTACGGCGTCACGCCGTCCGGACTGCGTGTGCCTAACGGCTTCGCGGGCGGCTCCGACGCCGGTACAGTGGGTGGGCCTTCGCTCTCGGGCCGAATGGATTACTATGGCATGACCATGGCACCGGACGATACGCCCTGGGTCGGCTTTGCTCAGGAGTGCCCATTCGGTCTGCCTATTGGCGGTAATCCGAATTGCAGCCAAACTGTGGGAGGACCGAACAACGGGCTATTCGGAATGGTGGGGCGTCTGGTCCGCATCCGGGGCGAAGGGAAGGACATCGACCACTGAGTAAACATGGGATTCGGTCTCACCTTGGGCCGCCATAGGCACGGGAGTTGCCAGACTCCACGACAGTCGACTGGTTCTGGGTGGCTGATAGGGAGCCCCCCAGGCGCAAGCGGTTTGCGCAATGAACTCGGACCTGAACATGCTAACTGGGCGATGACCCCGAGCTCTCCTGCTGCCGCCGCTGCCCCGTGGGGATCCGAGTCGCGGAGAACCGGACCGCGCTGCTGCCCTCCGGAGAAAAATCGACTGATTCGGCCCCATGGGCTCGGATGATCTGAATCTCCGGTCCGGTTTCGTGGGCGTGTCGGCCGGAAACTGCCGAAATTCGCGTATTTTCGCGAATTGTCCCGAGAGAAAGTGCACTATGAAGACTCGATGGCGGAGGACGGAGTCATAAGCGAACCCTTCTCCGCTGCTAACAGGGAAAAAATCAGGGAATCTGACCGCCCCGACAACCCAGTCTGCCCCCTTCAACCCCATACCAAGGGCGACTTCGGGGCAACTCTAACAGCTTTCATCTTACTGGGAACAGGGAATTAACAGGCACAGAAACAGCGATTGTGGCCTGCCCCAACAGGACGCAGCCGTGCTGTCAACGCTATGCAGCCTCCTCTTTGGTGGCCTCGTCTTTCTCGAATCCCCACGCTTTAAGCAAATCTAAGGGCACATACTTCTCGTCCATGTTTCGCCACACCCAATCCTTCAGCAGAGCCGAACTCTCGTATTCTTCCGGGGAGAGACCCAATTTTCTCACCATCTGCTCAAATGAAGTCACCATACCCCCTTCGCACTGTCTGTAGCCATTGACGGTTACCAGAATGTTAAGACTGACCGGGCTTGGCGGTCAAAACCCCATGGCGTCGCGTCTGCGCTAGTTCAGCACCGCCTCGATCACGCTGTCGGCCGCCTTGGTCGACACAATCTTGGTAATGATGAAACCTGCCTTATCCAAGAGCGAACGCCATTCCGCCTCGGTCCGTTCGCGCCCCCCGGGGAACATCAGCATCAGCAGGTCGAGCAACTTACCCGGGTGCGGCCGTGAATCCTCCGGGAGCACCATGTCTACCACAATGAGACGGCCGTCGGGACGTGCGGCGAGCGCCTGACGCACGTTACCCAGGATCCTCAGCGCAGATTCGTCGTCCCAGTCGTGGATGATGTGCTGCATGAAGTAGGCGTCGGCGCCGGCCGGGATGTGGTCGAAGAAGTTCCCGGCAATCGGCTGGCAGCGGTCGTCCACGCGCATGTCGCACAGGGTACACTTGGCACCTTCCACGACGCTCGACTGGTCCAGCAGGATGCCTTTCATCTGCGGATGCCGCTTCAACGCCTCGCAGATGAAGTATCCATGACCGCCGGCCACATCCATCAAAGTACCGATGCCAGAAAAGTCATAGGCATCGAGCACCGCCGGAGCAAGCTCGGCGCTGACGGCGCTCATCCCGGTGTTGAAGTCGTAGTTCACCTCCGGCATGGAGGCAAAGCACTCGAAGGCCGGCTTCCCATAGAGGTGCTCAATGGCGGGTTTACCAGTGGTGACCGAGTACATCAGGTCACTGGAAACGTGGATCAGGAACGGGTGTGCAGCCCACAGCACCAGCCCGCGGATGCTTCCTGGGATGTCGCTGCGTAGCAGTTCAGCCGCAGGCGACAGCCCGATTGTGCGCGGCTGCGGTTCGGAGAAGATGTCGACACTGATCAGTGCGCGTAGAACGCGGTACAGGGCGTCAGCCTGCGTATTCGTATCGGCTGCGAGCTTCTCGACTGGGCGGGGTCCGGCCCCCACCAGATTTGCAATGTTCAGCTTCGCAGCCACGTATAGACAGCCTGATAGCTGAAAACCGGAGGCGATCCCCATCAACCGCTGGCAGCGGTCGCGTACAGGCAGAGCGCCAACTTCCGTGATCGTGGTTGCCATCCTTCACCTCGCTTGCCGAGCATTGTCCACCAAAACTTCGCTTTTGGGAATAAACAGCAGACTTTTCCTGTCGCCAGAGGCATTTAGGACACGACCCATCCGTGCTGGCAGCCCACGACTAATGCTGGCATGCTGCGAACCGTCGTTCTCCCGGCCCAGCAGGACGTGGCCGAATTGTGGTGAATGAATTTGCATCAGATCGGGGACGCCCCCACACGGCAGCAGAAACTACCAGCGTGTCTGGCGGTGGCCGCCCGATATCTACCACGCCGCCCCCGTCGACCGCAATCCCGCCGCCGCTGCTTACCGCGAAGCTCTCCGCCTCGCTGTGAACCCGTCGGCCCGAGGCGGCATGTCAACCGACCAACTCTCGCTCGGCGCCACGCAACAGAGCACGTAGGGCACGTACCACCCAGCGCACGAGCACGATAGTTGTTACCAAGAGGACGCCCGCGATACCTGCAGCCCAGCTCCGCGGCCTCGATGATGTCGAGTGACTCGGAGGGAGTTATCGAGTTCAGGGCGGTGGCGGAAATCATCCTCGGCGTCGCCGCTGGTGGCGGCTACGTCGCGGCGGGAAGCGTCTCCAAATCGCCGAGGGGAATAGCAGATTTCAGGCCCTCATGCTACCGACAGGCTCGCGTCCTTCTTGATCATCGCATCCTGTTGCGGACGCAGTGACAGCACTGGCTTGGTTCCCGAGTTTTACCAGAAGGTTTCCCTCTTTCGGTCGAGAATCGATGGCGGGCTCGGCAGCATCGGATCAAGACGGTCGGCTTGCTGCTTCATCCAGACGATCCGCTGCCCTTTCGGACCCTCAGGGGAAAGATCGTGGCCTTCCTGCGTCCACAGGCGCTCCAGTGCGGCGATAAACTCGCGCATCTGGCGAGCCTTTGCCCAGTTTTCGACCCACAATTCCAGTTCCTGAACCTTCTTTTCCTCTGCAGCGACTTGCTGCGACAGTTCCCATCTGGCTCGTTCTCGTTCCCGCCGCTCAATTTCCCGCTGCTTGGCCTGTTCCGCCGCGATAATGCGGTCCCGAGCCTCCCGCAATAACGCCCCGACACATTGTGGCAGCAGGTCTTCGAGGCGCTGCCTTTTTCCGTCACGCAATTTGCGGCCATGGCCGGACCCGCTTGGGCGGAACTCGAGTTCGCCGTTCGGCTCGTATTCGATCTCGCTCCTAGTCCAAGTCGGTGTCACTTGTACCTCCCGGCGGCTCTTCTCGCGCCGCTTCTCGACAATGGTGAACGAGATGTGCTGACCAAAGATTTGAGCGCTAATGGCGTGTTTACCGGGTTCCGTGCTGACCTGGAATTTCTCAGCTTCGAGGGCCAACAGTACAGCGTTTGCGACATTCAGCGCACGCTCAAGCGAGACTTTCGAAACACGCAGATCGAGGCACGCTTGATTCCACGGCTTCTCGAGGAACCCGTACCGATCAACGCGGGCGTGACGCAAAGCTTTTCCTGTGGCCACAACGAACTTGTGCCGCTTCCCCTCCGCGTTGACGACAACCGTGTGTGACTCAACCTCCTTGATCCGAACATATTCGGCGTCGGTGGGCTCGGGTTGCGGGGCGGGAGCCTGCACCGGGCTGGCACCTGGTGCGACAGGCTGCTTAAACCTTTGCACGACAGGAAGATTCTTGGCCTCGGGGAGCGGCACTCGCTGAACTGGTTTTCCGAACTCTTTCTTCACCCAATAGCCACGCCCGGGTAACGGGATCTGCAGCTTGCGGCAAACCTTTCCGAGCATGACAGCGGAAATTCCGTACCCCGCGGCGATTTTTACCAGGGGCTGCTCCCAAACTTTGCCGTAGAGGTCTTCGCGATTCCATGCTTCCATAAAGCCGAACGTGCCTCCTCGTTTAGTTAGGAACTTTTTGAGCGGGAATTCGAAGCGGATTCCTTGTGCCTCAACCACGCAGGCTGGCAATTGCTGCGGTCTGGGCTTTGCAAACGGAAAACACCAGCTTCACAAATCTGGAGTCAACGAATCGTGTTTGGTCTCGTCGCCTCTTTTTCTTTCAGGTATTCGCTGTCGGTAACCATCACTGAAACTCCCATGTCACCATACTCAAAATCCTTCACCTCGTCTGCTTGAACTTGCAAGTTGTTCACGTTCCAATTCGCCCTGCGTTCCTGCAAAAGGCCGCCTATGTTACTCTGTCGCGTAACCATACTTTTCGAAGGCTCTGCCCCGCCAAGCTCCCTGCTGATGTCAGTCACAACATCTTCAAAGCGATTGCCCGCTTTCACCGAAAAGCTGAGTATCTCCAGTCGCGAATTGTGGAAATTAGCCCATCCGCTGCCAAGTTCATTGGCATAGCGAGCATCAACCTTAACGTCTTTTCCGTCCAAAGCTGCCTGCACATCTCTACACCCATCCACGTCTATCGCCTGCAGAAGTGCGCGGGCGTCACCGGGGTGAGCTTTGGCCCTGTCATACGCCTTCAACACCTTCGGATTGGCGAGGTAATCCTTGCAATACTGGGCCGTCGGCGTGTTGTGTTCTGCCATCGTGGCGATTTGAAAAGAACTGCTGCGCAGTCTCCCCGATTTTATGCCCCTTAAACACCTGTCCCGAAGCGGCACAGCAATGGAGACCTAGAAGTACTGCTATCAGGCCGACTGAAACCTTCATAGCACGCTCCGCGGGACCTGCTCCGCTGCCTCTCTGACGGTATGAACCTTTACGTACTTGGTTTGGATGATGATGACTTACGCTTTCTTCGCTGCCCGCTTCTTCCGCCACTTCGCCCATCTTTCCTGCTGAGCGGCGGCAATCTTTTTGCGGGCTGCGGCGCTCAATGCAGCCCCGCAAGGAGCGGGGAATGTACCAACCAACTGGATCACCGTAGTTCTAATGGCGGCAGTCCTTCAATGCAGCCCCGCCTACAGCGGGGAATGTAGCCTAACTTGACCGCAGCCTCCTAGTCGTCCCAGTCAAACGTTCAATGCGGCCCCGCCAATAGCGCGGGGCGGGACTGGTCGCCCGTCCCGCTCTGCACCGACTTTCGGAGATGCGGTGTACCATGTGCATCGTTGGTACAAGCCAGAGCCCGGGGGGGCCCAATGGGATCTAAGGACGATCCGAGAGTCAAAGATGCGAAAGATTTGTTGCAACTTCAACTGGAGAACATCTGGGCCAAGACTTCAGCCGACTGCCGTGACAAGTTTGCGGGGTTCGACTGGCCGCCTGTCGCGACCGGTCAAGGGAGACCCCATCATTCGTGCTGCAATTAGGGACTGGAGGGACCGGTCGCTGAAATGTATCAAGAAGGGATTCAAATCACTTGTTGTGCTGATACGGGAGTCGCAACTGGACGCTGGAAGCACTCCGGCAGACATGGCCAAGATGCTCACCTGGGAGGCGATCGATCAAGCCTTCTTTTGGACCACGGAGGACAAAAGCAACTCCACTAGGTTTAAGGAGTGGGAGAGTCGGGTAAAGCTAGAATTGGCAACGGTGGACGGATTGCAAATAATGGTTTCGCCGGAGTGTATTTTGCAAAATGTTCCGCTTGTCGATCAATTCAGTTGCGATTTTAAGATCCGGTTCAAGCAGTGCGTGGATGAACTGTGGCGAAAAGCATTATTGGATGTCCCCGCCGCGCAGTCGACGAACCTGCCCACAGAGCGCACTTCCAAACCACATCCTGAAATGCTCACGTTCCGGAAGTTGCGGGGAGGCAGCGTGGCCGCACGGAAGCCATTTTCGAAAGTCGCACTGTTGAACACCCGTAATAAGCTAGTGCCGTTCTTAGAACAAGTCCGCACGGTGGTTCGCAAAGAGAAGACCATTTCCGCGCAGAACTTGGCCAAGAAGTTCGCAAAAACGGCACTGGCAAAGGCCGCCGATCCCGCACGCTGGAAGGAGTGGCGAGAACGGTTCGCAGACGATATGACCGTCAAAAATGCTGTCCTAGTATTGCTGGAAGATACTACCGCCCTAAAGCGATCCACGCTGAAAACCATGTTGTCTAAGGCCAAAATAGGCAAAAAGTAACCACCGCCAACCGGAAGCAACTTCCATCAACTTTTCCGCAAACATCGCTCCGACCAGCATAAATACTGCTTTACAACGCATTTCAGATCAGGCGCCAGCGCCTCGTTCGTAGCCGCTTTCCTCCACCTTCCGGGGTTACTCTTATGGAAGCGGCAACGCCGCTGAGAGGTTAGCTTGGACAACGCACGAGAGATCCAGGATGAAGCCACCGAGCATGGAACTGTTAGCAGCCATGCCGACCTCGCTTCGGACCGCCGCCCCACCACCAGTGGGCGAGGCGAGGGCGCCGCGCTGCTCGAAGAGATAAGCCGCTTTGTGCGCAGGTTCGTGCACCTGTCGGACGCTCAGCTCACGGTGATTGCCGCGTGGGTTGTTCACACACACGCCCTCGCAGCCGCTGAGGCTACACCATATTTGGCCATCACCAGCGCGGAGAAGCAGTGCGGAAAGACTCGCTTGCTGGAAACCTTGGAGCTGTTGGTCCATAAGCCGTGGCACACCGGGCGAGTCACAGCCGCGGTCTTGGTGCGGAAAATCGACGCTCAGACGCCCACTCTGTTACTCGACGAGTCGGATGCCGCCTTCGGCGGCGAACCAGAGTATGCGCAGGCATTGCGCGGCGTACTGAACACGGGGCATCGGCGAGGGGGGCGCGCTTCCTTGTGCATCGTGCAAGGCACAAACATCTCGTTCAGGGACTTCGAGACCTTCTGTCCCAAAGCCATTGCAGGCATCGGGCGGCTGCCGGACACAGTGGCTGATCGGTCGATTCCAATTCACTTGAAACGCAAGGCGCCGAGCGAGGCGGTGGAGCGCTTCCGACGCCGCAATGTCTCAGGTCAGGCGAACGAGATCCGCCAGTGGATTCCAGCTTGGGTGTCAGGACATCTGAAAGTTCTATCGGTCGCCAGACCCGAGCTGCCAGACGCTCTCACCGATCGGCAGCAGGACAGCGTCGAGCCGCTACTCGCCATCGCGGACGCGGCGGGCGGGGATTGGCCAGAGCGGCTCCGCAAAGCGGTCGTCGAGGTCTTCAGTGGGGAAAGCGGTGAGGACCAGTCAATCGGCGTGCTGCTGCTAACGGACATCCGGGCAATTTTCGACGCTAGCCGAGCGGAGAGGCTGACCTCGATGGAGCTGCTTTCCGAATTGGTCGAGATTGAGACATCGCCATGGGCGGACTACAAGCACGGGAGACCTTTGAACGCGGTCGGGCTGGCGCGGCTGCTAAAGCCGTTTGGGATTTGGCCCAGGACCATCAGGGTGGAGGCAGCCACGCTCAGGGGCTACCTTCGCGATTCTTTTCTTGATGCGTGGGGGCGGTATCTGCCCCGGCGCGAACTCTCAGTGGCGCTCGATCCCGGCACTGCTCCGCAACACCCGCCACAGCCCGCTATTCATGCGGATGAAGAACACAGAGGCGAGTCGCAACCACCAATCACTGTGCGTGGGTCGGAAATCGAGGATGCATCAACAAAAACGCCGGTCGTGGCGGATGTTGCGGCTCAGCGGCAGGATCAAGCGCCACAGCAAGAACCGGGATTGGAGCGGCGGTTACCGCAACCGCCACACACTCGTAAGTGACTGAAACTATGGCGATAAAAACGGCAGATGTCCCAATGATGTCCCGAACGGGCGGAAATGGCCCTGAGCGTGGTCCCGAGCTAATTGATTCGGCGGAACTGGCGGCACGCTGGCGAGTGCCGGAATCGTGGATTCGAAATCGCACACGGGCCCGGACCCCAAAGGAAGAACGTATTCCATGCATCCGCCTAGGGCGCTACGTCCGCTTTCGCTGGGGCTCGCCAGAACTGGAGCAGTGGCTTGCCAAGCACAGGGACTGAGCACAAAACTTTTACCGTCCCAGGCACAGGTGCTCTGGCCTTGTTCTGAAATCAGAACAAACGTTGAAATTCTCTGCACTGGCCGACGATTAGTGGTACAAACCCGAAAATGCGAATGCCGGTGCTGTCGCGTGCGACTATGCTGGAACATAAGCAATTTGAGAACCCGTTGGAAGAGTTTGACTATTCCGATTCGGAGTTGGTCATTGCGTTCGTCTGCGCAGTAGGAGCGGATTACACCCCAGTCTGTGCGGCAACGGAAGACATTCTGAAACAATACGGATACCGCACGAACGTCATCCGTGTGAGCGAGCTGATTAGCGCGCTGATAGAGCGGAAACTCCCGGACTCTCCCGAAACTCTACGCATCTCGTCTCGCATGGACGCAGGCAATGAAGGTTGCCGGGAATCCAAACGCAACGATCTATGGGCGCTCGCTGCCGTCGCCCGTATTAATGCAGCCCGGACCCGTGATTCTAGAAAACGCCAGCAGCCCACGCCCCGTACTGCTCACTTAGTGTTCACACTGAAGCGGCCAGCAGAGGTTGCAACCCTGCGAAAGATATATGGTCCAGGCTTCTATTTGGTGGGTGTGTTTGCGACCGAAAGGGAGCGGCTCGAACATCTGATCGAGAGAAACGCGCCAAAAGAAGCAGCTCTCGAACTTATCAAGCGGGACGCAGAGGAGGAGGTCAAGCACGGGCAGCAAACCCGAGATACTTTCCAACTCGCAGACGTTTTCGTGCAGCTCAGGCGGGCGGCATACAAAGAAGAACTAGCCCGATTCTTTAAGCTCGTTTTTTCCGATCCCTACGTAACACCTACGCCACAAGAACATGCGATGTTCCTTGCATATGCGGCGTCTCTAAGGTCGGGCCAACTCAGTAGACAGGTTGGTGCGGCTGTCGCGTCCCGCGATGCCGATGTGCTGGCCGTGGGCTGTAACGATGTTCCCAAACCCGGTGGGGGTCTGTATTGGCCCGGTCCGGCCGACAGGCGTGACCACGTATTCCCTGGTAGAGACACGAATGAAGAACAACGCGACAAACTCGTCCTTCGGCTTCTTGATGAGATCCGGGACAAGACTCCAGAGGAACGAACCGCTCTGCACGCAAGATTTAAGGAGATTCTGGACATTACCGAATATGGGCGAGCTGTCCATGCTGAGATGGATGCATTGCTTGCGTGTGCTCGCTCAGGTGTCAGCCCGAAAGGGGCAACTCTCTACACAACCACATTCCCGTGCCACAACTGTACCCGCCATATCATCGCCTCGGGCGTCCAGCGGGTCGTTTATATAGAGCCCTACGCAAAAAGCCGCGCGGAGGAATTACACGAAGATGCGATCATCGTCGAAGAGACAGCCCAGGATCGCGGTCACCGCCGAAACAAGGTTCCGTTCACCCATTTTGTTGGGGTGGGCCCGCGTCGTTATTTTGACCTGTTCTCGTTGACGCTTAGCAGTGGGTACGAGCTCCGGCGCAAACTCGATTCGCGGGTAATCGAGATTGTCACAGAAAAAGCGTGGACGAGGGTTCCACTCTCGCCTTATTCGTATATCATTCGTGAAGCGATGGCGATTCGCCAGCTAGACCGCCTTCCCCAGCAATTGCGCATCTTTACCAAAGCGGAGAAAACCGATGCCCCTAGTGAAAAATAGGTCGACCGAGCAGAATCGCCAGTTCTGGTCGCACGTTGAAGCCGTCGCTCGTGAAGCCGACAAGCTCGTGCCGCGCCCACAGCAGGAGCAGCATGACGAGTCTTGCGAACAGCAACGGCCCGCCTTGAATAATCAGAGCGATGACAAGCGCGGCCAGAGGTGAGCTCCCCAGTCCTGCAAAGCTGCTTCTTCCACCGATGAGCGTGTGTGTGTTACCGCCGCTCCTCGCTCTGTGAGGACGAGCACCTAGTCTGAACAGCACCAGTGCGAGAGTGCGGGAAAAGGAAATTATTTTTCTTGCATCTTATCTAAGCGTTGAGATAAGATACTTGTATGGAGAAGAACCCTGCGGCACAACAACTCGGGCGACTCGGCGGTCTTGTGAGAGGAAAGCAGCTCACCAAAGCTGAGTTGTCGGAGATGGGCAAGAAAGGCGGGAAAGCACGCGCTGCGAAGCTTTCTGCTGCTGAGCGCAGCCGAATCGCGAAGTTGGCTGTTGCTGCCCGCGAACGCAAGAGAAAGGGGAACTGAGATGCGAAAACAACACGGACAAGTAATCCGCATCGGGGACCGCTGGTACGTGCGCTATTGGGAGCGGCGGAACATCGGGGGGACCATCG
>Ga0209517_10006879_pt1 | contig 13864 bp, 12 predicted proteins | sample PeaSoiMetSII2010_FD_187695 | JGI IMG/M metagenome (GOLD analysis project Ga0209517, IMG submission 187695) | Peat soil microbial communities from Weissenstadt, Germany - SII-2010 (SPAdes) (version 2) | ecosystem: Environmental > Terrestrial > Soil > Wetlands > Peat | place: Germany...
TTGTCATGAAATAACCAGCTCAATCGGCGGCAACCGCTCCCTTACGGTCGCGGCTCTGAGAGCGCATCGGAGCCGCGACCGTAAGGGAGCGGTTGGCACGGTTATTTCGCGACGAGCGCTTATCTACACGTTGGCCGTCGATGCAGCCTTGGCCATCGCCAGCAGCTTGTCGTCGAATTCGAAACCCGCCGTTCGCGGCTTGTGATTGCGCGTATACCAGCGGTAGGTTTCCTTCAACCCCACCTCGAAGGGCGTCGGCTTGAGCTTCAGGACCCGCGCCACTTTGCCGATGTTCTCCGTAATCGGCGGCAGGTCGAAGTACTCGCCGAAATAGAACGGCTCGGTCATGGCGTTGCCCCCCGCCTGCGCGATCATGTCGCGCGGGATGCGGACCAGCGCCGGCTCCACGTTGGCCACCCTCGCCAGCCGCTCCACCAGTTCCACCTGCGTCACCGGCTTGGGGTCGCCCATGTTGAACGCCTCGCCCACCGCCTTGGGCTCCACCATCGCGCGGATCATGGCCTGCACCAGGTCGTTCACGTAAGCGAACTGCATCAGGCGGTGGCCGTCGCCCGGTATGATGACCGGCCGGCCCGCGCGTAGCCGGTCCCAGAAGAACTGCTCGCGGTAGAACGGATTGTTCGCTCCGTAAACGAACGGCGGCCGGAACGTGACCACCGGGAAGCCCGTCACCGCGCGCATCCGGAACAGCAGCCGCTCGGTGGTAGCCTTGTGGCGAACGTAGGGCTCGGCGTGGTAGTCGGGGGCCAGCGGGTCGCTCTCCTTGTGATTCAGCCCGTCGCCGTAAGCCCCCACGCTCGATAGGAAAATGTAGCGGCTGACGCGTTTTCCGCAGGCCCGCACGGTGGCCTCCACCTGCGCCGCCGTGGTGCCGCGCTCCCAGTCGTAGACATTGTCGAACACCACCTCGAAACGCCGGCCGCTGAGGGCCTCCTCCAGCGACTCCGCGTCATTGCGGTCCGCCGTGAGGTTCTCCACGCGCTTGGGGAAGTCGTGCTTCGGCTTGCGGTGCAGCACCGCAACGTCGTGCCCCGCCTTCAACAGCTCCTCTACCAGGAGCCGGCCAATAAATAGAGTTCCCCCGATGACCAGTACCTTCATATGCTCTCAGACAGTGAAACGCGGCGGCGCGGGAAGCCATTCCGCCCCGCACGGGAAATCGATCTTGTAAAGTCGAAATGCTATAATAGCAACTCCATGCGAGATCGTGCGACGGCTACCCTTACGACTATTGTCGTCGATGACGAACAGTTGGCTTGCGAAGAGCTTTCCTACCTCCTGAAGGATTTCCCGGAAGTGGAAGTAATTGCAACCGGTTCCAACGGCTTGGAAGCCGTCGACCTGATCCAAAAACTGGAGCCCGAAATTGTTTTTCTGGATGTGAACATGCCGGGCCTGGACGGTCTGGGCGTGGTCCGCCGCCTGCGGGAAAAGGGCGCCGAGCTGCCGTACTTCATCTTCGTGACCGCCTACGACCAGTACGCGGTCGAAGCCTTCCGCCTGGAGGCCATGGACTATCTCCTCAAGCCTGTGGACAAGGGCCGGCTGGCGGAAACCATCGAACGGGCGCGGCGCATGATCCAGGACAAAAAACCGCTCGAAGCGGGGGCTACGGCCCAGAGCGCTCCTGCGCCGGCGCGCACCCGGCTGCTGGTGCGGGCCAACAACCGCCAGTTCATCGTGGATGCCAACGATGTGATCTACGCTACCATCGACAACGGCCTGATCACCCTGGTCACCACCAACCTCGAAGGCCACTCCAGCTACCGCACCATCGAAGACCTCCAGGCCAACCTGGACCGCGACATGTTCTGGCGCGTGCACCGCTCGTTCCTGGTGAACATCAACCGCATCAAGGAAGTGGTGCCGTGGTTCAAGTCCAGCTACCAGCTCCGCATGGACGACCGCAAGCACACCGAGGTCCCCGTCAGCCGGGTGCAGACGCGGCGCCTGCGGGAGCTGTTCAAGCTGTAGGGCCTTAACCTGGGCGCTGACTCGGTGTCCCCAACTACGAATCGCCAGCCTCGAGCAGGCTCTCCAATTCGGCAAGGTCGTTAAGGTCCTTCTCACGGCCGGCAGCGCGCTTTGCCTGAATCAGCGCACGGAGATCCAGCGTCTCAAATCGACGATCGAACGCGTCCACTACGATGGACCGCGCCTTCGCGTCGTCGTAATCTCCGATGCCAGCGACCTCGGCCAGGAGGTCGATCTCCCCAATGTCCGTCCGTAACGTAAAGATCGTCCCGTTGCGCAGTGTACGTTCATCCCAGAGGAAGGGCAGGCCATCGGGAAAGTCTCTCGGTCTGGGGTGGAAGGGCGCCAGCGCAGTGGTCAAGCGCCCCAGATTCGAGGACGCGCGTGAGTAGCAAACGTCCAGATCGTAGGTGACCCTGGTGCTGCCGTGAAATGTAGCGGAAACGCCGCCGATCACCACGAAATCGACTCCCGCGTCACAAAGCGCCTGAACCGCTCTTTCGAAGTGCATCAGGAACGCCTGCGCGCGATTCCGCGTACCCGTTCCAGGGCAGTCGCCGCACTCTCCAGCTTCCGCGCCCGTTCAGCGGGCGTGAGCCTCAACTGCTCCACGAGCAGCGTCAAATCGACGCCGTAGTTCCTGGCGGCTTCGATCCGGCTACCCGGCGCGGGATGCAGCAGACGGCGTTCCGCGCGGGCAAACTCATCCGGAGTTAGGGGAAGAAGCTCCCTCACACCCCGATTCTACGCCTGCGCGCACCCGGCCGCTGCGGGAGCTGTCTACCCCGCCAGCACTTCCTTGACCTTCTCCGCCAGTGCCGCCGCGGTGTAGGGCTTCTGGATGAATCCGGCCAGTCCCTTCCCGGCGAAGCGCTGCACGGCCTCACCCTCGTTGTAGCCGCTGGTGAGCAGCACCCGCACCTTGGGATTGATCGACTGCAACTGGCGCAAGGCCTCTTCGCCGCTCATCACCGGCATGGTGAGATCCAGCAGCACGAGGCGAATGACGTCCGGTTGCCGCCGGTAAAGATCTACGGCATCGGCGCCGTCTCCGGCCGTCAGCGCCTTGTAGCCGCAGCGCTCCAGCGTGTACCTGGCGGTCTGCCGAACCAGTTCCTCATCGTCGACGATCAGCACCGTTCCCGTGCCGGACAGATCTCGCTGTACAGGGCCGGGTTGACTGCCTTGGGAACTGACCGACGCGGGAAACAGCGCCTTGAACGTGGTCCCTTGTCCGGGCTTGCTGTAAACCTTCAGGTCTCCTTTGTGCGCCCGAACGATACCCAGCACGGCGGAAAGGCCCAGACCCCGGCCTGCGAATTTGGTGGTGAAGAACGGGTCGAATATCCTGGCGAGGATTTCCTCCGTCATCCCGGAACCAGTGTCATGGACCTCCAGGCTCACGTACTCGCCGGGGCGGAGCAGATCTCCCGCCGAAGACATAGTATCGATGTACTGTGCGTCGACCTGCTGGACGGCGGTAGTGACGAGCACGGCGCCGCCCCCGGGGCCGATGGCTTCCGCGCCGTTGATCACCAGGTTCATGACGATCTGCTGCATCTGCCCCGGATCGGCATCGATACCCGGCAGACGGTCCGTCAACTGGAGACGGAGCTGGACCGCTTTGGGCACCGAAGTCTGCACCAGACCCGAGATCTCGCGCACCAGGTCGGACAGGTTGACCGTCCGCATGACGAAGCGCCCCTTGCCGGCGTAGGCCAGGAGCTGGCGGGTGAGATCGGCGGCGCGTTCGGCGGCTTTCATGACCTCGTCCAGCAGCGCGCGGTTGCGGTCATAGGGCGAAGTCGAATCCAGTGCCAGGCTGGCATTGCCCAGAATTCCGGTGAGCAGGTTGTTGAAGTCGTGGGCCACACCGCCGGCCAGCACTCCCAGGCTCTCCAGTTTCTGGGTGTGGCGGATCTGCTCTTCGATCCTGCGGCGCTCGGTGACGTCGCTATTGATTTCCATGTAGCCGCGAGGCTGGCCGTCCGCGCCGCGCCGCAACGCCCAGCGGCTGGAAACCCGCAGGCGGGCGCCATCCCGCCGCCGTTGGCCCAACTCGCCTTCCCAGCGTCCGGTGGATACGAGTTTGCTTTCGATATCCTTCAGCGGCTCGGGGAACGTGGTTTCGAGGAGATCGCGGGAGACTTTCCCCACAGCTTCTTCGCGCGGCCACCCGTACATCCGCTCCGCGCCCTGGCTCCAGAACGTGATGGTCGAATTCCAATCCAGCGAAAGGATGGCGTCGTGCGCCAGGTCCAGCAACTGGGCCTGCTCGCGAAGGCTGTCGGCGGCCTGCTTCCGCTCGGTGATGTCCATGATCACGCCGCTGAGATGCGTGGGCTCGCCCGCGGCCTCGCGCGGAGCACGGGCCTCCAACCAGACCCAGTGGACGCTATAATCCTCCCGGACAATGCGGAACTCCAGGGATGCGTGGCCGGTTTGGAGCGCATCCCGGAAGCTGGCTTCCACCGTTTCCCGGTCTTCGGTGTGGACGTGGCGCAGGAGAGTCTCGCGATCCCAATGGCCCAACGGCTCGCGGTAGCCGAAGATCTCGTCGTACTTGCGGGACCGGCTGGTCAGGTTCTGCGACACGTCATAGTCCCAGTAGCCGATCTCGGCAGAGTCGAGCACGAACCGGAGCCGCTCTTCGGCATCGCGCACCGCGCAGGCGGAACGCACGGCCTCCTCCGTGCGCTCGCGCACGCGCACTTCGAGGTCGTCGGCGGTCTTCTTCAGCTCGGCCTCCCGCCTGCGGTGAGTTTGGGACAGGCGGCTGATCAAGAGCGAAATGATCAGAACCAGGGCGAAGTAGAGAAGCGGAGATCGGACGCCCAGTACGAAATAGAGTAAATAGAAAACGCCGGTGAGGGCCGCCAGACCACCCAGCGGGAGCGCGTAGCGAAGCACGCCCAAGGGAACTCTCCGCTCAACGCTGTTACTGACTGCCTTCAGGCGTGGGAACACCCGGTTGTCTCCTCCGCTGAGCCTGCGCCGGGCCCGTAATTTATGATACTCAGTTTTAACCGGTCAGTGCACGGCGCAAGATCGACTCATTCGGGCCGCCCAGCGGAGATAGCGCAGCAGGTGCCTTCTCTCCTTCCACGCAAAGCCCCAGAACTGAGCGAACGTGATGTCGCCGGCATGGAGCCCCGAGTAGGTCTCGATGCGCCAGCGCAGATAGGGACTCAGCCACGGGCGCAGGCGGTAGCCGCGCGTCAGCCGCCAGAGAACTCGCAGCATTTCTTCACTGGGCCCTTACTTGGACGATTGGATGCCCTTGGCGGCCGGATTTGCCTGATCGGGAGTGGCGTAGTAACCGCTGCGCGTTCGGACCGTCGGTTTGCCGGGAGCGTTCACCGTGATCTTGATCTGCCGGAAAGTTCCGTCCATGGCGATATTGGTCGGGGTGTATTGGATGGTGTATTGGTTGCGAACGTCGCGGGCCACCTGCTTGGCGAGGCGATCCACTTCGGAAACCTCTTTGGGGAAGAACGCTTCGCCGCCGGTCGCCGTGGCCAGGTCGATCAGCGCGTGCTCCGCCCGTTTGGCCTCGCGGCGTTCCTCGTCGCTCAGCAGGCCGATCGAATAGATCAGCACTTCGCTTTGCTGCGAGGCCTTCACCAGGTTCTCCAGGCTGATGACGCTGGAATTGTCATTGCCGTCGGTGACCACCACGAGCACCTTCTTCTCCTTCTTCCCCTTCTCCTTCAGGTGGTCGATGGACACCCGGATGGCGTCCCGCATGGCGGTGCCGCCGCGGGAATCGATGCGGGTCAACGCCTCTTCCAGCTCCTTGATGTCGTTGGTGAAATCCTTGCCGTGCGGAAGATCGAGAAAGGGTTCGTCGTTGAAGTTCACCACGAAGACCTCATCCTCGGGGTTGGAGGCCCGCGCCAGAGCCAGCGCGGCGGCTTCCACTTTGGCGCGCTTGTCGCGCATGCTGCCGCTGTTGTCGATGATCAGGCCGAGGGAAACCGGAACATCCTCGCGCTTGAAATTCTTGATAGGCTGCTGCGCGCCGTTTTCATATACGGTGAACGCTTCCTTGGGCAGGTCGGTGACCAAGTGGCCGCTCTTGTCCACCACCGTTGTGTGGCAGACCACCAGGCGCGTTTCGGCGTGGAAGACCGTAGGACCGTCCTCCTGCGGAGGATTGGCGGGAGGCTTGATCTGCTGGCCCCACAGGGCAAAGGCAGCCAATCCGGCGAGTGCGAGAGTGGTGTGAAATCGTTTATTGAGCAGGAGCATAATAGCCCTGTTTCCAGAATGGGCGAAGCGTCGGCATCCCGCGCGGCTGCACCAGTTTGACCACCACGTGGCGGTATTTCCCGTCGTGTTCCTTGTTCAGCGGCGAGTATCCCAGAACGTACTGATTTCGCAATTCGACTCCGATCTTGGCGGCGACGTCCGGCAGCTCGTTCAAATTGTCCACGGGGTACTGGCGCCCGCCGGTCTGCTCGGCGATCTCGGTCAGCAAACCCTGTCCGGCCGCTTCTTCCGGCGTCCGCCCGCGTGCGGCCATGGCTTCGTAAATTCCGATGGCGTAGATTTGGACGTCGGCTTCCTTCACCAGGTTCTTGATTTCGGGCTCGGTGTAGCGGCTGTTATTGTCGCCCCCATCGGAGATCACCAGCAAAGCCTTCCGCGGGTTCTTGGCCTTCTTCATCTCGTGAAGTCCGAGGTAGATGGCGTCGAGCAGAGCGGTCCGCCCTTTGGACTGGGTAAACGTGAGACGGTTCTGGATCTCCTCCAGGTTTCCGGTGAACGGCTGGACCAGCTCGGCCGAGTCGCTAAATTGTACCAGGAAGAACTCGTCCTCGGGGTTGGCGGTCTTGAAGAACTGCGATACGGCCAGACGCGATTTTTCCAGTTTGTGGCCCATGCTGCCACTGCAATCGAAGATCACACCGACCGACAGAGGGGCGTCCTCGCTGGAGAATTGCGATATCGCCTGCTCCTTCTTGTCCTCGAGAACCTTGAAATTCTCCTTGTCCAACCCGGTGACGAAGCGGTTCAGCGGATCGGTGACGGTTACGGGGATCAACACCAGGTTCGAATCCACGCGAATGTTGGCTTTGGGGAGCACCTCATTCTTGGGCACAGTCGACGCGCGAGGCGCGATGGCCACCGGGGGTTGGGCGAACGCCCCAGCCGCCACTGCCCAGAAAATGGCGCTGAACACACACAGACTGCGGTAGGACGGCCGCATGGCTTGCCAGCCTTTCTTTTCCAAGTTTAGCATAGGGCTTTTGTGGTATGATCGCGTGTGCCGCGTAAAATCCTGGGCGTGATTCCGGCGCGCTTTGCCTCCACCCGCTTCCCCGGCAAAGTCCTGGCACAGATTTCCTCCAAAACCATGCTCCAGCACGTCTATGAGCGCTGCGCTCAGGCGCGCTATCTTACCAGCACGACTATAGCCACAGATGACGACCGGGTGTACTCGGTTGCAAAAGGTTTTGGGGCGCGCGTGAGGATGACCCGCTCCGACCACCGCTCGGGCTCAGACCGGGTGGCGGAAGTCGCATCGGCCGAAACCGCGGAGATGGTCGTCAACATACAGGGAGATGAGCCGTTAATCGATCCGGCGGCCATCGATGCCGCCATTTTGCCGCTGGTGCACGATTCCGAAATCGTCATGGGCACGCTGAAAAAGCGAATCGAAGATGCACGCGAGATCACCGATCCCAATGTGGTAAAAGTCGTCACAGATCGGCGAGGCGATGCGATCTATTTTTCCCGGTGCCCGATACCGTATGCAGGAAAGACATGTGTGCCCGGGTCTTCTTACTTCAAACATGTTGGCCTGTACGTCTACCGGCGCGATTTCCTGCTGCAATATTCCGCTCTTCCTGTCGGACCTCTGGAACAGGCGGAACGGCTGGAGCAATTGCGCGCCCTCGAAAACGGCTACCGGATCCGGGTAGTGGAAACGGAATATGAATCCTTGGGAGTGGATACACCCGAGGACCTGGAACGGGTGTCCAGGTTGTTCGAAGCTTCTTACGCGGGGGATCAGCGGTATGGCTAAGTACATCTTCGTCACGGGCGGCGTGGTTTCTTCGCTGGGGAAAGGCATTGCCGCCGCTTCCATAGGCTGCCTGCTGGAAAGCCGCGGACTCAAGGTCACCTGCCAGAAGTTCGATCCGTACCTCAACGTGGATCCGGGGACCATGAGTCCTTTCCAACACGGCGAGGTGTTCGTCACCGACGACGGGGCGGAGACGGACCTCGACCTCGGACACTACGAGCGATTCACGCACGCCAAGCTCACCCAGAGCAACAATCTGACCTCCGGCCGCATCTACGAGCAGATCATCGCCCGCGAGCGGCGTGGCGACTACCTGGGCAAGACCGTGCAGGTGATTCCGCACGTCACCAACGAGATCAAATCCGCCTTGAAACGCGTGGCGCAGGATGTGGACGTGGTGATCGCGGAGATCGGCGGCACGGTAGGGGACATCGAATCGCTGCCGTTCCTCGAAGCCATCCGCCAGATGCGGCACGAGCAGGGGCGCGGCAACGTCATCTTCGTGCACGTGACCCTGGTGCCGTTCATCGCCGCGGCACAGGAATTGAAGACCAAGCCCACGCAGCACAGCGTCAAGGAGCTGCGCGCCATCGGTATCCAGCCGGACATCCTGATCTGCCGCTCGGAGCGTTTCATCCCGCAGGAAATGAAAGAGAAGATCGCGCTGTTCTGCGATGTGGACGTGGAAGCGGTGGTGACGGCGCTGGACGTGAAGTCGGTGTATGAAGTTCCGGTGGTGTTCGCCAGCGAGGGCGTGGACGAGATCGTGCTGCGGCTCTTGCGGACGGAGGCCCGGCCGCGCGACCTGGGCCGCTGGAACGCCATGCTCGAGCGGCTGCAAAACCCCCGCGACGAGGTGTCGATCGCGGTGGTGGGCAAGTATGTGGAATACGAGGATTCCTACAAGAGCCTGAAGGAGGCGCTGCTGCACGGCGGCCTGGCGCACCAGTTGAAGACCAAAGTGAATTGGGTGGAGGCCGAGGGCGTGGTGGGCGAAGCCTGGGACCGGCAACTGGACGGCTATGACGGCATCCTGGTTCCCGGCGGCTTCGGCAAGCGCGGCATCGATGGCATGCTGAACGCCATCCGCTACGCGCGCGAGCGCAAGGTGCCGTACTTCGGCATCTGCCTGGGCATGCAGACCCTGGTGATCGAATTCGCGCGCAATGTCTGCGGCATGGAGGACGCCGACTCGACCGAGTTCAACCCCGGCACGCCGCATCGCGTGATTTTCAAGCTGCGCGAGTTGAAGGGCGTGGATGAGCTGGGCGGCACCATGCGGCTGGGCAGTTGGCCGTGCAAGCTGACGACGGACAGCTTCGCCTACCGGGCATACGGCCAGCGCGAGATTCACGAACGGCATCGCCACCGCTACGAGTTCAACCGCGAATACGAAGGCCGTCTGAAGGCCGCCGGCCTGCGCATCACCGGCGAGACGCCGGACAACACTTACGTCGAGATCTGCGAAATCGGGGACCATCCCTGGTTCCTGGGGTGCCAGTTCCATCCGGAGTTCAAGTCGAAGCCCATGGAGCCGCACCCGCTGTTCAAAGCGTTCATCGGCGCGTCATACGGATATCGGCGCAAGAGGCTGGCGCCGCTGGTTCAAGACGTCGAGCCGGCGGAGTACGGCGAACCAAGCGAGGAGCCGCAGTACTCGCGTGCCGATTGAGTTCAGCGCGTTCGGCGCGGCCCAGGGGGCACCCCGGCCGCTGGTGCTGATCGCCGGGCCGTGCGTGATCGAGAGCGAAGAGCACGTGCACCGCATGGCGCGGGCGATGCGCGAGGCGGTGGGTGAGTTCGTCTTCAAGGCATCGTTCGACAAGGCCAACCGCACCAGCGGCGACGCTTACCGCGGTCCGGGGCTGCGCGAGGGCCTGCGGATTCTGCGGGGCGTCAAGGCCGAAGGATTCCCCATCCTGACCGACATTCACGAGGCGTGGCAGGCCGAGCCGGTGGCGGAGGTCGCGGACATTTTGCAGATCCCCGCATTCCTGTGCCGGCAGACGGACCTTCTCGCCGCGGCCGGGCGCACGGGGCGGATCGTCAATATCAAGAAGGGGCAATTCGTGGCGCCGCACGATATCCACCGGGCCGCGGAGAAAGTGGCCGCGACCGGCAACCGCCAGGTGCTGCTCACGGAGCGCGGTTCGTCGTTCGGCTATAACAACCTGGTGGTGGACATGCGCGGCCTGAAGATCATGCGCGATCGAGGCTGGCCAGTGATCTTCGATGCCACCCACAGCGTGCAATTGCCCGGCGGCGCGGGAGGCGCTTCAGGCGGCCAGCCGCAATACATCGAGCCGCTGGCGCGCGCCGCGGTGGCCGCGGGCGTGGATGGCGTGTTCGTAGAAGTTCACGATCGGCCGGAGAAAGCGCTGTCAGATGGGGCGAACGCGTTGCGGCTGGACCGGCTGGGAGATTTCTGGCGGCGGCTGAGGGCGATTGATGCGCTGGTGAAATCGGCAGGCTGGTAGCGCGGCGGCGCAGATGCGGGGCGCATCCCACCCAGTCGCGTCGGAGTGTCAACTTCCCAAGCTGGACGTCGCGAGTTTGAATCCGGCGTTCCGCTCCGTAGAATCAGCAGCTTAGCCAGCATGGACGGTGCGCCCAGAATTTCTTATCGGAATGAAGGGGAGTGCAGGCTTTCCGACACTCTGATTCGAAAGGAGTTCTCTGTTCGAAATGACAGCCGATCGGGCTTACGTTCAACACCCGCTAACAATACCTCCTTTGCGGGCCCAGCACAACGAATCGGCCGGATGCTGAAAAGAGGGCGGAATGCTTGGGCGGGCATCCCCTCGGCCACGAACCATCTGAAAATTCTTCGAGACGTGTACTGACAATGACCGATTCTCGTGTATCATTCTCAGGTAGGGTCGGCAACCTCGCTACCGGCCCCCTGCGGGGGTAGAAAATGCCTATTATCGACCTGCGTCGGCTTCAGCCACTGGTTGACCGCTTGAACGAACTGGGCCAGCGCGCGGTAACTGACAAGGGCACCGCGGAAATAAATGCAGCCGACGTGCAATCCCTGACGGCTGGCGCGCTCAAAGATGTACCTTGCGACGGCAACGGGAAAGTTGATGCTACGAGGTGGAGCGCGCTTTCGGCGGACGAGCAGCTAAACCGTTATCAACATTTGACCCGAGTTTCCGAAGCCGCGGCAGCACTGCTGCACGTCGATGGGCCATCGGATCGGACTAGTATTATGTTCCGGGAGTATCTTTCCAACAGGTGGGTCATCGCACTTACCCTACTGGCGGTTTTCGGAACAATAGGTGATCTTGTCGTAATCCACAAGAACTATGAATCCGCAACATCGCGACTGGTTCCGAGTGGCAGTACTGCCCGACCTGGGTCCTCTACCGGGGCTACTGGCGCGATTGGAACTCGCGCGACGAGCGGGGCCGGCGGCGCCAGCGGGACCAGCGGCGCGAGCGGAGCCGCCGGTGCGCCTGCTACCCAGCCGGCACAAGGACCACAACAGGTGCAGCAGACTATTGCCATGGTCCGACCAGGCCCCTTAGAACAGGACGTTCTGCTCATGGTCATCCTTATGGGCGCGCTGGGGGGGTTCCTGCACCTAACTAGTTCCCTGGCCAAGTATGTCGGCAACCGACAACTTCTGCGTAGTTGGGTGATTTACTATTTACTCATGCCAGTGGAAGGGTCAGCGCTGGCTGTAGCTGTCTATCTGCTACTTCGGGTAGGTGTACTGAATCCGTCGTCCACAAATGCGGACAGCACCGGTAACCTTAACTGGGTCGGCATCTATGGATTCTCGGTGCTGGCTGGCATTTTCTCGAAGCAAGCCCTTGAGATGTTGGGCAACGTGTTCAATACGATCTTCGCGAAGGTGCAAGGAAAGGATTCGACAACTGGAGCCAAGGTCGACAATAGCGGCAAGGCATAACAACCGGGAGGCCGAACATTCCAGGGCGGTAGGTCGTTTGGCTCGACGACCGGCGGAGAGCAGTGTCATTCCGCCGGGACGGCTAAACGACGGATACCTCATATCAGCGTTTCGTCGCCAGCTGGTTTGCTCCCAGCTATTGGGACCACCGACGCCGTCGGTCGATTCCTGCTGCGAAATCGCCGCCCATTGAGGGCGGCCACCTCCCGTCAGGACCATCGGGTTCTTCCGGTTGTCCATTGATCCTTACGATCCCTGCACTCCCGGGGGCACGCTATCCGGCCAACGGCTCTCTGGTAGAGGGCGTTTTCGATCGTGCCTGCTGGCGCGATCCGAAAGCCAGGAGTACGCGCCGAGTTTCACCGAGAGAATGCGTACCGACTCGAATCGGCAGATCGGTGAAAGTCGCACAACCCCACTCACGGCAGCTTTCCCCGTTCACCGCGCCTTGCAGGCAAGATTGCAGGGGCCACTGTGGCGCTGGTCTTCGAGGGCGGGGAGGACGAGTTCGGTCATTTTACCAGGTGAGGATGATCGCGAAGTTACCGGACCCTCTGCTACCTGGCCCGGACCGTGGGTGTCACTGGATCACGAATAATCGTTATCCGGCGTTAGTGTTGTAAGTTTCGCCGAGAATGCTTAGGACGTCGCGTTGACTGCATAATCCCCGCATTATTTCGGCGGTTTTCTACAGATTGTGAACATCCGCAACAGTGGGGTGGTGCGGACATGCGTGATTACCGCAAGCTTGTTATCGAACCGTTTCAACCAAGTCGCTGCGTTTCGCCGTGAGCGATCTAAAAACGGAGTCTGAAGAGGTCCTGCAACCTCGTTAGCTCTTCACTTGTGAAAGGGTCCTTTCCCGCACGCAGGGCTTCCAAATACCGCTGTGCATCGGACACTGGAACGAATTCCCCTGGGTAATAACGGATAGAAACGTAACGCTGCAATTGCTCGATTGCGCCATTTCGCTCGCCTCGCAGGGCACGATTGAGGGCACAACCAAAAATGTATACCGGGTCGATGGCAAGGGGCCTGTCAGGGAACGAGACCAATGCCTCGCAGAGCGCCGCGGCTTCGAGGGCGCGACCGCGTGTCGTAGCGGCCCAGCAAAGTTCGAAACGGGAAACTTGCGGCCAAAGGTGATCGGAATCTTGGAGAGGGGTGTTATCTTAGTGATCTGCGACAGCACCTTCAATGCTTGCTCCGGGTTGGACGGGGCTAGGTTGCGGATCTTCTGGATTTCTGGGCGAAGGATCTCCTCCATCAGCCAAGAATTGAGCTGGTCCGCATTGAACTCCAGCGTCGGATCCAACTCTCTTGCTTGGTCGATGGCGCCGTTTGTACTCGCCATATTGCCGGCCCTGGCGAACCGCTCCGCTTGATCGAGCAGACCGGCCTTCCGAAAGTTCCGCGCCCGTTGCTCGCTCTCCGCCGACAGCCGCTGAGCTTGAGCCTTAGGGGGCGGACCGAGCGCAGCTAGCTAGGTGAGGTCCGGCGCGCGCGTAGGCAGCCGCGGCAGCGGAAATGTCACCTAATCTTGCGAGTCGATTTCCTTCCACTACCGGTCGGAAGACCTCCGCGAACTGCAAACACGCCTGTTTCCCCTCCATTCCGTCGCATTCATTGTCAGTCCAAGTGCGGGTCAGCATTCCGAGTGCCAGTGCCACCAGACCGCGAAAATCTACCGGCGAAACGCGAACCTCCCCCGATTCATCAGAGGTGATGATGCCGCTTCCGTCGGGTTTGAAGAGGACGTTCCGGACTGCGCCGCTGTGATTTGGGATGATTCCCACCTGCCTTCCGGATTCCGAATCCCAGATCCTTACCGAGCCATCATCACTGGAAGTCGCGATCAGCTTGCGCGACCAAACCAGGTTGTTAATGCGCTCACTATGGCCCACCAATTCCACAACAGGCCG
>Ga0209517_10006880_pt1 | contig 13864 bp, 4 predicted proteins | sample PeaSoiMetSII2010_FD_187695 | JGI IMG/M metagenome (GOLD analysis project Ga0209517, IMG submission 187695) | Peat soil microbial communities from Weissenstadt, Germany - SII-2010 (SPAdes) (version 2) | ecosystem: Environmental > Terrestrial > Soil > Wetlands > Peat | place: Germany: Weissenstadt...
CCCCAGGCTAGAGTAACGAAGAGATTTCGATTTGTCCAGCAGAAAATCATCGGCTCTACAGAGAATTCCCTCGACCCATACCTAAGACGAGACCGAAACTGAGGGATTACCCCCCGGACTGCGTCGCGCTGTAGGGCCAAGCGATCAGACGGCTCAATCCCGACCGCCCCATCGACACCGGCATCCGCTGAGGCTAGATAGCTATAAAGTAGCCTGAAAATATAAATATTGACAGTGCATTTTGGCAAGCATACGATGAATTCCGCAAAGGTACTGTCAAGTATATAGCCGCAGAGTGAAATAAAAGGAGCTTACTATGAAGGCCGAATCTCGGAATTCATGTGGGTGGACCGGTCTACTCTGGGTCGTTTGTTACTTGGTTCTGGCCGTGGCCAGCAGCGCGTACTGTCAGACGAACATGGGTTCGTTATCCGGTACGGTCATGGACAGCAGCGGAGCTGCGGTTCCTAATGCGAAGGTAACCGTCACCAATACCCAAACTGGAGTGGCGATCAACACCGTCACGTCCAGCGCCGGTGCTTACGCGGTTCCTCAGCTCGTTCCGGGAATTTACAGCGTTCGAGCCGAAGCACCCGGGTTCCAGTCGCAAGTGCAAACGGGCGTAGTAATTGATGTGAGCCAAACATCGACGGTGAACATGAGCCTGCAAGTGGGAAATACGAAGCAAGAGATTACGGTACAGGCCCAAACCGTAGGTATCGAAACCGAGACTTCGCAAGTCGCGACGAGCGTTACCGAAGAGCTCGTGACGGAACTGCCGCTTGCCAACAACACCACCCAAGGTGGGCAACGGGACGTGCTCGATCTCCAGTTCCTGACACCCGGAACGGAGGGAAGTTCCTGGCAGGGTACCGTCGCAGGCGGCCAGCGATTCAGCGGGGAAATCCTGGTGGACGGCAACAGTATAGACACGGTCAGCGGCAACAGTTCGGATGTGGTAAACGAAGCGCCCTCGATCGAGGGAATTGCGGAGTTTACGGTGCTATCCACGGGGTTGTCGGCTGAGTATGGCCGTAGCAATAGCGGCCTGATCAACTTTATCTCAAAGTCCGGCACGAACAGATATCACGGTACGGCTTATGACGTCGTTCGCCAAACGATGTTCGATGCAAATACCTGGTTCAATAACTTTTACAAGGGAGAAAATTGTGTCGGCGCAAATGACACCCCGGCGTGCAGATCCACTTACCAAACACCGGAAGACAAGAAGAACGACTATGGCGTAAATCTTGGCGGACCCGTGTGGATACCACACGTCTATAACGGGAAGGACAAGACGTTCTTTTTCTTCAACTGGGAGCAGGTCAAATTTTCGTCAGGCGGTCTGAATGTCAACACGCTACCAACGGCCGCTAACCGGACAGGGGATTTCAGCGCCAACCTTGTTCCTTCCAACGTGCTGGTTGCGAGCAACCCCTGCGACAACGGTAATCCCATAGTTCAGGGTGAGATCTTCGATCCCTCGACCACCCAGACGATTAACGGCGTGACCTGTCGCTCGCCTTTCCCCGGTAACAAGATCCCCTCGGCGGACTTCAGCAAAGTGGCTCAAAATGTCTTGAACTACGTCCCCCTACCGAATGAGGCGGGTCTTGCCGACAACTATATAAACTCGTGGAAAAGCCCCGTAATATCTACTTATGAAACAATCCGCATTGACCACTCCTTCAACAACTCGAACAAGATTTTCTGGTCATACAACACGAATGAATTCGCGGGGTTGAATGGCGGTCTCACCATTTACACGGCCGCCGACCAAACGACCAAGCAACACTTCATTACCCATGACATCAACGCTGCTTGGGATCATTTCTTCTCGCCAAGCGTTGAAAATCATTTCAATATTGCCTTTTGGCGCTTCTACAACGTGCTGTACTCAAGGGGCGTTATAGACAACCAGAATTGGCCATCAATCCTGGGCATCTCGGGTATAGTGGGCTTCCCCGGTATTACGTTCCCGGGGGTCGTCTTCAATCAAGGGGGCTATTACAATTTAGGTCCGGTGGGGGGTAATCCGGGCAATTACCTTGCCGCACAGTCCCGCATTTCGGTGAACGACAACCTAAGTTGGGTAAGAGGTAAGCATAGCCTGAAGTTCGGTTATCAATTGCGTACTGCACAATACACTACCTACAACGACATCGAAGGGGGCACGTGGGACTTTGCCAATGCCGAAACGGCGGGAATCTCGACATTACCTGTCGCGAGTGGCAATGCGTTCGCAAGCTATATGATAGGCCTACCACAGGGCTCGTCCTCCGAGGACATCATTTGGTTGCCCCGTTGGAGCCAATACTATAACGCCGTTTACGCCCAGGATGACTACAAGGTAGCTCGCACGCTAACGTTGAATCTGGGGCTCCGGTGGGATGTGGATAGGCCGTACCATGCGTGGCACAACAACTCCAGCATGTTCGATCCGACTTTGGCGAATCCGGGCGCGGGCGGCCTGCCGGGGGCAATCGCCTTTGCTGGAAGTGGTACCGGACGCTCGGGGATGGGCGATGCTTGGATGCCTACAACTTATGGTGACTTCGGTCCTCGCATAGGCTTCGCGTATGCCCCCTTGAGATTTCATGACAAGACTGCCATCCGCGGGAGCTACGACGTTATTTACGGCCAAATTACTAATGGCATTACAGGCAACGACCAGCAAGGGTTCACTGCGCTCAAATCCTATTCGGATAGCAGTAGCTTGGGCGGTTTCAATGGAACTCCTTACACGTGGGATCAGGGATTACCGCCGCTCGTAACAGCAGTAAATACCGATCCGTCACAGCTCAACGGGCAAGCAATTAACGCCTCAAACACGGGCAGTAAGCCCTCCCGGGTACAAATATGGGACGTCCAAGTGCAGCATCTATTTGCCCCTGACCTGGCCTTCACGCTCGCTTATGTGGGGAACCACGATACCCGGTTGGGCTCCAACTTATTGGAAATGAATGCGTTGCCGGAACAGTACTGGTCTCTGGGATCTAAATTGACGCAGCCGGTAGCTGGAAACGCCTACGGGATCCCAGTTCCGTATGCCGGTTTCACTGGAACAATCGCCAACGCACTTCGACCCTATCCTCAGTTCCTCAACATTTCCCAAGTTAATCAAACGGTAGGTCAGTCCACTTACGAGGCTTTGTGGTCGAGCCTGCAGCGACACTTCAGAGATGGACTCACACTTCTGGCTGCCTACACATGGTCTAAAAACCTCACCAACGCCGAGTGGTTCTTCTCCGGTTCCAATCCTGCCCCACAGAACATGTTCGATATTGCCCAAGAAAAACACCTGGCGAGTTTAAATATCCCCCAGAATCTTTCGCTGTCCTATGCCTATCAACTGCCAATTGGCAGGGGCAAGCGTTTCCTTAATAATTGGTCCAGGGTTCTGGATGATGTTCTGGGCGGGTGGACCATTGGCGGAATTCAAAACTATGCCAGCGGGTCTCCTATCTCCTTTGGCTGCGCAGACTCTATTCCGGGAACCGGCAACTGCGTCCGCTGGAATTTTACCGGAACCAGTCTTCTATCGAGCGCTGAGAAGAGCGGAAATCTCCAACCAGGTGTAGATAACTACTTCCTGAACCCAGGTGTGTCGGTTCATCAGGTTTTTGTTGACCCCGAGGTGAACGTTGCGAACGGGGGAGGGTATCAACTTGGCGGCCTGTCACCATACACAGCCGCACGCGGCTACCAAGCGATAGGCACTTCTGGATTGATGGAGAGCTTCAACGTTACGAAGCAGTTCGCTGCGGGAGAGAGGGCTCATGCAGAGATTCGCCTCGAGCTTTTTAATGCCTTCAACCGCCATCAATTTGAAACTCCCGATTCGAACCCGAACGACCTGGCATTCGGTAACGTAACAGCTTCCCAGATCGGTAACCGGACCATGCAATTGACCGCCCGGATTAGATTTTGATCTTTCCTGCTTCGATCATTACTCCCCTCCTCGCTGAGGAGGGGGTTCGGGGGTGGTGAGCATCGACCTGCCATCCCCGACCCACCTCTTAACGAGAGAGGAGTCAATTTGATACGTCGTGGTAAGCCAAGGAATCGTTTTCCCACTCGGATGAATGACCCGAAGAGAGTAGCCCTCCGCCACAGAGAAACTCCCTTCCACCAGGAGAAAAGCCCATGCCTCGCCGGCAAGTCATCCCGTTTCCTATTCGAATCCTGAGCATGTTTCTGCTGATTTCGGCAGCCTCAAAAGCGGCTCCGAATGCGCCGATCCGTTATCTGCCGGAGGCGAAGATCTTCATCTTGGAGACCAACCTCACCTCATATGTTTTCGGTGTGAACGAGCAGAATGCTCTTCAGAATATTTACTGGGGCAGGAAGATCACTCGCGACCAGGATTTTGCCACCGCCCACACTCCGCTGGACTACCCTTTCGAAAGCCGGGAGGGCATGGCAAACGAGGAATACCCCGGCTGGGGAGGCATGCGTTACACTGAACCGTGCCTCAAGGTGACGCTGGCCGACGGGGTGCGCGATCTGGTGTTGAAATACGTGTCGCACGAAGTGAATGGTGACACGCTGGAAGTGCGGACCAAGGACATCAACTACAATCTGTTCGTGACCCTCAGATACCGGGTGTTCCCTCGTCAAGACATCGTCCGCAAGAGCACGCTCATCGAAAACCAGACGAAGCAATCGCTGGTAATTGAGAGTGCACAGTCGGGGGTGTGGTATGTTCCGCCGGGAGTCGGATACCGGCTCACGTACTTGCCAGGTCGCTGGGCAGCGGAGAACCAAGTCACGCAGGAGATGGTCCATCAGGGCAAGAAAGTTCTCGAGAGCCGCCGCATGGTGACCAGCCACCAAATGAATCCCTACTTTGCCCTCGACTATAAGGGCGAAGCCAACGAGGAGAGCGGCCGGGTATGGTTTGGTACGCTCGGCTGGAGTGGCAACTGGAAGATCGTGGTCGAGCAAACACCCAACCAGCAGGTGCGGGTGGTCGGTGGCTACAACGACTTTGACTTCGGCTACCAGTTAAAACCGGGCGAGAGTCTCTCCACGCCGGAGTTTTACGGAGGTTATAGCGAGGGAGGTTTTGGTGAAGCCTCGCGGCTGCTCCATCACCTCGAACTCGAGGAAATTGTACCGCACCAACCGTCCCCGCGTCTGCGCCCGCTGGTTTTCAACTCCTGGTGTACGACGGAATTTGCGGTCAGCGAGGAGAACCAGAGGCAGTTTGCAGAGATTGCCGCCAAGCTGGGCGTCGAACACTTTATGATCGACGACGGCTGGTTCGGCGAGCGCAAGACGGACCACGCCGGACTGGGCGACTGGTACCCTGACCCGGATAAGTTTCCGCACGGATTGAAGCCGCTCATTGACTACGTTCACTCGCTGGGCATGGAGTTTGGGTTATGGTGGGAACCCGAAATGGTCAACCCCGATAGCCAACTCTACCGGCAGCACCCCGACTGGGTCATCAACTTTCCCGGACGACCCCGCAGTGAGGGACGGAACCAGTTGATGCTCAACCTGGCGCGCCAGGATGTAAAAGAGTGGGCGTTCAACGTCTTTGACAAGATTCTCCAGGAGAACGATATCAAAATCGTGAAATGGGACATGAACCGTCACATCTCGGAGCCGGGCTGGCCGGAAGCGCCGGTGGCGGAACAGAAGCAAATCTGGGTCAAGTACGTGGCGAATCTTTACGATTTGATCGACCGGCTGCGCGCCAAACATCCCAATGTCGAGTTCCAGACCAGCGAGGGAGGCGGCGGGCGCGTGGATTTCGAATTCATGAAACGCATGGAGGAGATCAACACCAGTGATAACGGCGACGCGTTTGACGGCCTGCGAATCTGGGAGGGATACACTTTTGTTCACGCGCCCAAGCTGATCGATGGAGGAGTGGGTGACAATCCCGCCACCAACGACCGCAGCACACCCTTGAAGTTCCGCTTTCTGACCGGAATCGCGATGGGAGGAGCATTCGGTCTCTGCTGTGATATTCGGAAATGGCCCCAGGCGGACCTGGACATGGCCAAAACTATGATCGCCTACTATAAGAACATCCGACAGACGCTCCAGACGGGTGATCTCTACCGCCTGGCGTCGCTGCGGGAAGGGAATTTGGCCGCCCAGGAATACCTGGCGGCTGATGGAAAGCAAGCCGTGCTGTTCGCCTTTTTGCACTCGCAACAGTTCTCCGAACCACCGCCAACCATTTTTCTCCGCGGGCTCGACGCAAACGCTCTTTACCGCCTCCACCCCATTGACGAAAAGCTAGTGGAAAAGCAGCAACTTCTCAGCGGGTCCTACCTGATGAATCATGGTTTGGACTTCAACCTGGTAGGCGATTTTGACAGCACCTCACTGGTGCTAGAGAGGGTGGAATAACTATGGCCTTTGAGACCAACCGCCGAGGATTTCTTGAGACTATGGCGCTGTCAGGAACAAACTTGACACTTCTCGGCAAGGTGAACACGAAAGTGAAGCTTCAAGCCTCGGATGGCTCGAGTGAATCTTCTGCCGGCGCGATGTCCGAGCAAGAAGGTTCGGCGCGCTCCGCTCAGTCGGGCGACGCGTACGTGCGTTTCGATCCTTCTAAACAGACGTGGACTTGCGGCACGGGTCTCATCGAGCAGGAGCTCGAATTAGTGGACGGGTATTATCGCCTTGCGAAGTTGAGCAACCGGCTTACCGGCAGCGAGTATGTGGAGGGCACCGGCTCGGACGAGTTTCACTTCTCGTTCGGGGGACGCCCATATACCGGCCAGACCGGCGGCTACAAGCTGAGGGACTTCCAGATCGGCCGCCTGCAGGCGCCGAAAGCCTCGCCGGATATTGAGCCGGGAGTCGCGCTGGTGGTGAACCTGGAACATCCGTTTTTCCGTATCAGCTTGCATTACGATGTGTTCGCGTCTACGCCGCGCACGCAATTGGGGATGATTCGCAAGTGGTACCAGATCACCAATCGCACCAGCCAGGTCCAGCCTTTAACTGAGATCAGCATGAACCGGCTGCGCTTCAAGCCTGAGGACTCCACGCGGTGGACGCTCCACTACTGGATCGGCGGCGGCGCCTTCAAGAACACCAACGAACTGCAGACGGAGAGTTTCCGGCACACCAAGGCGCGGACCTTTTTCTCGATGTCGGGCCAGCCCGACTTCCGCGCGGACGACGTCTATTCCGGCAGTTGCAGCTATCACCCCTATTTTGTTCTCGAGGATCAGAAAGCCGGGGACGGCGTTTTCATCGGCTTCAACTATCTGGGCCCGTGGTCGACGCGGATTTGGAATCCGGGCGACAATGAGAAGGGCGGTTTTCCCATCCAATCTCAGTTGGAGTTGCACACTGAGCCGCTGAAGCCCGGCGCCACATTTGAAGCGCCAAACAGTTTCATCGGCGTTTACAAGGGTGATCTGGATTCGGCGGGCGAGCAGTTGCAGGACTGGCAAGCGACCTTCAAGTGGGATTACACCCGCGATAAATATCTCTTCCTTAGCGCCATCTACGACGAGCATTGGGACGATCCGGCTTACAAACAGAAGACCGAATTGCACAAGAAAGTGATGTGGGATATTGCGGACCGCTGCCGCAGCACCGGCGCGGAGATCGCGCACGAGGACGACTTCTGGTTTGACGAGCGCGGCCGTGGGGTATGGGAAGGCATCGAGTGGAAGGAACTTGTGGACTACCTGCGGCAATCCGGGATCACTTTCAAGCTGTGGATGCCTCCCCAGCACTTTGCCGCGGGCACGCCGCAGGATGTGGACCACCCGGATTGGGCGCCCGACCCCAAGGTTCCGGACGGGGTGACGGTGTGGTACGGCCGGGGGTTCTGCGTGGCCGCGCAAGGCGCGCATGATTACATGCGCGAATTCATGCTGGGTCGCGAGAAGCGCTACGGTACATTCTTCTGGCGATTGGATGGTTGGGTGGAAGCCCCGTGCTACTCGGCGAAGCATGACCACCCACCCGGCCAGCCTTTCGTGCAGCAGTACCGCCACTATCTGAATATGCTGCGGGAAGTGAAGAACGCGAATCCGGAGCTCGGCATCGAGGGTTGCAATTCGGGTGGCGAATGGGTGAACTGGGATAAACTCGAGCTGCTCGAGGATCAGCAGGGCTCTGACGGAGGCGGTCCCGATGATCTCTATTACCTGAGCTATTTCTGGTCCATCACCAAGATGATGGGATTCGGCGATTTTGACACGGGCAATGACGATGCCAGGGCTCGACGGGAAAGCGTCATGCGCAGGTTCTTGCGCAAGGAAGGCGTCTACGACCGCTACATGCGCGTCTACCACCCGAGGGCGGATAACGCCCCGACGGCTCACTCCATCCTGCAATACACCAACGGGACACGCACGAAGGGGATTGTAATACTCCGCCACGGCTGGGTGGGCCCGGAGGAGATGGGAAACCTTGTCTTCCCGAAGATGGTCGTTTACCCGAAGGCCTTGACTCCGGACACGCCGTACACGGTGTCGTTCCGTTTCAGTAAAGAGACGCTCACCGCGAGCGGCGCTGAGTTGATGAAATCCGGCATCCGTTTTGCTCCAACGGATCCCAGCGAAATGATCCTGCTGAACCTGGAGCACGCTCCGGAGCGAGGAACAGACCACATACCGCCCACCCCACCGGCGAGAGCGGTGAAGAAGGTGGAGACCTGGAACGCGCGCCGCGGCGTTGCGTTGCGGTGGGAAGCGAGCGAGGACGTTGACGGCATAGTATCTCACTACGAGGTGCTGCGCGACGGCAAGCTGATCGACTACGTTGGCATCGGAACGTTCCACTTCGATCCTGGCGCAAGCCTCGACGCGAATTACGAGATTGTGGCAGTAGATGGCGACGGCAACCGTTCGCCCGCTGCGACGGTGACACCGTAGAGGACTTTCATTGCCTCTGGAATCAGTCAGAGGTATATTACCTCGCCGAAGGTGAAGGCGCCGCCCGCGCCGCGCGGAGGGCATGAAAATCATCCCCCCTCCGCAGCGTGTAGCGCAGAGTCCCTGGATTTGGGACTCTGCGGCTCTCCCTCGGTTTGCGCCGTATGTTTCGTCCCGAGGCATTAACCGGATATGGATGCTTATTAAATAAAAAGCCGCAGACTCGCAAAGGCGGCGAGTCTGCGCTACCACCTCATTCGAATGAGAGGAAGCAATTGCAGGAGTCATGAAATGATCAATCAATCGAGGTTTTTGCGGCCGTTCTCGGTTTGCGTATTTTTGCTGGCAGCGGTTTTGCCGGCTTGGGCACAGTCACCGGTCAGCATCCACGAGGAGCCGCTGGTACTTCCGACTTACGAAATTGGGCCGCCCGACCGCGAGCCGATGTTTTACTCGGGGCGCGACTACCAGGGGGCGCAGGGCGCGATCTATCCCTATGGTCTCTATGACAACCTGTTGGACGTTCGAGACAACAAGACCTACAAGGCCGACTACCTCGAGAATAAATACGTGAAGATCTGCGTGCTTCCCGAGTTGGGCGGGCGCATCCTTTCCGCCAGGGACAAGACGGATGACTACGATTACGTTTATCGTCAGACCGAGATCAAACCTGCGCTGATCGGCATGCTGGGTGCCTGGATCTCCGGCGGCGTCGAGTGGAATATCCCTCACCACCACCGCGCTACCAGTTATTTGCCCGTGGACCATCGCCTCGTGAAGAACCCGGACGGGAGCAGCACCATCTGGATTGGAGAATTGGAACTCCGCCATCGCATGGAATGGGCCGTGGGAATCACCCTGTTTCCTGACAAGTCTTACACGAGGATCACAACGGTGCTGGTGAACCGCACGCCCTTCGTACATTCGTTTCTGGATTTCACGAACACCAGCGTGCACGCTAACGAAAACTACCAGGTCATTTTTCCGCCCGACACGCAATATGCGGTTTACCACGCCAAAGTTGATTTCGCGCACTGGCCGATATCTCACGAAATTTACCAGGGCGTGGACTACACGCGCGGTGTGGATCTGAGCTGGTGGAAAAACCATCCTACTCCGGTCTCCTTTTTTGCCTGGAATTTCGACGGCGATTTCTTTGGCGGCTACGACCACGGGAAGGATGCGGGAATCATCTGCGTTCAGGACCACAACGTCTCGCCGGGTGCGAAATTCTTCGAGTGGGGAAACGGTCCCGAGGGCAAACTGTGGGACAAGGTGCTGGACAGCCAAGGCGACTATCTGGAGCTGATGTCGGGCAACTTCTCAGATAATCAGCCCGATTACAGCTGGATTCAGCCCTCGGAGGCAAAGATTGCCACGGCTTATTGGTTCCCGATTCGGGGCATTGGCGGAGCCAAAAACGCGAATCTGAATGGCGCGGTGAACCTGGAAGTCAGCCCGGCGGGAAAAGCCAGGTTCGGTTTTTATGCCACGCAGGAGTTTCGCGGCGCCAAGGTCGTTCTAACGGCACGAAATCAGAAGCTTTTCGGACAAGACATCGATATCGCTCCTGAGGCTCCCTTTGTTCACGAGGTCCAGTTGCCGGATGGGATCAAGGTAGACGATCTGAAGGTTGCCCTCCTGGATCCCGCAAATAAGGAATTGGTCGGCTACCAGCCGGTGAAACGGGAGGCAGAGCCGATGCCTCCTGTGGTGGAGCCTCCCCTGCCTCCCAAGGAGATCAAGACGGTCGACGAGCTTTATCACGCCGGCCTGCGGCTCGAGCAGTTTCACAGCCCGGCGGCGGAGCCTTATCCCTATTACGAAGAAGCCCTGCGTCGAGATCCTGGCGACTACGACGTGAACACCGCCCTGGGACGCATCTACTGCGAGCGCGGGCTTTGGCAGCAGGCGCAGGAGAGACTCACTGCTGCGCTCGACCGCGCCACGCGAAATTACACTCGCCCGAAGGACGGCGAGGCCTACTATTACTTGGGCGTAACCCTGCGAGGTGAAGACAAGAATGCGGAGGCAGAGCACGCTTTTCATCGTGCCTCCTGGAGCGAAGCGTGGACCGCATCGAGCTACGAGCAGCTTGCCGAGCTGGACGGGCAGAAGGGCGACTGGCCCAAAGCGCTGTCTGATCTCGACCATTCGCTCGCGTACAACACACGCGATTCGAGAGCCTGGGACTTGAAGGCCGCAGCACTCCGACATGTAGGGCGCGCCGAGGAAGCTAAAGAAGCCGCCAACCAGGCGCTAACCGTGGACCCCCTTGACCTTTGGAGTCTCCACGAAATCAGCTTGCTTGGGAATTCAACCCAGCCCACATTCTTCTTGGGCAACTCTGTGGAGGCCAATCTTGAGCTGGCCGTGGACTACTGGCAGGCGGGGCTTGCAGGCGAGGCTGAACAAGTGCTCAGGCAACTCGCGGAAGCCGCCCCTGATCCGAATCGAGTGAACCCGCTCATTTACTATGATCTCGGTTATCTTGCGGCTCAGGCACAGCGACCTGGCGAAGCTTCCAAGTACTATCAACTGGCTGCACACATGCCCGCCGATTACGTGTTTCCGTTCCGTCTCGAGGAGGTGAAAGTCCTGGAAGCCGCCATGCAGACAAATCCTGCCGACGCGCGCGCTCCCTACTATCTCGGAAATCTTCTCTACGACCGGCAACCCGCCGCAGCCATCAAGATGTGGGAGAAATCAGCCGCGATCGACGGCTCCTCCGCACTCGTGCATCGAAATCTCGCGCAGGCCTATGCGCAAGCCCAGAACGACACGACGAAGGCTATTGCGGCCATGGAAAGGGCCGTCAAGTTGGACAAGAGCGACGCTCGGCTGCTGTTCGAGCTCGATATGCTCTACGCAGCCGGTAACGTCACGCCGCAGAAAAGACTTGCTTCCTTTGAATCCAGCCTGTCCGTAGCGGAAAAACGCTCGGATGCCTTGACGCAGGAGGCCAAAATTTACCTGCTGGTGGGCCGATACGATCAGGCCATAAATCTGCTCAAAACCCATCGATTCCACAACTGGGAGGGCTATGGCGATATTCACGATGTTTACATGGATGCCTATCTCCTCGAAGGCCAGAGAGAATTCCAAGCCGGAAAGTATCAAGAGGCTTTGAGAGATTACACGGCAGCCCTCGAATATCCGGAAAACCTGGAAGTCGGGCGACCGTATCACGACATCAGACTGCCGCAGGTCGACTATATGATGGGTTTGGCTTACGGCAAACTTGACAATGCCACAAAATCACGGGAGTTATTTCAGCAAGCCACGGCTGCTCAATGGCGTGAGCAATCGCGTCAGCAGCCCGATATGTTGTTTTACCAGGGTCTGGCGGCCTTGAAGCTCGGGCAGAAGGCCGAAGCCACTCGATGCTTTGACGACCTGATCGCGGAGGGTAATAAGGAACTGGCCGCCGGCTCGGAGGTGGACTACTTTGCGAAGTTTGGCGAGAGGCGGTCCAGCAGCCTCCGCCTTGCCGATGCCCATTACCTAATCGGTCTTGGGAATCTTGGAAAGGGCGCAACCGCCAAGGCTCGGGACGAGTTTGAGTCGGCGCTGAAGCTGAATGCTAACCATTTGGGCGCCACAACACAGCTAACCTCCGCAAACTCGGAAACTGTGGCAGCCCGTTGAAAGCCGTGCTTTGCGAAGTTTAGCGCGGACCCGTCCTTCCTGACTTCTTGCATGGACTTCCGACCATTAGGAGTGCCGAACGGCTATTCTCTCGGAAGCCGCGCCTCGCTGAGAATTCAGACAAACCGGGGCATGTACGCGCAGCAGGGTCGGCTCGAATTCTCCGAGATCCGTCGCTTTACCACCCCATTCAGCTACGAACTGCCCTTCGGCATGGACATGAGAGCATCGAAACGATCCATAGATCCGCGGATTCGGATCTTGCCTCTAACCTCACCTTCGCAGTTCCGCACATTTGTGAGGGGAAGTTGACCTCCCTATCGGTCTAACCTCGCAATCGAAGACAAGACGCGGAAGGCTGCCCGCGCTACGTCTACTCTAGCTCCCGGGGCTTACGAGTCACGTCCGCAAAAGAACCGGCGCGGATTATCTACGAGAATCGAGTGAATTACTTGCTGTGGGAATCCTGATTTCGAAAGCTTAGGAACGGCGTCGGTCATCATGTAAGCATAAGTCCTGCGGCCAGCGTCTGGGTCGGCGTCGGGTCTGTCGGCGCCTTCAAACGTCTTCTTGCCATTCTGCCAATGCCAATTGCAGTCCATGGAGAAAAACATTCGATTGGCGAAACCCGCGTCGATGATGGAGCGCCAAAGAAAGACCAGGTCGCCCCAGGGCGTGTAGGAGTCCTGGCCGAAGGTGTCAAATTCCATATATCCGCCATCCCTGGCCATAGAAATCAATTCCTCCGCCACCTGCTCATGGGTCCGTTGTTTGTCGTGCAGAGCCATATCGACGTGAGAAATAAAAACTCGTCGGGGAGTCGCTCCGGAGCTGACAAGCAGATCGAACTGCTCGCGCGCTCGGGCGACGTCGTGGGTGGCGATTGGCACACCGGTAGATTTCTGAACTCGGGCAGCGGCGCGAAAGACTTTCTTCTCCCAGTCAGTGAGGGGGCTCGTTTCCGCGGCAACCTTTATGATTCCGGCTCGAATCTTGGTGCCGCCGATGCCCTCGGTCACTTCCCGCAGCATCAGGTCCTCCATCTTTCTTTCATCTTCTATTTCCGCCCACTGCTTGGGGATCTTGGCGCGCCGGTAAAAACCTGTCGAGGGCACGATCCTCACAGATGCCCGCTTGGCAATCTGTTGATAGAGGTCGATGGGCCGGTGGGGAGTCAGATCGACAAGGGTATTGACTCCCACCCGCGCCGCGTCATTCAGGAGGGAAACGGCGTAATCCACAGATTCCTGACGCTTGTCGTCTGGAATCGGCGCGTACCCGGGATCTTCCAGTCGCGGGCCGCCAAACCACAGGACGTGCTCGTGCATCAGAGTCATGCCCAACGAATCGCA
>Ga0209517_10006883_pt1 | contig 13861 bp, 11 predicted proteins | sample PeaSoiMetSII2010_FD_187695 | JGI IMG/M metagenome (GOLD analysis project Ga0209517, IMG submission 187695) | Peat soil microbial communities from Weissenstadt, Germany - SII-2010 (SPAdes) (version 2) | ecosystem: Environmental > Terrestrial > Soil > Wetlands > Peat | place: Germany...
AGTGGTTTGTGGTGGATGCGAGCGGGCTTGCGCTCGGACGCCTGGCCTCGCGCGTAGCTCGCATTCTGATCGGCAAAGAGAATCCGAAGTACACGCCGTTTATCGATACTGGCGATCACGTGGTCATCATCAACGCCGAGAAGGTCAAGATCACCGGCATGAAGGCCGATCAGAAGATGTACCACCGCTACACGGGATATCCGGGCGGACTGCGTTCGGAAGAAATGAAGAAGCGCATGGTCCGCAAGCCGGAACTGATCATTGAAGACGCTGTGTCGCGCATGTTGCCCAAGAACAAACTGGGCAAGCAGATGTTTACGAAGCTGAAGGTGTACCGGGGCGACAAGCATCCGCACGCTGCGCAGAAGCCGGAAGCGAAGGTGCTGGCATAGCAAACAAGGTCTCAGGTGTCAGGTTTCAGGAAAACCGGCACCGCTGAATTTTAGAAAGGGTTGAAGCACCCGCGGTTTAGCTAAGCGCTAAACGCTAAGTGCTAAATGCTAAACAATGGCAGAAATAGTTCAATACTACGGAACCGGACGGCGCAAGACGGCGATCGCGCGGGTTTTTCTTCGTCCCGGCAGCGGCGAATTCAAGGTCAACGGCAAAGCATTCGACGAATACTTTGTGACGCCTTCGCAACGCATTGCGGCGAAGCGCGCGCTGGTCTCGACCGACACTGCAGCCACCTTCAACGTGCTGGCGAATGTGTGCGGCGGCGGCGTTGCTGGTCAAGCCGATGCGGTGCGGCTGGGCATCACGCGGGCGCTGATGCTGTTCAACGCGGAACTGCGCAAGCAGCTCAAGGCCGCAGGCATGGTGACTCGTGATCCTCGGGCCAAAGAGCGCAAGAAGTATGGACAGAAGGGCGCGCGGAAACGGTTCCAGTTCTCGAAGAGATAGTCGATGGTCGTTAGTCGATGGTCGTTTGCAAACGACTGGCGACCAACGACAAACGACTGGTTTTAGGGAGTTCAATTCATCCCCCCACCTCCCCGAGATGGGGTGGACGGGAATGGCAATCCGGGGCCTGTTAGCGTCCGGATGCAGACCAACTGAGGAGGTTGATTGGCAAACATCACGATGAAGGAGTTGCTCGAAGCGGGCGTTCACTTCGGGCACCAGACCAAGCGGTGGAACCCAAAGATGAAGGAGTATATCTTTGGCGAGCGCAATGGCATTTATATTATCGATCTGCAGAAGACGCTGAAGATGTTCAAGGAAGCGTCGAAGTTTGTGCAGGACCTGGCCGCCGAGGGCAGAGTCATTCTCTTCGTAGGCACCAAACGCCAGGCCCAGGACGCGATTGCCGAAGAAGCACAGCGCTGCTCGATGTTCTACGTGAACCAGCGCTGGCTGGGTGGACTGCTGACCAACTGGGTGACGGTGCAGAAATCCGTGAAGCGGCTGAAAGAGCTCGACGAGATGGCCACCGATGGCCGTTACGACCTGCTTCCGAAGAAAGAAGTCATCAAGCTCGAGCGCGAGCGCAAGCACTTGCAGGCCAATCTTGCCGGCATCAAGAACATGACGCGGCTGCCGGATGCGATCTTCGTCATCGATTCGAATAAAGAGCAGATTGCGGTGCGCGAAGCGCGCAAGCTGGGCATCCCCGTGGTCGCCGTGGTGGATACGAACTGCGACCCGAGTGAAGTCGATTACGTGATACCGGGCAACGACGACGCGCTGCGGGCGATCCGGCTGTTTACCTCGAAAATATCCGAATCGATTGCCGAGGGCGTGCATGCCCGGGACGACAAGGCGATGGCGGACATTCAGGCGGCGGCAGCGCCGGAGCCAGTCAGCGCAATTGAAGCCCAGGCCGCTGAAGGCATACTTGCCGAGGTCGCGGTCGAAGACGCAGGGGCCGCTCCGGCTACGGGCCTTGAAGGTACGGGTGCCGAGGGTGAAGAGATCCGCATGGAAGACGTGCTGGGCAAGGGAACGCGGAAGCGTCCCTCAGCCGCCACCGAAGATGTCGACGAGCTACAGGCCGAGACGCGGCGGTTCTAGCAAAATGCAAGTTCAAGGTTGCAAGGTTGCAAAGTTTCAAGGTTGCAACCTTGATTTGACCTCAATGTGGCCCCCGACTGACCCTCCTTGAAACTCTGAAACTTTGAAACCCGAGGTTCTAATTCTTAATGAGTACGACTATGGCAAACATATCTGCTGCACAGGTAAAAGAGCTCCGCGATAAGACCGGAGCGCCGATGATGGATTGCAAGAAGGCGTTGACCGAAGCCAACGGCGACATTGAGAAAGCGATTGTCATCCTCCGCAAACGCGGTACGGCTGTGGCTCAACAGAAAGCGGCCCGCGTGACCAGTGAAGGCTCGGTGGCGCACTACATTCACGCCGGCGGAAAAATTGGCGTGCTGGTCGAGGTCAATTGTGAAAGCGATTTCGTGGCGCGCACGGAAGACTTCAAAGAGCTGGTACACGACATCGCCATGCACATCGCGGCGAGCGATCCGAAGTTTGTCCGGAAAGAGGACGTCACGCCGGAAGCCTTCGAGCGCGAAAAAGACATTTACCGCGCGCAGGCTGCCGCCACCGGAAAACCCGCGCCCGTGGTCGAAAAGATCGTGGCCGGCAAGATGGATAAGTTCTACGAAGAGGTTTGCCTGTTGGAACAACCCTTCATCAAGGATCAGACCATCAGCATCTCGCAGTTGATCGCCGCCAAGGTGGGCAAGCTGGGAGAGAACATCGCGGTGCGGCGCTTTGCGCGGTTCAAAGTGGGTGATGCGACCGCTACCGTGGCTTTCGTCAACGCCAAGCCGGACGAGGGTGGCGAGGCCTCCGCGCCGGTTGCAAAATAGTGGCTGGATAATTCATTGGCGCTGCGGCCGGGCGGAGACGCCCGGCGCTCCATTATTCCGGGCGCTCTAGCGGTGCTACACTGCTTTTTCATGTCCACTACGGTCTTCAAACGTGTCCTGTTAAAAATCTCCGGCGAAGCCCTGGCGGCCGATCAGGGCTTCGGCGTCGACACCGCCCGCATTCATGAAATTGCGGCGGAACTGGCCGATGTCCACAAGCTCGGCATTCAGTTGGCCATCGTCGTCGGTGGCGGCAATTTCTTTCGCGGGGTAGCCGATCAGGCCAAGGACATGGATCGCGTATCCGCCGATCACATGGGCATGTTGGCGACGGTCATCAATTCGCTGGCATTGCAGGACGCTCTGGAAAAGCAGCACGTTTTCACCCGCGTACAGACGGCGATTGAGATGAACCAGGTGGCTGAGCCCTTTATCCGGCGACGCGCCATCCGGCATCTGGAAAAGGGACGCATCGTTATCTTCGCGGGTGGAACTGGCAACCCTTATTTCTCGACCGACACGGCTGCCTCCCTGCGCGCGATGGAAATCAAAGCCGACGCCATCCTTAAGGCCACCAAGGTGGACGGCATCTACAACGCCGATCCGATGAAGGTGAAGGACGCCAAAAAGTTTGCCCAACTTACTTACATGGACGTTCTGAAGAAAGGCCTCAAGGTGATGGACTCGACTGCCATTTCTTTGTGCAAGGACAACAATCTCCCCATCATCGTTTTCAACCTGAACCAGCGCGGGAATATCCGCCGCGTCGTGCTGGGGGAGAAGATCGGGTCGCGGGTCAGCGCGTAGTTCAAGGTCTCAGGTGTCAGGTCTCAGGAAACCCGGGTTCTGAGACCTGAGACCTGACACCTGGGTTTATAATTCACGGTTCCACATCGCTGTGTTTGGGAGCTGAGAGAGATGGCTCATCCTGCCCTGAAAGAAGTCTACGCAACGTTGAAGACGCGCATGGACAAAGCGGTGGAAGACTTCCGTCGCGAAATGGCTGCCACACGCACCGGGCGAGCGAACGTGCACATGCTCGACACGGTTTCGGTCGACTACTACGGCGAACAGATGGCGCTCAACCAGGTTTCCCAGATTCATGCGCCCGAGCCGCAGATGATCACGGTGCAACCGTTCGATACGTCTCAGTTAGGGGCGATCGAAAAGGCGATCCGCAGCGCCGACCTCGGCCTCAACCCAATGAACGACGGCAAAATTGTGCGCGTACCCATACCAGCGCTTACCGAAGAGCGCCGCAAGGATATGGTCAAGCACCTGCACCGGATTCTCGAGGAACACCGCACCGCGGTGCGCAACATACGCCGCGACGGCAACGACGCCATCAAGAAGGCGGCGAAGGACAAGAAGATTACCGAGGACGATGAGAAGCGGGCGCTCGACGAGATCCAGAAGCTGACCGACGACGAAATCAAGAAAATGGAAGAAATGAGCAAGGCCAAAGAAAAAGAAGTGCTCGAATTTAAGTAGAGACGCGGCCTGGCGCGTCCCCTTTCGCTGCGGGGACGGGCCAAGCCCCGTCTTTACACGACCTCGCCCATACTGGACGAATCCCCCCAAAAGCCCTGCCCAGAGCCGGATCTCGTTGGTAACGTTACTAAACAACTCCGCAACTCTGTTCTGAGGTCCGGGTTATTGCTTACGTACCGCGCAGAAACTGCCTTCCCACCAATCGCCGGTACCAACGGAGTTCGATGTCATGAAACGCTTTGCGACGCTTCTGGTTTTACTTGCCCCGCTGTTCCTGCTGATGGCCTGCGGTGGCGGAGCAACGAACAGTCAGAACAACAACCAGCCGGGCGCGGTTTTTGTGGTTGGCGAAGACGCTCCGGTGTCGTCGGTGGTGGGCTTCAATGTCACCATCGACAAGATCACCCTCAATAATAGTTCGACCAGTGTGCAGGCACTGACCACGCCGACGGCGGTCGATTTTGGCCGGCTGATGGGACTCCGCTCGCTGTTGGCTTTCAACACAATTGCGCCGGGGACATACAACAGCGCGACTATTGTGTTTGAAAACTCCAATCCCGCTCCGGTGATCGACTATGTCGATCTGAGCGCGAACCCGATTTCCGTGCAGCCTCTGACCGGTTCGTTTTCCCAGACGACCGTCACTGTCCCCTTCCCTGCGGGCAAGCCGCTGGTGGTGGGAAGCAGCGAACTGGCCGGTTTGCATATCGACTTCAACCTGCATGATTCGCTGGTGGTCAATAACAGCGGTCAGATGACTGGCGCCATCAATCCAGTGGTGAGCGTGCAAGCCGTCTCCGCTTCCGACGACCTGGGGCAAGTCACTGAATTCACCGGCAACGTGGTTTCCGTAGACACAAATACGAATACGTTCGTGATGCAGGGGCCCTACGGATTCCAGGAAACCATTGATGTGAACTCGAGCACGGTCTACAACGGCAGCAACAGCTTGAGCACGCTGGTGGTGGACGGAATCGTCTCCGTAGTTGGAACCGTGCAGGCGGATGGCAGCATTCTGGCGAGCGGCGTGGAATTGATCAGCACGGACAAGGCCTTTATCTCGGGCCGCATTCTTGCCGTGAATCCAACCTCAGGCCCGGTGCAGACCGTGACCATGTGGGTGGGCGAAGAATTGGGAACGTCAGGAATCATTCCGGTCGATACGGTGCAAATCATCAACTTGAGCGCGGTCTCGACCTACGACGTCTGCTTCTTCGACAACATTCTGACCGAACAGGTGTTCAATGACGCGTCGCTGGTGGTAGCGCAGCGCATCTTCATCGGCGGGTCCACGGCCGGCGGCGTCTTCACTCCGGATATGGTTTCGTTGCGGCGCCAGGGCGTGACCGGTGCGCTGGTGGCCAACAGCGTGACGGTCACCGGGGACACGGGCAGCAATCAGGGCTACTTCGAGATGCAGAACGACGCCTTGATGAGCTATGCCGCGGGCGGGCCCTTCACGGTGCTGACGGGCGATAAGACTTACTTCGTGAACATCGACGGCCTGGCCGGATTGCAGCAAGCGGGCACTCCGAACCTGATTTCACGCGGGCTGGTCTTCAAGAACCCCGGTAACGGTGAGCCAGTGGTGGTGGCTGGCCGGGTGCGGGTGCTGCCGGCTGGACAATAGCTGGCAGCTTTGAAGTTACTCCTAAGACGGGGCGGCCGAACTTGGCCGCCTCCTTATTTTTGTGCAGCGGGAGGCGGGGCAAGCCCGGTCTCTACTATAATTCGCGGATGAAGCCCGTCGTCCACGCCGTCTGTCCGCACGACTGCCCGGACGCCTGCGGCGTCCTGATCACCGTCGAAGACGGGCGCGCCACCAAGATTCAGGGTGATCCTGAGCATCCGGTTACTCGCGGATTTCTTTGCGCCAAAGTTGCCAAGTATCTGGACCGCGTGTACTCGCCGGAGCGGGTACTGTATCCGATGCGGCGGGTGGGACCTAAGGGACCGGCGATCGCGGCTGAGGAGCGGAGTTGCGCTCCGCATGGACGGGCGGGGACGCCCGTCGCTCCACCTGCGTTTGAGCGTATTTCATGGGATGAGGCGCTTGACGAGATTACGCATCGCTTCCGCAGAATTATTGCGGAATATAGTCCCGAGTCCATCCTGCCCTATTCCTACGGAGGCACGACAGCCGTGCTCAACGGCGCTTCCATGGATCGCCGGTTCTTCCATCGCCTGGGCGCTTCACAACTGGAGCGGAGCATCTGCTCCAGCGCCGGTGAAGAAGGCCTGAAATCGGTGATTGGCATCAAGCTCGGCACCGAGCCGGAACAGTTTGCACATTCGCGCTACATCGTCGCGTTGGGCTCCAATATTCACGGCAACAATGTTCATCTCTGGCCCTTCATCGAAGAAGCCCGGCGTAAGGGCGCGAAGCTGGTGGTGATCGATCCGTACCGCACGCGCACGGCGAAGTGCGCCGATTGGTACCTGCCGATCAATCCCGGGACAGATGCGGCGTTGGCACTCGGCCTGATGCACATCATCATTAAGGAAAATCTCTTTGATGCCGAATATGTTTCGCGCTACACCATCGGTTTCGAGGATCTGAAAGCGCGCGCGGAACAGTATTCGCCGGAGAAGGTGGCGCACTGGACCGGCATATCCGCCTACGATATCCGCAAACTCGCGCGCGAGTATGCCACTGTGCACCCGTCCGTGATCCGCGTCAACTACGGCATCCAGCGTTCCGAGCGCGGTGGCATGTCGATGCGCGCGGTCACCATGCTGCCTTGCTTGGTCGGGTCGTGGAAAGAAGTTGGTGGTGGACTCCAGCTCTCGCTCAGCGGCTCTTTCGGCTTGAACAAGGAAGCGCTCGAAATGCCGGAGTTGATGCAGAAGGCACTGGGGCGCCCAGCCCGCATCGTCAACATGGTGCAGCTTGGCAGCGTGCTGAACTCGACGACGATGGTGCCGCCCATCCACGCGCTGTTCGTTTATAACTCGAATCCCGCGGTGGTGTGTCCCAACCATAACGAAGTCATCCGCGGATTGAAGCGGCCAGACCTGTTCACCGTGGTCCACGAGCAGTTTTTTACCGACACTACCGACTACGCTGACATCGTGCTGCCGGCCACCACTTTTTTCGAGCACAAGGACCTGCAGACCTCTTACGGGCACTACTTCCTTCAGGTTTCGAATCAAGCGATGGATCCGGTGGGCGAATGCAGGTCTAATGTCGAGATGTTCGGGGCGCTGGCGGAGCGCATGGGCTTTGACGACGACTGTTTCCGGGAAACGGTGGATTCCATGATTGACCGCGCGCTGGTGTCGCCCAACCCGTGGCTTCAAGGGATCACGCGGGAGCGGTTGGAACGTGAGCATCGCGTGCGGTTGAATTTCGAAAACCGAGATTCGCCGCCCGCAGCGGCCAAAGCCGTCGAAAACAAGTCGGATATCGCAGCGGTAAACCGCTGCGCCACCCAAAGGCAAACCCCATTCCTTCCCTTCGCTCAGGGCAACTTCCCTACACGCAGCGGTAAAGCTGAGTTCTACAGCGAAGCACTGAAGCGTCAGGGCCTTGATCCGGTGGTCACCTTCACTCCTCCGGACGAATCGCGATATGGATCGAAAGCCGCAGGCTTCCCGCTGGAACTCCTGGCCCGCAAGCCGGATAACCATCTCAATTCGTCGTTCGCCAACCTGCCATCCGTGCGCCAGATGGAGCCATGGATCGGGGATCTCGAGATACATCCGGCCGATGCCGAGGCGCGCGGGGTACGAAATGGCGACCGGGTTCGCGCCTTCAACACGCGGGGTGAGGTCGTGCTCCGTGCCCGCGTTAATGGTTCGGTGCCTCCGGGAGTGGTTGCCGCCCGGCTCGATTGGGCACGGTTCAGCCCCGGCGGAACCAATATCAATGTGTTGACCTCTGAAAAACTTACGGACATGGGCAACGCGGCGACGTTTTATTCCGTCTCTGTTGAGGTGGAACTGTTTCGGGCGTGACTCCAGGAAGCGCGCAAACCGTCCCTGCCTTGGACGGTTCCCAGTCTCTACCGTATAATTACCGTTTTCCCAACTCTACTTTTTCGAGGTAGTTGCAATTCATCGCCGTCATCATGCTATCTCCGTGTGGGCCCCAGGACGCGCCCACAACCTAGGCCCGCAGAGAGACCCGTTCTGGTCTCAATCTCCTTCCCCCACAAGAGGTTGGAAGCACCGTGGCATCTGGAATCAGCTTTTCGTGGTGCTGGCGATCCTGCTCATGGCTGCCCCAGTTGTTGGCCAGCAGGACCTGATCGTTAGCATTAGCATCCACGGCAACCGCCGCATCCCCGCCGACACGGTCAGGGCCCGTATGTTCACCAAGCCCGGCGACGTCTACGACCAGGCTGCGATCGAACGCGACTTCAACGCGCTGTGGAACACGGGCTACTTTGAGGACATCCGGTTTGAACGGGAACAGAGCCCCAAAGGCTGGATCCTTCACATCTATCTCAAAGAACGGCCCACCATCCGCGAGATCAACTACACCGGGCTGAATGCAGTTTCCACCAGCGACGTGCTTGACCGGTTCAAGGACCGCAAGGTCGGACTCTCGGTGGAGAGCCAGTACGATCCTACGAAGATCAAGAAAGCGGAGGTTACCCTGAAGGGACTGCTGGCCGAGCACGGGCGCCAGTTCGCTACGATTCGAACCGAAGTGCGTCCGATCCCGCCCAATGCCGTGGGCATCACGTTCGTGGTGCGCGAAGGGCCGAAGGTGAAGGTGGGGCACATCCGCTTCCGGGGCAACAAACACATCAATGACCGCACGCTGCGTGCGGCCATGAAGAACCTGAAGCCGATTGGCATCCCGCACTCTATTTTTCTGGAAAACCTCTTCGCCAAGACCTACGACGCGACCAAACTGGAGGAAGACACAGAACGCGTCCGCGCCGAGTTCCAGAACCGCGGCTATTTCAAGGTGCTGGTCGACGATCCCAAGACCGAAATCCACGACACTGGGCACACGGGCTTCCACATACCCTGGATTCAGCCTGGGTTGGGCAAGTCTGTCGACATCACCATGCCCATCGAAGAGGGCGACCGCTACCGCCTGGGCACGATTACCTTCAAGAACAATAAAGCTATTCCGAACTCGGCCGCCCTGCGCAGTCTTTTCGCCATGAAGGACGGTGAAATTTTCAGTCGCGAGAAGGTCGCCAAGGGTCTGGAAAACCTGCGCAAAGCTTATGGCGAGGCGGGCTACATTAACTTCACTTCGGTACCCGACACCAAGTTCGACGACGAGAAGAAGACCGTGAATCTGGAAATCGACGTGGACGAAGGCAAGCAGTTTTACGTGCGCCGCATCGAGTTCCAGGGCAACACCACCACTCGCGACAAGGTCATTCGCCGCGAAATTGCGCTGGAAGAAGGGCAGATCTACAACTCGCGCTACTGGGAACTCAGCCTGATGCGGCTGAACCAACTCGGATACTTCGACCAACTCAAGCCCGAGGATCCCAATACGACCGAACGCCATCTCGACGAAAAGGCCGGCACCGTCGATCTCACGCTGAAGGTCCATGAAAAGGGGAAGAACAGCATCGGACTGCAAGGCGGCGTCAGCGGCCTGGCTGGCGCATTTGTGGGCATCAATTACGCCACCAACAACTTTCTCGGATTGGGCGAGACGCTCTCCGTGCAGGCCAGCCTGGGCTCCCGCCAGCGCGACCTGGTGTTCGGATTCACTGAGCCCTACATGTTTGACCGGCCCATCCAGGCGGGATTCAACGTCTACACCCGGAAGACCAACTATGACCAGGCCCGGCAGTATGCCATTGCCACAGGGCAAAATCTGAACCTGCCGTCGGTCTACCTGCAGAACCTGCAGAACTACTCGCAGTCGAGTACCGGCTTTAGCGGGACCCTAAGCTACCCTCTGCGGAAGGGCCGTTCCTTCAAGCGTCTGGGCATCAGCTACTCGTTCGACCGTTCTTCGCTGGTCGCGGTAAGCACGGCTTCCAAGCTGTTGTTCGAGAATCTCAACTTTAGCGGCATCACCGGTCCCAACGCGCTCAACGGCATCATTACCAGCAAGATCACGCCCAGCTTCACCATGAACACGTTGGACGCGGCCTACGCGCCTCACCATGGCAAGAGCCTGTTCATCGGCGGCGAGTTCGCGGGACTAGGAGGCACGGTTCACACCATCCGGCCCATCGTCTCGTACAAACAGTTCTTCCCCATGCAGAAGCGGCGCAATGCGCTGGGCTACAACGTGCAGGCTTCGTTTATCACGGGGTATAACGGGGTCGTGGCGCCTCCGTTTGAGCGCGCCTATCTCGGTGGCGAGAATGATATTCGCGGCTTCGACATCCGAACTATCTCTCCGATCGCCTACCTGCCCAGCGCCCAGACCGTGGCCCTCAGGAACCAGGATGGATCGTTCGTGCCCGCTAATCCCCGGTTTGCGGTGCAGACCAACTCCTCGGGGGGATGCGTCGCCAACTGCTGGAATATTCCGGTTCCTTACAATCAACTCGTGACTCCCGGCGGCGACCTCAGTCTCACCGGCAACCTTGAGTACCGCATCACCATCGCCGGGCCGGTTGCGATCGCGCCTTTTGTGGACATGGGGACCGATCCCATCCTGCGCACCTCACAGTTGCAAACGAACCAGTTTCAGTACGACACCCTGATCAATACGCTGTTCGGCTGCCCACAACTGAATTCGGCGTATGCCTGCGAGGGTGGACAAAAAATTGGGGGCATCCCGCAGGACCTCAGACCGGTACCCGGCACGAACTGGGTGGTGCGGATGTCGACCGGACTGGAGTTGCAGACGATGTTGCCAGTACTGAATGCACCCTTCCGGATTTACTATGCCTACAATGCCATGCGGCTCGATACCGGCGCCACGCCTCCCATACCGATCACCCGGGCCATGTTCCCGTGTCCGGTGCAGGGGGATCCGCAGTGCACCGCCTTCAACGCCGGCACCTACACGTATGACCTGACGAAAGCGACCCTGGGATCGAACTACACTCTGCGGGAACCACGCAAGACTTTCCGCTTCACGGTGGCGACAACGTTCTGAAAGCAGCTGTCAGCTCTCAGTTGTCAGCTCTCAGTAACGGCAAAAGCTCTTTTCTCTGCGCACTCTGCTTTGAATGATTTCTTGAGGGATGGCCGACGGCTACTCGATGTGTACCAGTCCGCTGGCGGGCTCGGAGGCCGTGGCCGGCCATTGCGGCGCGCGCCAGGCATCCAGGACTGACACCTGGTGCACGCACGATACCGTGCAATGCGGCGCACATGGCTTCTCGGTGTGGAACTCGCGGCGCAAGTCGGCAATGGTGTATTTCTCAAGCGGGGTACCGGGATAGCCGCGTTGCTGCGAGCAGTAATGCACCAGTCCGTCCTCGCAAATGTAGAGGTAGCGCGCTCCGGCGCGGCATCGCCACTGATTGGGGCGCCCCAGCGCGATGTTGTCCTGAAAAGCATTTATGCGGGTGAAACTGCGTTTCTCCAGTCCCTTCATTTCGTGGTAGACGCGGCGTTCTTCTTCGTTCAAGGGCTGCAACTGGCCTGAGCCGTCATGAATGATTCCAATGGTGGAACTGAATCCCAATTCCAGCGCGCGCTTGCCGATGGTGAGCGCGTCCTGGGGATGGCTGATGCCGCCGCCCACGACCGAATTGATGTTCACGTGAAACTCCGCGTGCTCGGCCAGCAGTTGCAGCTTGCGGTCGAGCACCTTCAGGCTTTTCTTGGAAACTTCGTCGGGATTCACGTTATCAATCGAGATCTGGAGCCACTCCAGGCCCGCCCGGTTCAGCCGCTGGATGCGGTCGGCGGTCAGCAGATAGCCGTTGGTGATCAGCCCCGACACGATCCGGCGTTGCCGCATGCGGTGAATAATGTCATCCAGTTGCGGATGCAGCATCGGTTCGCCGCCGCTGATGGTGATCACGGAAGTGCCGAGTTCGTCCAACTTCTCGACGCGCCGCAACATCTGCTCGGTGGGCACGGGCTTCGAGAAATCATCGAACTCGTTGCAGTAAGTGCAGGCCAGATTGCAGCGCCGGACGGGGATCAAATGCGCCAGCAGAGGATGGTCGGTCGACACAATGGCTTTCAGGATTTGCCATAATCCGTGAGCGTTCCGTTCCGCCGCCTTGAATTTACGACGCAGTTTCACTAACGAAGCCATAAGAGAAAAGATATCTTTTCATTTAATCATTGCCGGGAGGCCGCAGTCCAATTTCGGCCAGTATTCGGTGGAAAAGCGCGGTTAAATGGCAATCCGGCTTACCCACAATCATCCTCAGCAAGTTTTCCGTGCCCCGCTGCGCCCAGAGCGGCCGCCGCCTGCTCCAGGTTTTCGCGTTTGATGAGCACGTAGTCCGTATCAAACGTCGAAATCGCGAAGACCGGAATCTGCGCTTCGGCCAGCGGCCGGACAAACGATGCCAGCACACCGGTCATCGAGAAAGGAAACGGCCCTTCGAGCTTCAGGGCCACCCATCCGCGCTCGACGGCTGCCGCGTGCGCCATGCGAATCTCGGTGCCGACGTCTTCCGGTAAGGCAACTTCCGGGCAAACTACTGAGAGTTCATCGCGGCGTACTACGCAGAAAAATCCCCCGGTCCAGCCCCCAGGCCGGAATGCGGGCATTGGAGGCGAGCCGGCACACGGCCAGTTGCTCCCCCAGGGCGCGGTATTTCAGATGGTGAGGCAAATCAGAAAGGAAGGTTACTAAACTCCGGTCCGCATCTCGGGTAGATGAAGACGGGGCAAGCCCCGTCTCTACACGCACCTACTCCATGCTCCCGCCCATGGGGACGTAGCGGAACTTCTTCCCGTCGAAGAAAACGGCGGCGCTTTCTCCTGTTTCTCCGGTATCACCCATTTGTTCAACGTAGATGGCTTCGACCGTTTTCTTGCGCAACTTCATTTTTCTAACGGAGATCGTGCGATAGGGTAAATGAACAATCACGAACTTCGCTTTCGGAGTTGCGGAGCGCCAGGCGTCCGGCCCCGCGCCATCGATGACCAACAGCACCAGACCTCGTAGCGCCGGATCGGGTTCGATGAAGGTGGTAGTCACCGTGGGGTTGCCATAGCCAAAAAAGTCGTAATAAGGGTCGATCACGGAGTAATTGTGGTCGCCTTGATCGAGCATCGGATTCTTGCAGCGCGCCGCAATCACCACGTCTTCTATCCCGTCCCCGTCCAGGTCGCCGAACACCGGTGCAAATTCGGGCAGCAGGGTGAACTCCCTGCCGAATTGTCGTTGCACGAATTCGTTGTCGATTTTGCGAGCCGGTGTGGACGACTGCCCGAATACTGGGAGCAACATCGCGATGCCGAACGCCAGGAGAAAGAATGCTTTTCGCATGGGCCTACTCTAGTCTTCTTTCGTCACCACCGGCAGGTAACGGAAGTCACCTAAGAACAGGTTTCAGAGTTTCAAGGTTTCTAGAGTTTGGTGTCTCGACAAATTACCGATTCCCTTTGAAGTGCTCCCATCCCCTGGCTTCGAGCGGCCGGGCTTTCCCATCTGCCCCGATCAGCCGCATTCCCGCGGATCGCGTGACCTGCCCGAT
>Ga0209517_10006884_pt1 | contig 13861 bp, 16 predicted proteins | sample PeaSoiMetSII2010_FD_187695 | JGI IMG/M metagenome (GOLD analysis project Ga0209517, IMG submission 187695) | Peat soil microbial communities from Weissenstadt, Germany - SII-2010 (SPAdes) (version 2) | ecosystem: Environmental > Terrestrial > Soil > Wetlands > Peat | place: Germany...
AAGCGGGTGGCAGTGACCAACGTCGAGTTTCTCGCGGTTCAGCGGGTGGTGAAAGTTGCCTGAAAAATGGGCGTCTTGTCAGATTCTCGCGGAGAGCCCCTTTTCGAGTCCACTGGTCGAACCAGTGGCTTACCAAATTCAGTTATCGCACCAGCCTGATCCTGATATTCGGCGCGGTCATCTTTGTTTGGTTGATCGCCTGCGCGAATGTAGCCACGCTCTTGTTGTCGCGGGCAGCGCAACGGCGGAGAGAGGTCGCGATCCGCTGTGCCCTCGGCGCCGGGCGGGAGCGAGTCGTCTGCCAGTTGCTGGTGGAGAGCCTGCTGCTGGCGCTGATGGGCGCGGCCGCCGGCCTGTTGCTCGCGCACTGGCTGATCAAAGCGATCATTCTTGTGACACCCGCTGATATTTCGAGAATCGGCGAGAGCAATTTGAATCTTCCAGTATTGGCGGTTGCGCTGCTGGTTGCTTTGGGCAGCGGAATCCTGTCTGGGCTCGCTCCCGCTCTCCACATCTCGAACCCGGATACGGCAGGCGCGCTCAAGGAGAGTTCCAGGGGCGCAACCGCGAGCACCGCAGTCAGCCGCCTCCAGAACGTCTTCGTTGTTGCGGAAGTGGCGCTGTCGGCAATTCTGTTAACCGGCGCCGGGCTGCTGCTGAAGAGCTTTCTGCTGGTGGAACACGTCAACCCCGGTTTCAACGTGGCGAACGTCTTGACAGCGAACGTCAGCCTGCAAAATGCAAACTACCGGCCCGCCCAAAGGCAAGTGTTCATTGCTCAGGTTCTGGATCGCATTCGCACAGACCCGGGCGTGCTGGCTGCGGGTGCGGTGACTCATCTCCCGCTCGCCGGCAACGGGCCTTCCTTCGATTTTCAAGTTGCGGGCCGGCCGCCCGCGGCGCCGGGCGAGGAATCAAAAGCGCAGATCCGTTGCGCGACCCCTGATTACTTTCGCGCTTTGGGTATCTCCCTCCTGGCCGGCCGCGCGCTGCGCGCCATCGATTCTGCCGACGCTCCTAACGTTATCGTCATCAATGACGTCATGGCGCAACGGTACTGGCCGAACGAGTCGCCGCTGGGCAAAAGAATCAGCTTCGACCAGACCCTGGGCGGCACGCCGGTCTGGCGCGAGATCGTAGGCGTTGTACAGGGAGTGCGTCATTCGGGTCTGGAGTCTGAACCCGAGCCTCAAATGTACGCACCTTTCAGCCAGTTCTCGATGCCGTTCGCGACGCTGGTTGTGCGCACCTACGGAGAGCCACTGGCTTTCTCGAAAGCCCTGCGGCGCGCGGTGGCATCCGTAGATCCGACCGAACCGGTCTCCGGCATCAAGAGCATGGAGCAAGTGCTGGAGCAGTCCATTGCCTCGCGCAAATTCAACGCGCTGATGCTGGGCTTCTTCGCCGCGATCGCTATGCTGGCGGCATCGATCGGTGTTTATGGGGTTCTGTCGTATGCCGTGGTGCAGCGGCGGGTCGAGATCGGCATACGGTTGGCTTTGGGGGCCGGTGCGCGCACAGTCATGTGGCTGGTGATCAAACATGGCATGAGCCTGGCGGTCTATGGTGTGTGCCTGGGCGCCCTTGGGGCTTCGGTTGTGACAAGGCTGCTCTCGACGCTTCTGTATCAGGTGAGCGTGACCGATCCGTTTGTCTTCGGATTGATCGCGGCGCTATTGCTCGGGGTCGCGCTGCTCGCGAGCTACCTGCCCGCCTACAGCGCTACCAAAGTGGATACTGTGATAGCATTGCGGTCGGAATAGCGAGAGCACCAGCAAGACATGGACTCACGTGGTAGTACCGGCTCGATGCGGTCTGGCGAACTAGCCCGATTGTCCGGAGTGAGCACTGATACGCTGCGCCATTACGAACGGGTTGGAGTGCTCGCGAAGCCTCCCCGCACGAAGAGCGGTTATCGCCAGTATCCGTCTTCAGCGCTGGAGCGGGTCCGGTTGGTGCGACGAGCGATGTCGGTTGGGTTTTCGCTTGAGGAACTCGCGCGCGTACTACGCGTTCGGGATAAGGGTGGCGCACCTTGTCGTCAGGTGAGGGACTTGGCGGCCTCGAAGCTCGAAATGATCGAGCGCCGTATGGAGGAGTTGGCCCTCGTCCGCGATCAGCTTGAGAAGTTGCTGAAGGACTGGGACGGACGCCTTGCGCGCACAGCCCCAGGCCACCGTGCGGGCTTATTAGAATCGCTGAGTCGCTCGTAAACCATGCGTAACGGATAAGCGCGCCGGGATCAGCCTTCCAGTACCGCAAACCGCAGCGTTATGAACCGATAACGCCTGCAACCTGCAACCTGGCCGGACCTTTGTACGAGTAGGCGACCACACGCCAAAAAGTGATCCTTTCGTTCGGCATCTGGGGCGAAGGGCATACCTATTCCAGCTCGCGGTTGCCCTACTCGGCGGCGACCGTCCGCCGGCACATCGATCTGTACAAGAAGAACTTCCAGCGCACTCTCCTCGTGGCCAACGACGACTTTGTGAGCCAGGGCCGCGGATTGGAAGCGATCGATTACGCACGCCGGATGGGCCTGGCGCTACGCGATGACAGCATCCTGGTTCAGGGCGGCGAGCGCGCCTACTTCCACGCTTATCTCGCGCCGCTGTTTTGGAGCACGGTTCCCGTCATTCTAGAATCGGAGCATTACGGAATGTCTAAGAAGCGGGGCGCCTGGGGCGACGGCAGCCTGTACCTGCAAGCTATTGAAGACTACCACGCCAGCTACGCGACGGTGCATTGGTATCCACGCGAATTCCTGAAGGAATGCCGGCCGCTGGTGGACAAGATCAACCTGCGTCTGGGGTACCGGCTGCAACTGCTGGAAGCTTCCTGGCCGCCCGAAGTGAAGCTGGGCGAACTGTTGGCGGTGGGCTACCGCTGGCGCAACGGCGGAGTAGCGCCGTGCCTGCCAGGCGGCTATCCGGCGATTACCATGAAGGACGCCAGGGGCGGCATCGCGGGCGTGTTCGTGGACGAGGATCTCGACGTACGCACCCTTCCGGTGGGTCCGCCGGACAAAGCCGCAGCAGTGACACGGGAAGCGCAGAGCGTTGCGCAGGACTCCAGGCCGCTTACGGGCTGGGCTCTGCCGCCTGCCAACATCCTGAAGCCGGGAACATATACCCGTCTGGGTTTCGGTCGGCACGCGCACGGGGACTCCGAAGATCGCGCTGCCCCTGGGAGGCGAAGACGGTGAGCGGCGGTACAAGCTGGGCGAGATCCGAATGGTGAACTGATAGCTGCTCTTTCCAGCTTGGCGCCGCGGGGGTTCGGAGGTAGGGCTGTCCGCTGTATGTGGCCTCATGTTCAACATCGATCGCCACTTGCGCTCCCGCGGCAGGAGCGGCATTGGCATGACCCAGGAAACGCGGCGCCGCTCCCCCTGCTGGCAGCCTTGGCTTGGCGCATTGCCGCAGCGGTAAGCGTCCTGTCGCACTCCGGATTGCTCGCCGCCACGGCTGGTGCGGATGGCGCCGAGTTTCGGAATGGACAAACGGCTGCTCGACGCGCCTGAGCGCCGGCCAGGCTCACGGTAGGGATGAGCGAAGGACAACCGGACTGGGTGCCGCGGTCACGCCGGCATGATGTCCGAGATGGCTGGTTCCGCCGCCATCGAGCTGTTCTCCAAATAGCTCGCATCGAGTTTCTTATACCAACGAACGAATTCTGGCGGGGGATTGTCGCTCAACGTGAGCAGCCCATCATCACGCAGAGAAAGAAGGCCATACCGCAGGCACATGTGGACAAACCAGGCGCGGCTGTTCCTCTCAGGTCCCCACTCGGCGCAGGCTTGATCCAGCGCATCGATCTCGTCTTGGGGGAGCCAAAGCTCAATTAGGTGAAGTTGTTCCATTTCGCCCTATCTAGGCCGACCGCTGGGAAGGGGAGCGCACCATGGGGTTGGGGCCACGCGAGACGGAAGGGGTCTTCTTGGCCAGACGATGGGGTTCCCTGCGGTTCTGACTGATCTCCAGGCCCTCATATAGCCGGGCGGAGGACAAGGAGCGGCAGCGAATCGGAAGTTGGAAGAGCGGCCGGTGCGCTTGAGCTTATTGCCAGGGCAGGGTAGCCTGTTCTCTGGCGATCCAATCGGGCAAAAAGTCCGGGGCTGAAGTGGGTTCAACGGTGCCGGCCGCATCAAAGAACCGCCTGGCTGCTTCCACCAGGTAAATGGCCTTGTAGGCTGGACACCTGAACCACCAAGCGAAGTAGCTTCCTCCGGAGGCGCTTCGCCAACAACCACCGGGCTTCGGCAGCTTGGTATGGGTCCGACGGACGACCGGAGTCCCACAGTGACGACAGGACTGTCCCTCGTGATCAATCTTGAACGGCCGAGTCCCGCGACACTCAGGATAACGTGTGCATCCCCAAAACGAACCATACCTACCAGTCCGCTTCACCATGCTGGCTCCACAGGCCTGACAAACGATGCCGGGCTGATTCTGTTTTGATCTAGCCGTGGTGAACAATTCTTGCTTATTCATACCGGCCCCTCAAACCAGCATTCAGCCGTGGAACCGTCGTCAGAACCGACAGCAGGAGCAGACCAGTCCGCAGGGTCAGACCGCATGATAATCGCGGCTTTGGGTCGATTCTCCTTGGGCAGCAGGGCCTCGGGGTGGGCAAGTTTGAAGGCCTCCAATTCCCGTTTCCACCGCTCGAATTCCACTTGAAGCTTTAATTCCTGCTCCGGGGTTGGGCCACCATCATCATCAGGCGGATCGACCTAAAACTGCCATCTGGCCGCTCGATGCAGCGGATTTGCCGGAAGTATTGTTCTTCACCGATGGAAGAATCGTCGGTATCAGGAGCGGTATCATTTTGGGTTATAGAGAAGAGTTCTTTTTTTGTTTTTCTTTCTTTACTTAACTCTATAACCTCAGATGATACCGTTTGTGATACCGCTGAATACCGGCCATCTCCCAATCGGACCACCCCTGATCTCTCTCGTTTTGACATTCGATTCAAACTCAACTTGACCTTTCCACGGTCCAAACCCATACCCCGCGCCACCTCAGCGGGCATGGCCGGACCATTCTCGGCCAAGAATTCCAAAATCCGGTAGCTGGTTTTGTCCTTCATTTTCTTTTCCTTCTGTGAGCTGAAAGCTCTCCGCAGCCCTTCAGTCGCCTTCATCCCGGCAGACAGCATTTGGTCTAGTTCAACGTCGTGCAACGGTAAATCGTGACGGAACCGCCAAGCCTCGAGCAAGAAGGCAGTCTGATCTTCGTTCCAGCCGTTGGCTAGGGCAAACTGAGCCAGCATTCTGCCGGTATATCCACGGTGCCTGTGCACGGTGAACCATTTCCTTCCAGGCGGATTTGACCGGTTCCAGAAGTGTTGGGCCTTGTGTAGGACCAGTAGGCGGTAAATCAGCTTATCCGGGATTTGACCGCACAGCAGGTCATACCTCGGTACAGCCTTCCTCCACTGTCGGGCCTTCTCCCAGGGCTGCCGTTCGGCTTCAACCGCTTTTGTCGTCGCCAGGCACTGTCGTGCCGTGGCTACGGTTCTGTTCTTGAGGTCCGCTATGACCATCCAAAGCGTATTTATACAGCAATTCAGTGCGGGTCAATGGGGCGGAGAAAGAGCGGAGACGGCTTCGCCCGACCAAGGTCATAGCGGTGAGGATGGTCGGGCAAAGTGACCCCAGGAACGGCACGGGGCGCGCCTTCCCTGCGCTTGCGATTATTTATTGTGCTTTCGGCAAGTATCAAGCACTCGGAGGTTGCTCTCCGGGGACGTGGTGCGGACGGCACAGCCAGGCAGAGACGGCTGCTACTGCCCTCGATGGTTTCTCCACCGCCGAAGCCGCCTTGGAGCATCAGGACCAAAGGCGCATGTTCCCGGGACTGGCTTCGTGACCGGCGGAGCCTTGGTGGCCGCAGTTGCGCCGCGGCGTCCACTCGGTCTGAGCGCCAAGTTGCCTCGGTACGTGCCCGTCTGTGTGAACCGCACTTTTCTGGTGGCCCGACGTGACCCTTTTGGTCCGGTCAGAACCCAGACCTCGTCCGCCCCGTTCGTCTCGACAGCCAAGACCGCGTGATCTCTGGAACTCGACCTGGCGCGCCGGAAACCGGAACACCCGGCCGGTAGGGCGCCGGACCTCCAGCTCCTGCCACCAGCAGAACGCCGCCGACTGCTTACACTCCGAGTGTGGTTCCGAGGCTCTCGGCTGAATTTCGACGGCTGGTAAGTACCTGGAAGGCGGGTGGACGCGGTGAGTTTAACCGAGATACCTCTCTGGGCCGAAGAAGCAGGCCAGATCCGCACCATTTCCTCTAACGCTGATGCCCACTCAGTGGGACAGGAACGGACGGTGTCCCGCGTTGGTTCGGCTGGCTGCTTCATCTCGGCACCGGTCGTCGGTCCGCTGCTGCGCTGCTGGGTGGTTGCCATCGGCCCCGCAGCACCAGTCCAACCCCAAGAGCCGGTGTGGCGCTGTGCTGCCGTGGTTCGCCCTCCGGTTCCCCGGTGCGCTGCCCGGTGCGAACGCTCAGCCTTGTTCGAAAAAAACCCGGAGAAGTCTGCGGAAACCCGTTACGGGCGTTGCCGGGCCTGCGGTCTGCTGCGGCGCGCCGGGCAGCCACACTGCTGGAGGCGACCGGGCGGCGCTCTGGCTTTCGCCCTCCTGTGGTTCGGCGGCGGCTTCCGGCCCCAGGACCGGCAGACTGGCCAACGCACAGAAAGGCGGATCCTTCCCGCCCCCTGTGTGCTGGCTTCCGGCTGGTCCCGGGGACCGGGAGCGCTGTCGTCCGGCCCGGCCGCGCGGCACAAACACGAACTGGGCTGTTGCCGGGGTTTGGAACAGCTAGAACAACGCCCGCACAAGTTGCCAGGACAGAGCCCGGCAGTTCCGCCCCGCCGCTCGCCCGATCTGTTCTGCTCCACTCTCCGACGCCGGCTTCGGCGACCAACACGGGGACGACCGGCAGCAGCACGCCCCCGACCAGCGCCACCCGGCCTTTGGCGAGCCACCGCTTCGCTTGGACGGGCCGCCACGCAGGGCTTCGGCTGGCAAAGCCGAGCCGGCCGGCGGTGGCTCCGTGCCAACCGCCGGAACGACCGAACCGGCCTCCACGCGACGAACATTGGGGGAGCCACCCGCCGACCGGCACCAACACCGCGCCGGGCAGCCGCGCCGCCGGAGACGAAAAGACGGCAACGGACCGCCGGAGATAGACGAGGGGCAAAGCGAAGCACACAGAAGGAGCAGCAACGGAAGCAACGGGTCCGGACAGACTCTCTCCGAGAAAAAAACAATCGGAGAGCCCTGCGCAGGCCGGTTGCTGGCGTTGCTTGGGCAGGACTCCTTGCCCCCCCTGTGCTGGAATGACGGCCAAACAAACATCTTCGAGGTCTTACGTTGGCCAACGCACCGATGCGTCATCGTCACGCGAGCGCCTGCCCCTATTTGCTCAGGCAACGTTGCCAATAGTCTTTAGTCCTGCCCCGAACCAGGCGAGGAAGCGGCGCTTTCACCTGATCGCATCTCATAAGTGAAATCGCCCGGGCGACCCTGCGCCAACTTCCGTGCCGACGATTGCAGAGCGCTCGGACATTCCTCCAGTTTGCTCGATTTCGCGCCGTAAATCCGAATGTGATTATTTGCAAGTATTGCAGCTACTACAGTCCCCGTGTCCGTCGCTAGGCTGACCGCGGACTCAGCCACACCACATGCCTCCGGGGCACGGGTGGTGAACGTGATGGCATCGCCAGCCAGGTGCGCCGAAAGCTCTTCGCTTCGGTCGCTCCGGGGCGGCACAGCGTCGTCATCACGCTTGCCGGCAACAAGAACGCCGCCAGTGGGGGCTGGTACTTCTATTTCGACTTCCTCGAATGCGCGGTGCCATCGGATGTTCCGGACGCGCCCGAGACCCGCACGGACGTGGGTTTAGCGACGGATTACGATACTGACGCGACTTACAAGCTCTCGCCGCAACGCCTGATCTGGAACATTCAGAAACTTGGCCTCGTGGGCGAGATCGACCACTATTGCGGCGTCTTCTGGTGGAAGCAGAGCAAGGCGGTCGGCGGCAATTACCCCAGCGTGACAGTGACGTTCGGCGGCACGTGGGCCGACCAGGATGTGGTGTGGCTGAATTTCGGCGGCACGCTTTCGGGCGGCGTGATCACGGGTGGCACGTCCATTGGAAAGACGGTCTTTCCGACCGACACGGCCTCGACGATCGCCGCCCATTTCGTCTACTTCATCAACGAGAAACTGGTCGGCGTGTGGGCATCGGCCAGCGGGCCCGCCCTCACGATCACGACGCGCTCGACAGGGACGATTTGGATGTACAGCTTCCTGACCCAGACCAATTCGGTAATGGGGACGATCACTGTGCCTGGGGCGACCACCAGCACTTCAGGCGGGCAGAAGTTCACCAGCTCGTCCGCGCTCGAAACCGGGGCGGTCGATCCGACGTCCATCGATCCGACCGCCGGCCAGGTATTCAACCGCGCCTTCCGCGACTGGCATGCCGACTATTTCGCGGCGCTCCATGCCGCCGGCCTGGGCGTGGTCGTCTCGTTTTCCCAGGAGCTCGTCAACCCGCCCGACAATCCGGGTGGCGGCGCGGTGTGGGTGCAACGGTATCCGGACAACACGCCGGTCGCGACTGCCACCGGCTTTGGGACGCTCTACAGTTCGCAAGCCGCGTTCGGGTCGCCGGTCGAGGGGTACATGCAGAGCGCGCACCGGGCGATGGCGGCTCTGCTGTCAGCGTCAGGCCTGCCGGTGCGCCTGCAGTTCGGCGAAGTGCTGTGGTGGTTCCAGGCGAACGCGAGCGGCATGGCGTTCTACGATGCCGATACCGCCGCGGCGGCGGCGACGGCCCTCGGCCGCGCGCTCGCAACCTTCCGCACGCCGAACGACGACCCGTCCGTCAACAGCTACACCGACGCCAACTTCCTGCGCGCTCGGCAGAAGACCTACGTGGATGCCATCCGAACATATGTGCTCGCCAGCTATCCCGCCGCCGCATTCGAGTTGCTCTGGCCTATGGACGTGAACGATCCGGACACCTGCGGGCTGACACGGTACATCAACCTACCGGATGAATGGGCCACGCGCGCCGGGTCCGGGTGGGACACGTTCCTCTGCGAGGGCTTCCAGTACGGCGGCATCAACCACAACATCGACCAGGCGCAGCGGTGCGCTGCTTATCCGTTCACGGAACTCTCGTGGGACAAGGCGCACTGCCGATATCTGATGGGCTGGTATAACGCCGGCTGGCCGTGGGCGCGCGAGTTTCAGGCAGCGCAGCGAACCGCTGTCCCGCTGGTTAAGTTCTGGGCCTACGACCATCTCTGCCTGTACGGATGGCCGTTGCCCTTGCCGAAGCCACCAAGCAGCCCTTCATTCATTTAATCCAAACCACAACAAGCGAGGTGCATATGGACGACCGCGAAGTGCGGCTTAGAGAAGTCGCGCGCATAGCCGTTGCGCTGGAAGCGCAAACCGGCTGCCCGGCGCAGTTACTTATTGCGCAGTGGGCGCTGGAGTCGAAATGGGGCGTCAAACCCGCGGGAGATTTCAACGTTTTCGGGATCAAAGCCGTGGCGCGTCATGAAAAGCGCTGCTGTGTCACAACGCGCGAAGTAGTCGCCGGGAAATCAGTGGTCCAAGACCTGGAGTTCGCCGATTACGACTCGATCGAGGATGCCTGCCGTGACTATGCCTGGCTGATCACCCACGGCGCGCCGTACCGCGCCGCCTGGCAGCGCTATCAGAAGGATCACGATCTGCACGCCCTGATCGCGGCGGTCGCCGGGACCTACGCGACCGATCCTAACTACGCGCATCTGGCCGCCGCTATCGCAGGCCAGTCGAACGTGGCGGACGCCATTTCCACTGCGCGCCAGGAGACCGCCAATGCTTGAACAGATGCCGAAATCGTGGATGTTCCTCCACTATCTGAAATTGGCGTTGGCGTGCGCCGTGTTGGCGGCCCTGGCGGGAGTGGCGATACAGGCCACTCTACTCCTGCACGCCGCAACTGTGGCCGCCCGTGCGTTGCCGGTGGCGGTCCGTGTCGAGTTGCAGGCCACGCGCACCGCGCTTCTGGCGGAGGTCCGGGCCGGCCGCCGCGATCTCGCCGGTCAGGTAGAATCCACTCGAAAGGATTTGCTCGGCCGCACCGAGCGCCAGGTGGCGGCGCTACGAACAGACGTCATGGGCGAGTTGGCACAGATCCGGGCACCGCCGACCGGCGCGTCGGCGACACCTTGGCGCGCGTCGATGTTGCCCTCGGGAAAGTCGAGGAACTACACACCGATCTCCACCCGACGCTCGTCCATGCGGCAAATGTCGCCAAGCAAGTGGGACGACGCGGCGCCGCTGTTCCTCGATTGCGAGTACAACCCGGATTGCGTCTTCAACCGCTACGTCGGCGCTTCGAAGGGCATTGAGCGCGCCGCCATGAACTTCGGGCAGATGTCATCCGATGTGCGAGGGGCTGCCAGTCCAAAACGCGATCCTCGACGGCGATATCCTCCACCTGGACGCGAACGGCATTCGCCCGTTCTGGGGACTGATGCGCCGCCGGCCGCATCACTTCTATGCCTTCGACCTGCTGTGGCATGATGGCCGCGACCTACGGGGCCTGCCGTTGGTTGATCGGAAGCGGCTCCTGCGGCAGGACGTTCCAGCGTTCCAGGCTGTCTGCGACATAACCGGTTCCAGATCAAACCGCGCCGAGATGATGAATGCCGTACCGCGGCCTGTGAGGGCGAGGAGCGACAGAGAGTCGCGCTGCCGGCTATGGTATGCCTCCTGACGCCGGATCATCAGGTGCGCTTTGCCAACCGCTACTTCCGCGAGTTCTTCGGCGAATCCAATGGCCGGCGCTGCTTCGAATACGTATTCAATCGGTTCGACCCCTGCCCCGAGTGCCAGTCTTTCACCCCGCTCAATACGCGGGCGCCTCACCATTTGGAATGGGACACGTCCAAGGGCGCCTTCATGGATATCTACGACTTCCCCTTTACCGACCCACACGGTTCGCCCCTGATCCTGGAAGTGGACATGGACGTCACCGACCGCAAGCGGGCTGAAACGGAACTGGCGAAGCACCAGTTGCAAGAACTCGTCAAGGAGCGCACCAGGGAATTAGAGGCGACGAACGCGCAGCTCCAGGCGGAAGTCGCCGAGCGCAAGCAGGCAGAGGCGGCAGTGCGGAAAAGCGAAGCGCCTCTTCGTGCCGTGCTCGACGCACTATCGGAAGGTGTGGTCTTCCTGAATACCGACGGGGAGTACGAGCAGACGAACGCTGCCGTCGAAGCGATCGTCGGCTACGGCCCCAAAACACTCGCTGACCGGCAATTGGACCCCCGGTGGCGGGCCGTACGCAGGATGGAACGCCCTCTCCCGTCGATGAGCAGCCGGCGTTTGTTGCTCTGCGAACTGACCAGGCGGTACGCAATGTCGAGATGGGCGCTCCGAGGCCGGACGGAACAATGGTATGTCTTTCGGTGAACTCGCAGCCGGTGCGGGATGACCAGTGCGCCATCAACGCTGACTGGACCTGGGCCCCGCTTGCGGCGCCTGTTCCAAGAGCCCATCGCCTGTAAGTCACAAACCAGAAATGCCGGGCGAGAAGCCTGCGGCGAAGGGCCACTGAGCGCCGTTGGGCAGAGCCGCCATTGAGGCGCCGACTGGCTGCCCTGCACCTCTGATGCGAGGGAAAACCGGCCGCCATCGATCTGGAGTTCGCCTATGACGCGACGGACGAATCGGCTACTTCCGTTTAGTGAGTGCGGTGAGAATGAGATTGCGGAATTCGACCGGGCCGTGGTCGCCTTGTAGCTCGATTGGGCCGGGCTGGTCCTCATATGGGTCAAAGGCAATCCCGGTAAGGCCGTCGATGGCACCCTTCTCGTAAAGCTTCTCGCCGTTCAGAACCGTGGTCACTTCGCGGCCGACCAGGCGAATATCATAGGTCTGCCATTCGTCCGGCTTTTTGCAGGCGTTCACGCGCGGCAGAATTCGCGTGTAGAGGGCACCCCTGCCGTGCATCCCGGGCGGGCGGCCATAATCGGAAGCGATCTGGACTTCATAGCGGCCGCGCAGTCCAATGCCGCTATTGCTACGCTCCGCTAGCCTAAATTCGGCGTGCAACTCGAAATTCCAGTACTTGGCGGAGGTGATCAGGCCGTCGGCATGGCCGGTGCCCTTGAGAATCCCGTCCTCCACCGCCCAGCCCTCGGCTTTGGGCGACAGCACGCCGGTCCAGCCGGTTAAGTTCTTGCCATTGAATAGTACGATTGGCTTGCCGCGGATCCACGTGCCGTCATCGTGCTCGTCAATTTCCGGAGCTCGGAAGCCAGTAAAGGTAAGCGATTCTCTGGGGCCGGACATGCTGCCCTCAAGCTTGCCGTTCACTATCTTCGCTTCATAATGGATTTGAGTGGAAGTGCCATCCCGGCCGGTGCGGCTCCAGACGTAGCGCAGCACCCCTCTTCAATCTTGGGGTTCGGAATATTGTCTAGGCCGCCATCGGGCGAGCCGACGAACTGCACCTTGAGATCGGGCGTGCCCGCGCCGGCGATGCCCAGCCACCAAGCTTTGGTAGTGGTCGAGAGCACCTGGGCAGGCGGTTTGTGAACCACGACATCCCAACGTCCGTTGAAGTCCCCGTCCGCCGCGCGGGCAAAACGCGCCCACACCGACAGCAGAAGCATCGCGAAAACCAAGCTCAATTTACGCATTTTGCGTCTTCCCTTTACGAGTCCCGAATTTGAGAAGTCTTCAAGTCACTCCAGTACCAGACTCCCTCCGACGAGCCAAAGTACAACAACCCACACGCACCTGAAAAAAGTAGAAAAAAGTTAAACAACGCGACGTAACAGTTTGTCTCCCCGCTATGGAACCATTACGGCGGCTGACTTAACTCCTGCTCCAAGGCTGGCACGTCAGGTAGTCCGAATCTTCTTGGCCTTGGCGTCCCACACGGCGACGCTCTTCGAGAAGTAGGATGCGTTTGCCATGTGGCAGGCTATGGCTGCGTTGTTTCCAAAGACGGCGTCCTCGGTAATTATCTTCGGATTCCGGGTGCGTACGGCCTCAAAGAAAATTCCCATATGGTCCAGCCCCCGCCCCGGCTCGGAATTTCTGTAGACTACGGGTTCGGGTTTCGCCTTCGCGAGCTCAGCATCGTGATCGAGGTGCCACTGTCTTTCGTACGCCTCGCGCATGGCCTTCGGGTAGCCCTGCTGGTACCAGCCAGGGTCGGGGTCCTTCCCATCCTGGGGAGTTATAGTTATGCCGCCTCCGCGTGCGCCCTCTCCGGCGCCGCCGATCTCCAACAGGCCGCGCGTTCCGTAATACTTCGCGCTTTCATGGGTTTCGCAGGTCAGCATGAGCTTAACGATCACGTGTAAGTTCGGATAGTCGAAGATCGCGTGGTGAACGTCGGGATACTCACGGCCATGATCTTTGAAGACGTAAAGACCGCCGGTTGAGTGCGCCCGTAGCGGAGGTTCCTTGATTCCGGCGGAATTAATCAAAGCGGTCAGCAGGTGAACCATCAAGTCGCCTGCCACACCGGTCCCATAAGCCCGATATGCTCGCCATCGCACAAACCGGATCGGGTCGAAAGGAATTTTGGGAGTATCTCCGAGCCAGGTCTTCCAATCCAGATCCTCGGGTGAGAGGCCGGGCGGGGGCATCCAACTATCCCAGGCACCGTTCGGGGTATTGCGGCCGGTGGAGACTTCAATGGTACCTGGATTATGCACAGATTCAGCGTTCCAAGCGCGGGTCCCGCTCGGCTGATGCAGTCTGGGGCTGAGTAAGTCAGTTCGGTTTTTGCGGCTCCATTTCCCTCCCGAGAGTTCGCTCCCCGCCCAG
>Ga0209517_10006885_pt1 | contig 13856 bp, 14 predicted proteins | sample PeaSoiMetSII2010_FD_187695 | JGI IMG/M metagenome (GOLD analysis project Ga0209517, IMG submission 187695) | Peat soil microbial communities from Weissenstadt, Germany - SII-2010 (SPAdes) (version 2) | ecosystem: Environmental > Terrestrial > Soil > Wetlands > Peat | place: Germany...
ACTCGTTCACCCAGCAGAAAGGAGAGCGAGACGAGTCAATGGTTGAGGCATTGACTAATCTGGTCACAATCATGGATACCAGTTGGCAGACAAGCAATTCGTTTGGACCCGTTCCGGGAAGATCCCCTTTTGGGCGGTATGAGCAAGCCCTGATTGTCAATGAGGTGGCAGAGCCGTTCAGTTCTCGAGATGTTCGCGGAAAGCTCACTTGCATCTTGGCCGGGACTATCCAAGACGCGGACAGGGAAGCAACGGTCCGTGAGATCAATGAGTTCCTATACGATTTGGAGAACAGGGCGCTCAACAAATACAGCGAAGAGTCTTCCGAGCATGAATGGTGATGAGCGGTCGCGGGCCCTCCTGCATGACACGGCGGCCTGCTATCGCTTCGTGAAGTCGACCTCCGCTGCATGCAGATTGAACAGCGGCTTCCCCTCATACTCAGATCCAACCCGAAAGCTTATCGCACATATAAGAGATCTCTCGCTCTCAACACAGGATTTCCTTCAGACCTTTCCTTCCCAGAATCCGGACGACCCGGCCAAGTACCGCAGCAAGAGGGAACAGCTGTGGTTGATTCGCGCAGCCTGGAAGAGTCTTCATTTCTATGTGCAACCCGCAGTCGACGCGAATACGTTGAATGTGCCCACAGAACTTGTCCAGCTGCTGACTCAGAGGGTAAGGGCGATTGACAACTGCGAATCCCTGGAATTCGCCGTCATCCACACGGACAAACTGAACTACTTTCAGTTTCCACCCGGGGACTTCCAACAAACCGTTATCGATCTAGGCGATGTCGTTTCCGCTAAATGGGCCTTTCCACCCGACCTTGGGCTGATCGCATTGCCGCACTCTCAAGCCCAACATCTATTCTTAAATGGACTCCTGGCCCACGAAATCGGCCACTTTGTCTTCGCGAAATTGAACTGCTTCGATCGGATAACGGCTGCAATCTCGGAAGGGCTCCGGGCAGCATTCGCTCCGCCAATTGATACGGCTCTCAATGCCACACAACTCCAGCAGTTTCCGGAGGTTCTGCAAGACTGGGCAGAGGAGCTGTTCTGCGATCTCTTTGGCGTATATTTGCTCGGCCCGTCCTTCGTTCTCGCCTCCATCGAATTGTTCGATTTACCCAACATTCTTGCGGCCGACGGCACCATGGACGCAAGGGCCGCGGGCTCACAGTTCAAATTCGAATGGTCCCACCCTGCTAGGCTCTTCAGATTATCGCGACAAACAGCCCTATTAGAGTCACTTGGATGGTGGAATGCGATAAGCGAGAACGGCTCGCACCATATTCGGATCATGGATCTATGTCGCAACCTGAGACAGGGATCATTTAGCTATGAGGAAGTTGTCGCGCCACTGGGAAGCAAGATCATCGATGCATTCTTCAGGACCGTTGAGAGCATCGAGGCAGAGGTTGCAAGAGTCACTGAGAAACTTCGAAATGGTGACGGGCGGGCCAGGGAGATTGCGGAATTCGTCGAACTAAAAGACGTCATCAGTACCTATCTCTGCCAAGCAGTAATTCCATCCACCTTATTTGTTGGCAATGAATTCAGGAAGCCATCGGCTATTGTGTTACTAAACGCTGCCCACTTGTTCTACCTGAGCGGCATCGAAGACCTAATGAGTAACAGCGACAAGCCAGATCTCTCCGACATAAGGCAGCGCGATATCTGGATGGAGCGGGTTGAGAACTGGACGACGAAGGGCCTCGAAGACATTGCTCTCCCGAATGAAAGAGGTGGTTAAGTGGGGGTTCTCTCGCGACAGAAAATTCTGGGTCGAATGAAACAACCTCGCCCCGACAAGCGGCAGCACATAGTCGATCGCGACTTCGACGCCGGAGTTGTCATCACGCCGATGCCCTTAAACGAGGACTGGTCGGACGACGCAGTCAACTTGCGGTTGGGCAACCATTTTCTTCTACCGCAAAGCCCGCCTCAACCGTTCATCGTGCTGGACGATGTAAAATTGGATCAAACTAGAGTTCATGTGCCTTGGGGAGAGTATTTGGTCCTACCCCCGCATCACACTGTTCTTGGATCGACCCTGGAGTTTATCAAGCTGCCGCTCGACCTTGCAGGGCAGATTCTGACGCGTTCTTCGATTGCGCGAACCTTCATCATTATTGAGACCGCTCCGTGGATTCACCCCGGATACAGGGGCTGCCTTACCCTTGAGATCGCAAATGTATCAAACACGCCTGTCCTCCTGCATCCAGGAATAGCTATCGGGCAGCTTCTTCTATTGACCGTGGATCTCAACGACGAAGAAAAGCAAGAGCGGGAGACCCTCAAAGGCAGCTATATAGGTCCGACCTTTCCCGAGGCTCCTACCTTTAAGTCCCTCCGCGAGCAATTGCAAAAAGTCGGCGTGGACCATCCCAAGGTACCGACTCTTCCATGGTCATCGGACGATGCCACCGCCGAGCGCGCCAAAGCGACAACTCTCGCGCCCGTAAAGTAGAATTCCTCTCAATCGACGGAGGAGCAGACTGATGAAGTCCAATTGGAAACGTTTTCGCGCCGCCCTCACATTGCTCCCCCTCCTCGCCCTCGTTTCCGCCCTCCCCGCCCAGCAACACTGGACCGAAGCCCAGGCCAACGCCTGGTACGCCCAGCAGCCCTGGCCCGTCGGCGCAGACTTCCTCCCCTCGACCGCCATCAACGAGCTGGAAATGTGGCGGGCCGACACCTGGGACCCCGCCACCATCGACCGCGAGCTTGGCTGGGCTGAAGCCATCGGCATGAACACCATGCGCGTCTTCCTCCACAACCTGCTCTGGGACCAGGATCCCAAAGGCTTCGAGCACCGCATCGATGAATTCCTCGCCATCGCCGCCCGTCACCACATCCGCCCCGTCTTCGTTCTCTTCGACTCCTGCTGGGACCCCCATCCCAAACTCGGCCCCCAGCACCCGCCCATCCCCGGCGTCCACAACTCCGGCTGGGTCCAGGCCCCCGGCACTGAAATCCTCTCCGACCCCGCGCAAGTTCCCCGCCTCGAAACCTACGTCAAGGGCGTTGTCGGCGCCTTCGCCAACGATCCCCGCATCCTCGCCTGGGATCTCTGGAATGAGCCCGACAACGGCAACGACGACTCCTACGCCAAGGGAGACCCCCGCAACAAGAATCAGATCATCCTCGCCCTCTTGCCCCAGGTCTTCGACTGGGCGCGTGCCGCCCACCCCGACCAGCCTCTCACCAGCGGCCTCTGGCACGGCGACTGGACCAACCTCGCCACCATGCCGCCGCTGGCCCGCGCGCAGATCGAGCAGTCTGACGTCATCAGCTTCCACAACTACGGCTGGCCTGAGGACTTCGAGAAGGCCGTCAAGGAACTCGAGCAGTTCCATCGCCCGATCCTCTGCACCGAATACATGGCCCGCAACATCGGCAGCACCTTTGACACCATCCTGCCCATCGCCCGCGAACACCACGTCGGCGCCATCAACTGGGGCCTGGTCGCCGGCAAAAGCCAAACCTGGATTCCCTGGGACTCCTGGCAGCGCCCATACGTCACCGACCAGCCCGCAGCCTGGCAGCACGACGTCTTCCACCCCGACGGTACACCCTACCGCCAGCGCGAGGTGGAAATCATCCGCAGCCTGACGAGTGGCAAGTAGCCGTCACGGTCGCGCCGACAGAAAATCGCCAAAGAAACCGCCGAGAAAATGTCGAGGCAGCTTTGTTTTGAAACGGCACAACTTTACGGCCGCAGAAAAACTCGACCTGGCGCGGATTCGGGAGAGTTTTGTATCAGTTCCCCACCGGCTTCACCGGCCCGCGGAGGCACGAAACTCGTCTCAACCGCCACCGCCGCTAACCTGCTGACTCGCTCGTCGCCGCTTAGCGGGGGCTAACCCGCTGAATTCAAGCCTGAAATCCCCCGCTCCATCTCCATTTGAATGGCTCGAATTCCGGCGCAATCCGAACCTTGTTCCTTGTTAGTGAACGACCGGGTGCCGGGGCGCCCTTGAGGGTCGGGGTCGCGTCCAGTAAGTGCAATCCAATCAACGTGAACCGCAGTCCCTGTGGCATGCTTTTCGCGCTCTCTAACTGAAAGCGGGCCCTTTTCCGCAATCTGTTTAGCGCCCGAGAGAATGCTCCCCACGAGCCAAGCCCTTCCCGTGGCCAACGTGCTTAGAGCTCCGCAACTCACCGCTGCTCGCGCCCGCCCATGAACTCGCCCGCATCCTCGTGGCCGTCGACGATGTAGACCCAGCCGCCGAGCGGGCTGCGGCCGGTGGCGCGGCCGGTGCCCAGGTAGGAGTAGGCAAAGCGCAGGTCGGTGAACTCAACCGTGGTCCAATTCGAGGCCCGGCTGGGCGGAAGTTGCGGCGGGGCCATCCCGGGCACCGGCTCCTGGCCCACATCGCGCACAACCGCCCAGGTTCCCCAGTCCAGGTAGACCTGGCCCAGCGGCGTCTGCTTGGCTGCCTCCACGGCCGCGGTCGCCGGCGGCTTGTAGAGCACGTCCCGCTGCGGGTCGCTGTCCACCTCGCCGGTGCGGGTATTGACCTCCGCGGTCTGGTAGAAGTCGGCCGTCTCCAGAATCGCGTGCCAGCGAAACGGGTTGATGGGGTAGGGCTCCGCTGCCACGCGCTTCACAGGAGCTGAAGCGACCTGCGTATTCTCAATCAGCGCCAGAGCCTGGGCGTGCTCCGACCAGCGCCAGCCCCACAATACGACCACCCCGGCCAGCGCTAAGATAGCCCACCCCCGCCCCCGGAACGGCTTGCGCCGCGCCCCGATCTCGCCGGCGATGAGCCCCAGCAGGGCGGGCACAAGGAGCGCCGTGAGCAGCAGCGCCCACAGCACCGGCTCGGCAATGAAGACAAAGCTGCCCGCATACCAGCGCGGATTGAAGGGGAAGAACGGGCGCAGGCCGTAGTTGTTGGTCCAGTCCAGCAACAGGTGGCTTAGGGCAGAGATCAGGGCGGACGCGTAGAGCCAGGCCCAGCTGATTGCTCTGGGCTGGAGCCTGTGTGGGATGGGCGCGCCGGGCTCGAGCTGGAGGGCCGCGAGCTTGCGCCTGCGCCGCCGGTCCCACCATAGATGAATCAGAGCCACCAGGCCCACAATCACGCCGGCCACCACCGGCGCGGCGACAAAGGTGTGGGTGATCCCGCGGTGGTGTTTCAGCCCCTCCACCGGCCCACCCAGGGACCAGAACATGTCCATGTCGGCAGCTTCAGAGGCCAGCACAGCGGCCAGCGTGGCGTAGGCGGTCTTACGGTTCAGGCCCGCGCGGCCGATGCAGGCCCCGGTAAGAAAATGCGTCACTGGTTCCATATCGATCTGGAAACCATACTACCCTGTGCGCACGGACCCCTATAATTCAGCCCATGGGCGAAGCCAACAACCCCACTCCCGAAGCAGCGCTGGCGGCAGAGCTGCGCGCCGAACTCCGCCGCCACGAACACCGTTACTACGTGCTGGACGCACCGGAGATCACCGACGCCGAGTACGACGCGCTGATGAACGAGCTGAAGCGAATCGAAGCGGCGCATTCGGAACTGCGTTCGGCGGACTCACCGACCGAACGGGTGGGAGGAAAGCCGGCCGAGGGATTCCAGAAGGTGCGCCACTCGCGGCCCATGCTGAGCCTGGACAACGCCTACTCCGCTGAAGAGCTGGCCGACTGGGACCGGCGCGTGCGCGAGCTGGCCGGGCTGCTGCCGGTCGAATACATGGCCGAGCTGAAGATGGACGGGCTGAGTGTGGCCCTGCACTACGGTCCCGCAGAGGGAGGAGGGGCGCGACTGCTCTCCGGGCTGACGCGCGGCGACGGCCAGACCGGCGAGGACGTGACCTCGAACATCCGCACCATCCGCAGCGTGCCGCTCACTATCCCGGCCGAAACGCTAAGAAAGGTCCACCTCCCGGAGGCATTCGAGGTGCGCGGCGAGGCAGTGATGTCCGAGGCTGCCTTCCTCCGCCTGAATGAAGAGCGTGAGCGCGAAGGCCTGCCCCCGGCCGTGAATCCCCGCAACGCCGCCGCCGGCACGCTGCGCACCCTGGAGCCGAAGATTGTCGCCAACCGGCGGCTGGACGTGTACGCGTACTTCCTGCTGGTGGAGGGCGAGTACTGGCCGCAGGGTCAGCGGGCCACTCTCGATGCTCTCGCCGCGCTTGGCTTCCGCGTGAATCCGCACCGCAGGGTGGTTGCGTCGGTTGAAGAGATGACCGCCTTCATCGACCGCGCAGAGGCAGGTCGGGCCTCGCTGGGTTACGAGATCGACGGGGTGGTGTTTAAGGTGGACGCGCACGCCACGCAGCAGCGTCTTGGCTATACAGGGCGCGCGCCGCGCTGGGCCATCGCTTACAAGTTCACTGCCGAGTCGGGCGTTACAGTGGTGCGCGACATTATCGTGCAGGTGGGTCGTACCGGCAAGCTCACGCCCGTAGCCGATTTGGCCCCGGTCTTCATCGGGGGCACAACCGTCAGCCGCGCCACGCTGCATAACGCGGACTTCATCAAGGGATTGGGTCTTCACATCGGCGACTGGGTTAAGGTCGAACGTGGCGGCGATGTGATCCCCAAGGTGGTCGAAGTTGTGGAGAAACGCCCCTACATATTCCCTTCTAACTGCCCCGAGTGCCAGAGTCTGGTTGTCCGTACCGAGGGCGAAGTGGACTATCGCTGCGTCAACGCTAGCTGTCCCTCCAAGCTGCGCGAGAGCCTACTCCACTTCGTAAAACGGTCGGTCATGAACATCGAGGGGCTGGGCGAAGCTGTTATCCAGCAACTGCTTGAGAAGCGACTCGTAAAGAGCATTGCTGACCTGTATTCACTAGACGAAAAAGCGCTGCTCTCGCTTCGGCGCTTGGCTCCCAAAGAGAACAAAGCCACAGGCGACATGGAAATGAGGTCAGCCCAACTGCTCGGAAAGACACAAGTCAAGCCCATTCTCGATCAAATCGACAGGTCCAAGAAGTCCGGACTGGCTCGTGTCCTGATGGGACTCGGCATTCGCTTTGTCGGCGAGCGCACCGCCGAACTGTTAGCTCAGGAGTTCGGCTCCATCGAAGCCCTTGAGAAGGCAACCGCCGAGCAGTTGGAACGTGTGGAAGAAGTGGGCCCACGCATCTCGCAGGCCATCGTGGAGTTTTTTGCGCTGCAGTCGAACAGGGATCTCGTAAAGAGCCTAACGGACGCTGGAGTGGAGATGACGGCGGAGAAGAGGCAGCGAACATCCCAGCTGGCGGGACAAACCTTCGTGCTCACCGGTACGCTGCCTACGTTAACTCGCGACGGGGCGAAGAAGAGAATCGAGGATGCGGGTGGCAAGACTGCCGGTTCAGTCAGCAAGAACACCAACTACGTGGTGGCCGGCGAGGATGCTGGCTCCAAACTGGACAAGGCACGCAAGCTCAATGTTCGCATCCTGAACGAGGCTGAACTACTGGCCATGCTTGAAGATGGTCCGGCCCCAGAGGCGCCAGAAGGGACGTTGTTCGCGTAGCCCGCTGACCAGCGTGGCTGTTGTGGCTGCTGTTTTTCTTTGGAGGGTTCATCCACCACGTAATCGCTATGTGATTTATCCTCAAGCTAACTCTCCATGGGGACATGCCGAATGAATTTCGTGGTTATCGATGTCGAAACCGCCAACGCGAATTTGTCGAGTATCTGCCAAGTCGGCATCGCGTCTTTCCGCAACGGTGAATTGGCCGAGACGTGGGAGTCATTGATTGACCCTGAGGAATATTTCAGCCCTGTCAACGTATCTATTCACGGCATCGACGAGTATATGGTTGAGGGTGCCCCGACGTGGAGAGGGGTTTTCCCACAAATCAATTCGCGATTGCGGGACCGGATTGTTGTATCCCATACGCCTTTTGATCGATTGGCCCTGGCGCGCGTGCCACCGTTCTGACATGACAGAATGCGAATGCACTTGGCTCGATTCCGCGAGGGTCGTCAGAATTGCGTGGCCGCAGTTTTCCAGGTCTGGATACGGGCTCTCAAACGTGGCGGCACATTTCGGAATCGAGTACCAAGCTCATGATGCGCTCGAAGACGCCCGATGCGCTGGATTGCTGCTCCTCCGCGCTATTGCCGAGACGGGTCTGAACCCGGAACAATGGCTTGCCCGAGTGGAACAACCAATTCACTCATCGAGCCACGAAAACCCATTCAGCAAATGGCCGACCTCATGCAGGAGAGATGGCAATCCGGAAGGTGAACTTTTTGGTGAGATACTTGTTTTTACCGGTTCCCTGTCAATTCCCCGCCAAGAGGCAGCAGACATTGCGGCGGAGGCGGGTTGTCGCGTTGATGGCAGCGTGACGAAGCATACCACCATGCTGGTTGTTGGCGACCAGGACTTGCGAATGCTTGCCGGCCACGAAAAAAGCTCAAAGCACATCAAAGCCGAGCAGCTCATCGCCAAGGGCCAGGGAATCCGCATTCTAGGCGAAAGCGACTTTGTTTGCGTCCTTTCGCGGCACGATTCGCAGGGGACCGTCGCGAGAGGCTAGCCGATCATTCTCCGTGACTGGGCCGGCAGTTCACTAATCTCAGGCAGCGGATCGCGGCTGCGGCGAATGCGAGCCCCGCTCCAGGACAACAGCGGAAAGAGAACTGCGAGAACCAGCAACACATCCATCCACACGGCATCCTCCCACAGAGCAGAATCTCGTTATGAACCGGAACGGCGGCGGGGGCTGAGATCGCGGCGGCGCTCGACGGCGCGCAGTTCCCTTTCCCGCTCCCGGTCCCAGGCTTCGGCGCGCCAGTTGCGCGAGGCAAAGCGGGGCGGCTCGTCCAGCAGCGCAGGCTCCTCGACGGGGGGCCTTCCCGGCATGGCGACCAACTCCGGTGAAGGCCGCAGCGGAGGCCGCTTGGGCTGCACCGGCGCCAGGGGCGTGATCAGGCGCGCGGACGACTCGACTTCCTCATACACCGAGTTGGAGGTCAGGCAGGCGTCAGTGGCTGATGCCGGCTGGTCCGCCGCCGCGTCCTCCGTGGGGCCCGCCTGCACACGCACGGCGATGGTGCGGGCCATGAAATCGTCTACCAGCTTGTGCAGGCAGGTGTGCCCGCACAAGTGCTTCATCCCGGGGCGCAGCCGGTTGCGCGAATTCCACCCGCTCAAACGCAGTTCTCCGCCCTGCTCGAAAGCCACAAACCAGTGGTTCGTCTGCTTCTTTTCCGTTGCGCAGATGTCGCACGATATCGCCTGCCGGATCACCGCATTTCCCCCACTCCGCACAGTCTTTCCGCGGATTTGAAAAGCCCCGCTCGCTCGTTCCCGTTGCTCACCGGCGGCCGGAATCGGGCGCCGCAGACCGAGCAGGCGACCCAATTGGAAATCTCTTGGAAATCGCCCTCTCCCATTTCATCGCGGATACGGGGGGATGGGTGAGATTGGAGGGGAAAGATTCGAACGATGAGTCAAATCTGAACAGGGAAAGAAAGGGCGTCCTGATATGGAACAGGCGGGCGGATTCAAAGGGAGGGAAGGACGTAACCCTGTTCGATCTCTAAAATATGCGCAGGGGAGCGCACGCCGCGCGTTCTCGATCAACACTGCGGAAAAGCTCCCAGTGCATGCACTTTTCTTGCCCATCGGAGATCTTGCCGCAGTGCTGGAATCGATTGCCGCCCAAATCCACTACTGCCGCGGCGCGAAGTAGCCCTTCTTGGCGCGTACCTGGTAACGGCGATCGTTGCAATAGAGATAGATGCTGCGGAAGACGCCGTCCGTCTTGAAATCGGCGGGTGTGTAGTTGAGCGCGTACTGGCTGCGCAGCTCCTCTTCAATGTTGTGAAAGCTGTTGGACATCTCTTCCACCGAGGGGGGAAAGAACACGGTGCCCCCGGTGGCCTCGGCCATATCGGTGAGCACCTTGTCGCCCTTGCCGCGGCTGGGCGTCCAGTTGGTGCTGATGGCGTAGATGATGGTCTCCGCGCGCTGGCACTCCTTGAAGGCTTCGTCCGGATGCACGCGGCTCTGGTTGTCGTCGCCGTCGGAGATCAGCACTATGGCCTTGCGCACGGGCTCGCGGTCGCGCGCGCCTTCCAGCAGTTTGTCCCGGCAGGCTGTGTACACTGCGTCGAACAGGGCTGTGCCGCCGCCGGGCCGCAGCCGGTTGACGCCGGTCTCGAGGGCATCGATGTTGTTGGTCCAGTCCTGCGTGACCGTGGGCGTTACGTCGAAGCCCATCACAAACGCGCGGTCGCTGCGCATCTTGAGGATCTGCAGCAGAAACTCGGTGGCCGATTGCTGCTCGAACTGAAAGCGCGAGCGGATGGAGGTGCTGGCGTCGATGACGATGCCGACGCGCAGCGGCAGATTGATCTGCTGGTGAAACGAGTTGACGTGCGCGGGCGCCTTCTGGTCGTCAAGCAGGGCAAAGTCGCTCTGCTGCAGGTTGGGAATGTAATGCCCATGCTTGTCAGTGACGGTGAAGATGAGGTTGACCTCATTGACGCCCAGATGGACGATGGTGGGAGTCTCTACGTTCTGCGCGTCGGTGGCCGGGGCGCCAGGCTGCTGGGCTCCCGCAGTGGGCGCGGGCGGCGCGGCAGGGGCTGCGGGTTGCTGCGCCTGCGCCGACGCGAAGGAAAATGCCGCCGCAAGCAAAAAGCCGATTAATTTTCTATCCATAGCTCCCTCATTTTAGCAATGGCGCCCGGCAGGGCGCATCCTGTCCAATCCTTCGCTCGCCCTCACGCGCCGGCGGGGCCGGTTGCATCCCCATCCAGGCGGGCGAGGAAACTCTCCAGCTCCGCCGGCAGTGGCGCCTCCAGTTGCAGCAGCTTACCGGTTTTGGGGTGCGGGAACTCGAGTCTGGCCGCGTGCAGAAAATTGCGCCCCAGTTTGAGCCGCTCCGGCTCTGCCTTCCGCCGGGCCGCCTTGGACTGCGCGGCCTGCGCCGCCACCTGGTCAGTAAGCTGGCCCGCGCCGCCGTACAACGTATCGCCCACCACCGGATGGCCAATCGACGCCATGTGCACGCGGATCTGGTGCGTGCGGCCGGTCTCGATGCGCATCCGCACCAGCGTGAACTTGCCGAAGCGATTGGCCAGACGGCGCACCACTTCGTAGTGAGAGACCGCGGAGCGCGCGTTGTCGTTGGGCTGCGTGGTCATGCGCGTGCGGCGCACCGGATCTCGGCCGATCCCGGCGTTGATGGTTCCCCTGGCCCGCTCCACCATTCCCTGCACCAGCGCGATGTAGGTCTTTTTGACCTGGCGGCTGGAAAACATCTCGCCCAGCGCCGCGTGGGCTCGGTCGTTCTTGGCCACCACTATCAAGCCGCTCGTGTCCTTGTCGAGCCGGTGTACGATTCCGGGGCGCAGGTCGCCGCCGGTCGACGAGAGCTTCTTGAAGCGGTAGAGCAGCGCGTTGACCAGCGTCCCTTTGCTGCGCGCGTCTTCATTCTGTCCTGACCCTGCGTGGACCATCATGCCGGCGGGCTTGTTGACCACCGCCAGGTCGGCGTCTTCATACACCACGTCCAGCGGAATGTCCTCCGCCGTGGCCTTGAGCGGGGCGGGATGCGGCTCGCCGGTGACGGTGATGCGCTCGCCCCCACGCAGCTTCATCGAGGCCTTCTCGCGCTCGCCATTGACCAGCACATCGCCCTGATCGATGAGCAGTTGCACGCGCGAGCGGCTCACGCCTTCGATTTGCGTGGAGAGGAACAGGTCGAGCCGCTGTCCGGCTGCCTCGGCGGGGACTTCGATGGTGTGCCTGACCGCACCTTCGGCTTCAGCCATGGTTCGCCTCATTTCCTGCACCGGTTTCCGCAAGTGCACCGTGCCCCATCCGTTCGCCTTCTTCCTGGCGAAAGGGTGGGAGACCTCGACCCTCAACCGGTTCTTATCCTAATTGGGCTTGTAGCTGTAGTACTTGCCGAGTCCCACAAAATCCTCGTTCCCTGAAATTTCATCGATTATCTCGTTCGCTTCGTCGCCATAGTCTCGACCCGGATCTACTGGCGCCGTTGCTTCCGCAGACAGCAACTCCCATTTGTATTTCTCCAGGTAAGCGCGGACCTTGGCTAGGAACTCAGCTTCCGAGGACGCCCACATAGTTATTCTCATGAATCCAAGAACGTCGCCGGAGGACATGTCCCCCGGCTGAACTCTGACTTCTGCTGTCGTGACCCAAATCGTCTTCATGTTCCCCTGCGCTCCATCAGAACACCTGCGCCAGCCAGCACAAAAAGGATCGCCGCAACCTGCGGGCCATCCAGCGCACCGCCGAGCAGCATGCCGCGGCCTTCGGTGTCGCGCCACAACTCCGTGATGTAGATGGCGACGCCCGCGCCCATCAGACCCAGCCCGGCGACGTCTCCTGCCCTGCGGCGCGCGGGCAGCCAGACGAGCAAAAAGATCGAGAGCGTCAGAAACGCCAGCGCGGCGTAAGCCTGCACGGGATGCAGCGGAATGCCCAGCGGCGTGCCGCTCCAGCGCGCGGCAAGGGGATTGGTGTACGTGACCGCCCACCGTACGGAAGTCTCCGTGCCGTAGCCAGAACCAGCCAGCAGCGCGCCGGCTTGCTCAAAAGCCAGGCCCAAGGCGAGTGGCGCGGCCAGTGCATCGGCCGTTGCGGCCACTGGCATCCGTTGCCAGCGCGCATACGCGGTCGCCGATGCCACGCCCGCAAGCGCCCCCGCACCGGCAAGCAGCGGATGATGAATCATGGCGACCGCGAGCATCCATCCGGGATGATGGCGTAGATCGCTCCAGTTGGCCGCGATCAACAGCAGCCGCTGCCCGGCGAGCGCGGCAAACAGTGCAATCACGCACAGGTTCCACACCTGTGCCGCATTCACCCCCGACTTGCGCGCCGTGAGCTGGGCAAGAAACAGGGCCAGCAACACGCCCAGCGCGGACGGCGCGCCGTAAGACGGGATAACGAAAGCTCCGGCGTGAAAGAGGACTGGATGCACCTGAGTCAGGATACGGCATGGAGCGCAAGGCCCAGAAGGAGAGACGACCAAGGCGCGCATCGCATGCAGGCCTCAGGCCGGGAGAGAGGTAGAATCCGGCCCACGGGGCCGTGAGCAATGCGCTGGTGAACCCGTCCTAGGACGGTGGAGCTCTCCGCGGTTCGTTAGGCATTCCGGACTGGCGGACACGGCACACGGAACCGATTGTCGAGTCGAGCCCCTGTTCATTGAATGTTGGTTCAACCAGCGTTGACCGCTTCACCTGCTTTGCAGGCCGGTTTCTATTGCGGATAGTATGGGTCCGCGCAAAAAAATACAAGGCCTTGTGCAAGGCAGGCGCGGTGTGCTACGTTCTTTGGCCGCGCTTACGGGCGAGGGCAGACCCAAAATGGAAACCGCCGGCCCGCGGCCAATTCCCCTGGCCTGTTGACGCGCCGCTTGAGGAGCAGGTCCGCGATGAACCACTTCCACAGCGCGCTCGGCTTCTTCGGATGCGTTCGCCATCAGCGCGGCTCATGGTCCGAAAGAAGTGCAGCTCCGGCCCGGCTGATCCTACGACCCGGTCTTGAGGTCTTCCTCAAGCACCTCGTCGAGCAGGCCGCGCAGACTGGCGGCGCGCTCTCGGGCTGGCTTCGCATCGGCGATGCCGGCCTGGGTCAGCTCATCGGCCAGATTCAGCGCGGCCAGCACGGCCACGCGCAACGAGTCCACGGTGCGCCCATGCGCAGCCACGGCGCGCATCTTGGCGTCCACGCGCGCAGCTAGCTTGCGAACATGGTTTTCGTCCTGGCCGGAGAGATGATAGACCTGATCGTAGATTTCAACGGTCACATAGCCGCTTGCATCGCTGTGTTGCTCGTCAGCCATGCTTCACCTCCATTTGGAGACATCTGCACAAGTCGCACCCTGGAAGGCCACGGACGTTAGCCCGTAAGGGAA
>Ga0209517_10006886_pt1 | contig 13854 bp, 9 predicted proteins | sample PeaSoiMetSII2010_FD_187695 | JGI IMG/M metagenome (GOLD analysis project Ga0209517, IMG submission 187695) | Peat soil microbial communities from Weissenstadt, Germany - SII-2010 (SPAdes) (version 2) | ecosystem: Environmental > Terrestrial > Soil > Wetlands > Peat | place: Germany: Weissenstadt...
CCCCGCCGTTCCCAGGTAAAACCATCCTTGCAGCAGGAAGCTGCCGCGTTCTTCGGTAACCACGGGAGCCTTGTCCGCTGCCTCCGTGATCGAGCCATACGACTTAATTCCTTGTGCTCCAGGCGCTGCAACAGGCGCGGGGAAATCTTCCGGCAACACGACCTTTGCCAGCTCTTCCGGCGTGATCTTCAGCGGTCCCTCGTTTTTACTTGTGGACATCGTCCCTCTGTGTGACTCCAGACTTGGATTGGTCCGCACCGTCAGGCGATCGATTCGGATTCTTTTCGCTGGAAGGCGCGCCAGGCGTGGGGGAATTGCTAACGGGATTATCCGGCCGAAGCTGCAGGGGTTGCCCGGTCTGAGGATCCACAGGAATGGGTATCCCAACGAAGCGCGGAAGAAAATACCAGGTCAGGACGCCGCCTAAGATAAAGATTGCCAGATAGGAGAATACGTTAACGACGATTTGCGTCAATCGCGAAAGATCCACATCCTCCTCGTCCTTCGTCTGGCGGGAATCTTCGCCCTCGGATTCACTCTGCTCAACGATCCTTCCGCTGCGCGATGCAGGGCTATCAGCACCGCCTGCAACTTCTCCGCCCCTGCCGTCGACAAATCCAAACTGCCCCAGCCGTTCGATTCGCCCGCCTTTCCAGCCAAAACATCCTTCCTCGTCGGAGTGGGGATCGTAGACCCAAGCCACTTGTTGCGGTGAGGAGAAAAAGTTCTGGTGGATGAAGGTGTCATGATCCGACAGAAACACGCCGAATCCCGGATGCGAATGGTACCAGCCGACGATTCGCTCATCCGGATAATCGCGATCTTTAATCTTGTAGATGTGTTCCCAGGTATCCTGCGTGAACGTGACATGCGCGCCGCCTTGCGCCGCGTTCACACCCGCAATGCAAGCCTCAATCGTCGTAACGCCATCGGAATCCGAACCAATAAGCACGCCACATACTTCCGTTTTGTTATTCGACCGCGCGTGCTGGCGAATTTCCCGCGCAACGTCACTGCTCATCCGCAAGCTTGCCGGTCTGTCTCGTTTCGCCTTGGACATCACTCGCCACCCGACGCCAGTGGGCCGAGTACCGCTCCCCGGTCTCCATCCAGCAAATACCCAATTTCGCGCGCCGCGCTTCTCGCTACAAAAATGTCGAAGAGCGGCAGTCCGAACTGATCGAGTCTCCGCCCCTTGAACAGTTCGTCCCCAGAGAAGCTGTGCGTCGTGTGAACAACTCGCATGTGCCCATCGCGCGGGCAGTGTCCTTGCTCATAGCGAATTCCACCGACCGCCACGAATTGTTCTTCCTCGACGCCACAATGCGGGCACACCAGCTTGTGAATTACATCGCGGCTGAACTCCAGGATCACCTCAGAGCACCCCAGGTCGGCTTGCGCGCGCTTCCATAACTCTTCCATCGTTAACTCATGGGAATGCTGCGGCAAACGCACAATTTCCCGCAGTGTGTAATGACTCATGCAATCCGGATTCTCTGTGTATTTCACGGTGTAGGAAGAATGGTGCAAGCCCTCGAAAATGTATCCGCTCCCCGCCAGCGTCGGCATGCCGTGAATGAGCTTCACTGCTTCCTGCACTTGAATCCCCGCAATGATGGAAGAGATCGTGGGCGTTGTGGGGATCTTCCCTTCGGTCACATCTTCGTTCAGCAACAGGTTGCAGGACATTCTGCGTTGCAAAATCGCCCAGTCCACTTCACCCAACGTGCATTCGTAACACGGCGCCTCGCCAGGCAGAAAAACGCGTGCGACTCCGTTGATCCCTTCAATCGCCCCATCAATCCAGGGCCGGTTGACTTTCCACGCAGACCGATTGATCCATAGCCGTGCTTCCCGATTGTCCAATCCCGCCAGAATGACGTCACTCCATTCAAACAGGCCCAGCCCAAAATCTCGCAGCACGTTTCCGATCAAGGGTTGTACGACGGATTCAGCGGCAATGCTGCGATACGTCCTCGCGGCCGCAGGCGCCTTGAATTCACCGACGTCCTGTGGACGAAAGAGGATCGTTCGCGAGAGATTGCTCTCCTCGATCCGGTCCAGATCCACCACGACGATTTTGCGGAATCCCAGAAGGGCCAGATTCTTCAGAATCTCGTTTCCCAGCGCGCCGGCCCCGATTACAAGGATACGGGCAGACGCGATCTTCGCCTGGTCCCACCATGGAATCAAACGCAAGCGGCTGTAACGATCCTCATGAACTTCGCTCCTCTGGATAGTCACCATGGCTGCGCTCTGCTTTTCAACCCGCCGTGATTTCAGGTTGTAATCGAAGAATATCCCCGTCTTTCACTTGGGCCTCCGCCAGCGTCTGCGTGTCCTGAATCTGGCGCCCGGAGTTCTTGTGGTGAAACTTGTAACTTAACGGCGCTCCGTCGGGACCATTCGTGGGTAAACGCAATTTTTGCACCAGGACGGCGATGATTTTGTTGCACGGGGCGTCATCCGGCAGTTCCACCGGCACGCGCTTGTTTTCCGTCGAATCGTAGACTGTCACGTTGATTGTGGGCATGGCCTCGTGGTCCTTGAATGCAAGCCTGTTCCTACTTCTGCTCCGGTCGTGAACTTACATAGCTATCCAGCCGCTTGCGGCCGTTATTGCCATAGTCCCAGTTTTCCAGTTCCAGGACTGCGTCGGCCCGCACCGCAAAATTCAGATTTTCCGCGTTCGGGTTCATTCCGCGATCCACCATCGATGTCACAATGCCAATCAGGTTTCCATGTTCGTCGTAAACCGGTCCACCGCTGTTTCCGGGGCTCACCGGCGCCGATAGCTGCAGCGCCGCCCCGGCTTTTCGCGAGATGATGCCCGTGCTCAGTGTGAAGCGCAATCCCTGCGGGTGCCCTATCACGAAAATATTCTCTCCTTCGTTGACCCGGCTATCTGCCACGATGGGCTGCACAAAACTTCCACTCCCGGATCTTCGCGCCATCCACAGCAGGCACAAATCCAGGTATCTGTGGCGCCCAATCACGTCCGCCCCAGCCCAAGTTCCGGAAGCCATCGCCACCAATGCGCGCGTTCCGCCTCGCGTCGTCAGAGACTCATCGATGACGTGCCGCGCCGTGAGTATCAGATAGCCCTCCGGCCCCGCTTTCAACAACACCCCCGCGCCAAATCCTGCGGAAGGCATTTCATTATGCGAGAACCAGGTCCGCTGCGCGGGCGTGATCACGGCTACCAGCGGCTTCAGTTGCTCGGAAATGTCTCTTCCCGTCATCGGCAAGGCAGAAGGTAGGGATGGAAATGTACTCTTGGCGTCCAATTCCTCCAGGCTGGTGCTGACGATGGCAGGCAATGGCACCAGAGTTACTGCGCCGATGGCCACAATCGAAGTGAGTATTCCGCTGATGATCAGCAGCGTGGAAAGAAAGGATAGCCAGGCGAATCGCGTCCGCGGGGGCAACCCTCGCATGGCAAACCGAAAAACCAGGGTAAACAAGCACAGAAGTGGCAAAACAAGTATCAGGGGAGCCATCGCAAGTTTGGCCCACAATGGCACTGGCGACGGCAGTTTAGGTTCCAACCGGCTCGGTTGATCCGGGGGAGACGGGACGACCTCTGCCACTTCCCTCGCGTCGATTACAATTTTTTCCATTGAACCAACAGTTGGAACCTAGTTTTGAATTTGCCACATTATTGAACAGTCCCCTTCAAATTACAACTTCTGGTCATTCCGCCCAACCTGAAGCATTGCGCTAGATTATGGCAAGCCGCGTTCAAGGAGCCGGCAAACTGGCGATCTTTCGGATGGCCTGGCCTTCCTTAATCTCATAAATGGCGTCCGCCGCGACATTCGTAAACTCCTGGTGCACGCCGCTGGGCCAGGAAACTTCCACCTTGTCCATAACGGAGTCAGTCCCAAGCCCGAAATGGAGACGAGTGTCGTCGGAGGAGTTGTAGCTGCCGCCTCCATGCACTTCATCGATCTGGGACATTTTGGGCGTTGTGACGCGCACCCGTGCGCCAATCGCCATGGCATTGCTCTTCGTGCCAATCAGCCGCAACAGCACGCGATGATTGCCGTTGGCCGTCTGATTCAGAAAGACAGAGGGCGGGGCGCCCACGTTGAAGACCACCACGTCCAAATTGCCGTCGTTATTGATGTCGCCGAAAGCGGTCCCGCGCCGGGAGAGCAGTGGCCCGTCATTGAGCCCCACGGAATCGCTAATTTCCTCAAAGGTGCGGTCGCCTAAATTTCGAAAAAGTTGCAATGGCTCGGCGAAGCGCGCTTCGCCCGAAATCGTGTCCATTAATGAAGTGAAATTGCCGTTGGCGATGATGATGTCCGGCCAACCGTCGTTTTCGAAATCGCCGAACCCTGTGCCCCACTTCACGGGAGCAAACGTGGGGCGGGCGATTTTCGCTGGGGCGGCAATATCAGTGAAGAAGTCGCCGCGGTTCCAATATAGGCTGGCCGGCTGACCGCCAAAGCGCGTAACCACCAGATCGAGTTTCCCGTCGCGATCCAGATCACCAAACGCAGCGGCCATATTTCCGTTGAATTGTCCGAAAGGGCCAAGACCGGTGCCGGAGGGAATGCCCACATCTTCAAAGGTACCGTCATGATTGTTGTGATAGAGGTAGTTCCAGCCGGTGTCATTGGTCACATACAGATCGGGCCATCCATCGTTGTCGTAGTCGCCCCAGACAACTCCCATCCCGTGTTGTAGATGCGCATCGTTCACGCCCGCCTTCACCGAAACATCTTCAAATGTGCCATCGCCACGATTCCGGAAAAGAAAATCCGTCTCGCCTTCCAGGGTGTCCGGCAGTTCCACCAGCACGCCCTTGTAACCCCGAGACTTGGTAGGGTCAGGAGGATGCCGTGGGTCTGTCTTCACATAGCGAGCCACGAAAAGATCCAGCAGTCCGTCCCGGTCGTAATCGGCCCACGCGGCGCCGGTACTGAACCCGCCCACCTCGAGTCCCGCTTTTTTCGTTACATCCTCGAATTTGCAGTTGCCCAGATTGTGATACAGAACGTTGTGGCCATAGCCCGTGATGTACAGATCCGGCAACCCATCGTTGTCATAATCTCCAACGGCAATGGCCATGCCATAACCCTTGGTCGTTAGACCGGCAGACTGCGTGATGTCCGTGAAATGCAAGGTTGGTGAATTGGTGTCCTGGTGATACAGCGTCACCATCAAGTCCCCGCCCTGCAAATACTTTTCGATCGTGGAATCGTTAATGACAGCGATATCCAGCTTTCCGTCATTGTCACAGTCGAACAGAGCCACGCCTCCGCCCGCCATGGTGTCAAGAACATAGTGACGATCCAGTCGCGTGTGCGGCACCGTCGTGATTCCAATCTGCGAGGAAACATCCCGAAAGTGGATAGAGGTTTTCGGATCAGGAGCGGCAGGTGCGCCGCTCTTGGAAGTCACCGGCGTCGTAACTCGCTGAGAGGAACTTAATCCTGAATTCGCGCTCTGGGGCGCAGATTCCCCGCATGGGGCTCCACAAAGCTGAACTGCGAGCACACCGCTGAGAAAAAATGGCAATCGAAGCATGAGACCGCGAGGAGTTTAGCAGATTAGGAGGAGAGAATGCAGGTGCCTGCCGGTTAGCTCGGCGGTCCAGAATCCGGACTGGCGGGTACGGGTACTTCTACTACCCTGTTTGAGGCACTCTCGTGACTTTAGCGAGCGCTCTCTTCGCCGATTGACCCCTTTGGACAGTTCCAGGACTGGTCCATCGACCAGTAGCATCTTATTTATTATCTGGAGGTTAAGCACAGGCGTGGCGATGAACTGCCAAAACCAGGACCTGGGTGACAACGGTTTAGCGTAGAACAAGAACCAGATGTACGACTATATCAGTCTATTTTAGCCTCTCTGCCAAAGCCGTCGTTCTACATATTGCCGCCAAAAAAACGATATTTAAAATCAGAAATCCGAAATCAGTTCTTGACAGTCGCATCCGACAGGCGTAGTAGAGAAGTATTAGGGCCGTAAGCGATTACATTGCAATATCGATTTTAGACGCTCTTCGCTCCTCGAATCCTGCGGTCCTTCGTTTGTCCTTTCACGTATCGGGTGTCGGGTCGGGAATCTCCAATAAGAAGCGGGGGTGCTTCAGTGCCAAATTATGTTTCTACTTTTCTAAGTGCTTTGACGACGCGGCGAATCGTTGGCCTTCTGGCCATGATTTTGGCCGCGTTTCTTTTGCTTCAGCCAGTGGCCTCGGCGCAGTCGCAGTTCGCCACCTTGAGTGGTGAAGTTCGCGACCCGAGTGGCGCGGCGGTAGGCGGAGCAAAAGTTACCGTGAAAAGCGCAGTGTCCACCGAGACGCGTGACACGGTGACGAATGACGACGGTTTCTTCAGCGTGCCGACTCTTCCTGCCGGCAGCTATGACGTTTCCGTTGTGAAAACAGGTTTTCAAGCATGGCGCGGCAAAGGTATCTCGCTGAACGGAAGCGACAGCCGCACCATTAAGATCGAACTAAAGGTCGGTGCCGTCAGTGATTCCGTGGTTGTCGAATCCACCACCATGGAAATCGCCGTGGAAGATTCTGGAGATAAGTCCGCGTTGATCTCACAGAAAGATTTGCAGGACTTGACTCTGGAAGGCCGCAACGCCACGGAATTTCTTAAGATTTTGCCGGGAGCGTTGTTGGCACCGAACTCATCGGGCTTGAATAAGTCCAACTATAGCGGAGCCGTGATCGGTATCAACGGTTTCGCCGCCGGCGGAAACAACGGCGGCGGCCTGTCCGGCGTGAACATCAACGGGCAAAACGTCAACATTACCCAGGATGGCCAGAACACCTTCGATCCGGGTGCACAGGGAAATGCAACTCCTGTTAACCCGAATCCGGAAATGATTTCGGAAGTGCACGTACTCACTTCCAATTTCAGCGCAGAAAACGCACAAGGGCCGGTGGTCGTGAACACGGTCAGCAAGGGCGGTGGCAGCGACTTCCACGGTTCCGCCTATATGTACGCGCGCAATGAGGCGCTGAACGCCAACGATCACTACTACAATGAACTCAAGGTACCGAAGCCCAAGGCCTACTACTACTATCCGGGTTTCAACATCGGCGGACCAGTAATTATCCCCAAGACGGGTTTCAACAAGAGCCGCCAAAAGCTCTTCTTCTTCGACGGTTATGAGAATTATCACCAGACTTTGGATGGTGGCGTCGACCGGGCCTACGTTCCCACTCAGCAGATGATCAAGACGGGCGACTTTAGTGCGTATTCCAGTACCGCAATTCCGGGCACACCGTTTGCAACAAGTGTGGCACCCACCGCGCCAAAAGCGGGTGCGTACCCGGGATTTGACGTCAGAGCCGCGGCCGGTTGCACGATTGTCGGTGGCGTGCTCTCACAGGCTTGCATCTCTCCCGCCGCCCAGATTCTGTTGGAGGCCTACGTACCAGCTCCAAACGTGGATCCCCTTACGCACCAGGGCTTCGACTATGTGCAATCATTTCAGGCACCGATGAACTCGTACCAGAACCTGGCTCGCGTTGATTGGGACATCAGCGCCAATACCAAGCTGTATGGCTCATGGAGCCGCCAGCGCGAAACTGCGCAGTTCCCTACCGGCCAATGGCAAGGTCCAGGCACGCCTGCTGTTCCTACGCCCAGCATTGTCGACGGAAATAACGCCTCGGATTTCACCACCGCTAGCCTCGTGCATGTCTTCTCGCCGACTCTGACGAGTGAGACTCGCTTTGGCTATACCAAAATCAATTTCCCCAACGCACCGGCGGATCCGGCCCGCTTCCTGAAGTCAGCTGCGGGTTATCCGCTCACGGGGATTTACGGTAACGCGGAAATGCCCGCGGTCCTGGACTGGCAGGGGACGATTCCGAACCTGGGTAGCATTGGTTATGACTATCACCCAACGATGATCTGCTTCAAGGGTATTCCCAGCGTTGCGGAGAACCTCACTAAGGTCGTTGGGACGCACACAGCTAAGTTCGGGATTTACTTCGAACACGTCTATAACACGCAGGACAATTGGGGCCAGTACATGGGGGCCATGGGTTATTCCCCATGGGCCTCTCCCACTGGCAATACCTATGCCGATATTTTGATGGGCATCGGTCAGTCCTACTATGAGCAGGCACTTCCTCCCCCAACGAACATTTCGCAAAATATCGCCGCCGTCTATGCCATGGATAGCTGGAAAGTGACGCGGCGCATTACCCTCACCTACGGCATGCGCTTCGAGCACTACGCCAAGCCCTACTCGAACGATGGCATTGGCCTGGCAGCCTTTTACCCAAGCGCTTATGTTCAAGGTTCCGGGCCCGATGCCAACACCGGCGTGAGTTGGCACTCCATCCAGGGTTCCGTGCCGCTCTCCGGATCAAACAGCAGATTCCTGTTCTATTCTCCCCGCCTTGACGGCGCTTTTGACATCTTCGGCAATGGTCACACCGTGTTGCGTGGCGGCTGGGGCATGTATCGCTCCTACGACTCTTTGCAGAGCAATAACTACACCGCTCCTGCGGATACCGCTCTAGGTTCCGTTGGATGGTCCTGCAATGAGAACGATCCCAATTGCTTGACTTGGGAAACCATCGACAACTACAAACAAACACCGCCGCCATTCAACGGCCTGACGGGACTTGGCCCAGGACTGAAATCCGTTTCGACTTTGAACCCGTATGACACGGAGCAACCGGTTGTGTACGCCTACAGCGTGAACATCGATCAGGTGCTGCCGTCAAAGTTCCGGCTGGAACTTTCCTATGTCGGGAATCAAAGCAAGGATTTCCAATCGCAATTCAACTACGACGCTATTCCGTACGGGGCCATGTTTGCCCCACCAAAGAGCACTGGGGTGGCCTGCAGCATTGAAGCGCAGGCGTGCCAACAACTGTATCGGCCGTTCCCGAGCTACACGGGCGTACAGGAAGCCCAGACTGCCGGGTATGGACGGTATGACGCGCTGCAGGCTTCGCTGCACAGAGCCTATGGGTTCTTGACCTTGCAGGCGAACTACACGTGGTCAAAGCAAATGTCCACCGCCAATGGCGACCTCAACAACGCGATGTCTGATTACGGGCAGGCCTGGTCCTACGGTGTTTCGCCGTTTAACCGCGCCCAAGCCTTCAGCGTCTCCTATGTCTTCACCCTGCCCAACAACAAGAGCGGCAATGCCTTCGTCCGCGGCGCTGCCAGCGGCTGGCAGATCTCTGGAATCACGCAGATTGAAAGCGGCATCCAGATTATCAACTCCGGAAACGCCACCAACACGTTTGGTTTTACAACGACTGGATCGAACATCGACTCCGCCCACTTGTACGGAACGACGGATGTGACGCTGTTCCCCGTGCTAACCTGCAATCCCACTTCGCATCTGAAGTCGGGGCAATACCTGAACCCAAATTGTTTTGCGGAGCCAAAGGTAGGTCAACTCGGCAACGCAGGAATGCCCTATATGCCGGGCCCAATGTTCTGGAGCACGGACCTTTCTTTGATGAAGAACTTCAGGATCAAGGAACGTCAGAATCTGCAGCTCCGCTTGGCCGCCTTCAACCCGCTGAACCACGCCCTTGCATCCTTCGAGCAAGGCGATCCGAACCTTAAACTCAACTTCAACTCCGCCGGGCAAGTCACTACGAACAGCTGCCCCCCAACCGGACCATGCCCCACTGGAACTACGTTTGGCGAAGCGTACTATAAGTCCGGTGGCCGAGTACTTGAACTGGGTATTAAGTACTCGTTCTAACTAAAGTGTCTTCAACCATGGGGTGGTCCTACGGGGCCACCCCATGTATATTTTAACTATGCCAGTGTTTCCTTCCCTCCTGCTGTTGCTGCTCTCGGCCCAAGCGCATCCCCCAGCTTCCCAACCGAACAGTTTCGAGCAACTCGCAAAGCAAGCGGACGCCGCGCGCGCTGCTTCCCTGTTGGACGAAGCGCTAGCCTTGTATTCCAGAGGAGTGCTGTTACGCCCGGGATGGAGTGAGGGTTGGTGGTCGATGGGAAGCGTACTGTACGAACAGGATCGCTTTCCCGAAGCACAGGAAGCATTCAAGCGCTTCGTGGCGACGGCGCCTAAGCCTGGCCCGGGCTACGCCTTTTTGGCGCTCTGCGAGTACGAAACTCACGATTATGTGGGTTCTCTGAACCACTTCCGGTCATGGGCAAAGGCAGGTTCCCCGGGCAACGAGGCGCTGATTGATGTGGCCGGCTTCCACTGGGCACTCTTGCTTACACGGGAAGGGCAATTCACGGAATCACTCTACTTGTTGTCGGCGAAGGCCCGCAAACTGGGAAACACGCCGGCCCTGGCCGAGGCCATGGGGCTTGCTTCCCTGCGCATGGCGAATCTTCCTGAAGACTATCCGTCCCAGAAGCGGGAACTGGTGTGGTTAGCGGGCGAGGCCACTCTGTATGCCGCGCGCCAGGATTATCAGAAAAGCGGTGAGTATGTGCAGAGACTGACTACCCGTTACGACAAAGAAGCAAATGTCCATTTCTTTATGGGCACTCTCTTGGGCTTTCAGGAGAGATATCCCGAGGCAGCGCAAGAGTACAGCAAAGAACTGCAAATTTCTCCCCAGCACGTTCCTGCAATGGTGGAGTTGGCTCTGGTTCAACTGGAAAGCTATAAGCCCGAAGAAGCGCTAACGGTGGCGGAGCGCGCCGTGGCACTCGAGCCTGGGAACGCCAGGGCTCACCTTGCTTATGGAAAGGCCCTGCTGGCCAGCGACCGTCTTTCCGAAGCGGCTCATGAATTGGAGTTGGCGAAAGAACTTGCTCCAGAAAGCTCGGCGGTACGCTCCGCGCTTGCGAACGCCTATCAGCGGCTAGGACGCATGGAGGAAGCGAAGCGCGAAGCGCAGGTTTTCCTGTCGCTGAAGGACAAAGAAGAATCCCTCGCACCCGTCGGGAAGAAAACCGATTTGCCGCAGCATGCCGAGCAGGCAAAGCCATGATCTCCGGCTTGTCTCTCCTCCTTCTCTCGCTTCTGGTTTCGCCGCATCAGACCACTGCCCCGGCACAGAATTCTTCGCGTAACCAGAGCAAATCCATTCACGCGGCGCAGAAGCCCAGGAGCTTTGAAGAAATAGCCCAAGCAGCGAATCAGGCTCGCGACGCGGATCGCGATGACGATGCCATAAAGCTCTACCAGGAAGGGCTGAAGTTGCGCCCGGATTGGAAGGAAGGCCTCTGGTATCTGAGCACCCTGCTTTACCAAAAGGAACGCTACTCGGAATCGCGCGACTTGCTTCGCAGGTTCGTGGCCCTCGAACCGACGGCCGGACCAGGGTGGGCGCTCTTGGGAATGAGCGAGTATCAGACGCGTGAATACTCGCGCGCCTTGGATCACCTGAAGCACGCCATGCGCCAGGGTTGGGAAGGGCGAAAAGAACTGGCGCAGTCGGTGTTCTACTTTACTGCCGTTCTGCTTACCCGATTTGAGCAGTACGATGACAGCATGACTCTTCTTTTCAGCGTGGCCAAATCGGAAGAACAACCAAATCCAGACCTCCTGGTGGAACCACTGGGCCTGGCAGCCCTTCGCTTGCCGCTTCTTCCCTCAGAGGTCCCGCCCGATCGCCTGGAGTTGGTCCGCATGGCCGGGCAGGGTTCCTTGGCCATGGAAAGCGACCATGCCGACGAAACCGAAAAGGTGTTCAGCGAAATGGTGGCGCGCTATCCGAACGACCCCGGAGTACATTTTCTGTATGGCGTGTTTCTCATGGGAGTACGCCCCGAGGATGGAATTCGCGAGATGCGCCGCGAGGTAGAAATCTCGCCGTCTCATGTGGGCGCGAGGCTTCGGATCGCCGAGGAATACCTCAAAGAGCAGAGATTTGACGTAGGACTGCAGTTGGCGGAGGAAGCAACCAATCTGGAGCCCGCCAACGCGCAGGCGCACTTGGTCTTCGGGGAGCTCTTGGTCGGCAAAGGAGACGCTGCGAAGGGACTATTAGAGTTGGAGACTGCGCGGAAAGAATCGCCGGACTCCGTCAGGACACATTGGGATTTGTTGCGGGCGTATGCCAGCGCTGGCAGGAAAGAGGATGCCAATCGGGAAAAGGAGGAGATTGAAAAACTCAACCGTCCGGATTCCCCGAAGCAACCCTAGTTCAGGAGAATCTTCCATACGAAGAATGCTGATTCGAATTGTTCTTTGTGCCCTCCCTGCGGCTTTCGCGGCAACCGGGCTTGATTTTCTTTTGCTCCGATCGCAGGAACCCGCCAAGGCCCCCATTCATTTTTCTTTCCGGCCCATTCCATTTTCCTTGGACAGTTGTGAGACGCCGCAACGCCACGCACCGGAAAGCATGGCCGGAGGAGTGGCCATATTTGACTATAACAATGACGGCAACCTGGACATATTCTTCACCAACGGCGCCGACATCACCACACTGAAAAAGGATTCCCCCAAATACTCCAACAAGCTTTTCCGCAACAATGGCGATGGCACCTTCACCGACGTAACTGAACAGGCCGGTCTGGCCGGAACGGGATACGACGTGGGCGTGGCCATCGGCGACTATGACAACGACGGTTACGAAGACATTTTTGTCAGCGGCGTGTACCGCAATACTCTGTACCACAACAATGGCGACGGCACCTTCACCGATGTCACGGAAAAAGCTGGCCTGGCCAAATTGGACAAGGAATACGGGCCGCTGTGGTCCGTCGGCGCCGGTTGGGTGGACGTGAACAACGACGGCTTGCTGGATCTGTTCGTTGTCAACTATATGAGTTGGAACGTCAACAAGGAACCGCCTTGCAGCTTCAACGGCAAGCCGGAGTATTGTCATCCGAAATTCTACAAGGAGACACCCAACCAACTCTTCCTCAATAAGGGCAACGGAAAGTTCGTTGACATCTCCGCGGAATCCGGGATCCGCGCCCACCCCGGCAAAGGCATGGGCATCGGAATCGCGGATTACGACGGCGACGGGCTCCCAGATATTTTCATCACCAACGACAAACTCTTCAATTCCCTTTTTCACAACAAAGGCAATGCCCGGTTTGAAGAAGTGGCCTTCGAGGCTGGCGTGGCCCTGCCCGAGCACGGTAACCTCATCTCCGGCATGGGCGTGGATTTCCGGGATCTCAATAACGATGGCTTGCCTGACATTTTTCTGGTCGCTTTGGACACAGAGACGTTCCCGCTCTACCAAAACAATGGCAAGGGTATGTTTACGGAGATCACCGCAAAAAGTGGCATGGCGCTTCTCAGCAATCCCATGTCCGGTTACAGCCCCAATATCGCGGACTTTGATAACGATGGGTGGAAAGATATTTTCGTTAGCCGTGGCGACGTGCAATCTCCCGCCATGGCAAGCCGCCACCACATCGATCAGCCCAACACGGTATTCCGCAATGGGCCAAGCGGGAAATGGGTGGCCTTAACCGAAGAGGCGGGATTCACCGCGCAGCCTCCTCGGCGCCATCGGGGTTCCGCGTACGGCGACCTCAATCACGACGGAAAACTCGACCTGGTGGTGACGGCACTCAGTGCCCCCGCGGAGATTTGGATGAACGATAGCCCGGGTGACAACCACTGGCTGGAGCTCTCGCTGCAAGGCACGAAGAGCAATCGCGACGGCATCGGGGCCAAGATTCGGCTCTTGGCTGGAGGCCAGACGCAATACACTCACTACACGACGGCCTCGGGATACGCGTCCAGCAGCGCCGGGCCCGTGCATTTTGGGCTGGGTGCCGCAAAGGTCGCGGATGAGATCGAGATTCGCTGGCCTTCGGGAACGGTTCAGACACTGAAAAATGTGCAGGCCAACCAAATCGTGAAGGTTGTGGAGCCAAAATAGTTTTCAAGGCTTTGGCTTCAGTTCGGTTTCCCGCGCCTTCTCATTGAGCTTTACCACGATCTCCCGCT
>Ga0209517_10006888_pt1 | contig 13853 bp, 9 predicted proteins | sample PeaSoiMetSII2010_FD_187695 | JGI IMG/M metagenome (GOLD analysis project Ga0209517, IMG submission 187695) | Peat soil microbial communities from Weissenstadt, Germany - SII-2010 (SPAdes) (version 2) | ecosystem: Environmental > Terrestrial > Soil > Wetlands > Peat | place: Germany: Weissenstadt...
GCGCCTTTGCCGGCCTGATCGTGCCCTATCCGGCCTATGGGGAGGTGGGAAAACGCGCCGCCATGACATATTTCATGCGGGGTTTGACGAGTAATCAGGTGCGTCGCATCATAGGGTGGCTGCGCCGACTTGGCTGATAGCAAGATTTGGCTAAGGCAAGACGGCCGCGAGGCTTACGCGAATGAGTGAAGAAGATACCGCCGTCCGGCCGGTGTCGGTCCGGGTGCCACGCTTTGGGCTTTCCGGAAAGCTCCTCGTCCTCACGATCCTGTTCGTGATGATCGCGGAAGTGCTGATTTATGTGCCGTCGGTGGCCAATTTCCGCGTCACCTGGCTCAAGGACCGCCTCGCCACCGGCTATACCGCGGCGCTGGTGCTCGACGCCGCGCCGAACGGCATGGTGCCCGACAGCCTCGCCAAGCAGATCCTCGACTCGATCGGCGCCCGCGCCGTCGCCATGAAAATGGGCGAGCGCCGCCGCATGCTGGCCATCGACGACATGCCGCCCGCCGTCGACGACACCTTCGACATGCGCAATTTCACTTCGCTCGATGCCATCGTCGATACGTTCAAGATCATGCTCAACGCCCGCCCCTATGTGATGCGGGTGGTCGGCCCGGCGCCGATGGGCGGCGAATATATCGAGCTGATCATGGACGAGCGGCCGCTGCGCCGCGCCATGCTGCGCTATTCGGTGGACATTCTTTTGTTGTCGCTGGCGATTTCCATGATCACCGCGGCGCTGGTCTATCTGGCGCTGCATTACATGTTCGTGCGCCCGATGCGCCGCGTCACCGGCAACATGATGGCGTTCCGCGCCGATCCGGAAAATCCCGACCGCATCATCGCGCCGTCGGCGCGCGCCGATGAGATCGGCGTCGCCGAGCGCGAGCTCGCCACCATGCAGAGCGAGCTGGCGTCGATGCTGCACCAGAAGAGCCGGCTCGCGGCGCTCGGCTTGGCGGTGTCCAAGATCAATCACGATTTGCGCAACCTGCTCGCCTCGGCGCAGTTGTTTTCCGATCGGCTGGCGAACTTGCCCGATCCCACCGTGCAGCGCTTCGCGCCGAAACTGATGCGGGCGCTGGAGCGCGCCATCGCGTTCTGCCAATCGACCTTGTCGTACGGCCGCCTGCAGGAGCCGCCGCCGGAGCGCCGGCAAATTTTGCTCGAGCCGCTGGTCGAGGAGGTGCACGAGACGCTCAGTCTCGGCCCCGACTCGGCCGTCCGCTGGATCAGCGCGGTCGAGCGCGGGCTGGTCGTCGAAGCCGACTACGACCAGCTGTTCCGCATCCTGCTCAACCTGGCGCGCAACGCGGTGCAGGCCATGGAGAGCCGCGCCGCGCGCGATCCCGGCCGCGACCAGATCCGCATCACCGGCCGCCGCGAAGGCGCCGTGGTGGTGATCGAAGTCTCCGACACCGGGCCGGGTTTTTCCGATAAAGCGCGCGACCATCTGTTCGAGGCGTTCCAGGGCTCGACCCGCGCCGGCGGCACCGGGCTCGGGCTGGCGATCGCCGCCGAGCTGGTGCGCGCCCATGGCGGCGAGATCCGCCTGGTCGAAGGCACCATCGGCGCGACGTTCCGGCTCACCATCCCCGACCGCGCCGTCGAATTGAGCGCGCACCGCGGCGCCCGCGCGCTGGGCTGAGGAAAACCGCTAAGGACCATCGACCATGCTCGCGACGCGAATTATCGGCTGGCTCAGCTTCTTTTTTATCGTCGGATTTCTCATCTACGGATTTCGCCAGGGCTTGCGCGCCAAGGCCGCGGCCAAGAAAAAACTCGCGCCGCCGGCCGGCCGTCCCGGCGGCGATTCCGGCGCGGACGGCGGCCGCTCGTCCTAACCCTGCCGGCCGGCGGCGGCCCCCGGCGCTTGCCAATAAGCGGCGAAGCCTATAGCTAAAACGCGCCGCGCCCGTAGCTCAGCTGGATAGAGCACCAGACTACGAATCTGGGGGTCAGGAGTTCGAATCTCTTCGGGCGCGCCAATTTAAGTGGCTACTGCGACGCGCCTTTCTTTCCGGCCATTGGCAGGCATTGACGTTTGCAAGTGGCCTGCAACGGTCTCGCGCGCCCCATGCTCGCTCACGAGCCTGGCTCGTCAGGGTTTGGCTCGGTTGAAGCTTGCCCGAATTCTTCCAGCATCTCCTTGGCTTGCGCGATTTCGATCTTGAGGATTGTCGCGACAGCGCTCGGAATGCCGGCTGCGCCGGTCGTCTTCCAGAGACGTGCGATGCTTCGCAAGACGATAGCCGCATGATGGCTATCCTCGAATTCGACGAGAATCTCCAGCGCCTTGTTGTAGGCGGCTGCGGCTTCCTCAAAATTGCGCTGCTCCTCCGCCACCCTGCCCAATTGGTGATAGGTGCTGGCGGCGGCGTGGCGATCGTTGAAGGCAAGCTTGATCTCCAGCGCCTTCTTGTAGGCGGTCTCGGCTTCCTCAAAATTACGCTGCTCCTGCGCCACCATGCCCAATTGGTGATAGGTGCCGGCTTGCTCGTAGCGATCGTTGAAGCTGATATAAATCTCCAGCGCCTTCTTGTAGGCGGCCTGAGCCTCATCGAACCGGTGCTGTTGCTGTGCCACCGTGCCCAGCTGGTGATAGACGTCGGCTTGCTCGTAGCGCTCGTTGAAGCTGACATAAATCTCTAGCGCCTTGTTGTAGGCAGCCTCGGCGTCGTCGAATCTGCCCTGCTCCTCTGCCACCCTGCCCAGCTGGTGATAGATGCTGGCGGCGGTGTAGCGGTCGTTGAAGGCGAGCTTGATCTCCAGTGCCTTCTTGTAGAAGGTCTCGGCTTCCTCAAAATTGCGCTGCTCCTGCGCCACCCTGCCCAATTGATGATAGGTGCTGGCCGCGGCGTTGCGATCGTTGAAGCTGACAAAAATCTCCAGCGCGTTCTTGTAGGCGGCCTCGGCTTCCTCAAAATTGCGCCGCTCCTGCGCCACCACGCCCAATTGGTGGAGAGTGCTGGCACGAAGGAGGCCAGCCGTTCGAGGCTCCATCTGCAGCCCGTCGAGGATCGTAAGAGCCTTCTCGTAGCTGGCCTGGGCCGCGTCAAGATCCCGCAGCAGCAGTTGGCGCGAGGCGATGTCGTCGATGACAGCAACGAATTCGGCGCCGCGTTGGCCTGTGAGGGCTTCAGGTGGCAGCTGCTCCAGCTTGCTCAGTACCAGTTCGCCCAATTCGCGGCCGCGGCGGTGGTCCTTCACATGATCGAGGTGACGAGAGAGCGCTCGGTAAGGACCCAATATCGAGGCCTGCTGATCGAGTGCAAAGCGCAGCGCTGTACCGAGATTGGCATACTCCAACTCTACCACGGCCTGACCCAGTTGACGCTCGTTCGGCTCGTTGGATTCTTGGAGGCCGAAAAGGGCCTGAGCCAAACCGTCATAGTGCTTGCGGAAGGCCCGCTCGATGGCTTCGCGACTCTCATTCTGATCGGCTGCAGCGAGACGGCCGGTCAGAAACCAGCTCAGCGCCGGCTGCGGGTGAAGCAGATTTTTGATCTGGGCGTCGGGTTGGAGCAGACCAAGACCGCGGGCACGCTCGAGCACGTCGCCGAGCCGGTCAAGGGGTAGGCCTGCGAGAACCGGCTCTTCGGCCAGTGCTTCACGATAGTTCTTGACGAACTCCGTGTTGATGACACCCGAGAAGGGCGCGAAGCAGGCTAGCAGCGCTTGTTCATTGGGATCGAGATGGCCGTGGCTGTACTCGATGCAGGCCATCAGGCTCCGCGTCCTGGCCAATGCCGGATCGGAGCCCGGAGCGTCGTCGGCCTCCGCTAGGCCTTGGCGCAGCTCATCGAGCACCACGGCGGCCGTCTTGGTTGCCAGATGTGGCAGCACGACTTGCAGGGCCAATGGGTAGCCGGCGAGCAACGCCATCAGTTCCTTGAGCGCGCTCTCCTGACATCGAGCCTGTGCACCGGCACGCTGCAGCACGGCGTCGGCAAGATCGGAAGCCGCTTCCGGATCAAGGCCCTGCAACTGATAAACGGTGTCGGCGAACGTGTCTTTGGACAACCACGTCTCGTCGCCACGCGAGCCCAGCAGCACCAGCGTCTGCCCGCCCGCGAGCGCCGCCAGGAAGCTGCGCAACTGCTCGCGCTCACTTTCATCGAGGCTGTGCGGGATCGCCAAAGGCGCTGCCGTCACGCTCTCCAGATTGTCGAGAATAAGCAGCCGGCGTTTGCCGCGCAGTGCTGCCGCCACCGCCTGCTGCTGTGCCGCCTCGTTCATCGTGTCGAACGCCTTGACCGTGTCGGCGGGCAGCACCTTCGATGCCAGCGCTCGCATGATCTGCGCTCGCGTCCAGGCTCGTTCGTCCCAGCCAAAATAGAAGCTCTGCTCGGTAAGTCCGGTCAGCTCCCACCAGTGCGCAAGGTGCTTCAAAAGAGTGGTCTTGCCGCTGCCCCCCATGCCCTCGACCAGCAACAGGTTGCGCCGCATCAGCAGCGCCGTCTCGATCCGCAGAGCATCGAGATCGCGTCCGAAGAAGCCGTATTCCGTCACAGGTTCCGGCGCGCGCTCGGCTTCCTGCGAATACCAGCGCGCAGCCTCGCCGGCAGTGAAATCACGAAACGCCAACCGCGGCTCGCGGTTCTGATAGGCCACTGGCAGCAGCCAGTCCTCGAGCTCGATCGTCTCGTTGAAGGCGGCGCGCCGTGCCTTGTCGGCCGCAAGCGCGCGCCGCCCGGCCAGCACCGCCGAATCCAACGACCGACCCGCAAACAGATCGCCATAGAGAGCCGGGATCAGCCGCTCGGCCGCACTCACCGTCACCGACCACGCCATACCCAGCGCGCTCTGCGTCCCAGCCTCGAGCAGCCGCGCCGCAAGGCTGCTTTCCTCCGCTCCCACCTGCCTGCCGGACTGGCAAGCATTGAGGATGGCGATCGGAATCTTGTGCTTGAGCAGCAGCGCCGCCAACTCGCTGGCTTCGCCCAGTCCTGAAGTATCGCCGGCTGCAGGCTGGAAACTCAGAAACGCCTTGACGCCCTCATAGCGGGCGATCTCGCCGCGGCCCCAACGGCCCCGCAAGGTCAATCGATCTTGTCGCTCTGAGGTATCCTGTAGCTTCACAAATTCTTCGTAGTTCAGCAGCCCGCCATGCAGATCGAAATGGATCGCATGGTAGTATCCGGCGCCGCGATCTCGCGTGGCCGCTTCCAACCGTTCGACCAGCGCCTGCCACGTTCCTGGTCGCACAAAATCCACATCGACCCGCAATTGCGCTTGGCGTAATGCGGCAACCAGCGGTCGCGTGATGGTGCGATAGCCAACGTCATAGGCCTCGCCGGGACGCGCGGTCAGGACCAATAAATTGAGGGTTGGCGAATTCGTCGAAACCGCCTCAAGTGGCGGGGCGGCCGCCGTGCGCCGCCGCACGATCGGAACGTCGAGCGCGAACGGACGCGGCAGCTTTGGATCCTTGAGCGCCTCCCAGTGCAATCCCTGGAATGCCGGCGATCCAATCACCGCGATGGCGAACCGATCCGGATAAGCTCGCCGCTTCAGGTCGCCATAGGCTTCACGCGCCTCGGCGCTTGCCACCAGTTGGCTGAACAATGCCTCGCCGTAAGGCGTGATGCTCTTCCCCGCCTCGCGGGCTCGCACCCTATCGGTGAACGGAAACCGCAGATATTGCTCGAAGTACCAGTCGAATTCCCGCAACTGCTCGGCCTTAAACGGCGAAGCGACCGTAACCGGATAATCATAGCCGTCGATCCGCAGCACGGCTCCGGTCGGCCGGCCAACGTCCTCACGAACCTCAATAAGCTCCATCGGAAATCCGCGCGCAGGCAGCTGCGTATCCGATCTTGGCCCGAAAATTATCTCCAATGCAACCCTTAAGGGTAAGAGCGATTGGGCGACCTCTGCTTTGGGGGTGCTGGGCTAACTGATGGCGCTAGAATTCAGATCAGCCCAGTGTACCTAACGACGTGACGTGGCCGGGGGAATTCAAAGGAGGAGCTATTCTGTTATGCTTAAGGGCAACGCGATGAAGGCCGGAGATAGGCCGTGAGCAGCACCGAATCGACCTCGCAAGCCCCGCCACCGGCGTCACCGCCCGCCACGCCGCCCGCCACGCACCGCCTGAGCTTCTGGCTCAAGGAACTCCCCTTCGCCCTGGTGTTGATCCTCACCACGCTCGGCGTTGCCTATACGAGTTTTTCCAAGCAGCCGATCGTCGGCTTTTGGGAGCTGTTGGCGCCGCTGATCGCGCTGGTCTGTGTCGGCTCCGGATGGCCGAGCGCCGCCGACCGTACGGCGCGGCTGATATTGATCGGCTCGCAGGCGCTGCATTGGCTCGCTTTCATCGTGGTGATGAACCTGCTGTTGCTGCCGAGCGTGCAGCGGAATTTCACCGCCAATTCGACCGCCATCGCGGTCTTCACGCTTCTAGCGCTTGGCACCTTCACCGCGGGCCTGCAGGTGTTTTCCTGGCAAGTGTGCATTCTCGGCCTGGTCATGGCCTTGTCGGTTCCGGCCGTTGCCTGGATCCAAAATTCGGCGCTGATCGTCGCCGTGATCTTCGCCATGATGCTGGCCGTCGGTGTCGTGGTGTGGTGGCATTGGCGCAAAAGCGCGCGCGCCGATCGCGGCTGAAGGCGCCAGCCGCAAAAATTTGCTCACCGCGCATCGGTGGGCGGCTTCGGGCTCCTGACAAACGCGGCCGCTTCGCGCATGACGTCCACATTGCTCTTGAGCCCCGCGAAGGCGGCAAGTCTTCGGGTGTGCTGCAGCGGCGAATGGATCAGTTCGGCATAGCGCACGATCGTCGTCGGGAAGCTGTGATTGATCAGCGCGTCGAACATGTGGGAATAGATGATCCCGGCGGCCTTGGCGCCGTATTGGGCGCCCCACTTGCGCCGGCGGCGGCTTAATTCGATCTCGCGCACCGGCCGCACCAGATAGATCAGCCGCGTCGCGAAAGCCGCGCAGATCTGCGGGATGATCAGCGCGGCCAGCGGATGTTTCAGGAAAATCGGGATCGCCGCGTTGTCGTCGTAGGGACCAAGCTCCTGATTGGCGATGCGGGCACGAAATCGCTCCAGCGCCGTTTTGATGTCGGCTCCCGGCAATAGCGTAGTGGTCTCTTCCGAGGCCAGCGTCAGGATCAAATCGCGAAACGCAACCAACTCGTGGCTGTCGGGCGTGAGTTCGTCGGTCGGCCGGTAATACGGGCCGAAACCGATGGCGCCGAGCCGCGCCAGCAGTCCGGCGACCGCGGTCGTGCCGCTGCCGAACGGTCCGCAAACCAGAATTAATTTCATCCCGGCTCCATGAACGACCGCGGCAGCGTATCATGCCCGGTAATATTCCGAACCAGAATGGCCGCGATAGCCTGAATTAATGAGCCGGCCGGCAATCCAGCCCGCCCGCTGCAGATTGCGGAAATCGGATACAGTAATATGTCCAATAATCGCAGGTCGGAGGACACCACATGAAATTCGGCGTCGGCCAGCCCGTGCGGCGTTACGAGGATTTGCGGCTCATCACCGGGCGCGGCCGCTACACCGACGACGTCGTGCTGCCGCGGATGACGCAGGCTTTCGTGCTGCGCTCGCCGGTGGCGCATGCCACGATCAAGCGCATCGATGCCGCGGCGGCGCGGCGCATGCCGGGCGTGTTGTTCGTCACAACGGGAGAGGATGTGCGCGCCGACGGTCTCGGCGACGTGCCCTGCACGGTGCCGCTCATGAGTCGCGACGGCAGGCCGCGGCACGATACGCCGCGCCCGGTGCTGGCGCAGGGCAAGGTGCGCCATGTCGGCCAGCCGGTGGCGCTGGTCGTCGCCGAGACTTTGGCGGCGGCGCGCGATGCCGCGGAGGCGATCGAGGTCGACTACGACACGCTGCCGGCGGTCACCGATGCGAAAGATGCTATCGCGCCCGGCGCGGCACAGTTGTTCGAGCATATTCCTAACAACATCGTGTTCGACTGGGACAACGACGCCGGCGACGCCAGGGCGACGGACGCAGCGTTCGCCAAGGCGGCGCGCGTCGTCGCACTCGACCTCGTCAACAACCGGGTCGTGGTCAATTCCATGGAGCCGCGCAACGCCATCGGCGACTACGATCCGGCAAGCGGCCGCTCGACGCTCTACACCGCGACCCAAGGCGCGCATTTCGTGCGCGATCCGCTCGCCGAAATCGTGCTCAAAATGCCGAAGGACAGACTGCGCCTGATCACGCCCAATGTCGGCGGCGGTTTCGGCATGAAGGCTTTCGTCTATCCCGAGCACGCGCTGGTGGTCTGGGCGAGCCGCAAGATCGCGCGGCCGGTGAAATGGCAGGAGGATCGCTCGGAAGGTTTCGTCTCCGACAATCAGGGCCGCGACCACGTCACGCGCGCCGAGCTGGCGCTCGATCGCAGGGGCCGCTTCCTCGGCCTGCGCGTCTCGATCCTCGCCAATATCGGCGCCTACCTGTCGCCGTTCGGCTGCTTCGTGCCGACGCGCTCGACCGATCTCGTTTCCGGCCTCTATGCGATCGGCGCGATCCACATCAACGTCAAAGGCGTCTGCACCAACACCGTGCCGGTCTGCGCCTATCGGGGCGCCGGGCGGCCGGAAGCCGCTTATCTGCTCGAGCGGCTGGTCGACGCCGCGGCGCGCGAGCTCGGCAAGAGCCCCGACGCCATCCGCCGTATCAATTTCGTGCCGCCGTCCGCCATGCCTTACACCTCGGCGACAAAGCTCATGCTCGATTCCGGCGAGTTCGAAAAGGTCATGGACCTGTGCATGGAAGCGGCGGAATGGCCGACATTCGCCAAGCGGCGCAAATTAAGCGAGCGCGCCGGCAAGCTGCGCGGCATCGGCATGGCGACCTATACCGAGCGCTGCGGCGGCGGCTTCCCCGAAACCGCGTCGATCGAGTTCAAGGACGACAAGGTCGAGCTGGTGATGGGCAACCAGGAATACGGCACCGGCCTCGTCACCGCCTACAGGCAAATTGTTTCCGGCCAGCTCGGCATCGATGCCGACCGCATCGACATTATCATGGGCGACACCGACCGCACGCCGTCAGGGCTCACCGGCGGCTCGCGCGCGCTCGCCGTCGCCGGCACCGCGCTCTACGAGGCCGGCAAGACCATCATCGACAAGGGCACGCAGCTCGCCGCGCACATGCTCGAAGTCTCGGCGCAGGACGTGATTTTCGCCGACGGCATTTTCAGCGTGCCCGGCACCGACCTGCGCCTCGATATTCTCGACGTGGCGAAAGCGGCGCGCGATCCGGCAAAACTGCCGGCCGGCATGGCGCCCGGGCTCGACACCACCCACGTCCGCGTGCCGCCGGCGCAGACTTTTCCCAACGGCTGCCACATCGTCGAAGTCGAGATCGATCCCGATAGCGGCGCCGCGACAATCGAACGCTACACCGTGGTCGACGATTTCGGCCGCATCATCAATCCGCTGCTGCTCGAGGGCCAGGTCCACGGCGGCATCGTCCAGGGCATCGGCCAGGCGCTGTTGGAGCACGCGGTCTACGACGGCGACAGCGGCCAACTGTTGTCCGGCTCGTTCATGGACTACGCCATGCCGCGCGCCGGCGATTTGCCGAATTTTGCGTTCTCGACCCACAACGTGCCGACGGCGTCGAATCCCCTCGGCGTCAAAGGTGCCGGCGAGGCCGGCGCCGTGGGCGCTCCGCCCGCGATCATCAACGCCATCGTCGACGCGCTCCACCGCCGCATCGGAGCGCGGCACATCGATATGCCGGCCACGCCGCGGCGGGTGTGGGAGCTGCTCAATCGCGAGCACTAGGGTGTAGCCTCATTCAGTGGATGCGATGCTGGGCGTTGCATCTCCCCGGCCGCACCACCTTTGCACGCGACGACCTGACTTCATCATGCCGGTGCAGCAGCCGGAATTTGCGGTATAAAGAGGCCATTGCCGGCAGGGTCGAATGCGGCGCGAGGCGCCGCATCTAGGGCGTTCGAGGAGCACATCATGGCGTTCAAGCTAAAGCGAAGGTCGTTTTTGCAACTGGCCGCGGGGGCTGCGGCCGGCGTATCGGCACCGTTTACGCGCGCTATCGCCGCCGGCAGCGATGCGGCGACTATCGGCTGGCCGAACGACGTGCCGTCGTGGGATCCCAATCAGCGCTTTACGCCGGACGCGCAGCCGATCTTCAAGGCGGTGTTCGATCAGCCGCTCGACCAGGACCCGCAGCTCAAGCTCATTCCGCATCTGATCAAGAGCTGGACCCTGGCGCCCGACGCCTTGAGCATGGCGGTCGAGCTGCGCGACGACGTCACCTTCCACAACGGCGACAAGATGACCACGGAGGATTTCCGCTACACGTTCCTCGAGCGCATCAAATCCGGCCTGAAACTCGACACCGCGAATTCCTGGAAGAAGGTCGACGACATCGTCATCGAATCGCCTGTCAAGGCGACCATGAAATTCAACGCGCCGGCGCCGACCGCGCCGCAATGGATGGCGTTCCTCGGCAGCTACATGGTGCCGAAGAAATATATCGAGTCGGGCGGCTACGATAATTTCTTGAAAAATCCCGTCGGCACCGGGCCGTACAAGCTTACCGAATACGAGCTGAACTCGCGCATCGTGCTGGAGCGCTACGACGGCTATTGGGGGCCGAAGCCGAAGATCGCGAGGATCACCATCGAGATCATCAAGGACCCTTCGGCGCGGGTGGCCGCGATCCAATCCGGCCAGACCGATTTCACCATCAACGTGCCGGTGCGCGAAGCCGAGCGGTTCCAGAAAGAGGCCGGCTTGGCCGCCGAGCTCGATCCGATCACGCGCGTGATTTTGATCCAGATGCGCGCCGATCTCGCCTTCGCCGACAAGAACGTACGGCTCGCCGCGCACCACGCCATCGACAAGGCGGCGCTGTCGAAAGCCTTCTACGCCGGCGCCGCGGTGCCGCTGTCGGTATTGGCGACGCCGGGCACGCCCGGCTATCTGACCGATTTTTCCTTCAAATACGATCCGGCGCTGGCCAAGGCGCTGTTGGCCAAATCGAATTTCTCCACCGCCAATCCGGTGAAGATCGGCTTTGCCACCACCAACGGCCAGTTTCCCAGCGACTACGACATCGCGCGCGCCATCGTGCAGATGTGGAAGCAGGTCGGCATCGAGGCCGATCTGCAGGTCATCGAATACGCCAAATATTTCGAGCTCAACCGCGGCAACAAATTGCCGGAGACGACGCTCTACAGCTGGGACAATGCCACCGGCGATCCGGAGATTTTCTCCGGCTATCAGCTCAATCCGAAAATGCCGTTCTCGCCGTGGAAGGACGAGGATATCGGCAATCGGGTGCTCGGGCTGTTCGGCGTCGCCGACTACGACAAGCGCATTGCCGGATATAAGGAGCTCGAACGCTACGCGGTGGAAAACGGCGCCACCGTGCCGCTGCTGCAAAGCGTGGTGACGATCGTGCGCAAGAAGAATCTGGCCTATACGAAATATGCCAATGGCTGGGTGCTGCCGCAGACGCTGCGGTGGAGCTGATCGCCGCGGTGGAGTTAAATATTGTCATGCCCCGCGAAGGCGGGGCACCCAGTAACCGAGAGCAGTGCAGAAGAATTCGGGCGGTAGCGATTACTGGATCACCCGCCTGCGCGGGTGATGACAGGTAAGATGACCGCCACAGTCCTGAAACTGATCGCGCGCCGCCTCATCGCCGCGATCCCGATCCTGCTGATCGTGTCGGCGCTGCTGTTCTGCATCCTGCGGCTGTTGCCGGTCGATCCGGCCGCGATGTCGCTGCCGCCGAACGCGACGATCGCGGAAATCGAGGACAAGCGCCGCGAGATGGGCCTCGATAAGCCCTTGCCGCAGCAATACCTGATCTGGCTCGCCGACGCGCTGCACGGCGATTTCGGCCGCTCCATTGCGTTGCGCCGCGATGCCGGCGAGCTGGTTGCCGCCACCTTGCCGGCGACGATCCAGCTTGCCGCCTGCGCCATGGCGATCGCGGCGATCCTCGGCCTCGGCGGCGGCTTAATTCTGTTCCGCTTGCGCGGCACGCCGTTCGAGCCGGTGGCGGACCTCGGCTCGATCGTGCTCTTATCGATTCCGGAATTCCTCTGGGGACTGATCCTGCTGTTCGTGTTCGGCGTGATGCTGCAATGGCTGCCGTTCACCGGGCAAGTGTCGCCGGGGCTGCCGCTGCCGCACATCACCGGCTTCCTGCTGCTCGATTCGCTGCTGGCCGGACGCCTCGACGTGTTCTGGAGCGCGTGCCAGCATCTGATCCTGCCCGCGGTCGCGCTCGGGCTGGCATTCTCGCCGACCATCATGCGGGTGCTGCGCTCGAGCCTGTTCGACGTTTATCTGGAGGATTACATCCAGCAGGCGCGGCTGCGCGGCCTGTCGGAGCGGCATATCCTGCTCAGCCACGCGCTGAAAAACGCGTCCTTGCCGACGCTCACGCTCGCCGGCGTGCAATTCGGCATTTTGTTCTCGGGTACGCTTCTGGTCGAGGTGATCTATTCCTATCCGGGCATGGGCAACCTGATGGTCGACGCCGTGCGCAACGCCGACCTGCCGCTCATTCAGGCCATCGGGCTGACCTATTGCATCGTCGTGTTGCTGATCAACACGGCGGTCGACAGTCTTTATGTCGTGCTCAATCCAAAACTGCGGGTGCGCTGATGGCGAGCGCCTTGTCCCGTTCGCTGCGCTCGCCCCGGGTTTTGATCGCGCTCGGCATGATATTTTGCATCGGCTTTTGCGCGGTGTTCGCCGGCTGGATCGCGCCGCACGATCCCGGCGACCAGAACCTGCTGGCGATCCTGCAGCCGCCGGCCTGGGCCGACGGCGGCGACCTGACTTATCCATTGGGCACCGACAGCCTCGGCCGCTGCGTGCTGTCGCGGCTGATTTTCGGCGCCCGCACCGCGATGCTGGTGGCGCTGTTCGCGTCGCTCGGCGCCATGATCATCGGCACCGTCCTGGCCCATGTTTCCGGCTATTTCGGCGGCGCCGTGGACTGGCTGATCGGCCGCATGGTCGATATCTGGATGTCGTTTCCGCCGGTGATCCTGTCGTTGATCCTGATGGTCGGGCTCGGCGTCGGCCTGAGCAAGGTCATTCTCGCCATCGTGCTGGTGGACTGGACGCGGTTCTGCCGCGTGCTGCGCAGCGAAGTGCTGATCGTGACGCGGCACGATTATGTCGCCGCCGCACGGCTCCTCGGTTTCAGCCACTGGCAGACCATCGTCCGCGAGGTGCTGCCGGCGACGACGCCGCTGTTGATCACGCTCATCAGCCTGGAAATGGCGATCGCGGTCGTGGTCGAGGCGATCCTGTCCTTCATCGGCCTCGGCGTCGGCGCCAACACGCCGGCCTGGGGCCAGATGATCGCCGATGCGCGGCAATACGTCTATCAGTCGCCGTGGAATCTGCTGCTGCCGATTTTTGCGATTTTCCTGACTGTGGCCGCGTTCAATCTGTTGGGCGACGGGTTGCGCCGCACGCTCGACGTGCGGCTCGCGGAGACCGGGCGCTGACATGTTCGCGTTGCAAGCCAAGGACCTCGTGGTTGGCGCCCGCATCGACGGCGCCATGGTGCCGGCGATCCGCGCACTGTCGTTCGATCTTGAGCCGGGAAAAATCCTCGGCCTGGTCGGCGAGTCCGGCGCCGGCAAATCCATGGTCGGCCGCGCCATCGCGCAGCTCTTGCCGGCCGGTTTTGCGATCACGTCGGGTTCGCTCTTGTTCGAAGGCGAAGACCTGCTGCGCATGGCGCCGGGCGCGCGGCGCGCGCTGCTCGGCCGCGCCATCGCCTTCATCCCGCAGGCGCCGATGACCTCGCTGAATCCGGTGCGCACCATCGGCGCGCAGTTCGACGAGCATTTGGCGCGGCTCGGCG
>Ga0209517_10006892_pt1 | contig 13845 bp, 12 predicted proteins | sample PeaSoiMetSII2010_FD_187695 | JGI IMG/M metagenome (GOLD analysis project Ga0209517, IMG submission 187695) | Peat soil microbial communities from Weissenstadt, Germany - SII-2010 (SPAdes) (version 2) | ecosystem: Environmental > Terrestrial > Soil > Wetlands > Peat | place: Germany...
CAGGGAAACAAGACGGGTTGCGGCAAAACGCGGTGAGGCGCTTCACGCAACGGGTTTGCTTCCAGTGGGATTCGTTGGCCGGGCGAACCCGGCAACGATCAGCGCCAGCCTATAAGACCCGCGCTACGACCCCGCCTTGCGGGATCTAACGGCCGGCAGGCACCCGTGTAGCGCTGCCTGGCACGTTGTTGCGGAACGTTAGCTCCGCAATCTCGAGGGTAGTGGCTGACTTGCAGATCAGCAGGCTTCCTGTCGGAAGGTGCCCGTCCCGCGAGGCGGGACAGGCCACTACAAGAACCTTTGCGCCGATGCGCGCCTTACGCCCCGTAGGGCAGCATCTGCCGCACGGCGGCCACGTCGGTCTTATCCACCTTCGTGAGTTTCTTCAGCTTGCGCATGCGCTTGGCCGCCTTGGTGCCCAGCAGGTGGCGCTTGCCGGAGTGCATGCGCAGAATCTTTCCGTTTGCGGTGATTTTGAAGCGCTTGTGCGCGCCGCGATGCGTCTTCAATTTCTTTTTGGGCTTTAGCGAATTGCGTGGCATTGCTTTGAATCCTCTCCGTGCACCGATGCGGGCCACACATACCCGGCCCCTGCATCTGAAATTTCCAGCCGATCTGATTCCGGCGAAAACAATCAATCCCGCGGTATACCCCTAGGCGTTCGGTTGTGCCGGCGTGGCAGTGCGTGTTGGCACGCCCGCACCTTTTTTCGGCGCCAGCAACGCCACCAGGACGTTACCTTCCATGCGGGGCATCGTTTCGATCTGGCAATGCTCACCGATTTCGCCGAGGAGCCGGTTCATCTTGGCGCGCCCCACTTCCTGGTGAGCCATTTCACGGCCACGATGAAAAATCATTGCGCGAACTTTGTGGCCATCCCCGAGGAAGCGGATAATCTGATTCTTGCGCACTTGGTAATCGTGTTCCGCGGTTGCCGGACGAAACTTCACTTCCTTCAACTGCGAGCCGCGGCTGCTCTTGCGCTGCTCGTGGGCCTTCTTGCTCTGCTGGTAGAGGAATTTGCCGTAATCCGTGATCTTGCAGACTGGCGGATCCGCGGTGGGCGAGATTTCCACCAGGTCCAATCCACGTTCGCGGGCCATACGCACGGCCTCGAACGGTTGCATTACCCCGAGCTGAGCTCCTTCTTCGTCAATCACTCGGACTTCGCGCGCCCGGATCCTCTCGTTTATGCGGATGCGGTCGGCTTGCCGGAAATTCCGTTCAGCGATAAATCCCCCTTGGCAGAGTAAAGGCGCCCGGCGTACCGGGTTACACCCCGTTTGAACACCCTATCCCCTATGGCCTCAGCCAGTTCAGGGCAGGTTGTATAGTATATCACGCCAAGCGAGGGGTACAAGCCAGGAATGCCGTTCTGCTCGACGGTGCCAGCTATTGAATGGTTCTTTTTTCGATTTCCTGCTGCAGGGCGGCGACGAGATCGGCGATGGGACGCGGGCCGAGGTCGCCCTTGCTGCGGTGACGAACGCTGACAGTGCCGGCTTCTGCTTCCTTGGGGCCGACGATCAGCATGTAGGGAATCTTCTGCATCTGCGCGTCGCGGATCTTTGCGGGAAGCTTTTCATTGCGGTCATCGAGATGTACTCGGATGCCGTGATTTTTCAGCGTTTCGTGGATGTGTTTCGCGTAGTCCTGCACCTTTTCGCTGACCGGGCAGATCTCCACTTGAACGGGAGCGAGCCACAGCGGGAAGGCGCCGGCGTAATGTTCGATGAGGATGCCGAAGAAGCGCTCAACCGAGCCGAGTAGCGCGCGGTGCACCATGAGCGGCTGATGGCGCGCGCCATCCTCGCCGACGTATTCGAGTCCGAAGCGCGCGGGCAGGTTGAAATCGAACTGCACAGTGGTGAGCTGCCAGGAGCGCCCGATGGCGTCAATCAGCTTCACATCGATTTTCGGGCCGTAGAACGCCGCTTCCCCTTCCATAAGCTTGTACGGAATCTTCATGCGCGCCATCGTGCTGGCCAGGGCGCTGGTGGCGCGTTCCCAATCTTCGGGCTTGCCGGCGTAGCTTTCCGGATGCTTGGGATCCCAGTCAGAGAGCTCCACTTCAAATTTGTCGAAGCCGAAATTCTTCATCACCGCGAAGGCGAAATCTACGCAAGCTTCCACTTCGGCTTCAATCTGTTGCGGCGTGCAGAAGATGTGCGCATCGTCCTGGGTGAACCCACGCACGCGGAGCAGGCCATGCAGAACGCCGCTGCGTTCGTAGCGATAAACGGTGCCGAGTTCCGCGAGGCGCACCGGCAAATCGCGATAACTGCGCAGCTTCGATTTGTAGATCAGGATGTGGCCCGGACAATTCATCGGCTTCAACTGGTAATCAGTCTTCTCGACTTCCACCAGGCCGAACATGCTGTCCTTGTAGAAGTTGGCGTGGCCGGAGGTCTTCCACAGGTCGAAGCGCATGATGTGCGGGGTGAATACGAGATCGTAGCCGCGCTTGAGCAATTCCTCGCGCAGCCAATTTTCCACCAGCGTGCGGATCAATCCGCCCTTGGGGTGCCAGAAAATCAGGCCGGGCCCGGCTTCTTCCTGAATGCTGAAGAGTTCGAGTTCCGTGCCGAGCTTGCGGTGATCGCGACGCTTGGCTTCTTCAAGCCGGTGCAGGTATTCGTCCAGCTCTTTTTGCGAGTAGAACGCCGCAGCATAAATGCGCTGGAGCTGCGGATTGCCTTCCTGGCCCTTCCAGTAGGCACCCGCAACGCTCATAAGCTTGAAAGCCTGGATACGCTTGGTGGAGGGGATATGCGGACCGCGGCAAAAGTCGATGAATTTGCCGGTGGTGTAGAAGGAAACCATCGGCTCGTCGGCTTTCTCTTCGATCAGTTGGCATTTGAAGAGCTGCTGGGATTCCTGATAGAGCTTCAGGGCTTCGTCCTTGGGCAGGAGCTTGCGCTCGTTCTTCAGATCCTGAGCGGCCAATTCGTGCATCTTCTTTTCGATTTTTTCGAGGTCTGTCGGCGTAAAGGGCTGCTCGCGAAGGAATTCGTAGAAAAATCCGTTGTCGACCGGGGGGCCGATTCCCAGCTTCACATTGGGATAGAGCTCCATCACCGCGGCGGCCATAAGGTGCGCCGCCGAATGGCGGAAGACGTACAGGGCGTCGGGATCTTTCTCGGTGAGGATCTGGAGTTTAACGTCTTGTTCCAAGGGGCGGCGCAGGTCGAAGAGCAGGCTGCCATCTTCCGCGGGATCCACGGAGTTGGAAAAAATGCCGGACTTTTCCTGAGCGCCGTTACCGCCGGTTGCGTACACCTTGGCCACGAGCGCGGCATCCGCAAGGCGCGGCGAGATGGACTTGGCGATGTCGATGGGCGTGGTGCCCTTGGGCACGTCTTTGACGCTGCCATCGGGAAGCGTAATGTGGATCTGTTCCATGATGAATCTTCCTAACCTGCAGAAAATCTGCCGGGAATGTAATTCACTAGAGTATCGGCGGGTGCGAGCAGGGTCAAGCCGTTGCTCGTTCGAAATGCGGGAGAAGCGGGTTACAATCAACTCTTTGTTTGCGTCTTCGCAGTCTGTCCAAGGGAGACGAATGAATGTCCTCGCGGACGAGAAGTGAAAGGGGCGAGGAGTGACATTTGCTGGAGTTTCAGGAGCCTGCTAGGGGAGTCACGAACATGAAGACAAAAATTCTGTGGGCCTTGGTGTTTTTGTGGCTTGCGGCACCGTCGCTGGTGCGCGCGCAACAACCGAGCACGGTGCGACCGGTGCATACGTTTTCGATTGTCGCGCGCGACCCGCGGACAGGAGACCTAGGGGTGGCCGTGCAATCGCACTGGTTTGCGGTGGGCGCCGAGGTGACCTGGGCGGAAGCAGGAGTGGGCGCGATCGCCACGCAGTCGTTCATCGAGCCGGGATACGGCAAGCTCGGGCTGGACCTGTTGCGTGCGGGCAAGAGTGCGGATGAGGCGCTGCGCGCGCTGCTGGCCGTGGATCCCCACGCCGATTCCAGGCAAGTGGCGGTCGTCGACTCCCAAGGAAATGTGGCGTGCTTTACAGGAGCAAAGGATATCCCCGAGGCCGGATGCGCCGTTGGGAAGTTGCGCAAGATAGCGAGCGGGCAGACTTCCAAGGCGGACAGCGGCTTGGACGAATTGGCGGAGAAACTCGGCCTGCAGATTCATCGGGGCTCGGACTTTTCCGCGCAGGCCAACCTCATGGAAAAGAACACGGTGTGGCCGGCGATGGCGCGGGCTTACGAAGAAAATGCGCACGCGAGCTTTGCCGAGCGGTTGGTGGCGGCGCTGGAGGCGGCGCAAGCCCAGGGCGGCGACATCCGCGGCAAACAATCGGCGGCTATCCTGGTGGTACGCGGCAAGTCCACAGGACAACCTTGGGCCGACAAGCTCGTGGACCTGCGCGTGGACGATTCCGAGGAGCCGATCAAGGAATTGAAGCGCCTGCTGAAATACCACCAGGCGTATGACTATATGGAACAGGGCGACGCCTGCTCCACGAGCCGGGATTGGAAATGCGCGGTGGACAATTACGGCGCAGCGGAGAAGTTGCTGCCGGAGCAGATGGAAGTGGTGTTCTGGCACGCGGTCACGCTGGTGACCAGCGGCGACGTGGAAGCCTCGCTTCCGCTATTCCGCAAAGTCTTCAGCAAAGAACCCAAGTGGGCGGAACTGGTTGAACGTCTGCCGAGGGCTGATCTACTTCCCGATGACCCAAAGTTGATCGAGCGGATTAAAGCGCAGTTGCCACGATAGCCGGCGGGGACGGTCGCGCCTATTTCTTGGGGCGCGCGGCTTCTAGCTGCTCCCAGGCGGCATCGGGGATCATCGCCAGATCGTTGAATTCGCCCGCGCCGCGCAGCCACTGCCCGCCGTCAATTACCACACATTCGCCATTGATGTATTCGGCCATGTCGCTGATAAGGAAAGCAGCGAGATTGGTAAGTTCGTCGTGTTTGCCGAAGCGCCTCATCGGATGCTTGTTGAGGGCATATTCTTCAAACTGCTGGGAAGGCATCAGCCGCGACCACGCGCCTTCGGTGGGGAACGGTCCGGGCGCGATAGCATTCACACGGATGTGATATTTTGCCCATTCCACCGCAAGCGAAGCGGTCATCGCCAAGACGCCCGCCTTGGCGCAAGCGGAAGGTACAACGTAACCCGAGCCGCAATTTGCCGCCGCGTATGTGGTGGAAATGTTCAAAACATTGCCACCGAGTTTTTTCGCAATACGCCGCCTGGCGAAGGCCAGGGTGCAATGAAAAGTGCCATTGAGGACGATGCCGACGACCGCTTGAAAGGCATTTGGCGACAACTTTTCCGTGCGCGCCATGAAGTTCCCGGCGGCGTTGTTCACCAGCGTATCGATTTCGCCCCAATGATTCTCGGCAGTGGTCATGGCGGTTTCGACGGCGTCGTATTCCCGGACGTCGCACGTAGCGTAGGCGGCCGCACCGCCATCGCGATGAATCTCATCGCAGGTCTTCTTAAGAGGCTCTTCGCGGCGCCCGACCAGGAAGAGCCGCGCCCCGAGTTTGGCAAAGTGCAGGGCCATGGAGCGGCCGAGGCCGGTGCCACCGCCGGTCAAGAAGATGGCGCGGCCTTTGAGGAGATCGGGCTGAAACATGGGGCACCACCTTTCGGAACGAGATTGTATCAGGCAAAAGTACAGCCGCAATTCAGGCGGAGAGCGCGCTGGGATGCTCGCGCAAAAAATGAGGCGGGGTGGGGACCTGGTCCCACCCCGCCTTCAGGCGCGGCAGCGAGTTCCCGCTATCCGCGCAATTACGCCGTGGCATGAACGCCTCTCTGCTGGCTTCCCGCTTTGCAGGCCGGACTGCACGACCTGCGCCATGCACCTGCTCGCCTTTTCCACCTTCGAGAGATGGCCTAGTCCGGCTCCGACTGATCTGTCCATGGCACCCTCGACGGGGCCACAAGCGCGGGGCGGATGAGCACCCACGCTTCAGGGAAGCGCAGCCAGGAGCGTATCCACGGCGTGAATCAAATCCTTCCAGGCCGCTTCCACGGCCTCTTGAAACTTTGCCAACTGGGTGTCATCGGCATCCTCAAGGTCCTCGATACGACGCTTAAACTCAGCAAAGCTTGTGCGCACGTATTCGAGCTCCCAGTAATGCTCGAGCTTTACGCTGACCTTTTGCTTGGCGAACCGGCCCTTAAGCTGGGCCACACGAGATGCCAAATCCTCGACTTCCCCGACAACCTGGTCCAAATACGCTTCCTTCAGCAACATGACCGCCTCTCAACGCCAGAGGGGAAAGGACACAACAAGAAAACCCCTTGCGGAGGAGGAAGCAGTTGATTCGCCAAAAGAGAGTTGGGCTAATGGACTGAAAACAGGATGGATGAGAGTTTCTCACAGAGAGAACAGAGGTGCACATGGGTGGAAAAACGCAAACACCTATGGCAGCGGCTGAAAATTACTCAGTTTGTTAGGCCGGATTGGCGCTCCTGTTGGGTGTAGCAAGCAACAGGTGAGTTATGCAGCCCAGGAGTTGATTGATGGACGACAAAATCCAAACTGGAGTGAAGAACTCCATAAGGCAGGCTATCGGCAGAGTGGCGAAGGCGCTCGTGCGAGGAAATCCAGCGCGAGAGAGGCGCCGAGAGTGCGACCGCGGGTAGTTCTATTGGGCAGGGCCGATGGAGGAAGGGATGGGACGGCCGAGGGCCTTCTCGTATTCCGCGATGTAAACGGGATTGCCGGGGAATTCTTCGGTGAGGTCTTTCAGGAGTTTTTGAGCGAGAGCGTCCTGCTTTTCGCGGCGGGCAGAGAGCGCCAGAAGGATCTGAGCGAAGGGCTTCAAATAGCGGCCGCCATCAACGGTCTTCTGTATCTGCTCCATGCCGAGTCGCTTATCGCCATGAATGCCGCCGAACCAAAGCATGAAGCGCGCCGACCCGGGGAGCGAGCCGATGATGTAATTGGCGCAGCCGAGAGCGACATAGGCGTCGTAGGCGTCTGGGCGCTGCTGGAGGAGAAGTTCCGCGCTGACGTTCGCTTCTTTCAGGTGCTTCAGCGCGTCGTAATGTTTTTTCAGGAGCATGCTGCTGGCGTTCGACTCCATGCCAGCAGCCAGCGTGAGGACGTAGAGACCTTCGGGATCGCGTGAATGTTTCTTGAGACGCTGGAAGGCGAGCGCCCGGGCCTTGGCGATGGCGGTTTCAAAGCCCTGGATGCGGTCGGAGTCAGGTGTACCGGTAATGCCGCCGAGGAAACGCTTGTCATTGAGGAAATAGTCGCTGGTGAGAACATGCTGCAGATAGAACTCCTCGAAGAGATAGCTGGCAGCAACGGCGACCTGACCGAAGCCCTCGTCGGGATGGTCGTTGGCCCATTTTTCAAAGATTTCGCGCGCTTCAGGAAATTTCTGCACGTAAAGATCGTGAAATCCTGCTTCGAGTTCAGGGACCGAGGAAAACGCCGGCGTGTCAGTTGGCGGTGCGGCGGCGGCCTGCGCGAAAGCGAGGGGAGCACTCAGAGTGAATGTGAGTCCGGCGGCCGACAGGAATGCGTAGAGAAAGCGCATCATCGAGAATCCATCAGAACAACCCCGGCACAAAGCGGGGCTTGCCCGACATGGCGGCGCGGTACTGCGCATCGGCGAAGAGCACGCGCTCTTCGGTGGCGAGGCGCTGGGAAAGCACAAGAATATGGGCGAGCGAACCGGCAAGCGCGGTGATCCAAGCCGTATGGATCAACGGGAGAACCAGCATTTCCACAAAGACGGCGGCGTAGTTGGGGTGGCGAACGTAACGGAAAGGGCCGGAGGTGACGACGCCGAGACTCGTGGAGTTCACGACCTGAACATTCCAATGATCGCCGAGAGTGCGAATGACCCACCAGCGGACGAGATTGGCGGCAAGGAAAATGACGAAGCAGATTGCGGCGAGAACCGGAAAGAAAGGACGGTGAAGAAAAACTACTTCGACAGCAGCACCGATCAGAACAGCGGTGTGCAGCAGGACCATCCAGCGAAAACGGGGATCCGCAACTTTGGCGGCGCCACGGGCGACCATTTCCCGTTGGTGACGCCGGGAAATGCGGAGTTCCACGACGCGCAGGGCAGCGACAGCGCCGAGGAGAACGAGAAATGCGATAACGCTCAGTTCCATTGCAGAAGTAAAAATTCGGCGCTGAAGCCCGGACCAAAGGCGCCAGCCAAGGCATATTCGCCGGTGTTGAGGGGCCGCTTCTCCAGCCATTCCTGAAGAATGAATAGGATGGTAGCGCTAGAGAGGTTGCCGACGTTCTTGAGGATATCCCAGGAAGGCTGGGTATCGCACTTACAGAGGCCGAGTTCCTTCTCGACGTTGCCGAGCAGGCGTGCGCCGCCGGGATGAAGGATCCAACCCTTGATGTCGCTTTGGACTCTTCCGCAACGCCCAAGGAATTCGTGGACCAAGCCCTTGATTTTGGCGCCAATCATTTCCGGAACGTCCTTGGCGAGAAGAATGTGGAAGCCGGAATCGCGGAGATCGAAGCCCATGGCGCCGAGGGAATCGGGAAATGTATAAGTTTCGGTAACGAGGATGCGCGGGCCGGGCTTCTCCTGGCCGGTAACCACCACGGCAGCGGCGCCATCGCCGAAGAGGATGGAGGAAATCAGGTTCGCTTGCGAGATGTCCTTGCGCTGGAACGTGAGCGAGGGCAATTCCACGGCGATGATGAGAACATTGCCGCCGGGATTGGCGCGAAGATAGTCGGCGGATCGGGAAAGGGCCATGGCGCCAGCGGCGCAGCCGAGTTCGGTGAAGGGCATGCGGCGGACATTGGAGCGGAAGCCCATTAGATTAATGAGGTGGGCATCCAGGGAAGGAATCATGAAACCCGTGCAGGAAACGGTGATGATCAAGTCGATGTCGGTGGGGCGAAGGCCGGCGCGCTCAAGGCACTTTTCGGCGGCTTCACGGCCGAGCTTGACGGCGTGATCGATGTATTCATTGTTGGTTTGTGCCAGGGGGCGAGGCTCGATGGTGTAGTCGATGGGGAAAATCGCGTGGCGATGATGAACCTGAGCGTTATCAACGATGCTCATCATGGCTTCGAGGCGGCGTTCAGGGATGTCAAAAACGCGGCCCATATAGTACTTCACGTCGTCGCGGGTGATGGAGAAAGGAGGGACAGCGGTCGCGGTCGCGGCGATGGTGGCATATGGGGAATTGCCGTTCGATGAAACGGGGCTCGGTTGACTCACAGGTACCATCCACTATTCTGTAGGAATGAACACAAAAACTCACGACCCGCCAACATAAATACGTAAGTATACAAGGCGGAATATTCGAAGCGTTTACTTTACAACAAAATTGACCGTAGAGGAAACGGCACAGGACACAAGTAGTTGACGAAGAGCGCACAGATTGAAAACGAAGGGGATAGAGATGAATAACAAGACGATGGCCGGGCGTTGGGCGGTGGGGGTCCTGATCCTGGGGATGCTTCTCGCTGGTGGAATGCTACAAGCGCAGGAGAAGGCCAGTCCGCTTCTGGTGATGATATCGATCGACGGACTCCGGCCGGATTACGTGACCGCAGCGGACGCGCACGGGGCGAAAGTGCCGAACTTGCGGCGATTTTTGAAAGAAGGAGCGTACGCGGAAGGGGTTACGGGAGTGGTACCGACGGTGACGTACCCTAGCCACACGACATTGGTGACGGGGGTGTGGCCGGCGACGCACGGGATCCTGGCGAACACGACCTTCGATCCGTTACAGAAGAACTATCAGGGCTGGTATTGGTACAGCGAGGATATTCGCGTGGCAACGTTGTGGGATGCGGCGGCACAGGCGGGTCGATCCACCGCGAGCATCCAGTGGCCGGTGACGGTGGGCGCGAAAATCACCTGGAACATTCCGGAATTCTGGCGCGCCGGGACGGCGGAAGATGCCAAGGTGCTTCGCGCAGTGTCTACGCGTGGATTGCTGGAAGAGGCGGCGGCGGAAATTGGGGAATACCGCGGAGGGATTGATACATCCGCGGAGGGCGATGAGGTGCGCGGGAAGTATGCGATTTGGGTGCTGGAGAAAAAAAGACCGGGATTGCTGACGCTGCATTTGACAGCGCTGGATCACATAGAACACGAGACCGGGGTGTTCAGTGATGAGTCCATTGCGACGATTGAACGGCTGGATGAAATTATCGGGAAGGTGCGGGAGGTGGCGGAACGCGTGGCGCCGGGGCGCGCGATTGTGGCGGTGGTATCCGATCATGGCTTCGCGAATTACGACAAGCAATTGAATCTGATCGCGGCGTTTCGCGAGGCGAAGCTGTTCACGGTGGATGAGAAAGAGAAGATCACGGATTGGCGGGCGATGCCGTGGGAGACGGGCGGGTCGGCGGCGATTATGCTGAAGGATGTGCAGGATCAAGCGACGCGGGGCGAAGTGCGGGACCTGCTGGCGAAGCTTGCGGCGGATCCGGCGAATGGGATTGACCGCGTGTTGGAAGCGGAGGAGTTGCACAAACGAGGCGGGTACCCGAACGCTTCGTTTTTCGTGAGCCTGAAACCGGGTTGGCGGACGGGCGCCGCGTTGACAGGGCCGGTGGTGGCGAAGGTGAAGCCGGGAGGAACGCACGGGGAGTTGCCGGATGTGCCGGAGTTGCGAGCGGCGTTTTTTGTGGTGGGGCCGGGGATTCCGGCGGGGCGGGATCTGGGATTGATCGATATGAGGGACGTGGCACCGACGCTGGCGAAGGAGGCGGGGCTGGTGTTGACGGGTGCGGAGGGGAAGGCTTTGCTGCCGTAGGGTCGTTCCGTTTTGGGAATGGAGTGTGCCCCCGTGTTTTTGGTAAGTGTTGAAAATAGGGGAGTTAGTTAGAGCGGTGTCTGTAAGTGAGGATTCTAAGGGGGTTATAAGCAACCTGTTTTGTTACACTTCTGCAAGTGTTGATTCTGGTGGGGGTAGAGGAGGGGTTTGCTGCAAGTGCAGATTCTGCGGGGCTTAGGTGTCTGGGGAGCGACGGGAGGATGTGAGAAGAGCAGGGCATAGATTAACTCAGTTGCAATTATACAGGAAAGTAATAGAAAGTCAAGGGGAGTTTGGAGATGTGGCAGCCTGGGACTATGCGACAAGTCGGAGGGTTAGCCGTTGGTTGCTGCTGCGGATGGCTGAGTAGAAAGGCGTTTCTGGAAAGCTATCGCGCTGCAAGTAGTTTCATTTGCTCTGGCACAATTGCGGCATCAGCGGAGTCTAACTTAGGGTGAGAAGCCGCTGGTCCACGATTATCTGCCTATTCCTGATTGTCTATTTGTCAGGCTGCGAGGGGAGACACTCTCGTCCTGCGGGCGTTCCTCCCTCTGCTGTTTGGGTTGACAACACTTTTGTCGATTGTTCGCTCGACACACAATCCAAAGGAGATCGTTGTACTGTCTACAAGGACGACACTGGGGAGATCCTCGCTGAAGGCCTGTTCCTGCTCAATTCTTCTCACCTAGCAGCCGAGAAGTCAGAGTTGCACTATGTCGCGTTTGGAGAACGAGGGATCTACCTCGAAGACCTGAGCATATTGGTGCAGCGAACAGCTTCTCAACAAGACCCCAGCCACCGGGTCCTCGATGAAAGACTCAGAACTCTCGCCTCTAAGGGCGGGACACAGGCAGTAGACTGCGCGAAGGCGACAACACTCGGAAAAACTGATGCAACTGCGGAATGCGCTCTGTCGGCATTCGCAAACAGAAAACCATTCTTCGTGCACTATTATTTGCAGTATCCTGACTCGTTTGGCTACACGGGGATTGCCGGCGACGCAGAAGGAGATGTTTACGGAGTCCAGTACAACAGCGGCCAGATGCTCTGGGGGACAGGAGACGTCATGGGCGTCCCACCCAGAGAAGGACAAATATTCGATGACGGCCACAGCTATGTCATGCCCTGTCCCAAGCCCACAATTCTGAGCAAGACGAAAAATGGCACGCTAACTTGCGCCCGCCCAATCAGCTGATACGTTGGCGTCGGCAAACCCTTGGTATTCATTCGTGAACTCGACCTAACACCAACACAGGGAACTGAAGGCTGATTTACGTGGAAACAAACCAGTTGGAAATGCGGCGCAAAAGCCGAAATCGCATCCGATACCGAAACTCGAGTTGGGCAAAGAATACTTGCCCGTGGGGAGTTGTGCCAAGATCCCTCTACTCCGGAAGGACAGCAAGGAGTGGCCTGGGGAAGGTCAGGGGAGGGACTTGTGGCGGGCGGAGCGGAGGATGGTGTGGAACTGGACGAAGACGTGGTCGTCGTCGGCGTGCTGATCGTGGCAGGCGAAACACATGGGAGCAGGCAGGGCCTTGGCGGTTGCGGCGAGGTCGCCTCCTTCGCCGAACGAGAAGTAGGCCCAGCCGTCCTTGAAGCGTGAGGAATCCTTGACGGAGACGGCGAGGCCGGTCATTTCGCCTTCAAAATAGCCGCCCTTGTTGATGCTGGCTTTCTGGGCGGGTTGGTAGACGACGAGGAGGAACATGGTTTTCTCAGGGAATTTGCCGGTGGAGCGGTAAGTGTCGAAGGCTTCGGGCTGGGTGTAGACGTTATGGAATTCGCCGGGGCCCTGCTGGTGGTCGTCGGAATAGGACATGCCGATGTTAGAGCCGACGAAGGTCCAGTGCTCGAAATTGGTGGGGCGGACGAGCGCGCCGGAAGCGTCAAATTGTGGGAGCGCCATGGAAGTGGAGTCTGGTTTTGCGGAAGAGCGGGATTCGACGAATGGCAGAGTGGCCAGCAGTGCGGCGATGGGGAGAAGAAGGAAGGCACGCATGGGAGTACCTCGCGACGGTGAGATTGTGCGACGAAATGGGGAGGGAAGCAAGGAGGCAGAAATCAAAAGTTAGAAGCTTGAAATTAGAAATTGGAAAAGAGCAGGTACCGCGAGACGATTTGAACCCCGAGCCCTCAGGGGCTAAAGCCCGTTCGTTTTGAGGACTCTACGCCGGGGCTGAAGCCCCGGCCTCCTAAAGAGAAAGACTTTTTCGGCACAGTTAAAACCGTGCCCTGACCTAAGCAGTGCCCTAACGAAAAAGCAGATCCCTCCACTTCGGCCCGCATACGGCGCGGGCCTTCGGTCGGGATGACAAGTTTTGGTTGCGATTCCTCCACTGCGGGATGACAAACCAGTTTTCGGGATGACAGGTAGTGCCGCGATTCCTCCACTCCAGGCTGCAGACGGCGCAGCCTTTCGGTCGGAATGACAATTTGTCAGATTGGGAGCATCCAGGCCGAGAAAGCGCGATTATTTAGCGGCTTCCTGGGAGGCGCGGATTTCCTGCCAGCGGCGGGGGCGCTTGTTGTATTGCAAAACCTTTTTGCGGAGGCGGATGGATTTGGGAGTGATTTCGACGAACTCGTCGTCGGCGATGAATTCGATGGCCTGTTCGAGGCTGAGCTGGCGATGGGGGATGAGGCGAATGGCTTCATCGGCGGAGGAAGAGCGCATGTTGGTGAGCTTTTTCTCCTTGGTGACATTGACTTCCATATCCTGCTCGCGGGAATTTTCACCGACGATCATGCCTTCGTAGACTTCAACAACCGGGCCGATAAAGAGTTCGCCGCGTTCCTGAAGGCCCCAGAGCGCATAAGCGGTGGAGACGCCGGAGCGATCGGCGACCAGTGCGCCAGTGGGACGAAGGGCCATGTCGCCGCCGTATTCCATCCAGCCTTCAAAGATGGAGTGAATAAGCGCGGTGCCGCGAGTATCGGTGAGGAGCTGGCTGCGCAGGCCGATCAAGCCGCGCGAGGGAATCTTGAAGTCAAGGCGCACGCGGCCGGACCCGTGATTGCTCATTTTGAGCATTTCGCCGCGGCGGCTGCCGATGGTTTCCATGATGATGCCGATGAAATTCTCGGGAAT
>Ga0209517_10006895_pt1 | contig 13841 bp, 13 predicted proteins | sample PeaSoiMetSII2010_FD_187695 | JGI IMG/M metagenome (GOLD analysis project Ga0209517, IMG submission 187695) | Peat soil microbial communities from Weissenstadt, Germany - SII-2010 (SPAdes) (version 2) | ecosystem: Environmental > Terrestrial > Soil > Wetlands > Peat | place: Germany...
GACTTCGATTCCAATCAGCTTTTCGCCGGCGAGGCAGAAACCCAGATTATTCGAGAGCGGCGCGAGGTAGTCGATGCGGTCGGTCAGCGTGATGCACTGCGAATACGTCTTCGACTCGCACGACTTTTCGATGCCCGTATGCAGGTAGCCGATGTCGGGCTTGGCCGTGAGGACGATTTCCCCGTCGAGCTCGAGAACCACGCGCAGAACTCCGTGAGTGGACGGGTGCTGCGGCCCCATATTGAGGACCATCGGCTGGGCTGGGCCGGCTGCTGTCTCGATGACGGTCGTCTTTGTGGTCATAGGTCAGCGCTCGCCCGGCGATTCTAGCGGAACCCCTCGACGGGATAATCCTTGCGGAGCGGATGTCCCTCCCACTCGTCCGGCATCAAGATCCGGCGAAGGTCGGGATGTCCGTGAAAGCGAATGCCAAAAAGATCGAAATTCTCGCGCTCGTGCCAGTTCGCCGTCGGCCAGATGCCGGTAACGGACGCCACGGCTGGTTCCGCCCCCTGCAGGCGCACCAACAAGCGCAAACGCAGCCCGCGCTCAATCGAAAGCAGGTGGTAATTCAGCTCGAAACGCAGCTCCATCGGGAATCGGTCAACCGTCGTAAGGTCGGAAAGAAAGGTGAACCGCAGGGAGGGCTCGGATACCAGGTATTCGGCCACGCGCACGAGGTGCTGCGGGGGGATGACAACAGTTGTTTCGCCCCGAAATTCAATCACTTCGGCGACGGCCTGGTTGTCCCAGTCCCTGAGCTTCTGTAGCGCTGCGTGCTTGCCGATTTCTTGCGATTCCACGATGGATCCGATTCCGGACGGGCGATCAGCTATCCCAGTTCAACGCGCCCTTCTTCCAGAGGAAGATATAACCGACCAGCAGAATCATGATGTAGAGCAACATCTCCACAAAGCCAAATACATTCAATTTGTGGTAAACGAGCGCCCAAGGATACAGAAAGATGGCCTCGATATCGAACAAAATGAACACCAGCGCGACCATGTAAAAGTGCACGGAGAAGGGCTGCCGCGCGTCGCCCGTGGGAACAATGCCGCATTCGTAAGGCTGATCTTTCTCGCGCGATTGCTTGTGCCGGCCTACGACCGTGGAAAGCGTAATGAGCAGGCCGGCGAGTCCGCCGGCCAGTATAAACATGAGCAAAAGTGGGCCGTAGCTATCGAGGTAGTTGCTGTTCATTTTAAAGGCGCTGCTATAATAGCGTTCGAGAGTAGATCGGTCAAATGAACTCCCCAGATTTTAATTGCCTCGGCGGCCGTCGCGCGCCTCGGGAGGGAATCGGCAGGCGATGAGTTCCGGATTTAACACGGACGTACACGTGGGCGACCAAATATTCCACGTGCAGACGGAGGACCGGGGCCCGAGCCATCCGGTCATAGATACCGCCGTGTACCAGCACGGACGAATTCTCCACCGGCTCGCCTCAGACTATCAGGAATTCGCAGGATCGACCGAATTCAGCGCGGATGGGCTGCGCGAGCGGGTCAACGAGCAACACCGAAGGATCATCGAGGATTTGCGCGCCGGTGTGTTTGACGCGGAAATCGCCGCGGCGCTGGAGCTCGCAGTTCGCACCCGCGGAATTCAGGTGCAGCTCCTCAATCCCACGTCCTGGCTGGCCGGAGGGAATGTCTTGCTCGACGTCGAAATTGTGCGGCGAGCGGATCGGCAGCCGCAGGCCGGCGCTCAGGTGGAAGCCGCGATCGAGGGTGCTGCACAGGCGGCTCGCCACGCCGGCGTCAGCGACGACCGCGGTCGCGTGCGGATCGAGTTTCCGTTGCCTCCCCTCGGGAAGGGTAATCTGGCTCTCGTGATTCACGCGCAAGCGGACGCGGGCAAGGACGAAATTCGCTTCTCGATGCGCTCGCGGACCAAATGACGATCCGACTAGGATCGTCATCCCGAGCGAGGCCGCAGTTTGGCCGACGTGGGACTTGCTTTCGATGCGCCGCCTCATCATCAGCAAGAGTGTTTCACTAAATTCGTAGCTGACCATGACCGTCACCATTAACAGCGAGCGCCGCGAGATTCCCGATGGCCTGAACGTCGCCGCGCTGCTCGATCACTTAGGCATGTCCACCGGACGCGTCGCCGTCGAGCGCAATCTGGATATTCTTCCCCGGCAGCGCTGGAAGGAAACCGAGGTGCAATCAAACGACAGCTTTGAAATCGTGCACTTCGTCGGCGGCGGCTAGGCACCGCCGCGCAATCTCATCTGGTCATTCTGCCTGCCCTAACGTAGGACAGGAGCGAAGCGTCCCGACGGCCGAGCAGCTTCATTCCTTCGCAACGCTCCACCACGTGTCATTCCGAGCGGAGTCGCGCGTCTTCGCCTTTTCCGCCGCGCAGCGGCGGCGCGCGACGCAGTCGAGGAATCTCTCTTCAGCGCTGATTCCTAGCGCCGCTTCGATTTCGCCGCCAGATACCTCTTCCACGGCTTCCAGTAATAATTCGGCCAGCCCCGCGTGACGCCTTTGTGGTCCTGCTGCGGCACGTTCACGTGCACGAGGTCGACCTGCCCGCCTCCCGGCGCCTTGCTGAATTCCAGAATCAAAATCGAATCGGCGTCACCGGGTTTGAAATTCACGCTGCGCCACGACTGTACGATCAGCCGGTTGGGGACGATCATCAAGTTTCTCCCGCGCAACATCTTGTTCCACGCGGTAAACGCGCTGCCGACTTTCCGGCTCAACATTGCTTTCCCGCCAGTCGCGGCGGAATGCTTCTTGGAATCGAGATACATTTCAAACAGCGTCGCCGGTGAGGCGGCAAAGCGCACCGATTGCTGGATGGTCTTCGTCATGGCTGCTCCTCGGGGCGAGTCTAAAGCGTCTTCCGCACCAATGGGAACAACGAATTGTTAATTCCCGGATCGGGCGCTCGAATTTTCAGTGCGTTTGCGACCGGACACGGCCGGCGCTAAATGCCCGGGAGTAGGTGGCCCATTTTGTCTTGCTTGGTGCGCAGGTAGGCTCGCGAATGATGGTTGGTGCGCGGGCGGCAGGGAATTCGCTCGACCACGCGAATGCCCGCGCGTTCGAGCTGCTCGATTTTGTCTGGATTATTCGAAAGCAGGCGCACGCTGCGCACGCCCAGCGCCTTGAGCGCCTCGGCCGCGAAATCGTAATCGCGCGAATCCGCCGCGAACCCGAGCTTGCGGTTTGCTTCCACCGTGTCGAGGCCTTCGTCCTGCAGCTGGTACGCTTTCACCTTGTTGATCAGGCCGATGCCGCGGCCCTCCTGCGGCAGATAGAGCACAATGCCGGACGCCGCCTTGGCAATCTTGCGCAGGGAAAGCTCCAGCTGGGCGCGGCAGTCGCAGCGCTCCGACATGAAGACGTCCCCGGTCAGGCACTGGGAATGAATCCGCACGATCGGCGCCCGCCCGTTCGCGAGCCGCCCGTGTTGGAGGGCCACCGCCTCTTCGTTCGGTCCGTGCCCTTTGATGCCGGCAATTCGGAACCGCCCGAATCGGGTAGGCAAATTGGCCCTCGCCACGACCCGCACCTTCCCGGTTTGTTTTCGTCGCTTCATGGAAGCCCAGAATTATAGCAGGGTTGCAGGTTGCCCTCGGACGCGTGAGCACGATCCCCATCCGCTCGGATCGTTATTTCCGAGACGCCGACCTGAAGAAGGGAAGGCTGATGCGTTCGATAGATTCTTTTCGTGGGAGCCGCCTGCGCGCCTATTGATAGAGTTAAGCAATGAGAGCCGCTCCGGCGCATATAGTGAACCCTGGCTTGTTCGGGTGTTACGAGACGGGGAGCTTTTATGACGAGATGTTCTCGTCCCCCGGCCAGCCTCGCGCCCAATACACCAAGCTTTTCCAGAAGCTCGCCTCCATGGCGCCCTCGCAGTTCGAGGAGCGGCGGAAGCTGGCCGACCTCTCGTTTTTGATTCAGGGCATCACCTTCACCGTATATAGCGATGGGCGCGGCACCGAACGATTGTTCCCGTTCGATCTCATCCCCCGCATCCTGCCGCATTCGGAGTGGGAGCAGATTGACCGCGGCCTCTCCCAGCGCGTGATGGCGCTGAATCTTTTCCTGCAGGACGTGTATGGCAAGCAAGCCATTCTGAAAGACAAAAAGATCCCGCGCTGGCTGGTCTATTCCTGTCCGAATTTCCGGCGGGAGGTGATCGGCGTCGAAGTTCCGCGCGGCATTCACACTCACATCTGCGGTATTGACCTGGTGCGCGATTCGAAAAGCGGCGATTTCTACGTGCTCGAAGACAACGTTCGCACGCCGAGCGGAATTTCCTACGTGCTCGAAAACCGGCTGGTGATGACGCGCACGCTTCCCGACGCGTTCCAGGCCTGCGAGGTTCTGCCGGTCCACCACTATCCTGCGGAACTGGCCCGGATTCTGCGCAGTCTTTCGCCTCGCGGCGAAGAGGATGCGCAAATCGTCCTGCTGACGCCCGGTATTCACAACAGCGCCTATTTCGAACACAGTTTTCTGGCGCAACAAATGGGGATCCAGCTGGTCGAAGGGCGCGACCTCATCGTGGACGGGGGTATCGTCTACACCAAGACGATCCGGGGGCTGAAACGCGTGGACGTGATCTATCGCCGCGTGGACGATGAGTATCTCGATCCGCTGACTTTCCGCGCGGACTCCGTGCTTGGCGTGCCCGGCCTCATGGGCGCCTACCGTGCGGGAAATGTGGCGCTCGCGAATGCGGTGGGCAATGGCGTCGCGGACGACAAGGCCATCTACGCCTACGTGCCGGAGTTCATCCGCTACTATCTCGGCGAAGAGCCGATCCTGAAGACGGTCGAAACTTTCCTCTGCGCCAATCCCAGCGGTCTTGCGTATGTGCTCGACCATCTTCCTCAGTTGGTGGTGAAGGCCGTCGGCGAATCAGGCGGCTACGGAATGCTGATGGGCCCGGCCGCGGACCGCGCGAAACTCGTGGACTTCGCCGAACGCCTGCGCGCGAATCCGCGAAACTATATTGCCCAGCCCGTCCTCGGGCTCTCGCGCGTGCCTTCCTACGATCCCGCGACGGGCAGCGTGGCCGGACGCCACGTGGATTTGCGCCCCTATTGCCTCTACGACGGAGAGAAGGTGACGATCGTGCCCGGGGGGTTGACGCGCGTCGCGCTGCAGCCGAATTCGCTGGTGGTGAATTCTTCGCAGGGCGGCGGTAGCAAGGACACATGGGTTTTGCGGGGAGAGGACTGAAATGCTTTCGCGGATCGCCGAATCCCTCTTCTGGCTGGCGCGTTATATCGAGCGCGCCGAAGATACCGCGCGCATTCTCGACGTCAACTACCACATGCTCCTCGAGCAATCACAGCAATCCTATCGCCTGCGCTGGGAGCCGCTCATCATCATGGCCGGCGAGGAAAAGCTGTTCAGCAAGCTTTACAGCGAAGTGAACGCCGAAAACGTCTTCGAATTTCTCGCCTTCAGCGAGGACAATCCCAGCTCGATCGTCCAGTGCATCTCGAAGGCGCGCGAAAACGCGCGCACCATTCGCGACCGAATCTCGCGGGAGATGTGGGAGGACATCAACGGCCTGTACTACACCGTCACGCGCTTCCACCCGCAGGAGGAGATCGCCGCGGGCCCGCACCGCTTCTGCGACAAGATCAAGTTCGGCGCGCACCGCTTTCACGGCGTGACGGACGCCACCCTGCCGCACGATGAAGGCTGGGAATTTCTGCGCATCGGCTGGTCGCTGGAGCGCGCGGAGATGACCGCGCGGCTGGTGGACGTGCAATACCACAATCTGCTCGACGCGCTGCCCTCTGTCGGCGCTCCCGATAACCACCAGTGGATGGCCGTGCTGAGGTCCGTGGGTGCCTATGAAGCCTATCACCGCGAGTATCATTCGGCCATCGAGCCCGAGAAAGTGGCCGAGATGCTGATCCTGCACCATCGGCACCCGCGCTCGATCCGTTTCAGCGCTTCCGAGGTGCAGGCGGGTCTTCGAGCGGTCAGTGGCACCCTGGCGGGTGATTACGTCAATGAAGCTGAAAGACTCGCGGGCAAGGTTGTCGAGCGGCTGCGGTACGACCGAGTGAACGAAATCTTCAAGCAGGGTTTGCACAGTTATCTGGATGAACTGTTACGGATGTGCGGAGCGATTGGACAAGACATCGCCCGAACCTACTTCTACTACGCGGTGGTGGCATGAATCGATATCGTCTGGTGCATACGACGGACTTTGTGTACGACGGGCCCGTCTCCGAAAGCTACAACGAAGTCCGCCTGCGTCCGCTGCACGACGAGCGGCAGAGCTGCCTCTCGTTCCGCCTCACCACGAATCCCGGCTCGCGCGGCACGGCCTATCGCGACGCCCATGGGAATTGGGTGCATCAATTCAACGTTCTCGCCGAGCACCGCCGGCTCAGGGTCGAGGCGGAGTCCGTGGTCGTCGCGCACGAGGCTTCGGACGCGCTCGCCGACGGAACCACGCTCGCCGAATTCGACGCGCACAGCAATCAGATGGACGAGGAGCACTTTGACTTCATGGCTCCCACTGTCTACGTCCCTCATCTCGCTCAGCTCAAGGAAATCATTACCACGGCCGAACGATCGTGCGACGGGACGGTGGCTGGATTTGCGCAGGCGGCTTCCGATTTGATTCACGAGCGCTTCCGCTACGTGAAGGGCGCCACGCACGTGCATTCCTCGATTGAAGATTCGCTGTCCCTCTGCGCCGGCGTCTGCCAGGATTTCGCCCACGTGTTCCTCGGCACGATGCGCATGCGCGGAATTCCGGGACGCTACGTCTCCGGCTATCTGGTTCCCGGTAGCACCGCCGCGCCCGAGGCCAAGCAAGAGGACGTGATCGGCGGCCAGGCCTCGCATGCATGGGCGGAGGTCCTGATACTCAATTGTGGCTGGACGGGATTCGATCCCACGCTGGGAAATCCGGTGGGTCTGCGGCACGTTCGCATCGCCTATGGGCGCGACTATGGAGATGTGGCTCCCGTGCGCGGCGTGTACAAAGGCCATGCCGGGCAGAGCCTCTCGGTGGACGTGCGCGTGCGCCCGGCCATCGATGATTCGGGCCGCGAACAGCTTAGCGAGATCCCCGCTGGCACCGTCCCGCCGCCCTCGGTCATCGAGCGCGCCCAGCAGCCCGCTCAGCAGCAACAACAGCAGCAGTAGCAGCAGCACGTAGACGCTTATCGCGCGTGTTTCTCGCGTGTAGCTTCCCTTTACATCCCCGCCCGCATTGGCTAACTTAGCCTCAGGATTTCCACACGGCGGCTTGCGAACGACATGGGCACACTCTTAGAAGGAAGGGACCTGCTATTCACGCTGGTCCTGAAGGTGGGCTGGGCGGCGTCGCTGGCGGCGCTGCTGGTTCGTTTCCGCTCGTTCCGCAAGCTGGTCTTCAGCGAAAATCGCGACTCCGACCAGAAAGTGATGCTGCTCCTGTTCCTGGTGCCGCCTCTGGCGATCGGTACAATGTTGCGTCTTGTCGCCGGCTATCGCTTTTTTGATCTGACCTTTGAAGGCTCGTTTCTAATGGGGCTGATTGGCGGGCGGATCGTCGGCTTGCTCGGGGGATCGCTGATCAGCCTGCTGCCTTTCGGATTTCACGAATGGCTATCCGCGCCGATGGCCGCGCTGGTCGGATTGCTGGCCGGCGTGATCCGGCAAGGCATGCCCGAAAAAGAAGATATTTGGCATTTCGGGCCGTTTCTGTTTCTAAACATTCCGCAGTGGCTCGTGAAACTCGTTCGCGATCGAAAGGGCGACTGGGCGATGCTGCCGCTGTTCTGCTGCGCCGCTCTGGAGGTCGGTCTGATTGCTTTGGCCGACGTTGTCCCCTCGCGCTGGATCTTCTCGATTCGCGCGGGGAATTGGGGTTACGCGGCGCTCGTGGTGCTTTCTTCGGTGATGTGCGTGGCCATGGCGGTTAAGATCTGGAACAACACGCGCATCGAGATGAACCTCGAGCAGAATCAACAGTACTTGCTCAAGGCGCGCATGGACGCGTTGACCAGCCAGATCAATCCGCATTTCCTTTTCAACACGCTCAACACCGTCTCGTCGCTGATTCGCTTCGACCCGGACATGGCCCGCGGCGTGGTGCTGAAGCTTTCGAACATCCTGCGGCGCCTGTTGCGCAAACATGAGACGTTTGTGCCGCTGCGCGAGGAGCTCGATTTCATAGACGATTATCTCGATATCGAAGTCATTCGTTTCGGCCCCGACAAGCTCCAGATTTTCAAGGAAATCGACGACGAGACGCTCGAAGCGTTCGTCCCCAGCATGTTGCTGCAGCCCATCGTTGAAAACGCCATCAAGCACGGCCTGGCGCCGCGCCTCGCCGGAGGTCAAATTCATATCCGGACCCATCGCCGCGACGGCCGGCTGGCGATCGAAATAGATGACAATGGCATGGGCATGTCGCCCGAGCGCCTGCGGGAGGTTTACGGCGGCGGCATCGGGATCAGCAACGTCCACGAGCGCCTGCGGCTTCTCTATGGCGATCAATTCGAAATGGATATTCGCAGTCAGGCGGGCCAGGGCACGCAGATTCGCATCGAGATTCCCGAGCTCGCAACCGTCGAGTCGGCACCCTTTTAGGCGCCGAGCGCGGTGCCCTTGTAGGGGCACGATATATCGTGCCCGGCGCGGATGCTTGGCACGATGTTCGCGATCCATCTCGGCGGCGCTCGGTCGCTGTTTATTTCATGGCGCCATTTTGTGCGGAACAAAGCTGTAACTAACTCGGTGCATTTGAAGGATTCAATGGAGAAAGTGAGCTAGTGGCGGCTTCCGCGATCCGATGGTCCGAGACGTGGCATCTGGCGATCGAGGCGCTGCGCGCCAATCGCGTGCGCGCCGCGCTCACCATGCTCGGTGTCGTGATCGGCAGCGGCTGCATCGTGCTGGTCGTCACCGTGGGGCTTACCGGCCGGACGTTCGTTCGCCACCAGATCGAAGCGGTGGGATCGAACATCGTCTTTGCGTCCCTCGAGCAAGAGAGCGCCTCGCAGGGCGTTGCCTTGAGCGACCGAATTTCCCTGGCCGACCTCGACGCCGTGCGCCAGGAAATCCCCCAGGCCGTGCGCGCGGCGGGCACAAACGATCTTCCGTTGTCCATCGTGGCGGCGGGGAAGACCTGGCCCGTGATGCTCGTGGGCGTGACGCCCGACTTCCAGCAGATTCGCAATCTCATCATCCCGCGCGGCCGCTATTTCGACGACGACGACTTTTCGAGTGTCGGCAAGGTTTGCGTCGTGTCCGAACATTTGGCGCAGATCGCTTTGCCTGGCCAGGACCCGGTCGGGCAAAACATTCATGTCGGCGAGCTAACCTTTACCGTCATCGGCGTCTTCCGCGAGCGCATTGACACGTTTGGCCAGTCGGAAATCCGCACGGACTCTTTGCTCGTCCCGTTTCCGCTGGTCCGCTATTACACAGGCGACTCCTTCGTTGTGACGCTCTACGCACAGGCGGACCGCCCGGAGGACGTTCTGCTGGTCACCGAGAGAGTCGCTCAGACACTGAAAAGCCGCCATCGCCCCGAAGCGGAGTATAGCGTTCAGAATCTTTCGTCCATTCTCGACACGTCGCGCCGCATCTCGTTCGCGCTGACCATCGTTCTATTGCTGGTCGCGTTGCTCGCTCTCCTCATCAGCGGCATCGGCATCATGAACATCATGCTGGTAACCGTCACAGAGCGCACGCGCGAGATCGGGATACGCAAGGCTATCGGCGCTCGCCCGCAGGAAATTCTCTATCAGTTTTTGTTCGAAGCCATACTCATCAGCGGCGTCGGCGCGGTGATCGGCATCCTCGCGGCCGTGGCGATTCCCCTGTTGGTTAATATTTTCGCGCGATTCTTGCCGCTGCCGGCCGGTCTCAGCATTCCGATTTCGTGGCTTTCGGTGGTGTTAGCCTTTATAGTGTCCTGTGCGACGGGCGTGCTCTTCGGATACCTGCCGGCCAGGACGGCCGCCCAGCTTCAGCCTGTGGAATCTCTGCGCTATGAATAGAACCGCCGGGACGAGTGTAGATTCCCGGTGTCGCTTCCTTCGAGGAGTATCGCCACTTGTGCGGAATCGTCGGCTTCACCCATAAGAACTGGTCGCCAGGCGCCGATCGAATTCAGAGCGCCGTGGCTACGCTGTTCCATCGTGGGCCCGACCAACAGGGTGTCTTCCGGTCGAACGTCGTCTCGCTGGGCGCCACGCGGCTTAAAATCATAGACCTCGCTTCCGGCGACCAGCCCATCAAATCAGATAACGGTGACATGGTCATCGTTTTCAATGGCGAAATCTACAATCACGCGGAACTGCGCGTCGAATTGGAAAGACTAGGACACCGATTCCACTCCCGCGCTGATACGGAAACGATTCTGCACGCTTTCCTCGAGTGGGATACCGCCTGTTTTTCCCGGCTGCGCGGAATGTTTGCGGTCGCACTCTGGACCGAATCGAGCCAGCGCCTCGTCCTTGCCCGCGATCGCATGGGCATTAAGCCGCTCTATATCAGTCGCCGCGGAGGGGACCTTTTCTTTGGCTCCGAGCTGAAAGCCATCCTGGTCCACCCGGAAATCGACCGCCGCCTGAGTATGGCGGGGCTCGATTGCTACCTGTCCTTGAACTATGTCCCTTGCCCGTGGACGCTCGTGGACGGCATTGAAAAGCTCCCGCCGGGATGCTGGCTCGAATGGCGAAACGGCCAGGTCCGTTCCGAATCCTACTGGACATTGCCGTTAGTTCCGCCCCAGGAGCGGACGTTTGATTCTGCGAAGGAGGAGTTGGATCATCTCTTGCGGGAAGCGGTGCGCGAGCACCTTCTGTCCGATGTCCCTCTGGGTGTGTGGCTCAGCGGTGGGATCGACTCCTCCACGATCCTGCACTACGCCGCGGAGGCATCCAGTTCCAGACTGAAGTCGCTTTCTATTTCTTTTCGAGGCCGCAGCTTCGACGAATCCAGCTATATCCAGCAGGTCGCCGCCCAATACGGGACCGAGCACGAGCAATTCGACCTCAACGCGGACGCGGATCTTTCCGGAGCGATCGAAGAATTCGCGTACTACTCTGATGAGCCCACTGCGGACGCCGGTGCGTTGCCAGTTTGGTTTCTCTCCAAGATGAGCAAGACGAGGGTGACTGTCACCTTGAGCGGGGAAGGGGCCGACGAAGTCTTCGGCGGCTACCTCACGTATCGGGCGAACCAGTTCGCGCGGCGCATGAGATGCCTGCCTTCCAGTGCGCTGCGACTCGCTCTCGTTGGACTGCGCGCCTGGCCGGTCTCAGACGAAAAAATCAGTTTCGAATACAAGCTCAAGCGCTTCCTCGAAGGTTGTTTGATGCCTGCCGATCAGGCCCACGTCTATTGGAACGGGACCTTCTCGTCGGCGCAGAAAGGCGCGCTACTTCACTTGCCGCTCCCCGATGCACTGGATCGAATCCTGGGCGAACTGCGTGAGCGCTCTCCAGGGGGTGACGGTGTGACCCCCTATCTGTGGTTCGATCAGAAGTACTTTCTGCCGGACGACATCCTCATGAAGGTGGACCGCATGAGCATGGCTCACGCAGTGGAGGTGCGGCCTCCCTTCCTCGATCATCGCATTGTCGAATTCGCAGCGTCGCTGCCCGCGTCTTTCAAAATTCGCGGTTCGCGCCAGAAATTGATTCTCAAGGAATTGATGAGAGGAAAGCTGCCGGCGTCCGTTCTGCAAAAAAAGAAGACCGGACTCGACATCCCCTCCCACGAATGGCTCCGAGGGCCGCTCCGGCCGCTGATGCTCGATGCGCTGGGGAGCGGAATGGCGGACCATGTCGGACTTTTTCAGAAAAGCGTGATTGACGCGTGCGTAAACGATCATCTCGAAAGGCGCGCCAATCTCGGCTATCACCTGTGGGGCTTGATGATTCTCTTCTTATGGATGAGGAAATGGCAGATTCAAACCGAACCGCTTTCGGCACTGAGCCAAAAAGTGACCGAAAGAGTTCTTACCTCTACCTAGCAGTACTGCTTTTTGCCGGCGCCGTGTATCTCGGCTGCATCGTTTCTCCGCCGTCGCTGATGGACGACGTAGACGCCGTGCAGGCGCAGATAGCGCGCAACATGCTCGTGTCCGGAGATTGGGTTACGGCAAGGCTCGACGGACTCACCTACCTCGAGAAACCGCCGCTGATGTATTGGACGATCGCGGCGTCCTACGAGTTGTTCGGAGTCCACGACTGGGCCGCGCGATTGCCGATCGCTCTCTCTGCCGTCGCGCTTTGCTTTCTGACCGCGGCTTTTGGCACTTGGGCTTTTGGAGGGCGCGCCGGCTTTTACGCCGGTTTATGCATGTCCACGTCCATCGGTCTATTTCTCTTCACTCGGATCTTGATCCCGGACGTGATGCAAACTTTCACGATCGCCCTGGCGATTTGGGCGCTCCTGCGAACCCTCGACGAGGAGGAAACTCATCCTCGGTTCTGGGCCATCGTACTGGCTGCCAATCTTGGCGCAGGCCTGCTGCTCAAGAGCCTGATTGGAGTGGTTTTCCCAGCGGCTGTCGGCCTGATCTACCTCCTCGTAACGCGCCAACTTTTCTCCGCCAGAACGTGGAAGCGCCTCCATCCCTTCAGTGGCGCGCTGATTGCCATCCTCATTGCCGCGCCTTGGCACATTCTGGCGACGCTGCGCAATCCGCCGCATTTCGCGTTCACGCTGTATAGTGGCCCGGGCCAGTACCACGGTTTCCTCTGGTTCTTCTTTATCAACGAGCAACTTCTCCGTTTCCTGAATCTGCGCTACCCGCGCGATTACAACACCGTCCCGCGATTGTCGTTCTGGTTGCTGCACCTGGTTTGGCTATTTCCCTGGAGCGTCTATTTCCCCGCTATCGCGAAACTTTCCTTCAAGCCAGTTGACCGCGCCGGGCAAGTTCGTTTGATTGCGCTCTGCTGGGCAGGCTTCATTCTCGTGTTCTTCACGTTTTCAACGACGCAGGAATACTATTCGATGCCGTGTTATCCGGCCATGGCGCTGCTGCTGAGTTCCGCGATGGCGGCCGGAGGCGACTGGATACGCCGGGGCACGCGCACTCTTTCGGTCCTCGCCGCATGCGCCGCTCTGGCGATCGTTGCCATTTTGATTCACGTGCGGGCCATCCCTGCGCCAGGAGATATTTCGTCGGCGCTCAGCCACCATCACGGCGGTTACACGCTGTCACTTGGCCATATGCAGGATCTGACCTTCGATTCATTTGCGTACCTGCGCCTGCCGCTCGCAATTGCCGGATTCGCGTTTCTCCTTGGCGCCTTGGGGACCTTTCGAGCCGCCGCGCACCGTGCGTTTCTGGCCGCCGCATTGATGATGGTCCTGTTTTTTCATGCTGCGAGGATCGCCATGGTCGTTTTCGATCCGTACCTGTCTTCGCGACCGCTGGCAACTGCGCTGATCCATGCGCCGGAAGGCCCATTGATCGCCGAGGGCCATTACTACGAGTTTTCGTCGGTTTTCTTTTACGCCAACCGCACGGGATTGCTTTTGTCCGGGCGCCGCGTCAATCTCGAGTACGGTTCCTACGCCCCCGGCGCGCCCCAGGTTTTCATTGACGATTCGCAGTTCAAAAGTCTGTGGACGGATCCGGGCCGCTATTATTTCGTTACGCTCCGTTCCGCTTTGCCGCGCTACCAGAACCTGGTCGGGCCGGCCCAATTGAACGTGGTGGTGGAGAGCGGCGGAAAGCTTCTGCTGACCAACCATCCGTTGACTTCTTCTGTTGCGCTATCGAGTCCTCCTGTGCTCGTTCAGAATGATAGGTGACACTCGGTAGAGTGTCGGGATGAGAAGAATCAAGTGGTGTGAGCTTCCCGAGGCCCGCGAGCTGGCGGG
>Ga0209517_10006896_pt1 | contig 13841 bp, 9 predicted proteins | sample PeaSoiMetSII2010_FD_187695 | JGI IMG/M metagenome (GOLD analysis project Ga0209517, IMG submission 187695) | Peat soil microbial communities from Weissenstadt, Germany - SII-2010 (SPAdes) (version 2) | ecosystem: Environmental > Terrestrial > Soil > Wetlands > Peat | place: Germany: Weissenstadt...
TAGCAGCAACCTCGTCAAAGTCATTAACTGCACCCTCTCGGGCAACACCGCTACCGCAGGCACCGGTGCCACTGGAGGCGTCAATCCTAACGGCAACGGCCTCAAAGGCCTGCCCGGGGGCAGCAGCCTGGGTGGCGGTCTCTGCAACCTCGGCACCGGTGCTCTTACCAACTGTACTCTGTTCGAGGATACTGTCACCGGCGGAACCGGCGGCAGTGGCGGCAGCGGCACCTTGAACGCCGGCGCGGGCGGCGACGGCGGCTCAGCGTACGGAGGCGGCGTTTACAATGCCGGCAAAAGTGTCGTTGTAGTCAACTGTACATTCTCCTCCTGCGGCGCCTTCGGAGGCACCAATGGCGTCGCCGGCAGCGGTCAGTTTCCTACCTCCAATGGCCATCGGGGCGCTGGTCATGGCGGTAACATCGCCAACGCCAAAGGCACTTTCACCCTCCTCAATTCCATCATCGATACCAACCTTTCCGGCGGCGGTGGCTACGGGGTAATCAAGGATGCCGGCTATAATATTAGCGACGACAACACCATTGCCCTAGGCAAGACCAGCAAGCGAAAAACTAACCCACTGCTCGGTCCGTTGGAAGATAACGGCGGTCCAACCCAAACCATGGCACCGCTGAGCAACAGCCCGGCCCTCGGCCCCCTATTCCCGAGAGGAGGCCCGCCGACCGATCAGCGGGGCGCATCACGGCCACCTAACAAGTCCGATATCGGCGCCTACCAATGGGCGGCGCCCTTCGACTTGAGTCTGGAACCAGTCATGTCCTCGACCAACGGCGGTTTGGTGACCTTGATAATCGATGCCTCCGGCGATTCGGCCCTGTCCTACCAGTGGCAGGAGAATGGGGTTTCCATCCCCGGGGCCACCAACGCCATTTACACCTTCGCCGCCAGCAATGCTGGTCCGTATGAGGTTGTCGTCAGCGACAGCTACGGCTCGTCCACTTTGACCAACGTAATGCTGAACTTTGCGCCCTCCATTACCGTGCAGCCCGCCAACCAGGCCGTGCCGCTGGGCAGCCTGGCCACGTTCACGGTGACAGCCGCGGGCGACCCGACCCTGACCTATCAGTGGCTCTTTAACGGGAGTCCGATTACGAATGTGCATTCCAGCAGTTACACCGTCAGCGGCAATCTCACTAATGCGGGCACTTACACGGTCAAGATCACCAACCCCTTTGGCAGCATCACCAGCGTCGCGGCTACGCTTACCATCCTGCCGGCTATCGTCGTCGAGCCGGTCAGTCAAATTGCCGCCATCGGCAGCAACGTGACCTTCAGCGTCTCCGCGGCCGGCAGCCCGCCCTTGACCTATCAATGGCTGTTGAACGGCGTGCCCATCCCAGGCGCGAACTCCTCGAATCTCGTAGTAAACGCCCAAGCCACCAATGGTGGCGGCTACACCGTAGTCGTGTCCAATGCCGGCGGCAGCGTAACCAGTTCCCCGCCGGCACTCTTGTCGGAACCGCCCCTTATCACCTCGGAAATCGTCAACACCATCCCGGTCAGCGCGACCCTGGAATTCCCCGTGCTGGCGGGCAGTACCAACACCTTTAACGTGGCTGCGGAAGGCACGCCGCCGCCGAGCTACCAGTGGACTTTCAACGGCACCAATGTCCCCGGCGCCACCAACTCCACTTTTGTTTTGGCAAACACACAACCAGCCGATACCGGGACTTATCTGGTCGTCGTCTCCAACCAGTTCGGCTCTGCCACTGGACCCTCCGTAGGCCTGGGGGTGTTGCCCACCATTCTCGTGCCGCCCGTCAGCTTAAGTGTGCCGGCCGGTTCCAACGCGACTTTCTGTGTTACGGCCATCGGGACGGCGCCCCTGAGCTACCAATGGCAATTTAACGGAACGAATGTTTCCGGGGCCACTGGGACGAGTTTCACGCGTGCCAGTGTCGCGGCCATTAACGAGGGAACCTACACGGTGATGGTGACCAATACGTTTGGGGGGACGAACGCCTCAGCCACTCTGGGTGTCCTCGGCCCGCCGTTCATCATCGCCCAACCCACGAACCAAACGGTTTTCCTAGGCAGCAACGCTACCTTCAGTGTCACGGCGGGCGGCGGGACCCTCAGCTACCAATGGCAGTTCAACGGCACCAACCTGGCTGGCGCCACCTCCAACGCGTTCGCCATCCCCAGTGTCCAGCGCTCGAACCTGGGCGGTTACTCGGTAATGGTAACGAACGCCTACGGGTTCGTGATGAGCACGCAGGCCATGCTCGCCGTCGGCGCAGCCCCGTCTGTCACTCTCCAACCCTCTAACCAAACCGCTTCTGTCGGCGCTCCCGTTACCTTCAGCGTGGTGGCCTCAGGCAATGCGCCCCTGGCTTACCAATGGCATTTCAATGGAGTGTCCTTACCGGGCGCGACCGGCGCGGCTTGCGTTCTCACCAACTTGCAGACGAACATGACCGGAAGCTACGCGGTAACTGTCACCAACCTCTTCGGGACGATCACAAGTTCGCCGGCTGTCCTCAACGTCGTGCAGTCCCCCGCCATTCTCGTCCCGCCCGCCAGTCAAAGCGTGCTCCTTGACGGCACGGTCACTTTTGAGGTGACCGCGGCAGGTGTGGCGCCGCTGTCCTACCTGTGGAGCCACGGCGGAAGCAGCACGGGCGCGGTCGGTCCAAGCTTTACGATCTACGGTGCTCAAGCCGCCGATGCCGGCGATTACGAGGTGCTCGTTTCAAACCCCTTTGGTTCGGTGCGGAGTTACCCGGCCACTTTAACGGTTGTGGGCACGGCACCTTCCATCACCGCGAGCCTTGCTTCCAACATCCTGAGCTTGGAGTTTTCTCCCGCCGAAACGAATTTCACCTACGTCCTCGAATACAAAACCAATTCCAGCGACAGTTACTGGATCCCCATCGGCACTAATGTCCCGATTACCAATGGGCCTTCCACCTTCCAGAACTCCGTCACCAACGACCTCCAGCGCTTCTACCGTATCCTGGTGAGATAGTTTCTACTGGGTCTTTACTGCGGCGCCAGCGGAACCCGCGGCGGCGCGGGCAAATTGCCCGCCGACGGCACGAGCGTTCCCGGTGGTCCGGCTCCCGCCGGAGGTGCCTGGTAACCCGCACCGCTCGATTGCTGCTCTTGTAACCACTGTTGCAGGATCAACTGCTCCTCGGGCGTTAACGGCGTGGCTTGTGTGCTCGCCTGCGGCGGCGCGACAACCGGTTGGGCGGAGCTCGAAGGCGCGCCGGCCGACGAGCCGGATCCAACTCCATAGCCGCCCGGGCTAGTCGCGGCGCCGGCTGCGCCCGGTGTGCCCTGCACGGGCGGGCGCGGAATTCGGCTGGGCATAAAGCGCCGGCCGTAGTTGGCACCCGCCGGCGGTATGACCGGCTGGCTCCCTGGCTTGGGCGCCGGAGCGGCGGGCGAACTCGCGGACGAGGCGCCCGGGGCAGGCCCATTTTCGGAAAACGTAAGATTAGTCACCGTGCCGAAATCGCTTACCGTGACCCGCCCCGCTTTTTCGTCCACCTTAAGCACTTCAATGTTTTCCTCACGTTGTCCTTCCGCCAGAAGAAGGGGCTCCTCCTTGGCGTGCTCGCCTGGCTTAGCCGGCGGAAGGAGCGCTTTCATGACGGCGAGCTTTCTGCCCAGGATGGTCGTTATGCCGGTAAGAACGATGCGCGGCGGCGCAGGTGCCACCGCTGCTGGCGGGCCAGGAAGCGGAGGGGGTGCCCGCAGCCCGAACACGTTTCGCTCCACTATTTTTCCATAAGGATTAGTCGCGGGATTAGACCGGGCCGTTCCCTCCCCCATCCGCAGCTCCCGGCGGGCCGTGGCTTCATTTGAAGGGGGAACTGAACCCACCGAAACAGCCTCCGCAACGGGGCTCCACAAAAGACAACCCAAGCTCCCGAGCAGGAATTTGGCAATAACACTCATACTCCACTATATCCTTCGTCTAAAACCAAGGCCAGTGGGGAAAAGGAGTATTATTAGCCACCGCACCGCACCCCGAAGGCGTTTGGGCGAGCCGGAGAGATGGCCGAGTGGCTGAAGGCGGCGGTTTGCTAAACCATTTTTGACCCTTCGCGACTACCCCCTAAACATGCACGACAGCCGCACTACCACGACGCGAAACCCTACTTTCAAGGGTTTGGTGCCTCTGTCGTATTCGTGACGTTAACGCGAAGCCTTGCTGTTGCAACCTGTTGCACGGGAAACCACGGTGTTGAAAACCGCTCCGCTTTTGCCTCAGGACGATTTAGACCATATCGGCTACCCCCGCCCAATTAGGATGCGTCCCAGGGCCAGCCGGTGCCCCGGGCAGGGGGATTCCGGAGCAATCCGGGGGTGAGTGTCGCCGCATGGCCCCCCCGGCCCATGGAGTTCCTTTTTGCGCCAGGCGAGTAAGCAGGGCCGGGCACGCCCTTTTTCGGCCCTCGGCTGATTCCGCAAACCAAGCTGTGATAGAACTTCGTGTTTTAGCCGAATCAAACTGAGCGGCGGTCCTCAATAAATTGGAATGGCGAGTAGCTGTGACTTGGACACGAGATGCTCAAGGCCACAGCGCTTCGCTAATATGCGGACCAGGTCTTCGACAAACGCCGGGGCGAAAGGACTTAGGACTATTTTCTCGATGAGTTCACTCAGGTTAACGGATACCGCGATTCCCGGGGGCATTTTCTTTGCCAATCGTTTAAGAGTTCGGTTGCTCATTATAAATTGACCCTTTCTAGCTACCCGTTCCAAGCCACCAGCTAGGATAACTCCGCGAACTTCCTGCTCATACTCAAAGCTTTTGCGCTTTGCAAAGCCCGGTCTGATTCGCGTGGGGAAGGGTCGTCTACGCATGTCGTGCGTCTCGAAATCAAGGTATTCGACCTCCCCTAATAAGCCGTGGGGATATGGTGTGATGTCCACGGCTGCACGCAGCCTTGCGCCTGTGGACACGATCGCTATTCCAGCACCGGATGCGTAAATTTGCCAATGGGCGTCTGATTCATGCTCTGAAGCGTGCCAGCATGTTGCATAAGTCGTGAACAAGGCCGCCATGTTCATCCATGGCTCATGTTGATTTACAAAGGACCGTATCGGATCACTTTCACCAGACCTGAGCTGCGCATACGCCTGAGTCACGGAACCTTCAAACGGATCATTGAACTGGTCCAAGCGGGCATGGTAGAGCTGCGCCTTTTCCACAAGCCAACAAAATTTCTCGAAAGTGAGATAGCGCCATATGCGGGCTTTTAGAGTGCTCCGGCCTGAGCTTCCCTTAAACGCTTGATACCTGTTGCGCTCGAACCAACTGGGCATAGACGCGGCGGCGAAGGCACCTCCAGCTTGGGGGTCAGCCGGTTTGTTTTCGGGAACGTTGTTCACCGTATCATCAGGTGGCCTCATACATCCGCCTTTATGCAATCATCTGTCATGATGGCAGTAGTTGCGGGTATCCCGTCCCTTGGGCCATAACGGCGTATGAGATAATCGTGCATTTTGCGAACGTTCCTTTCGTCTTCCTCGTAAGGTAGTATTAAGTATGAAATAGCCCGGGGAGGAACAGGCAATGCGCTTTGGCTCTTGAACCACTGCTCAAGCCTCCTCCTGAGGGACTGGTTATTATATTATAGGCATTCCAAGCCAAGAAGATCTGCCGGGGATCAACGGCTGGAACATATCGCCATTCTCTCTCGTCATAAAATCGGACTGATCTTCGCCTACACCTGCCGTTTCTCCAAACTCGACCACGGAACGGCTTCACGTACGCAGCAAGTAGCCTTAATTCTGGTGGCGCTTCTTCGTCAGCAGCTAACTGCAACACAGGCCGGTGTGTCTGCGCGTTTAAATGGGTGTAAATCACGGGCGCAACTCGATGCTGGAGACCCCATCCTTTGGTTAAGCCAATACCGTACGGCCCGTATAATTTGTGGTGCTTGCGAATTAGCGCAAGCGGCAGATCGCAGAAGCATACCATTGGTATTGCGCTTGCCGGTGGCTGCCCTTTTGAAGCTGCCCTCCGATCCTCTGGCCCAAGCGTGTACTCGGGGCAATAATGTGGGAAAAAGCCATCTCGAAGGATGCTCTCCAGGTGGTCTATTGAACTGGTGAAATGAAACAGGACATTGGCGCTGACGTTGTCTGACATGGCAGGCCAGATTCCAACTATCGCGGGTTTGCGTCAAGCTTGGGATAGGGGGCGGTCACGTCACCACCTTCAGATTCACGGTTCGGTTCCGGTTCGCCCGTTTTTGCTTGCCCTTGCGCGTCAATGCGCTACAATGCCGCAAGTTGGCAGGTATCCAGTGGAAACCATGATGCACAGCTTTACGCGGGGGGACTTATGAAAACAGCAAAAGCTTTGTTCGGAATTCTCACCATCACGTTGGCGCTCCCGGCTCAGGGCCAAACCCCAACCTCCCTCACCAACGGTCTGCTGGCGTATTATCCTTTCAACGGAAATGCTAATGACGCGAGCGGAAACGGGAATGACGGAATGGTTAGCGGTGCGACCTTAACGAACGATAGGTTTGGAATCGCAAATTCCGCGTACTATTTTAATGGCACCAATAGTTGGATTACGATGCCGCAAACCCTGCTTCTGGATGGCGCAAGCAATGCCACAATTTCGGCGTGGCTTGTAATCAAAAGCGGAACGAGCGGAGAATTTTTATCGACAGGTGATAGTCGCGGAGGATTAGACCCCATCCATTTATCGGTTGCGCCGCAAAATGCCAACCACCTGGCTCTTCAAAATACCACTTTAGGCAATGTTCCGAATGCCTTCATTGGTGACAATTTGGCTGGTCAAACTCTTACCAATTTCACAGCAGACACATGGCATCAGTTTGTTTTGGTTTTGAGTACGAAAAATCCCCTTGGTCAGTTGACAGTTTATGTGGACGGTGTGGCCGAGGCTGTCCAAGTTGGGGCTGACGACGGCAGTGCCTTCACAGAAATTACGTATGATCGGGGTATGCCAGTCCTGATCGGAGGAATCACCTATTCTTATGGGCCTGGCGAGCTCTGGACTGGGGACATTGATGATATTCGCATTTACAATCGTGATCTTTCCACGGACGAAGTGGCGCAACTTTACGCCAGTGAATCTGCGCCCCCCATAGCCAACTATTTTAGCACAACGGATGCCAACATGTGGCAAATCGCGGGCGGCGGGGCTACGAATGTCACGCCCTACGAAATCTCTCCTATCGGCTCCATCAGCATCAAAATCACCGAGGACACCTACGTTGCAGGCGTAACAGATTTTACGGGCTTCTGGCTGGCCGATTATGTTGTTTACGTCCCTTACGGCGCCATTAATGTCAGTCTCACTTACTCGAACTTTTATGTGGATGACCGCGGGCTTTTGCTTCTGAACGGAAATCCAATTGTCGCAACCGGAACCACAGCCCCCGCTGATGGGGAGTTTGTTTTTTCCGACGGCGGTTCACCGCAAGCTTATTCTTCCTTTGTTGGACCCGATGGGTCTGTGTCCGGCTCGGTGACCAGTGGAATCAGTACCGGTGGATACAATGATCTGCGAGTGATTATCAATAACACCGGCACGGGGGATGCTGGTTCGGACATTGCCGGCGGTGACACGTACCTGACGCTGTGGGGAGCGGTGTCATACGAGTTGCCTTGCCTCCCTCACACGGCGACAGCCAGCGCGGTTGTAACGAATGGCTTTGTCATAGCCGCGACCATCACCGATGGCGGCTGCGGCTATACGAATACGCCCACCGTGAGGATTATCGGTGGTGACGGGAGCGGCGCGCAGGCCGTGGCCGTGGTGAGTAATGGGGTGGTCATCGCAATCGAGGTTCTAGATGCGGGTTCCGACTACACGAACACACCACTGGTGATCATTGAGCCTCCTTTCATTCCCAATCCAGTTTTGGGCATTGCTCCCATGTCGTTCCTGTCCTTTACTAATCTGGCCGTCGGGGGTGCTTATCAATTGCAGCAGGCGATAGCCTGGTATTGGACAAACCAGCCGCTCAGCTTCACAGCAACCAACGCCATTTATACGCAGATGGTCGCAGGGGTGGTGGGTAGCGGAGATTTTCGGCTGGCAATCAATCCGGTTCCGTCACAAGCATTTGCCACGCCGGAGGTAGTCAACGGGTTTGTTGTGGGCGTGACGGTGACGAGTGGCGGCACCGGCTACGCCACCAGTCCGGCGGTCAGCATCGTAGGCGGCGGCGGCACCAATGCCACGGCGGTTTCCCAAATCTCCGGGGGCGTGGTGACGAACATCAGCATCACGGATGCAGGTATAGGGTACACCAATACGCCGACGGTTGAAATCGCCCCGCCGCCTGCGGCTGCCGTGTTTCCTACGGTGATGCCGGTCATGCGGCTGGATTCCACCAACCTGGCTCCGTACGACAATTATCAGGTTCAATTCACGCCAACCATCGGGGAAACGTGGGGCAATTGGAATGGCGGTTTATTCAGCCCGACGGACGTGACGAATTCGCAGTATCTTTTTATCACGAATGGCATCGGCTATTTCCGTTTGCAATATGTGCCGTGAGCGACTGCGGCGGCAGGAGGCACGGAAGGGACAAATGCAAGCCGCGCCAAAGGCGACGGGCGTCTTCACCAATATTCCTGGCGCTACCAGTCCTTACGCGGTTTCCACCGTTGGGCCGCGAATGCTCTGCCGGCTTCAGGCGAATCAATGAAGTCTGAGCAACCGTTGTGTGACCTATGGCGCAGTTCGTGATGAAATTTGACGATTTTGCAAAGATGGTGGATAACATACGCCGCCCCGAAAAAATCGGGCTGTGGATCGCCAACCATGTTCAGGCCGCAACAGAGCAGCTTCCGATATCAGAAGATGCCAAGCGGATTCTGGAATTTAACCAGTTTATTTCGGAGGGGATCTTACCGCCAGACCTAACCGCACCGGAGAAGGATTTTTATAGGCGCACAGCGGAAAGAATGGTTGAGACAGGGGTCTTGCCAGCGGATGTTCTGGAGCAATTCGAGTGAGCAGTCCAGGCCACTCGACCAAAGCGTTGAGCGTGTTCCGCAAGCCCTGCTCTCCCATTGGATCGTTGCGCACCGCCCTAAGCCTCACTTGAACTCCAGGGCCAGCTTTCCTCTTGATGTCGTTTGCCCGATGGAGTAATTTTCGCGCGTTGGCACTGGGAATCTTTGCCAGTGCCCGCTGGCTGCAAACAGCAGGGTAAGTTCCTGTTTGCAAGAGGGTTGGAGAGATGGCCGAGTGGCTGAAGGCGGCGGTTTGCTAAACCGTTGTACGGTCAAAAGCCGTACCGGGGGTTCGAATCCCCCTCTCTCCGCCACCCAATAAAAACTCTTGTAATCCTCCCTGGATCGATTCGGTGCAAGCTAAAGGCCCTGGGCAAGTTGACGGGCGATGAATTTGGAGTGACTGTCTGGCCGAGATGAGTATCGCCGAACGGAGCAGGAGCTAAGGCTACCTTACCTAGCCCGACAGGTTGAACAAGCCATGAGCGATCAGTTGTCGAGTTCCTGCCCGACTCAGCCTTCACGCCACGGGCCGTCCGCCGGTTTGCAACCGGAGGGCTGGGTCGAGAATTACAGCGACGAGCTCTTTGGCTTCGTAGTCGGGCGCGTACGCGACCACGCCACGGCGGAGGACCTGGTTCAAGAAACGTTCCTCGCGGCGCTCAAGGCGAGCCCGGACTTTGCCGGACGTTCGAGCGAGCGAGCGTGGCTGTTCGGAATTTTACGCAAGAAACTAGCGGATTATTTTCGGCGGGCGGGCCGGGAAATTGCCGTCCCGGACGTGGAATCGCCTTTGCCGGAGGAAGCCGGAGCCTTTTACACCAGCGGAGTGGGCAAGGAAGGCTGGTCAAAGCTGCTTGCGCCGAGGGCTTGGGAAGAACCCGACGAAAGCCTCGTCAATAAGGAGTTTTGGGCTGTTCTCAAACGCTGTCTGTCACGACTGCCGGGGCACACGGCGCAAATCTTTATGTTGCGAGAAATGGACGGCGTGTCCACGGAGGAAATCTGTAAGGATGTGGGCGTGTCTCCGAACAACTTATGGGTGATGTTGCATCGGGCCAGGCTTGGTCTGCGCCGCTGCCTGGAAGTGCATTGGTTCAGGGGCAAAGGAAAAAATGAATGACCTTTACGAGCGTATATGAGGGCTTTTGAATTATGCTGAATTGCCGGGATGTCAGCCGCCTGATCTCGCAATCGATGGATGCCCGGCTGCCCTGGCGCCACCGGCTGGCGGTGAGGCTGCATTTGCTCTACTGCGTCTGGTGCCGGCGCTATGCCGCCCAACTCCAATTTCTTCGCCGAGCGATGCAGAAAATGGCGGCCACGCCGGAATTTGCCGAAGACCAGAAACTTTCGAGCGAGGCCAAGGCGCGGATGCGCGGGCGCTTGCAACAGGCCCTGGATAGATCCTCGCCTCCTTTCCCATAATTTCGTTGTAAGGATTTTGGTTCCCGCCCGACTCCCCGTCGCGTGGCCTGATTGGCCCGACAGAGTTCGGCGGCGCGTCTGTGCGCCGACGACCGCTCTCAACCAAAAAGTAAAAAAACTGAAAGATCGGAATTATGAAGAAATCACTGTTCCAAACCTGTTTCTACGGGGCCGCGCTCGCCCTGACCTTGCTCACAACCACCGCCAGGGCAGACCACCACCACCCCGGCGCCCTTTATACCATGGACAACGCCACGAACGGCAACCAGGTGCTGGTTTTCAAGCGCGGCGAGGACGGAGCACTTACTGATGCGGGGACCTTTGCGACCGGGGGAACCGGCACGGGCGCCGGCTTGCCCAGCCAAAGTTCAGTCCTGTTGAGCCCGGACGGTTTTTGGCTTTTTGTGTGCAATGCCGGCAGCGGCGAGATTTCTGTGTTCGCGCAATTCCCGGAAGGCCCATTATTGACGGACACCGTGGCCTCAGGCGGTCAGATGCCCATCAGCCTTACCCTCCGGCGCAATGTGCTTTATGTGCTCAATGCGGGCGGCTACCTGGGCGGCACGGACAACATTACCGGCTTCGTCTTTGACTGGGGCAAACTCCGGCGGCTCCCCGCCTCGACCCTGACGCTCAGCGCGCCCAACACCGAGCCGGCTCAGGTCGCCTTTGCCCAGGAGGGCCAGGTGCTTCTCGTGACGGAGCAAGCCACGAGTCTGATCGACACTTTTGTCCTTGGAGACGAAGGCTCGGCTGTGGATCACAAGACGTTCACGTCAGCCGGGGTTCAACCCTTTGGTTTCGATGTGGGATGGAAAGACCGAGTCTTTGTTTCCGAAGCGGTGAGCGGCATGCCCCATGCCAGTTCCGCCTCATCTTACGGGTTGACTTGGGACGGAAACCTCAATGTTATCAGCGGAGCGGTGCCGACCCATCAGACCGCAGCCTGTTGGCTGAAGGTCTCTCTGGACGGACGCTTTGCCTATACCGCGAATGCCGGCAGCGGCACCATTTCTGGTTTTCGAATCACGGCTAACGGAAGCCTTGAGTTGCTGAGCCCCAGCGGCGTCACCGGCGTGACCGGCGTCGGCAGTCACCCAACGGACATGGCCCAAAGCCGGGATGGCCGGTTCCTCTACAGCCTGAATAACGGCGATGGCACCATCAGCGCGTTTGTCGTGAATCCCGATGGAACACTTGATCCGGTCGCAGGGGCAAGCGGGTTGCCGACCAGTTCGTCGGGACTGGCGGGACGGTAATAGGTTGATCCGGCGTATTGTGGCAGGTGCCCTTTGCTTAAAATCATATTTCATTCAGCATAAACGCGATCCTGGCAAACGCCTTCCATATTCTTCAACCGGTGTGAGCGGCATTCCTGCACGAGGCACACAGGTATCGGTCTCCGTCAAAGAATACGTGGAACGGCATTACCAATCGGCCACAGCGGTCACAGGTTTCGTGCATTTCCTTCGGATCAACCGGGACGACCTCCACAACGAGGCCCTGAGTGAGGCGCACGAATTCCAGTTGCTGCGCGATTTGATCTCGGCGGTAATCGAAGATGACGGCTTTCTTGATGTCATCGAAAAAGCCCATGTTCATTGCGTCCCCGCCAAGATACTTGCCATCGGGGTTGCGGATTCGTACGAACAAGGCATCTGTGGCCGTCATCTGGTTGAAGCATAATCCGTTTGGGTTGGGATGACAATAGGCCGGAGCTCCCTGAAGAGCATGTAGTCCTTGAAGGTTGCGGGCGGAGGAGGATCTAGCTGTCCTGCGCCAAAGGCTGGATTTCGCTGTTCGGCATGAGGCGGTCACCAGTGAATGTTCATAACGACGCTGGTCCGGAAGACGAAATTCGTAGTGGCGGTGGCGTTGACGGACGGCTCGCGAAGGACGACAGTTAGTTGAATGGCAACACCGGGCATTTTGGCACAGCGGATTTTGGTGGTCGATGACGAACCATTCGTCTGCGATTCCGTCAGGAGGGTGCTTGCGGAGGACACCAAACTGCATAGCGTTGGCATCGAGGTGGCGGATCGTGCCGAGGTCGAGAAGGCCGAACCTGAGGAACCGGAGGCGGAAGAAGAGCGGCCATTCGAAGCGCTGGATGACCCCGTTCGAATGTACATGAACCAGATGGGCAAAGTGCCGCTGCTCACGCGAGAGCAGGAAATCGAGGCTTTTCAACGCATCGAGGAGGCCGAATTAGAAATGAAGCGCTTGGTTTATGGCCTGGGCTTCGCCGCCAGGGAACATCGTGCGATTGCCGAAAAGCTGCTGGCCGACCCACCCGAAGAACGGTTTGACCGTATCGTGGTGGACAAGAAAGTCACCAGCCGCGAGAGTTACCTGCAAGAGCTCCGCGGCCTAGTGAAAAAGATGTGCGCGTCGGATGCCGAAGTGGACGAGCACTATATCCGTTGGCAGAAGGCGGTGCCCTCCGGCCACCGCGAAAGGCTTTTTGCCGAGTTCCAGAAGCGCGATAGAAAGCTCCAGGCCATCTTTTCGAAATTCTCTTACAAGCAAAAGGTCATTGAGGAGATGATTGGGGTGGCTGGGACCGTTCAGGAGAAGTTCCAAGCCGGGTTGAAACGCATCCAGGAGCTGGCAGGCGAGCCCAAAACCAGCCGCCGGCAAGCGGCGTTGAGAGTTGAACAGGGCAAGATCCTTGGGCTGGAACAACTCGTCCGCCGACCGCACGAGGAGTTTTCCAAGACGGTCAACCGGTTGCAGCAGACCGCTGGCCGGGCTCACCAGGCCAGGAGCCACATGGCCGAGGCCAACCTCCGCCTCGTCGTCTCCGTCGCCAAAAAATACACCAACCGCGGCCAATCCTTTCTTGACCTCATCCAGGAGGGTAACATTGGCTTGATGAAGGGCGTCGAAAAATTTGAATACCGCCGCGGCTATAAGTTCTCCACCTACGCCATCTGGTGGATTCGCCAAGCCATTACCCGCTCGATCGCCGACCAGGCCCGCACCATCCGCATCCCGGTCCATATGATCGAGATTATGACCAAACTGCTGCGGGCGCAGAAACAGCTCAGCCAGGAGCTGGGCCGCGAGCCGACGCCCGAAGATCTTTCGGATGAAATGCGTCTGCCTGTGTCGCGCATCAACGCGCTGCTGAAGATGGCCCACCAGCCTATCTCGCTCGACGCGCCGATAGGCGACGATGGTGATGTGACTGTGGGGGATGCCATCGAAGACAAGAGCGCGGAGAACCCAGCGGCCGGCGCTAGTCACAGCCTGCTCAAGGAGAAGCTTGACAAGGTGCTGACCAGCCTCGGCCAGCGCGAGCGGAAAATCCTCGAAATGCGCTTCGGCCTAGTCGATGGCACGGGGCAGACGCTGGAGGAAATTGGCAACCTCTATAGCGTGACGCGCGAGCGTATCCGCCAGATCGAAGCCAAGGCCCTGCGCAA
>Ga0209517_10006897_pt1 | contig 13840 bp, 7 predicted proteins | sample PeaSoiMetSII2010_FD_187695 | JGI IMG/M metagenome (GOLD analysis project Ga0209517, IMG submission 187695) | Peat soil microbial communities from Weissenstadt, Germany - SII-2010 (SPAdes) (version 2) | ecosystem: Environmental > Terrestrial > Soil > Wetlands > Peat | place: Germany: Weissenstadt...
GGCCGCGATCCGCCGCGCCAGGTCGCGCACCTCGGCGCCGGTCAGCGCGCAGTCGGTGCCGACGGCGACGACTGAGTCGTCGGCACATGCCGCCCACAGCTGGGCCACGGCGGTCGCGTCCGGGTCAGCGACCGGACCACCGTCCGGCCACACGCTCGTGACGAGGGCAAAGGCGTCAGGCGACATGATGTCTGCGGCCGCGACGACCCGGTCAGGATCGTCGGCGAGGCAGTGCAGGATCGCGATGAAGCCGTCGGCCACGAGCTGGCCGGTGGCCGGGTGGAACAGGTCGCTGTTGTAGTTGACCCGCAGCTGCGGCTCGGCCGGCGCGTCGGTGACCGCCAGCTCGAGCTCGAACCTGGTGGTGCCGTTCTCCATCAGCTCCGGGCACCAGCGCAGCCCACCGCGGTCCGGGACAACCCACGACTGCTCCATCGAGAACATCACCTGGACCAGCGGCAGCCGCGCCGGGTCGCGGTCGGGCTTGACCAGTTCCACCACCCTGGCGAACGGCAGCTCCTGCTGCGCCAGCGCCCGCGCGGTCGCGGTGTGGATAGACCGCACCAGGTCGCTGAGCGGGCCGTCCTGGTCGATCCGGATCCGGATCGTGACTGTGTTCATGAACAGCCCGACGACCGACTCGGTCTCCGGCCGGGTGCGGGCAGCCATCGGCACCGCGATCAGCAGGTCGTCGCTGCCGGTCAGCCGGGCGAGTACGACCGCGTACGCGGCCAGCAGGACGGCGAACAGCGTGGTCCCGTGCCGGGCGGCGAGCTGCCTGAGCGCGCCGGCCAGTCTGTCGTCGATCGTGGTGTCGAGGCACCTGGCGGCGAAAGTCTGGCGTGCCGGGTACGGCTCATCCGTCGGCAGTGGCAGCGCCGACGGCGCATCGGCCAGCTCGTCCCGCCAGAACCGCTCGGCCGACGCGTACCCGCCATCCTCGGCGTGCTCGATCTGCCAGATGGCGAAGTCGGCGTACTGGATCGGCGGTTCCGCGGCAGCCGGGTCGCCACCGCGGCTGATCGCCTCGTAGTCCGCTGACAGCTCGTCGAACAGGATCCGGAACGACCAGCCGTCCGCGACGATATGGTGCATCACCACCCCGAGCACATGAGCTTCCGGCGACAGCCGCACCAGAGCGGCGCGCGCGAGCGGCCCGGTGGCCAGATCCATGGGAGTGCGGGCGAGGTCGCCGATCAGCGCCAGGGCGGCCGGCTTCCGCTCGTCGTCGGCAAGCTGCTCGACGGAGGTGACCAGCAGCGGCCGCGCGGCCGGCTCGTCCTCGATCACCTGCACCGGCACGCCGGACTCGTTTCGAAAGGTGGTGCGCAGCGCCTCGTGCCTGACCAGCGCGGCGTCCCAGGCTTGCTGCAGCGCGCTGACCTCAAGCGCGCCATCCAGCCACAGCGCCCACGCGATGTTGTAGGTGGGCTCATCGGAGTCCATCTGGGCCAGCAGCCACATCCGCCGCTGGGCGAATGACGTGGGGAACTCGTACACGGCCACGATCAGCCTTCCTGTTTCTGGTCAGGGGCTTTCTGGTCGACCGCCACCATGCGCAACTCGGCGCTGTAGCGCAGGCCCTGGGCGTCGGTGAGCCACGCCTGGTCCGGGGTGGGCAGCATCTCGACGACGGTCACCGTCGCATCGGCGCCGGCCTTCCGGCGGGTGCGGCGTAGCGACCGGGAGATCAGGTCGATCGATGCGAGGCTGGTCAGGTCCGCGTAGATCGGCTTGCGCTCGCCGGTGAACCGCAGGAACACGTGCCGTGGCAGTCCGTGGCTGGCCGCCCACGCCCTGGCCTGCAGATAGCGGGCGCTCTGGTCGGTGGTGTCGGCGAATCCTGGATCGGTGGCGGCGAACGTCCACCTCTCCCGGCTCACCACGAGATCATCGATGGTGACGCGCGGCGTATGCGCGCTCCGTGGTAGCAGCTCGAAACAATGTGACATCGTGACGCTGATCGCGTCGCCGACGACCTCGAGCAGGCCCCGCTCGAAGGTCCCGTCGCGGCGTCGCACCCGCAGCCCGGCGGGAGAGCTGATCACATCGCAGTCGCCGACTGTCACGGTGGTAGCGGGGTCATAGCCGCAGGAATCGTACGCGGAGACGAGCCGGAGGTCGCCGGCCCCAGGCAACAGGTTGGACAGCCGCGTGCTGGTGCCGCCTTTCTCGCCGGTCTCGGCGAACCATACGGCCCGTCCGTGCATGTCGTGCCGCATGGCGGTGTAAATGACGTCCGGCGCACCCTCGAACTGCAGCCACGTGGCGTAGCGCGTGGTGACGATGCTGGGGTGGACCTCGCCGAGCACCCAGGTGGGCCGGCCGCCAGCGGCGGCGTCCGCGCCCGCGATCATCAGGTCGGGGCTGTGGTGCATCCCCATCGGCCAGGGCAGCGGTCGGGCCGGAAACTCCGACGTGACCCGCTCCCGCAGGTCGTCGGCCCGGAGCTGAACCCGCCGGGCGCCAGGCGGCAGATCCAGGATCGCCGACCAGCGCTGCGCCAGCCCGCGCACCGCAGGCTCGATGAGCTGCGGCGGCTGGTCGAACAGTGCCTCGTTGCCGAGCAGCCACAGGTCGGCGAACGGCACGATGTCGGTACCGAGCGCGGCGACTCGCTCCCGGTAGGCCTCGTCGAAATGCCGGGCGTACAGCGCGCCGATGGCCGTCGTGAACCACCGTGCGCTGTCGAGCACCAGCGCCAGCGCCGCGCGGATGCCATCCAGGGTGTCCGCGCCCAGCCGCACGGTGTCGCCGCGCAGGCACTCCTCATAGGCGAGAGTACGGCCGGCATAGAGCTCTCCCGCCCGTCGGGTAGGCGCGACGCCGGCCAGACGGGTGAAGGTCGCCTCCAGGCCGGCCATGGCCGCGGCCACCCGCTCCCCGTCGCCGGCGGCGTCGGCCAGCTCGTCCTTGGCGGCGGTCAGCTCGTCGAGGGCCTTTACGGCCGGTTCGCGGACGCCTTCGTCGGTGACCCTGGACAGGAACGCCCGCATGGAGCGCTCGGGCCGGGTGTCCTGCGGGGCTACATCGACCTGCCAGGCCAGCCGGTGGCTGTCGGCTAGCCGGTCCATCAGCGCGAAGACTTCCGCGACCTCGCTCAGCCCGGCGCAGGGATCGGCGAGCACCGCAGCCGCGACCGCCCTGGCGTCACGGATGCCGTCGCACGCCCGCATGACCGCGATCTCGGCCGGCGTCAGCGGTACCGCTGGCGCAAGCGGCAGGCGCAGCAGCGTGCCGTCGACGCCCACGAACGGCATCCGCCGTGGCACGAGCCAGGGGCGCAGCGCGATGGCGTGGTCGGCCATGATCGCCTGCACCGCCCAGCCCTCTAGGTAGGTGACGCGTTCGGCGAGGACGCGCCCCGATGCGGCGTGCGTAATCCGGATGCCGGGGTCATCGTCGATCTCCGACCACCCCACCGGCCCGAAGAAGCCGATGGTGTCGTTCTTCGCGCAGTAGCGCTGCAGATAGCTCGCGACGAGCGCTTCGTGCTGCCGGTGCTGGCCATCGCGCTTGGGTGGCTCGGGCCCGCGGCGTAGCAGCGGGTCGATGCCGGTCGTCAGCCCGTGGCGGTTCTGCCAGGCGACCGCTTCCCGCAGCGCCGGCAGGCCAGCGGCCTCGTGCAAGGCCGCGGACAGACGCCGGACCGCGGCGGCGAACTCGCCGGCGTATACGGCTCCGGCCTCTTCTCGCGCTACCGGATCGGTGGCGGCATCGGCGGTGATGACCGCGTCCGCAGCGCGGGCAAGCTCGGCGTCTCCCAGCGTGGCGAGCAGATGGAAAGGGAAGCCCGCCCCACGCAGGCCCACCGTACGCCACAGTGCCCAGTCGCCGGTCAGGCGCACGAGATGCGGCGCGAGCGCGGTTGGCCGGTCCGGTGTCGGCTGCGGGGCCGCTACCCGATAGGCGCTCCGGTCCCTGCGGCTGATGCCTGGCGGCGGGGCGGCCACCCGATAGGCGCTCCGGTCCCTGCGGCCGATGCCGGACGGCGCCACGGCCGATCGCGCCGCGGCCCGGTCGGCCGGCTGGGTCGCGTCGATGGCGGCGGCACAGGCGGCGAGAGTTGGTGCCTCGTAGAACGCGGCCATGGGCAGTTCGACGTCGAACACCTCGCGGATCCGGAACATCAAGCGCGCCGCCGACAGGGAGTTGCCGCCGAGCGCGAAGAAGCTGTCCTCGCGGCCGACATCGCCGCCGCGGGAGCCGTCCGTCGGCAGCAGCAGCCGCCAGATATCGGCGAGCCGCTCCTCGGTGGCGCCGCGCGGCGGGGGGGCCGGCCCGCTGGTCTCCCGCTCGGGCGCGGGCAGCGCGGCACGGTCGACCTTGCCGTTGGCGTTCAGAGGGAGCCGGTCGACGGCCTTGAATCCGGTCGGTACCAGGTAATCCGGCAGCCGGTACGCGAGGAAGTCACGCAGCACTGACGGCCGCAGCGTACTCCGATCCACGCCGTCCGCCGGCGTCACGTAGCCGATCAGGTGCCGCTGCGCGCCCTCGCCCGCTACCAGGACGACCGACTCCCGCACTCCCGGATGCGCGCGGAGAACCGCTGCGACCTCGCCGGGCTCGACCCGGAACCCGCGGATCTTGATCTGATCGTCCAGGCGGCCGACGAACTCGAGTGTCCCGTCGGCGCGCCAGCGAGCCAGGTCTCCGGTCCGGTACAGGCGCGTGCCGTGCCCGGACGGGTCGGGCACGAACGCCCGCGCGGTCGCCGCGGCGTCTCCTGCGTAGCCGCGGGCCAGGCCGTCCCCGCCGGTATGCAGCTCCCCGGTCACGCCGATCGGCGCGGGCCGCCCGCGCTGGTCCAGGACGTGCACGGTGGTGTGCTGGATCGGGCGGCCGATCGGCACCGTCGGCCCCACCTGGCTCGGGTCGGTCATGACATGGCAAGCGGTGAAGGTGGTGTTCTCGGTCGGGCCGTACCCGTTGACCAGAGGCTGGCCGCGGCGCGCCGCGAGCACGGCGCGCACGGTGTCCGGATTGAGCACGTCGCCGCCCGCCAGGACAACGGGGATGCCGGCGATCGCGTCGATATCCGCCTCGGCCAGCTGGTGGAACAGTCCTGCGGTGAGCCACGCGATCGTCACGCCGGCGGTACGCAGCAGCGACGCGATCTCCGACAGCCCGAGCGGGCCGGGCGGCGCGACCACGACCGTTGCGCCGGTCAGCAGCGCGCCCCAGATTTCCAGCGTGGAGGCATCGAACGCGACCGGGGCCAGCTGGAGCATCCGCTCGCCGGGGCCGAGCGAGGCGAACGTCGGGTCGCTGATGAGCCGGATGACGGCGCGCTGCGGCACGGCGACGCCCTTAGGCACGCCGGTCGAGCCTGAGGTGAAGCTGATGTAGGCCAGGCTCAGCGGATGCGAGACGTCCGGCGGCGCGGCGCGCTCATCGGCGGCAAGCGCGGGCCCTGTGCCGCCAGGTACCGTGTCGGCGCGGACCATGTCCACGCCCGCCAGTTCGGGCATGGCGGCGGCGGTCTCGGCCGTGACCAGCATGAGCTGGGCACCCGCGGCAGCGATCATGGCGGCGACGCGGGACGCCGGGCTGCCGATGTCGATCGGCAGGTAGGCGCCGCCGGCTTTCAGCACGGCCAGCAGCGTGGCGATTTGGTCGGTGCCGCGCTCGATCGCCACCCCGACCGGTACATCCGCGCCCACGCCGCGGCGGCGCAGCAGCCAGGCCAGTGCGTTGCTGCGCCGGTCGAGCTCGGCGTAGGTCATGCAGGCGGTGCCGAAGACCAGTGCCGTCGCATCCGGGTCCCTGTAGACCTGGGCCGCGAACAGCGCGGGGATGGTAGCGTCCGTGGGGTAGGCGGCGCTGGTGCGGTTCCACCCGGCCAGGATGTCGGCCTCGGCCGCCCTGCCGAGGTCCAGGTCGGCCAGCGGCACATGCAGCTTGCTGGCGAGCTCGATCAGCGTGGCGCGCAGCTGGTCGAGCATCCGCTGCGCGGAGCCGTCGGCGAAGCGGCGGCGGTCCCAGATCAGCGAAACGTGGATCTGCGGCTCGTCGTACGCGCACAGGGTCAGCGGATACGAGGGCAGCCGATCCAGCCTGGTCGAGCTGGGGGCCCCGTCCCCGCCGGTCAGGCTGGTCTGCAGCCTGCCCCGGTCGAACATGAGCAGGCTGTCCACCAGCGTTGTGTCCGCGGGAAGCCCAGCCCAGGTCAGGGCCGACCCCATCGGCGTGCGCTGGTGCTGTCTGATCCGGTGGATGCCTTCGTTCACCGCCGTCAGCAGCTCGCGCACGGACCATTCCTGATCGAGGCGGACGCGCAGCGGCACTGTGTTGATCAGCAGCCCGACGATGTCCTCGGCGTCGGGGATGCTGTCACGCCGGCACGACCGCGTCACCGCAAGGACGACATCGGTGACACCGCCGTAATGTGCCCGCAGCAGTGCCCACGCGGCGGTGACCATGGTGCTGGAACTCAGCCCGGCGGCACTGGCAGCCTGGCGGACCAGCTCGGAGTCGGCGCGGGAAAGCGCCGTCTGCGCCGTCATCGGCTCGGCGGTCCCGGCCACCGGCGCGCCGAGATAGCCGGGCAGCGGCCGCGGCAGCACGGTGTCGGCGAGGTACTCAGTCCAGAACTGCTCAGAGGCGGATAGGTCATCTGTCATGTGCCACCACCGCACGAACTCGTGGAACGGGGGGCGAGGTGGATCCGGCGCGGCGCGGCCGTCCAAGCTCGCGGCATAGGCCGCGGACACCTCGTCGACCAGCAGCCGCAGCGAGCGCCCGTCCAGCAGCGCGTGGTGGAAGGTCAGGACAGCGCGGTGTGCCGGGGCATCGGTGACGCATCCGTCGGCAGGCGCGACCCGGCGCACGATCGTCAGGCGTACCAGCGGCGCCCGGGTCAGGTCGAATCGCTCCCTCCGGTCTGCCCGCAGGAAGGACTCGAACAGGTGGTCCGGCCCGCTGGCCGGCGGCTGCGGCAGGTCGCGCCACCGGATGTCGATCGACGCGTCCGGGTCGACGACCTGGACCAGCCCGTCCCTGTCGTCCAGGCGGAACGCCGTCCGCAGGACCGGATGCCGCCGCGCGGCGCCGTGCCAGGCCGCCTCGAACGGCTCCCGCTCCAGCGGGTTTGTCCAGTCGAGGGTGACCTGGATGACATCGACACCGTCGTCAGGGAACCGCATGCTGTTCAGGATCATCCCGCCCTGAGCTGGTAACACGGGGTCCCAGGCCGGCGACCCGGTCGGTGCCACTGCGGTCCTGAGCGCAGGGAAGCCATCTGCTCCCGCCGCCAGCCGGGTCAATCGGCGCCGGCCTGCTCATGGTCGCGCATCCAGCGACGCAGCGACTCCGGCCGCATGTCGGTCCAGGTTTCGTCGATGTAGGCCAGGCACTCCTCCTCGGTACCCGTGAATCCGTCTCGACGCCAGCCCGCTGGCAGGTCTCGCTCCGCTGGCCAGATCGAGTACTGCTCCTCGTCATTGACCACGACCGCGTGTGGCCGGGTTGCCTGCGCATCAGGCATCAGCTACTCCCTTCGGCGTCAGGACGCGCTCGTGCTGGCTAGCAGCTGTTCGCGCATGAGGAACTTGCGGACCTTGCCGGTCGGTCCGACCATGATCTCGTCGTCAGCGATGGCCACGATCCGCCGCGGCACCGCCGCCGCTACCTCGCCGAGCGCGGCGCGGACCTCGCCGTCGCGGTCGAGCGCGGGATCGGCGTCTGGCGCGAGCAGGAGCAGCACGTCGATCACGAGCGTGCCGTCGTCCCCGCGGGCTGCCAGGACCGTGCAGTCGCGAACGTCCGGGCAGCGCTTGAGTATGCGCTCCTCGGACTGCGCGGTATAGAGCCAGTTCCCGTCACCGAGGTCGACCGCATCGCTGGCTCGGTCAAGGTGATAGAAGTAGCCGTCCTCGTCGCGGTACATCAGGTCGCCGGTCAGGTAGTAGCCGTTCAGGCGGGTGCGGAAGGTGTTGACCGAGTCGTTCCAGTATCCGAGTGCCAGCGTCGGCGACTTCATGGCGACCATGCCCACCTGGCCGGTCGGAACCTCCTGGCCGGTCCGCTGGTCCACCAGGATGATCTCGGCGAACGGGACCGGCTTGCCGACGCAGCGGTTGTAGCGCTCGCGGCCGGGACGGTGGCTGATCATGAACCCGCCGTAGCCCATCTCGGTGGAGCCGAGCGTGTCGTTGAACCGGGAGCCGGGCAGGCTGACGATACCGTCCTCGCCGTAGGCGTGGTGGCTACCGACGGCGACCAGGCGGCGGATATGCGACTCGTGTGCGCAGTCCCCGCTGTTGGACCAGAACCGCACCGAGCTGACGTCGCGAGTTGTCAGATCGTAGCGGGCCAGCTCGGACCAGGTGACGGCAAAGCCGAAGACCGCGGTCGGGCGCCAGCGCTCGATGGCTTCGATGATCACCTCGCCGCTGTGCGCGAACGCGCCGCCCTGCTTCGACAGGCACAGCAGCTCGTATCCGTTGCACAGGGCCTCGTTCAGGATGATGACGCCGGCCGTGTGCGCCTGCGGGAACGCGGACATCTCACGCACCGGGCCATGCTGGCGGGGCTCGGTCAGCCGGACCGCCCGCACAGCCGCGAACAGGCTCTGGTGGGAGTGCACGACGGCGGCCGGCCTGCGGGTCGTGCCGGACGAGTGCATGATGGCCACCGGATCGTCGCGGTGGTGCCGGAAGTGCGCCGGCGCACCGGACGGATCGCCCGTGCCGGTCTCGGCCGCGTCGCCGATGATCGGCGCACCGAGGTCGTGCGCGGCCAGCTCAGCGTGGTCGGCGTCGATGATCACTCCGACGCTGCGCAGCCGCCGGATGTACTCGGCCGCAATCTCGGTCGGCATGCTCCCGTTCATCAGGGCCGGTATCGCCCCGAGCCAGGTCAGCGCGAAGAAGTTAAGGAACAGGTCGGCCGCTGACGTCACGTAGACCGCGACCGGGTCGCGCCGCACTATGCCGTGCCGGGCAAACCATTCGGCCCGAGCGGCTACCCGCTCCGTCAGCGTGCGCAGCGACAGTGGCGTCCACGCCGCGATCCCGTCGACCTCGGTATCGAACGTCACCCGCGGCACGTCCATGTCGGCGCCATGCTCGGCGAGCCTGAGCAGCACGTTGCCTGCGCCGAGTTCGGTGTCCGCAGCCAGCACCGCCCGAAGGTTGCTCGCACTCACCGATCTGCCTCCTGCCCTTGTCGCGCGCTCCGTACCAGGTCGGTGTCAGTCCTGACCTGGGCGCGACCGCGCCCCATGCTTGCAACTAGTCTCACTAAGACCCCAGATCAGGCTAGAACGACAGTGATGTCCAGACAATGGCTATACCGCGCGGGCTCCGCTGAAGCCATTTCTGACTCAGCAGCCAATCGCGATGTGCCGGTCATGCGATCTCGCGGCTGAACAGCCGTGATGACAGAACGACGGCCACCACGGCCACCACGGCCAGGATGAGGCTCGCCTGCCAGACAACCTGGGTGCCGACGTGGCCCTGGAAGATCGCCCGCATGGCGTTGATTCCCCAGGCGAACGGGTTCCACAAGGCGACGTTCCTTACCCACAGCGGTGCGACGGTGAGCGGGATAAGGACCCCGGCCAGCAGCCCTAGCGGCTGGGCCACCCCGTTGACCACGTTGACGAGTGCGTTCTCGTTGGTCACGAAGAGCGCCAGGGCGTACGAGATCGAGACGCCAAGCAGCACCATCATCGCCAGCAGCACAAGAGCAAACAGGAAGTTGAGGGTCGCCACCCGCAGCCCGAACATGAGGGCGAACACGGTGACCACGAGCGCCTGAAACCCGATCAGCAGGACGTACATCAGTTCCCGCCCAAGCAGCAGGCCGACACGGCTAAGCGGCGTGACCCGGAACCGGGCGATAACTCCCTGGCGCAGCGCGGCGAGCAGGGCAAATCCAGCGAAAAGGCCGCTGTATATGCCCATGGCCCCGAACAGCGAGGGCACGTAAATCTGATAGGCGTTGCCATAGCTGGAGGCGCCCATGACGGACTTGAGGAACGGGGTGAACAAGGCCAGGTAGGTGATGGGCTGGACCAGCGTGAGCGCGATGGTGGTCGGGTTGTGCACCAATTGCCCGACTTCATACTGGAAGGTCAGCCAAGTATCGCGGGCTAGCTTCATTGCTGCCTTTCTTCCTTTCCGGTTGCCGATCAGTCGGCGAGAGTGCGGCCGGTCTTGGCCAGGAACACGTCGTCGAGGCTCGGCCGGCGGGACTCGATCGCTCCTGGCTCGATCCCCTTGCTGCTCAGCGCCCGCATCACCTGCGGGATGGCCGTGGCGGCGCTGTCCACATAGAGGCGCAACGTGTGGTCGATGGTCTCGCAGGAGTGCACGTACGGCTGTTCGGTGAGGATCTTGGATGCTTCGAGCATGGTCGCGGGCTCCGGTGCGCCCGCGGTGTCAGGCGCGGCTAGGTCAACGATGATGACGTCGCCGGAGATCTCGCGCTTGAGATCCGACGGAGTGCCCTCGGCGACGATCAGCCCGCCATCGATGATCGAGATCCGGTCACAGAGCGCGTCGGCCTCGTCCAGGTAGTGCGTGGTGAGGAAGATCGTCATGCCCTCGTCGCGGAGCCTGCGCACCTCCTGCCACATGCGAGCCCGGCTCTGCGGGTCCAGGCCGGCTGTCGGCTCGTCCAGGAAGATGACCTGGGGCGAATGAATAACGCCGAGCGCGACATCCAGGCGTCGACGCTGCCCGCCGGAGTAGGTGCTGATCCGGCGGTCGGCGAAGTCGTGGAGTTGGAAGGCCACGATGGCTGCTTCAGCGAGGCTCTTCGCGGTGGATTTCGCGACACCGTACATTCGCGCTTGGTGCACTAGGTCGCGCCGTGCGTTGGACTGACCGTAGGTACCGCTGGCCTGCGCTACGAAGCCAATGCGCTGCCGCACCTGCGCCGGGGCGCGCCGGAGGTCCACTCCGGCGATCGTGGCGTCGCCGCCGTCCGGGCGAATCAGCGTGGCCAGCATCCGGAGGGTGGTGGTCTTCCCGGCTCCGTTGGGACCGAGGAAGCCGAAGATCTCGCCGCGCTGCACGGCGAAGTCCACGCCGCGGACCGCATCGACATTGGTGACCTTGCGTTTGCGCCTGGCCCGGAATGACTTGCGCAGACCGCTGACCTCAATGATCATCGAGTCTCCTGGTGCGCGAAGGCCTGATGCGGCCGGAGAATGGCACGGTTCCAAACCCGGGGTGCGGACGTAATGTCACAATCGTCAGGCTAGACGGGGCAGCTTGGTTACACAATGGGCGCCGTAATGGGCGCCGTAATGGCCGCCGCAGCGCGCGCCAGCCGGTCCGAGAGCGCCGGCCCGAGCCGCGCGATCGGCTCAGGCAGCAGCATGTGCCGATGGTCGCAGTCCAATTCGACCGCCTCGATCGGGCCATCGACGAACGACCGCCAGCTTTCCAGCTTCTTGGCCAGCCCTGGCGGATTGCGGGTGGCGGAGAAGAACAGCACGGGACAGTGCACCCGGCCGGGCTGGTGGGTGCGCGCCACCGCGACGTTGTTCTTGATCACGCGCTGCAGCGCGCGCAGACGCTGGTCCGACCAGTCATCAAGCCCCAGACCCGGTCGGCGCCGCACCAGTTCAAGCATCCGTTCCTCGGGCGCCTGCTCGGCGGGGGTCAGCGCGGGCACGTACCCGAACTGCGCGAGAACGAGGTTGTAGATCATCCAGGGCTCGTTACTCAGCGCGATTCGCTCGAGGTCGGCCAGACTTGAGTCCAGAATGACGAGCAACCCGATCTGCTGATCGCGGCGCTCGAGTTCCTCCGCGATCGCGAAGGCGACGTTCCCGCCCAGTGACCAGCCGAGCAGATGGTAGGGACCGGATGGCTGCGTCATCCGGATCTGGTCGGCGTAGTCCCGCGCCATCTCCTCCATGCTGGTCGGCAGTGGCTCGGGTCGTCGCAGGCCACGGGCCTGCAGGCCATAGAGCGGGTACCTGGCGTCAACGTGCGGGAGCAGGGCCAGATAGCACCAGCTCAGGCCCACCACGGGATGTGCGCAGAAAAGGGGAGGGCCGTCGCCGCCGACTCGGATCGGCATGACCAGATCGAGGATGCCGCCCGCTGCCCTGGCCGTCGCACGGCGCAGCCGGAGGTTCTGAAGGTCCTCAGCCGCGCCCAGCCCTCCTGCGCCGCGCGCGCGCGTCGCGGCCGGAGGCCCGCCCGCCGCGGTCTCGCCGGGGACCCGTGCCGACGGCTCCGACGTGCGAGGGCGCGACAGACGAGGCACGTCGTCGTCCATCCGCGCCCTCCGACTGGGCTAGTGGGATGATCGGATGCTAACCCAGGTCGGCCGGCCTGCCTAGATGTCGCCATCGCCTGTGTCGGCGCTACCGGCCAGCAGCCAGCGCGACGAGGTGCGCGGCCGCGGCGGCAGTTCCGCCGGCCGCCGAGAACTCCTCGCCGATCCGGCGCGCGCGGGCCCGGTAGCCTGGCTCGTCGAGCACGGCCGTCACGGCGGCGGCGAGCTGCGCCGGGGTCGCCTCCGAGAACGAGACCGCAATGCCAGCCCCCGCCCGCGTCACCTGCTCGGCCGTGATCGGCTCGCCGAGGCGGATCGGCGCGACGACCAGCGGCACGCCGTGGGCGAGCGCCTCGTTGACCGTGCTCTGCCCGGACTGGCAGATCACCGCGTCGAGACGTGGCATGAGATCGAGCATCGGGACCCGCGGGGCGACCAGGACGTGCGGCGGCGGATCGGGCACCGCATCCGCGGCGGCATTGAGCACCGCCTGCACCCGGCATGCCATCGGCTCCAGCGCCGCCGTCATCCGCGCGAAGAAGCCGCGCACCAGGTGCGCCGACAAGGTGCCAGCGGTGACCAGCACATGCCGCCGGCCAGGATCCCACCAGTCCCAGCTGAAGCCGGGGTCGGTGCGCCGCGATCCGAGCGCCGCCCCGACCAGCACGCAGTGGTCCGGCATCGGCGCCGGGCCGGTCAGCGCCCGCGTGGTCGTCGCGATCACCAGGTACGGCGAGAAGCGCAGGTCGAGACCGTCGTCAGCGGGCAGGCCGGCGGTCGCCCACGCCCGCGCCAGCTTCGAGCGGACCCACTCCTGCAGGCCGGGCTCGGCTGGCGGGGTGAGCTCGAGTACGCCGGAGCACAGGGTCGCCCACCGCACGCCGTGCTTGTACGCTGCCAGCGCGCCGGCCAGCGCGTACTGGTCGGCGAGGACAACGTCGGGCTGGTACTGCGCCACGGCGCGGTCTACCGGGCCCTGGATGAAGCGGTTGAGCGGCATCACGTACTCGTCCCATAACTCATGCACCGCGGCCGTGCCCATATGAGCGGTTGCGCGGTATGAGCGCTTGCCGGTCGGGTAGATCGTCACGTCCGGTCCGACCAGCGGGCGCAGGTCGCCCTCGGGCCCGCACAAGGCCACGTCGTGCCCCGCGGCGGCCAGCGCATCGCCGATGGCCACCGCGGGCCAGACGCGGGCCACGACCGGGACGACGACGAAAAGGAACCGGGCCATGCCATTATCGTCCTCGCGTTCACCGTCACGCACCAGTCGTGCGCCGGCGGCTTGCTGGCGATCGACGTGGCCGGGCGGCTGCTTGCCGCCGGCGCGGCGGACGGCGGGACGGCCAGGCGGGGCCGCTCGCGCTGATCCTCAGCGGCGAGAAGGCGTTCACCCGCGAGGCGCAGATGTTCGCGGACACGACTATTCTGGTCATTAGCCCAGAAGCACTGAACGGACATATGTCGGCACGGGCACTTTTCCGGCGAAGGAGCCAGCGCAGTGGGCAACCCAGTGGTGCATTTCGAGGTCGGGGCCGCAGATGACGGGTTGCTGGCGGCGTTCTACGGGGAGTTGTTCGGCTGGGGGCTGCAGGGCTTT
>Ga0209517_10006898_pt1 | contig 13838 bp, 12 predicted proteins | sample PeaSoiMetSII2010_FD_187695 | JGI IMG/M metagenome (GOLD analysis project Ga0209517, IMG submission 187695) | Peat soil microbial communities from Weissenstadt, Germany - SII-2010 (SPAdes) (version 2) | ecosystem: Environmental > Terrestrial > Soil > Wetlands > Peat | place: Germany...
TCTGCTGTCCTCGGATCCGCGACCTCTTGCGCGCACGACATTGCGCGTAACCCTCGAGAACTACTGAGATCAAGTGACTAACGTTAGTCACTTTGTCGAACGCAGATACGAAAAACGCGTGGAGCTAACGTCCCACCATGCGAACCAATTCACGCTCATCGAAGGAGACCCGCTCCCGGTACGTCTGAGCAGGTCACGGGTCGTTAAGGCCGCACGGTGAAGCGCCCGGCACCCGCCCCAGCGCGGGCAGACAGGTGGATCAGTCGGGTCGCCGGCACGACGGTGGTCGGGCTGGCCGGCATCGCCGGCGCGATCAGCTACAGCCACATGCGGACCCTCGCCGCCGCCCACGGCGACACCGGCTGGCACGCCCACGCCTTCCCGCTGTCGGTCGACGGAGTCGAGATCGTCGCGTCCCTGGTCCTGCTCGCCGACCGGCGCGCCGGCCGGCGGTCAGGCTGGCTGCCCTGGGCAGCCCTGACCATCGGCACCGCCGCCAGCCTGGCCGCCAACATCGCCACCGCCGACACCGGCACCATCAGCCGGATCATCGCCGGATGGCCAGCCCTCGCCCTCCTCATCGCGGTCAAGCTGCTGTCCGGCATCCTCGAGCACCACCCAGCCGGGAACGGTCCCGCCGATGCTGTCCCAAGCCTGGAATCCGGCGCAGGTCAGGACGACTCTCGCATCCACGCCCGTCCCCCGCCCGCCCGCCCGGTCCCCGCCCGAGGACGGATAGTCCAGACGAGCCGACCGCCCCGCCGCGCAATGCCCGCAAGCACGGGCCGCGTCACCCCGGTCAGCGACGCGGGGACGGACCGTCCCCGCCCGGACACCAGCCCGTTCACATCAGTCACCGGAACCACCGCTGACATTGCTGCGATCTTGCCCGCCGCCCGCGCGGCATGGGACGAACTCCACCTGCACGGCCAGCCCCTCACCCGTGACGCACTCGCCACCCGCCTGCGCCAGGCAGGCCACCAGATCCGCAACGCCCGCCTCACCGCCCTCCTGCAGACACTGCGCAGCGAAGCAGCCGCCACCCCCTGAGCACCCACGCGGCCACGTAACCCCAGGCCGCCCGCTCAGCGGCCTGGGGACGTACGCGCCTGTACTCGCCCGGCCGCGACATCCCGCAAACCACCCCCGGCCACCCGCCCCCTACAACGGACGGCCTGCGGCCGACGGCTCCTGATAGCGGGACAAGCCAGTCACCTGGCTCGCGCGACCACCGCAAGCCACCACAGCAGCCGAGCGCGTCAAACACTCATCACTCGATCAGGTGGCGGCCACGCAGTTGGCCAGCGCGTCCACGTGCGATCACCGACATCAATGTGCATCGGTTCATCTGTTCGCGACTAATGCCGGGACTGATCAGGTCACGCACGGCTCCGCAAGCAGCGCCGTCGGCAGCGTCAACCGATGTAATGTCGCCGTCGGGGGCATGATGGGAACCGTGCACAATCTCACGGAACGACCGGTTACTTTCGACTACGAATACAACATGTCGTGTCCAGATTGTGCAGCTATCACAACCGTTACTAGCACCGACTACTACAACGAACCCAACGGCGCGCACGTGCCGTGCGCCCACTGCGGGGGCGACATTCACTTCGGCCCAGCCGTAATGGCACTCCGAGACGCCAACGACCCCGTACTCAACGACCAATACGCGTACAGTGCCGCCTGGTACCACACCAGCACGGAACCCGACTGGCCCACCGAGGCCCGCCCGCTACCGCAATCAGAAGTAGAGTTCCTCGCGCGCGCGATGCCGCCCGAAGAGGTCCGCCGCGTCTGCCGGAATCACGAGAACCAGGCGTTGCATCTAGGAACCTACGAGGCGGCGATTGAGACGATGCTGCGCCGCATGCGCAACCAGGATGACGGCGGGGCGCAGTTCTACCTCTTCCGCGCCGCGCTCCGTCACGTTCTGACAATCGAGCAGGGCTACCGGGACGAAAACTACGACGAAGCCGCCCACATCACGCAAGCTGAGCTCGGCCCGGCACACGCCATCCGGTACCTCAACGTCCGCGAGGCACGCGGATCGGTCTCGCTGGCCGTCAGGAAGGAAGCCATCGCCTCCGTGCAGGCCATCTCCTTGCCTGGTCACGTAATCATCGTCGCCGAGACTTCACCGCTGCATCGCGAGATCGCTCGTATCAGGGCCGAAGTTGCGCAGATCGAAGCCACGCGGCCCGCTGAACTGGACGGTGACGACCGGCTTCAGCAGTCTGTAGCCCGCAAACTCGGCCAGCCGTTTACAAGGTCAGCGATACCGGAGCAGCATGCGCTGCTTATGCGAATCAGCAAGCTCATCGAGGACGAGTACCTGCCAGGCATCTCGCTGTCCGTCCGTGCCGACTTCGTCAGCGCGCTGGAGGCCTGGCGCTCATCAGAGGAAGTCCCGCCCGACGATGCCGCGTACGTCAGCCGCTTCGCATCTCTCGCGCGGATGCTCACGCACCCGCGCGAGACCATCCACGAACTCGCCGGCCAAACCGTGAGGAAACTCTAACCACGCTGACCCAGAGAATCCTGACGCAGCAAAACCATCTAGAAATGCTGCAGTGGCCGCCCACTCCATCTACTGAGTCAGCCGGGCGTGCGCCGAATGGGACCCCGCAAGCGGGGCACTTGACCGGGCAGTCACCGGCTGCGCCGCCTCGTCTCGTGCCCGCGCTAGCGCGGGCCGCACGCTGCGGCGGCGGTCAGGTCACCCGGTCAATCTCGATGGCCAGGACGCCGAGCCGTTCCTTCTCCGGCGGGTAGATGCCCCGGATCACCTGGAGCAGGCCCTCCCGGTCCTCGCCGAGCTGCCCGCCGATCGAGCGCGGGTCCTCGCTGTCCAGCATCGCCTCGAACGACGGATACTCCGTCACCCGCCTGACGCGGGTCCGCACCCGCTGCTCACCGCAGACGAAGATCAGCTCCTGGCCCGGCCGGATCTTCCGCATCCTCGGGTACCCCACCCGGACCTCCACCGTCTTGACGCCATCAGCGATCAGCTGAAGATACGGCCCGCGGATCCTCAGCTCGCCCGCCGCCGCAGGCTCGCTCACAGCCGGCCATCCGCGCTGGCACGCCCCGACACCGCCACGTACTCCTCATGGAAATCGCGGACCCCGGCCGCGTCGCCATGCCGCGCCGCCAGAGCCCGGTCCAGATCACCAGCGCGCGAGCAGACCGAATCCACCAGACGCGGCGAGGCCAGCGCCGCCCGGCCGAGCGCGGCGGCCTGATCCGGCTCGCCCAGGGCAGCCAGCGCCATGCCCAGATCAATCCGGGCGATCGCCTCCCGGCTTGGCGACCGGTCCGCCGCCGGCGCCGCCTCATGAGCCGCGACCGCCTCCTGCGCGTGCCTCCTGGCGTTCTCAAAGTCACCCCTGGCCGCGTCACCCAGCCAGATGTACGACGACGACGCGTACGCCGTCATCGCATACCCCGCCAGCGTCCCGGTATCCAGGGCGAACCGCATCGGCGCCCGCGCCGGAAGCCGCCCGTACAGGTCAGCGGCCTCCCGCAGCAGCCCCTCGCAGTCCCCGCGCTGCCCCAGCCTGGCATGCGCCCGCGCCGCCTGCGCACGCAGCCGGACCGCCAGCGGATGCCCCGCCGGCGCCCGCGCGATCCCCGCCCGCGCCGCCGTAACCGCCTTCTGCGGCCGGCCGGTGTAGATCGCGATCGACGCCATCGCGTCCATCGCCCACGCGCACAGCTCGCCGTGCCCGGCCTCCTCGGCGTGCGCGAACGAGTCCACCGCCCACGCCTCCGCCGCCATCGGGTCACCCAGGTCATGACTCAGCCACGCCAGCTTCTCCGACAGCCACCCCGCGTACGCATACAGCTCCCGCAGCTCCCGCAGCGTGCGCGAACCGGCGGTCATCTCCGCGACCCGCGCCCGGTACCCACGCGCCAGGCCGAACAACCCCGCCGGCGGCTCCACCGTGTACGCCCGGTCCAGCTGCATGACCGCCGCCTCCAGCTGACCGAGCGCCGCCGCTCCCACCGCGGTCGCGCCCGCCCGGCGGGTGAACTCCAGCGCATCCAGCGCAGCATCCCGCAACACCCGGCCGGTGACATCAGGGGTCACCGGCGCCGCGATGCCCAGCGTCAGCGCATCCCGCCGGTTCGCCCGGGAATCCCCCTCACCCGAGCCGCCGAACAGCTCATCCCCGCCGATCCCGAACACCGCCGCATAAGCCGCAGTCCAGTCACGCGGGAAATGGTCGCCGTTCTCCCAGCCGCGGATCTGCCGCACCAGCGAGCCGATCATCACCGGCGTGCCGGCCACGCCCCTGGCCTGATACAGCCGCCGCGCCAGCTCCGGCTTGCTCCACCCGCGCCGCTCCCGCTGGACCCGCAGCGCGGCAGCCCAGCCCGGGCGTAATCGGTCCCTCATGCTCCCTGCACCTTCGACAGCCGACCCGACCCGGACACCACAAGTATCCGGGGGTCACTGTCCAGTATCCGGCTTCCCGGCACCCACCGTGCTGATCTTCACTGGTCCTGGCCGAAACGCCGCCCCAGCACCCACGGAGACAGATGCCGCCCGCCGCCGACGACACCAGACCCAGCCTCACAGCCCCGCCAGCCGACAGCTGCCAGGCCGGCCGCGTCTCGCACCTGGAGCTGGCAGCACTGCCCGGAACGCCGTTCTGGGCGCGGAAACACACCCAGGCAGCGCTGAACGCCTGGCAGCTGCCGGCCGACACCATCGGCACTGCGCAGCTCATCGTCTCCGAGCTGATCACCAACTCGATCCAGGCCACCAGCCCTGACCCAGCCACCCAGCCCGAACCGAGCCCCGGCTACGCCGCGCCGATCACGCTCACACTCAGGCTCCTGCTCGGCCGGATCGTCATCGAAGTCTCCGACACCCACCCAAGCCCGCCCATTCTCTCCGACGCCGGCCCGGAGGCCGAGACCGGCCGCGGCCTCATGCTCGTCCAGGCACTCAGCAAGGAATGGGGCCACTTCTTCCCCCCATCCGGCGGGAAAACGGTCTACAGCGTCATCGCCCGCGAATCCTGACCACACCGCACCCCGCACCGACAGAAAGGAACCGCAATGCCAGCAGGAACGCTGGACACCACAACCAGCCAGCCGGCCGGCGCAACCACCGCCGCAGCCGCGTTACTGGCCATCGCCGACGACCTCACCACCGCCGGCTTCTCAGCGCGCAGCCCGGCCTGGAACGGATCGGCCTACCTCGCCATCACCAACGCCCGCGGCGCCCTCTGCGACCTCACCATCACCGCCACCGGCACCCTCACCTGGGACTACCGCTCCCACCACGGCAGCCACGTCGAACCCGGCCAGATCACCGGCATCGTCCTGAACCTCCTCAGCCCCGGCACCGGCCAGCCCGCCGCCGCGCCGCCCCCCTGCCCGGCTGCCAGCCTCAAAGGCACCGTCGGGCAGGCACTCGCCGCCCGCGGACTGCGAGTCACCCTCAACCTCCTTGACCAGGACCACGAACGCTACGAAACCTACGCCGAAATCCAGATCACCAACCCCGCCAGCCCTGCCCGCGGAACCGTCCGCGTCACCGACGACGGCGACCTGACCTGGAGCTGCACCACCCGCCAGGCCGGCGGCATCACCCCCGCCGACATCGCCGCCACCCTGACCCGAGCCCTCACCCAGGCACAGCACACCCCCTGCCACGCCTGACCACCCATCACCCCAGACCAGCCCAGCCCAGCCCGCCCGGCCGCTCACCCGACCGACGGCACCCAGCACCCGTACACCGGCGGCACAAGCCCCGCACAACACCGGCCGGCTCGCGTGCCGGGCCTGTGCGCCCCTACCGGGGCGCCGTCTGGCCGCCTGCCTGCCCAAACACAGCTGTGAGCACTGGCTGCGCGGAGGCAGACCACTCTCCCACCCCAAGGGGACCCCGAGACAGTGGTCTGCCTCCACTACGCCAGCACAGCCAGGGCAGGCACGCGGCCAGACGAAAGACAGGTCAAGGTCAAGGTCAAGGTCAAGGTCAAGGTCAAGGTCAAGGTCAAGGTCAAGGTCAAGGTCAAGGTCAAGGTCAGCGGGTCACGGAGACGTCAGCGACGGGTTGGGGTTCAGTCTGGCTGGATAGGCCATAAGAGACTGCCTTTATGCCTCCGGCGCAAGCACGACACCGCTGGACCAGACAGCACCTCTATCCGAGTAGAGCACTAGATTGCCATCTTCTTGCATCCGCAGGCTGTCAGCACCTTGCCCCGCTGTTCCCGTTTCCCATATGCCATGACCATCTGGCTTGTGCAGGACTAGGTTGCCGTCTTCTTCGAGCATCAGGTAGTACGCTCCGCGCGGAGATCTTGGAGTGTCGCTTTTCCAAAGAGGCGTCCGCCCCCAGTACACAACCAAGTTTGCATCGTTCTGGACTTCGAATCTGAAACGGCCGTCAGCTGAATACAATGAACGCCCGGCTGACAGCCGTTCGCCGATCCGCAGCTCATCTTTGCGGCCTCCTCGCATGCGCGCCAGTTTGGGCTCGTAGCCGTCGAGGTGCAGCGTGTTGTCACACATCTCCGTCAGCCAGTCCACCGCTGCAGCCTCAGCTACGTCACCGTTCGGGTCGGCCAGCGCCCAGCCGATGAATTGACTCAGCGCCGCAGTCCCTCTTACTGGTTGAAGCTGCTCAGTGTCTACCAATTCGCTCATGGCGCGAGGAGCCGTAAGCCATACTCCGACCTGCGCAGGCGGGTCATCAGAGATGGCCAGCCCAAGCTCGTCGGAAAGGAATCGCCCCAGCGCGGCGGGAAGCTTCAGAGCGCGGGCGAACCGGTCGTGCCAGGCAGCGAGATTGACCGGCGACGCCTGAGCGCCTTCCTGGCCTCGCGGTTCCACATGCAGCACTAGCTCAGCAAAGCGCGAATCGCGTCCGTATCTTGACTTCCCACTCTCGGGCAGCAGCAGCAACGCTGAGGCTACCGGTGCGTCCGCTTCGCCGCTGTCGGTCAATGCCGCTTCGAACATGATCCGCCCGTGCCCTCCCCACGGCGCCCAGGCCACGCCATTATCTACATGACTCAGAGCAGCTATAAACTCCATGATCGGTGCCCACTGGAGGAAACTCAGGAAGCTCGACCGCAATCCCGATGTAGCCGGCTTGGGACCCAGCGGGCTGCACGCGATGAGCATCCCCACCCGTACTGACGGCGGGTTGCCGCCCGGCGGCCGACTCATGTAGCCCGGATGGGACATCCCCACATGGGTGATCTTCATCAACTCCGGCACTTCGAATCCGTCGCTCGTGCATCGCCACCTGTCGGTTATCGGCGGACCCGCCTCACGACCGCGCCGGTTCTGCACCACCGTGCCTTCCCGCAGCGCGAACCCCCACACGCCATCGCCGAAGTCCTGGCCGCCGAACCGCAGTGCTCGCTGAATCGGGATGTTGTAGTGCGCGATAAAGCCTCTTGCGCCGACCAGATAAGACTGCGCCTGCTGCTGCTTGCGGACGACGTACGCGTTCGGATACGACCTCGGAACCTTCCGCATCGCAACAATCTGCTCAGTCGCGTCATACAGCAACGCCACGGCTTCCGGCTCGCCCAGTGCCGCGAACGCCGCGTGGTTCAACGAGATCAGCCCACGAGCCTGAAGCGAGAACATCGGCCCGCCACGACTGGCGCGCGACTCCGCGCGCGTGAACTCCTCGAACTTCGGCATCTTGCCCGAACCCTCCCGGTCGGCACGTTGCCGACTACGCACAGTATGCAGTGTAGCATAACTGTAACATGCCGTTCCACCATGGCAAGGCTCCTCTCGACGTTGCCAGCGCTGTGGTAAAGTACTTTCGTAGCTCCTGGACGTGTAGCCAAGCGGCCTAGGCACCCGGAATGACACTCCGGCGGGGACCAGCGTCCTCCGAGGGTTCAAATCCCTCCGCGTCCGCCGATCAGCGCTGTGCTAGTCTCGGTATGACGCTGGTCCCTGAGGTGTGCCTGGGAAACCTGCGCGACCAGGGGAAACATGTGTTGAAGGCCCGGAGTGTCATTCCGGGCCTTCGTTTTGCATGTCCTCATGTGACTCGCGATCCGTAGCGCGCTGCACCCGGCGCCCTATTGCCCTGGCAGGTCCAGCGCCTATCCGCGGTGAAGATCATTACGACCCCTGCGTGACGTCGCGGCCACGGGATGATGATGTCACCTCCCGGCTAGCTTTACCGGCCCCGCGCATGGGGTACGCCTTGCAGTGGACGGTGCGCCCATCAGGCGCCCGATCCGCCGGCGGCCTGGCCGCCGATCCGGCCGGTTCTGATCCGCTCGCGCGACTCCCGGCTTGCCTTCTCAGTAATCCCGGAACACGACAATCACCGCAGCCCAGCGGACCGCTCGACAGTCGGCGGCCCGCTCCGAGCCGACCCCGCAACCTTCTTGCCGGGGTCGGGAAGGAGGCCGACATGACCTGCCCGCCCGGCCGCGCCCACCAGCATGTCCACTGCGGCAACGGCCCGGACCCTGCCGCCGGCCGCCGCTCTGATGCCGGGGTGACCCGGCTGACCGGCCGGGATATCACCGGCCTGGTCCTGGCCGCCGAGATGTACGCCGCCCCGTATGACCTGCTCGCCGCCGCGCTCGGGGTGCGGCAGGACCGGCTCCGCGCGATCACTGCCCGGTGGCGGCACGCCGGGCTCGCTGAGACCGGGCTGATCGGCCCGGGCCCGGGATGGTGCTGGCTCACCCCGGCCGGGATGCGCGCCGCCGGGCTCCGGTACCCGGCCCGCCGCCCGCCGCTGGCTCGCCTGGCCCACATCCGCGCCGTCCTCGCCGCCCGGCTCGACCTGCAAGCCAGCGAGGCGTTCACCACCGGGTCCGCGTGGTGGCACAGCGAGCGCCGGATCCGCGCCGAGGCCGCGCGCGCAGCGGCCGGGCACGTGCCGGACGCCGAGGTCCACTGGCCGCCCGTCGCGGCCAGCCCGTACCCCGATGAGTGCTGGGCGATCGAAGCCGAGCTGACCCCCAAAACCACGACCCGCACCACCACGATCATGACCAGCCTCCTCACCCGCACCTGCGGGTGGGAACCAGCCGCCCGCCCAGGCCCGGTCCCCCGGTACGACTACGTCATCTACCTGTGCGCCCCCGCCGCCCGGCTCGTGGCCTGCCGGGCAGCGGCCCGGCTGCCCGCGCCGCTGGCCGAGCGCGTCGAGGTCCGCGACCTGCCCGAAGGAGCACTCCCATGATCGGATTCCTGGTCCAGCTGATGATCCTGCGCTGGGCGGCGCGATGGGCCGCCCGGCTCGCCGCCTGGACCCTCACCGTCATCGTCGCGATCGCCGCCGCCCCGGTCACCGTCGTCGCGGTGACCGCGGTCGCCGGGGCGTGGCTGCGCGGCTGGCCGCCGGCCCGGCTCCGCCGCGCCGCCGCCTGGTCCGCCCCGATGACCGCCGCCTACCTGCTCGCGCGGGCCATCTCGGCCCGGTCGGTGCAGGCGGTGGCCGCCGCTCCGTACCGGGACTGGCTGGCCGGCTGGCACGCGTTCAGCCTCGGCGCCACCGCCCGCGCGTTCGTCCTGTGCGGCCCCGCCGCCGTGCCGGCCGGGCTGCTGGCCGCCTCCTGGGCGTGGGCGATCCGGATCTACCGGATCGAGACCGGGCTGTCCGGGCAGACCGCGACCGCGCCGGTCATCTTCGACGCCCGGCAATGGCGCCGCCAGGCCAGGACCGCCCAGGCCAGGAACACTGCCCCGGGCACGGTCCCGCTCACCGACCGGCGGGGCCGGATCGTGATCGGCGCAACCATCCGCGCGATCGGCCACCCCTGGCGTCCCGTCCTCGCGATCCCGGCGGCCGCCATGGCACGGCACCAGGTCATCATCGGCTCCTCCGGCAGCGGGAAAACGAACCTGATGATCCGCACCTGGGCCGGCTGGTACACCGCCGCCCGCCACGCCGCCACCCGCGGCGCGCCCCGGCCGCTGCTGGTCGTCCTCGATTGCAAGGGCGGACCCGACGCCCGCGCCAAAGCACAGCGCACCCGTGTTCTGCTGCACGCCGCCGGCGCCGCCACCGTGGCCGTCTGGCCCGACGACGCGTCGGTGTCGCTGTGGACCCTGCCGCCGCGGGACCTCGCTGTCACGCTGTTCCAGCTCCTGGACACCGCCGACGCCGGCCCGGCTGCCTACTACGCCGACATCACCCAGGCCGCGCTCATGCTCGCCGTCACCGCCCCGCCCGGCCCGCCCCCCGGCGTCGCCAGCTTCCTCGAACGGCTCGACCACGGCTGGCTCGAATCCGCGTACGCCGGCGACTGGCCCCGCCTGTCCGCCGTCCGCGCGACCACCCGGCACCTACCCGACATCGCCCTGCGCTACCGCACCCTGCTCGACCGCCTCGGCCCCGGCTTCGACGGCACCGCCACCCTCGCTAATGCCGACGCCTGGTACCTGATCCTCGAAGGCACCAGCCAGCCTTCTGTCGCCCAGGCCCAGGCCCTCGCTGTCACCGAGCTGCTCGCCCACGCCGCCACCAGCCGCGACACCGAGCCGCGGGCGATCCTGCTCGCCTGCGACGACTACTCCGCCGTGTCCAGCAAGGTCCCCCTCTGGCAGCTGTACGAGCGCGGCCGGTCCCTCGGCATCGGCGTCCAGGTCTCCGCCCAGTCCTGGCACGGACTCGGCGCATCGGATGACGAGCGGTACCGGATCGCCGCCACCGCCGACGGCGGGATCTTCCTGATGCGCACCCCCCACCCCGAACCCGTCTCCCAGCTGGCCGGCACCCGGCAGGTCATCGAGACCGCCACCAAGGTCATCGCCGGCGGATGGGGCGACGAAGGATCCTCGCGGGTCCAGCACGCCTGGACCGCCGACCCCGGCACCGCCCGCCGCCTGGCCACCGGCCAGGCCGGCTACATCCACGCCGGCGGCTGCACCTGGGTCCAGATCGCCCGCCCCCGCCCGTCCCCCATCCCCGTCCCCGCCGCCCCGCCCGTCCCCGGCCCGGCCGTCCCCATCATCATCATCCCGCCCAGCCACGACCGGGACGGGGACCGCGCAGCGGGACCCGGCCGGGGACGGGCCGCCCGTCCCGAAGCTATGAAGGAGCCCGCATGAAACCCGCCAGCCGTCCCCGGCCTGACCGCCCGCACCATCACCCGCATGGCCCGGCCCGCCGTCCCGGCCCCCCGCCCGGCATCCGCGCCGCCCGGCCGGCCCTGGCCCGCATCCGGCACGGCCGGCCCGCACGCCTGGCCCTGCGCCTGACCGCCGGCCTGATCCTGGCCTCGCTCACCACACATGCCGGAGCCGGACCCGCACCAGCCGCCGGGGTCATCACCGGCCTGGTGACCTGGCTGGCCCTGACCGCCCGGGGCGACCTCGCCCCGCCACCCGGACGCTGAACCATGCACCAGCCAGACCTGAACCGCGAACGTGACCGGGGGCGCGCGTCGTCCGGCGCCCCATCGTGGCAGCCGCTTGACGGCTGTCAAGGTCGTACGTCCTCGCTCCGCTCCGGGCGCTCCACCTTGACACCCGCCCGCGCGCCCGCAACCCCCGCGCCTATCAGAACGACGCACCAGACCACGCCCCGACCCCAGCCGCCCAGCACACATCCCGCCGACCGGCACGCCACGGGACACCAGCCCCCGCGCCGACCTGGCCGGCCGCGCGGCCAGGCACCTTCACCCGTGAGCGGACTCGCGGATCCCGCACCCGCCACCGCTGGCCGCCACCGCCGCCAGCCCGCCGGTTCCGACCCCGCACCCTAGCGGCGTCCCGGCTCCCCCATCAGCCCCCAACCCGAGCGCCACCAGCGCCCAGCCGGTGCCCGGGAGGAACGGGCCGCCTATTTCCGCCGCCCGCCATTAACCGGCACCGGGAAACACCCGGAATACGGAGACGGAAATGACGAGAATAGGCACCAAACCAGGTGAAAACCGGGGACCCGGACGGTACAATAGAAACAAGCCCGGGTTACGGCCAGCCAGCCCGGAAAGCAAAAGCACCGCACGGGAAAGTCGTGATAGCAGGACACGAGACAATGACCATGACCGCCCAGGAATACGACGACGCGGTCGAGGCACTCGCTGTCCTCATCACCCGCTACTGGCACGACACCGAGCCCGACCTGACCCCCGCCGCCTGAACACGCCCACGGGAGCAGCAGATGACCACCACCACCACACCTGGCAAGGCCGGCAAGCGTGCCCGGCGGATCACCGGCACCGGATTAGGCCCCGCGGCCGGACCCCGCCGGATCGCGATCTACCTGCGCCGCTCCACCGACGAGGACAACCAGCCCTACTCCATCGACGCCCAGCACACCGCCCTCACCAGTTATGTGAAGTCCCAGCCCGGGTGGGTCCTGACCGGCACCTACACCGACGACGCCTCCGGCGCCACCACCCGCCGCCCCGACCTGCAGCGCGCCCTGGACGCCGCCCGCGCCGGCCGCTACGACGTGCTCCTGGTCTACCGCGTCGACCGGTTCTCCCGCCGCCTGTCCGACCTCCTGGACCTCCTCGCCGAACTCGACGACGCCGGAGTCGCGTTCGCCTCCGCCACCGAGCCGTTCGACACCTCCACCTCGATCGGGCGGATGCTCGTGCAACTGCTCGGCGTATTCGCCGAATTCGAGCGCGAGACCATCATCGACCGGATCACCTGCGGAATGGCGGCCAAAGCCAGCAAAGGCAAATGGGCCGGCGGCATCCGCCCCTACGGCTACACCATCAACCCGGACACCCACACGCTCGTGCCCGTCGCCGCCGAGATTCCCCACGTGCAGGAAATGTTCCGGCTCTACACCCGCGACCGGCTGGGCACCCGGGCGATCGCCGCCGAGCTGAACACCCGGGGCGTGACCACCAGGACCGGCAAGCCCTGGTCCGGCCACCAGATCGGCCGGATCCTGGCCAACCCCGCCTACGCCGGCGACATCACCCACCGCGACATCACCGTCCCCGACGCCCACCCCGCCATCATCGACCGGCAGACGTTCACCCGGGCCAGGGACCTCGCCGATGCGCGGTCCGGCCCCCACACCCAGCGGGCCGCCAGCCCCGGCGACTACCAGCTCACCGGCCTCATCACCTGCCCCGGCTGCGGCTGCAAGTACCTCGGCACCGCCGCCCACGGACGCGGCGGCACCTACCGCTACTACACCTGCTTCACCCGCGCCCGCTACGGCCCCGCCACCTGCCCCGCCCCAAGGCTCCCCGCCGACCAGGCCGACACCGCCGTCCTGGCCGCCCTCGCCGCGTTCTACGCCCAGGACCCAAACCTGATCACCGACGCCATCACCCGCGCCTCCGCCCACCACGCCGGCGGCCATGCCGGCCGGCAGGCCGAAGCCGACGCCATCACCGCTCAGATCAGCGCCAAGGAAACCGCGATCGGCCGCTACCACGCCGCGTTCGAGAACGGCACCATGGACGACACCACCGCCGGACCACGGCTCCGCGAACTCCGCGACGACATCACCCGCCTGCGCGCCCGGCACGCCGAACTCACCGACACCATCAGCGCCCCCCAGCCGCCGCCCGCCGCAACCCTGGACCACCTGCGCGGCTACCTGCCCCGGCTCCTCACCGCCCACGGCCCCGCGATCGAGCGCAAAGCCGCCATCGAAACCCTCATCCACGAAATCCGGATCACTGACCAAGGACTCACGCCCGTGTACAAAATCCCCGCACCAGGCACACCCATCCCCGGACACGACACCGCCACCCAGACAGCGGTTCGCACAATGGGTCACAAGGTGGAGCTATGGGGATTCGAACCCCAGACCTCTTGCATGCCATGCCTGACGATTCCGTCCGGCACAGTCGCGCTTCGTCGGATACCGGCAGGTCAGGCGGCCAGAACTGTCCGGCACCGTCGGAGTC
>Ga0209517_10006899_pt1 | contig 13837 bp, 10 predicted proteins | sample PeaSoiMetSII2010_FD_187695 | JGI IMG/M metagenome (GOLD analysis project Ga0209517, IMG submission 187695) | Peat soil microbial communities from Weissenstadt, Germany - SII-2010 (SPAdes) (version 2) | ecosystem: Environmental > Terrestrial > Soil > Wetlands > Peat | place: Germany...
GTGAGAAAAAAGGGAATGTAGCACGAGTGGCGGAAGTGCGAAATCGTAGACCCAATCGACCCGAGGCGCGATCTCGAGCTGCTGCAAGTAGTGGCTGTGGACCTCCACGAGCACTTCAATTCCTAGAGTGTGAGCCTCTGATGCAAGAGACTCAATGAAACGATAGGTGTCTGGGATCATGAAACAGCTGGTTCCCGCCTTCTTGATTGCGTAGCCGACCGCGTCAAGCCGAACCATGCGTATCCCGGACGAGTGAAACCGACTGAGGATCGTACTCAAGTAAGCCCTGCCCTGCGGATGCTGCACATCGATATCGACCTGTTGCGGCGTGAAGGTGGTCCACAGAAGCCGCTTCTCACCCGATTCCAGCGCGGTGTTTGTAAACGGCAATCCCGGACGCGGGCGATATATCCGCAAGAGATCTTGCTCGCGCGCCCCAAGAGGGAAAACGTGATCGTAGGTCAGAAACATATCTGCAAACGGCGATTTGGCGCCATTCTTGGCGAAGTCTTTGAACTGTGGAGAGTCAGTTGATATGTGATTGACGATGAGATCCGCCATCACCTCAAGCTCTTCACCAAGTGCGCGGACGTCACCCCAATCCCCGAGTCGATGGTCAACTTGGGTGTGATCAACCGGGTCGAAGCCAGCATCGGCGCCGTCAATCGGGACGAAAAAAGGTAACAGATGCACACCGCCGAAAATGCATTCCAGAGGGCCGCGGAGGAGCGCCTTCAGTTGCTTTAAGTCGCCGGCCAGTCGGTCGGCGTAAGCGATCAGTTGGACCTGATTCTTCAAAATCTTCCTCGCTCTTCAGCGTGGCGGGCAAGAGCACTTCTAAAGCGCAACCCAACCAGTGTCAAGAGTATTGCCGTAGCGTGGTCAGCAAGTTGTCTATGGTAATATGCCAAGCCGCCGCGGGTTGCGCGATTACCAGGAACGAAGGGGTGCTCATGTCGAACCACAAGTACCGTCAAATATTTGAGAAACTACAGGATGACATTTGCTCCGGCCATTATAAGCCTGGCGGCCGTTTGCCAAGCGAATCTGAACTCGTCAGACGCTTTGGGGCTTCGCGGATGACGGTGTTTCGCGCAATGCGTGAGTTGCAAACCTTGGGCCTGATAACCCGGCGTGTTGGGTCTGGAACTTTCGTATCCTCGAATTCCCACTCGGGTAGTCATATGTTTGGGCTATTGATTCCGGAGTTGGGCCAGACCGAAATTTTCGAAGGCATCTGCAAAGGTATGATGGAAGCGCAGGAAGCGATGCATCATTCGCTGCTATGGGGAAACTCAGTATCGAAGGAACAGGACAAAGAGAAGGCGGCTGAACAGCTCTGCGAGCACTATATCTCGAGAAAGGTGTCTGGTGTATTCTTCGCCCCCGTCGAGTACACCGCGAATCGAATTCAGTCAAACCATCGGATCGTGGCTGCTCTCGATCGAGCCCGAATCCCCGTCGTTCTTCTTGACCGATGCCTTGAGCCCTATCCTCGGCGCAGCAAATATGATTTGGTCGGTATCGATAACCGTCGCGCTGGATACCTAGCCACTGAGCACTTAATTAGGGCAGGAGCCAAGCGAATCGCCTTCTTCGCGAGACCCAATTCCGCACCGACGGTAGATGCCCGTATTGCCGGGTATCGCGAGGCACTGCAATCGCAACTCGGCAAGCCCGGTCGCGATATGGTCAGAATCGGAGACACGGCCGACACAAAAGTCATTCGGTCCATCCTAAAAAAAGATCGGCCAGATGCTTTCGTTTGCGCCAACGATCTCACTGCTGGGGATCTGATGCACACTCTCATCTCGCTTGGCCGACGTATCCCGAAAGACATTCGCATCGTGGGAATCGACGATGTGAAATACGCCCGGCTGTTGCCAATTCCGCTTACGACTCTACACCAGCCTTGCCGTGACCTTGGGAGAATGGCCTTAGCGGTCATGCTTGACAGGATTGCTAATCCCGATTTGCCTCCGCGCGACGTCCTCCTGAGATGCGAACTGATCGTGCGCAAGTCTTGTGGGATGATCTCAAAAAAGGAACGGCACGAGACGAGATTGCTTTAGCCGCGCGCTGAGAGCGCACCCGCGCGGATCGTTCCCCTCTACATCATAGCCATTCCCCTGCCGAATGCAGAGTGGCGACAAAGCTCCTTCGCACACTGCAAAAGTCGTCTATACATCTTCGACTGAATTTTATGCGGTATAGACAACTTTTCGTATAGTTGTCTGCAAAGTGTCTTGACAACTTGGAGCGGGCCGGGCTAAAAGCCCGCTCCAGTCGCGATCGTCGCGCTTCTACATTGTTTTCGAAATCGTGCGCTTGTGTTGGGTCGTTCAAGCGATTGGTCGGATTTGGGTGTCCGAACGGTCGACGTCAAAAAATCGCGTTTTTTCGTTTCGTTGAGGGGGAACAGAAGATGCTTAACGTCCTACAGGCAGTCCTCGGGAGCGTCGTGCGTCGGCAGCGTTTGATTTTGCGAGTAGTAGTAGCGATGTTCGCTTTCGCCGGAATGGCCAACTTCTGCCCGCCAGCAAATGCCCAGGTGACGTTTGGAACGGTCACGGGAACGGTTCTTGATTCGAGCGGAGGCACCATCTCGGGCGCAACCGTAAAGCTTACTAGCCTAGGTACCAACGAGACTCGTACGATGCAGACGGGCAGCGGCGGAATCTTTGCGTTCCCTAACCTCATCGCGGGGCTGTATCGCGTTGAGGTCGAGGCGGCGGGGTTCAAGCACTCTATTCAGGATAACGTGGAGGTCCAAGTCGGCGTTAGCACGCGTGTGGATGCCACGTTGCAAGTCGGCAGTAGGGAACAGACTGTCGTGGTGACCACCGAGGCGCCGCCTTTGCAAACAGATAACGCCTCGCTGGGGACGACCATCAGTCAGGAAGAGGTGGAGAGCATACCCCTGAGCGGCAGGAATGTTGAAAACATGCTGACGCTGGTGCCGGGCGTAGTGGCAGGAGGCGACACCTACGGCAACGCCGTCTCGAACCAGGCTGGCGGAGCGAGGACCAACTCCATCGGCTTCGGGAACTACGCGATCGGCGGAGGTTTCGGAAACCAGAGCCAATTCTACGTGGACGGTGTTTCCTCCAACGGCCCGGCAAACAACCTGAACACTTACATTCCATCGCAGGATGTGGTGCAGGAGTTCCGCGTTGAGACCAACAACGTTCCCGCCGAGTATGGGAACTACGCGGGAGGCGTGGTCAATATCACCACCAAATCGGGAAGCAACACTTTTCACGGTTCGGCTTATGAGTATCTCCGCAACAAGGTACTCGACGCGAACGACTATTTCTCAAATCTCAACGATCTTCCGCGCGCGCCACTCATTCAAAATCAATTCGGAGGGACAATCGGCGGCCCGATAAGGAAGGACAAGACATTCTTCTTCTTCGGTTTCGAGCGTGAGGTGATCCGGTCGACTGCCGACGTCACAAGCACGGTTCCCACTCCGGCTGAGCTGGTGGGTAATTTTACCGCGGTCGGCCTTCCTGCGATTTACGATCAGAGCCAGCCGGGAGATCCGCAATTTCAGTGCAATGGAGTGCTCAACGAAATCTGCCCGAATCGGATTGACCAGGGCGCGCTGAAACTTCTTGAGGTTTCGTTCCCAGCCCCTAAAGGCCCTAACGCGAGTGCCCTGGTGAACAACTTCATCGGTACGTACGCCACCGGAGGGATCAACCAGCAATACAACGCGCGCGTGGACCACCATTTCTCCGACAAAGATACTCTATTCGCCCGATACACGTATTGGAAGGCGGAAAGCAACCCCTACGACGCTTGGGGAACGCACACGCAGGGCCAAGGTAATACCGGCGTATACACCCAGGAGGCGACTTTGGGTTACACACATGCCTTTAGCCCTTCCACGGTACTGGACGTGCGGCTGGCATACCTAAGGGCGTTTGAAGACGAATTACCCGATAGCTTAAATGTTAATCTGTCGCAGTTCGGCGCCGGCTGGGCAAACGTTAAAAACCAACTCGTCGCCCCGCCAAACTGGCCGGCGTTAAGTTTCACCGACATAGCGGGCGTCGGGTCCTTGACAGGCAGTAATGGTGTCGGCTCTGAGCTTTACTGGCACCAGGGTCAGTACACGCTGTCCGGCACCCTCACCAAGATCGCCGGACGCCATCAGGTCAAGTTCGGCAGCCAAGTGCGCCGCGTGACGTGGATTTCTGACCCGGATAACAACAACGTCGCGCTGAGCTTTAACCAGTTTGCTACCGCGACGACTGCCGGGTCCCCCGCTCTGCCTGTTGGGGGTAGCTCCCTGGCGTCAGCCTTGCTGGGAATCCCAGCCACTACCAGCATGCAGCCTTACCTTGGTGGCGGCTCAAGAGATTACTTCACGGCCTATGGCTTCTTTGTATCGGATACCTTCCAAGCAACCAGCAAGCTGACAGTGACGGCAGGCCTGCGTTGGGATCAGCCGAGCGCTTACTCGGAAGCGCACAACTATGACACGGTTTTCCTGCCGAACCAGGCTAGTCCGCTGGGATCATTCTTCAATACCGTCACGGGGCAGGAGCAAAAACTCATGGGCAATGTTGCTCTCGTCCATTCTCCGGCGTGGCCTTCCCAGAGAGAAGACTCTTTGCACTGGAAATTATTCTCTCCACGGGTTGGTATTGCCTATCGCGTGACGGACAAGACCGTGCTGCGCGCGGCATATGGCATTTCCTATCCGCCCCCAACGTTGGGTCAAGACGGATCGGACCTTTCGCCGATCAATGGCGCGCCGACATCGAATACCAACACCTTCGAAGTGCAAAACGGGAGCCCAAACAACATTCAGGCCACTGTAGATAATCCGTTTCCTAACGGCATTACCCAGCCGATTCGGCGCAACGCCACACCCAGCTTCTTCTATGGCCAGGCCATTTTTGCCATGCGCGTGCCGGGCGCTCCAACTCCGTATGTGCAGCAGTGGAACGAGGCAATAGAACAACAGATCGGCAAGGACGCGTCCCTGACCGTGGCGTACGCGGGATCGAAGGGTACCCATCTTCTCCTCCAAGGGTGGGCGACTGTTCCCCAGATCAACCTGAATCAGCTGCCGGCCCAGTACTTCTCCATGACACCGGCCGAATTGCTGCAGCAAGTTCCGAATCCGTTCTTTGGGGAAGTTCAGGTTCAAGGGGGACCTCTGTCAGGACCGACGGTAAACGCTGGACAGCTGCTGTTGCCATATCCGCAGTACGGCCGCGTCCTTTCCTTGGACCCGCACGAGGGTAAGTCGAGCTACAATTCCTTGCAGGTGTCCTACATGAAGAGGTTCGGCGGCAAGGGGATCCTGAGTGTTTCCTACACCTACTCGAAATTAATGTCGACCACCGATAGCGTGACTGCCTTCCTGGACGAGGGAGGTATCTTCGGTGGCTCGATTCAGAACAACGACAATCTTGATAGTGAGTACTCCCTAGGTTCTTATGACATTCCTCAGAATCTGGCTATCGGGTACGGGCTTGATCTGCCCTTCGGACGCGGCAAGCAGTTCCTAGGTGATGTACAGGGAGTGATGGACAAGGTAGTTTCTGGATGGCGGGTCAACGGAATTACCACAATCCGGAGCGGAGTCCCAATCGCCCTATCGCAGTACTTTCCAGGGTCGGCTCTCAGCCAGCTAGGCGGCGGTACAGGGTACTTTGGGGCACAAGGCCTATGGATGCGCCCCAATTATGTGCCCGGCTGCACCAAGAGCACGTCGGGCTCGCGTCAGTCTAGGGCAGCCAATGGCTGGTTCAACACAGCGTGCTTCCAGCCTATAAATACTAACGCCGTCGTGGCATTCGGAGACGAGCCGCGAGTGGATCCCACCATGCGACAGGATTACCAGGACAACTGGGACTTTTCGATCGCAAAACGCACACCGATCGCGGAGGGAGTGGATCTACAGTTCACTGCGGAGTTCTTCAATGTATTCAATCGCACGCGATTTGCAGATCCAGGTATCTTTGCCAACGGCGCGAATTTTGGGATAGTGACTTCGGATTCGGGCCCACCCCGCGCGATTCAGTTCGGTCTGCGGCTTAGTTTCTGATCACTGTCCAAGCGGGCACCGTCCGGAAATCGGGCGGTGCCGCACTCTCGAATCTTCACGATCCTACTCAGTCAGTCGAAGAGGGACCCAATGCCGTTTATGAATACTCGCCTGATTTTCGTAGTTCTGTGTTTGTCAGGTCTGGCGCCACTATGCCCGACAATGTTGGCTCAGGATGCGCGATCACCGAGCTCGCCAAAGGTGGTTGTGCAACCCGACGGCACGGTGGAGGTTCCCGCGCAGGAAGTGCCAATATCTGCGTTTCTGAGTCCCGAAGCAAAAGCGTATGTAACGCAGCATTTGAAGGATATGCAAGATCCGGAAATTGTGAAGCAAGACGCAGGCGTGCCGCGCTTCATGAAGCCGTATCTCGCGCGTGACTACGAACTGTTCCCCGTTGAGAAGAAAGACCAGAAGATTGGCGGCGTGCATGCGTACGTTTACACGCCCAAAGCAGGAGTTCCAGCAAGAAACAAGGAACGAGTCCTCATCAACCTCCACGGAGGCGGGTTTTCCGGCTGCTGGCCGGGGTGTGCCGAGCTTGAATCAATTCCTGTCGCGGCCCTCGCAAAAATCCAGGTAGTCAGCGTCGACTATCGGGAAGGTCCGGACTACAAGTTTCCTGCCGCTAGTGAAGATGTCGCAAGCGTATATCGGGAGCTTCTGAAATCTCGTAGGCCGCAAGACATTGGCATCTACGGCTGCTCTGCCGGTGGTATGCAGACTGCGATGTCAGTAGCGTGGTTCCAAACCCATTCGTTGCCCGCACCCGGAGCCATTGGGATCTTCTGTGCATCAGCGGGCGGGGCCTTCGGTGGTGATGCCCAATACACCGCAGGTCCTTTGGGCGAGGCTCGCGTAATGCTGCCTGTCCCATCGGGTGGGCCTCCTCCGCTTGGCTATTTCAGCGGCACCGATCCGAAAGACCCGCTGGTGTCGCCAATCAACTCGCCCAACATTCTCGCGAAGTTTCCACCGACACTCATCATCACGGGAACACGCGGGTTTGAACTGAGTTCCGCGCTGTACACGCACGAGCAGTTGGTGAAGCTGGGAGTCGATGCCGAACTCCATGTCTGGGAAGGTCTCTTCCATGGATTCTTCTACAACATGGACGTTCCGGAATCGAAGGATGCCCTTAATGTGATCATTCGATTCTTTGATCACCACTTGGGCAACGCCGCCGAATCAAGCCGTGCGTTGAACTAGAGTTCCGTCGTGGCTTTCCAAAGACAGGCCGAAGGCTTCATGGATTGCAGTGGAAAGCATTTCCGTTTCTGATAGATCAGGAGGAGACTTGGCAAAGATCAAGACGACCGCAGTTTTCCCGATCATCGTAGCCGTCATACTGAGTCTGAATGCCAAGGCTGAAACCACCAAGAGTGGAGGAGGACACTGGGTAAGCGCTTGGAGCGACGCCGTGCACACACCGCTCCCTTTTCCCGACCTTCCTGCTTCGCCAGTCATCGAGAATCAGACGATTCGGATGGTTGTGCGGCCCACGCTTGGCGGGGAGCGCCTGCGAATTAGGTTCTCGAACGGGTTTGGAACCTCCGCTATCGCTATCAGTGCAGCGCATATCGCGCTTTTGTCAAAGGGGGCACAAATCATCCCGGAGTCCGATCATGTCTTGACGTTCAGCGGAAAGGAGTCAGTGACCATTCCGCCGGGGGCACCGATGTTGAGCGATCCAGTCGGTTTGAAAGTGCCGGCCTTCGCAGAGGTAGCGATCAGCATTTACTTGCCTGAAAAGACTCCAGCGTCATCCACTCATTTCTGGGCGCAGCACGAAACCTATATTTCCGAGCCCGGAGACTTCACGTCGCAAGTGGATATTCCGAACGCCACTGTGAGTACGTCGTGGTACTGGCTTTCGGATGTCGAGGTGTGGGGCTCCGACCGAACGGCGGCAACGATCGCGTTCGGTGACTCGATTACGGATGGAGTCGGGGCAAAGCAGGGGGAATATAGCGACTGGCCCGATATGCTGGCCGGACGGTTGGCGAATGACCACGGGACTGGCGGGTTGGCGGTTCTCAACGAGGGCATCGGCGGGAATCGAATACTGCGTGACGGAGCTGGAGTCAGTGCCCTGGCCCGATTTGATCGCGATGTGTTGGCACAACCGGGCGTTACGAGCCTGATCATACTGGAGGGCATCAACGACATTGGCTGGCCGCATATGAGGCCGCGACCACTTCCAGATGGCACGACTCCTAAGGAGGGTCCGTTTTCCGGGGAGACGGCTAGCGCTCAAGATATCATCGCCGGGCTGCAGCAAATAATTGAAAGGGCCCATCAGCACGGAATCAGGGTTTTCGGAGCTACGTTGACGCCCTATGAAGGTGCGGACTATTACAGCGAGGACGGAGAGGTCACACGTCAAGCGGTCAATCAATGGATCCGCACCAACGGGGCTTTTGACGCTGTTCTCGATTTCGACGCTGCTGTGCGTGATCCGAATCATCCGGCCCGGTTTCGCGAAGACTATCAATCAGGCGACCATCTTCATCCCAGCGCCGCGGGCTACAAGGCTATGGCAGCTGCAGTCGATCTGTCAGTTCTAACGAGCTACCGGACTGGCGGCAAGAAGAAGTGATTCTTTGGGGCACGAAAGGTTCGTGGCGGCACGTCAGGACCGCCCAGGAGCGGAGAGTGGCAGCCAAACACTTGCTGTTGGCTATTGTGCTTGTCTGCGGGCCCTGCTGGGCACAGCAAGGTCATTCGGCGCCGGCTCCAACAAACATACCGGGTGCCGAATTCCCCCGACTGAACAATGATTTGAGTGCAACGTTTCGCGTTCGAGCCGACGAAGCCCAGAAAGTCCAGCTTTTGATGGAATTAGGCCAGCAGACATACGACATGATCAAAGGTGCGGATGGATTCTGGGAAGTGACTACAAAACCGCTCTTGCCAGGCTTCCACTACTACGCGATCTCCGTTGATGGATTTGTTTCGAACGACCCCGGAAGCAGAACCTTCTTCGCCGCCCGGCAAGAAGTCAGCGGACTCGAAGTTCCCGCACCGGAATCCGACTTCTTTGCAGTTAAAGATGTGCCGCACGGCACGGTTCGCACCGAGTGGTATCGCTCGAAAATAACCGGGGAGTTCAGAAGAATCTTTGTTTATACGCCGCCCGGATACGATCGCGGCGTTTCACGATATCCGGTCTTGTACCTTCAGCATGGATTCGGCGAAGATGAAGCGGCTTGGAGCGATCAGGGACATGAGAATTTCATCCTGGACAACTTGATTGCGACTCACAAAGCCAGACCCATGATTATCGTCAACGAGAACGGGATGGTCGGAGTGCATTTTCAACCTCCCGCTCCGAATCGATCCGGCGATAATTCGGGTCCGCCATCTTCGCGGACTGTGTCGCGCTACTTCATGGATGAACGCTACACCCAGTTCGATCAAATCGTTTCGACCGAGTTGATACCCTTTATCGATTCCCATTTCCGAACCATACCTGACCGCAACCATCGTGCACTAGCCGGTTTGTCGATGGGTGGGGCTCAGGCCGTTCGTATCGGACTCAATCATTTGGATCAGTTCGGCAATATCGGAGCATTCAGTCCCGCGATTGCCGTCGTCGACATGACGAAGGATTACGATGGCATCCTGGCGAATCCCGCGAGAGTGAACGAGCAGCTTCACTTATTGTGGATTGGAATAGGAAGCGACGATTTCCTACTCGCTCCTGTAAGTGAATCTCACGAAGCTTTGGAAAAAGCTGGCATTAAACATGTGTGGCTTGAAAGTTCGGGAGCGCATGTCTGGACCGTTTGGCGTAAGTATCTCGCGGATTTCGCACCCAGGCTCTTTCAGTAGGATGTGCGGCACCGTGCAGCGGTGCGTGTTGCGGAGGCGGCTTCGTGACTAGCCCAGCTCTCATGATCGGGTTGGGCGAGGTCTTATGGGACCTTCTGCCGTCGGGGAAGGTGTTGGGCGGCGCTCCTGCCAATTTCGCCTACATGACGAACCTCCTTGGAGACCAAGGCGTAGTGGCCAGTCGTGTGGGCGATGATTACTTGGGGCGTGAAGCATGTCGGGTCATGCAGGAACTTGGACTCAGCACGGCCTACGTCCAGTGCGACCGTCAACACCCGACAGGAACGGCAGGTGTGTTCATCGATTCCGCAGGCCAGCCGACATTCACAATCAAGGAGTCCGTTTCCTGGGATTTCTTGGAATGGACGGATTCGTGGGAACAACTATCGGCACGCGCTGATGTAGTTTGCTTTGGTTCGCTCGCCCAGCGTTCACCGACTTCTTCCGCTACGATCGAGCGCTTTTTGCAGAATACGCCAAAGAAAGCGCTCCACATTTTCGACGTGAACCTGCGCCAATCGTTTTACAACACGGAAGTATTGCGCAGGTCGCTACAGTATACGGACATCGTCAAGCTGAACGATCAGGAATTGTTAAGCGTCACTTCGTTGCTTGGATTCGATACGGGCGATGAAGAAACACTCGCTCGAAAATTGCTGAGCAAGTTCAATCTGCGGCTCGTCTGCGTGACGCGCGGTGCCCGTGGCAGCCTTCTCGTTTCCGAAGACAAAACAGCCGAGCATAAGGGTCTCAGTGTCACGGTAGCGGACGCTGTCGGTGCTGGCGATGCGTTTGCGGCATGTCTAGCCCATCACTACGTGCGTGGCAAATCACTCGAAGAGATCAGCGAATCGGCGAACCGATTCGCGTCATGGGTTGCAACGCAAGTCGGAGCAACGCCAACGATTCATCGATCGCGCTTGCAAACCATTTTGGGTGGATAACCCGTGAGAGGAGTGAATGCTTTCTATGAATAAGAGCATAAAAGAGATGAGTAGAGCCAGGGGCGCCCTGTTGATCGCAGCTTTAGTAGCAGTCTTGTGTGCTGGCACGGCATATGCCCAACAAGCGAACTCCAACTCAACTGGTTCGCAAAAGGATACTCCGGATACTCCGCGTCTGGAGTTTGTCTTTGAAGAGTTCGTAACGCTAGGTGCCAGCATTCATCCTGGTGAAACTCCATTCGGAGAGCGAAATATCGTTCCGATAACCGGGGGAACATTCTCAGGACCGAATATCCGGGGCAAGATAATGTCTGGCGGATGGGACTGGCAATTGGCGACCAAGACTGGGTGCCATTCCATTCAAGCCGACTACATGATTCAAGCCGAAGATGGAGCAGTCATCAACGTCGTCAACACAGGGACATCCTGCGCAAGTCCCGGGGCGAACATCAGGCTTATCACCACGCCGACCTTCGAAGCCCCGTTGGGTCCCCACGCTTGGTTGAATGGCGGCGCATTCGTTGGAACGCTGGAGCTCGCCACGGTCGACGGAAAACCAGCCGTACACATTCGATTCTATCAAGTGAAATAACGAAATACGGATCCTTGATGGTAATTGGAGGTTCAAAACTGAAAGAAACACAAGGAGTCGGCATGAGAACTGTCTGGTGGGTACTAGCGGCTGTGCTTTGGGCGGTGCCCTGCTTTGGGCAGGCCAGTGGTCCAGTCAAGACCGAAAGCGGCCTGGTAAGCGGCGCTGTCGGGAGGGATGCCAGTATAACCGTCTTTAAGGGCATTCCGTTCGCCGAACCTCCGGTCGGAAGCCTGCGGTGGGCGCCACCTCGTCCTCCGCGCAGTTGGCAGGGAGTTCGTCAGGCCGACCATTTTAGCGACGGTTGCGCACAAATATTTCCTAAGCTAGATTTCGCCAAGACCGAAGATTGCCTCTATCTAAATGTTTGGACACCCGCTGCATCCGCGAGCGCTGGCCTGCCCGTGTTCGTGTGGATCCACGGTGGCGGCTTCCGTGTTGGCTCTGGACGGGAGCCTCTTTTCTACGGTGAAGACCTCGCGAAGAAAGGACTCGTCGTTGTCACTCTGAACTATCGATTGGGTATCATCGGATTTTTTTCCCATCCAGACCTTACAAAGGAGTCTGATCATCACGCCTCCAGCGATTTCGGTCTCCTGGATCAGCTGGCGGCCTTGCAATGGATCCATCGCAACATCGGCGCGTTCGGCGGTGACCCAAAGAAAATGACAATCTTTGGTCAATCGGCCGGCGCGTTTTCTGTGAATGCTTTGGTAGCGAGTCCATTAGCCAAGGGATTGTTCCGGGCTGCAATCAGCGACAGCGGAGGTGTTGGATCCAGTTTCGGGCAGTCCGGTATGCAATCGTTGGAAGATGCCGAGAAAGTCGGCGTGAAGTTTGCGGAATCTTTTGGTGCTGGCTCGCTCGCTCAGTTGCGAGCGCTGCCCGTGGACAGACTGGGTGGTCTCAATGGGTCGACGCAACACCAGCTCGAAGTCTATCTCGCGGAGTTTAAAGGCCAAATACGATTGCGGGCGTCGATTCAAAGAAAAACCCTGTCCTGATTAGATCTAAGTGAGGGCACCCCAATAGATCGGTCTTCTCTGAAACGTATTATCGGAACTACTGTTTAGAGGGTGTTGCGTCGACCGTCTGAACCGGCAGGGTTTATTATCTCTACGCCGTGATTTTGACTGTTTCATAGACCTGACCCTAGCAAAAGCCTATCCAAGATGGAGGAGACGCAACACGCGAGGCTAAATCTAGAGAGTGCGTTGGTTCCGCCTCAAATGGAGAGACGCGCTCTCCGTTAGCGAATATTCCGCCCATCGGGCGGGGATTCTTGAGGCACCAGGGTCTACCGATCCGAAGAGAATTTGGAAGCAGTGCAAGCAACAGGTTCCGGCGCTGCTATTTATCGTCGCAATGAGCCCACTGGGCTATGCGCTGGGCATGATTGCGTCCCCGCAGAGGCCGCTTCCGTTTCGCCTGGCAAGATCATTGTTGCTCCATCAGCTGAAGCGGTTACTCGCTAGCTGTGCACTTAGGATGACTTGGCCTGGCGACGAATTCCTCGGATTCTCTTAACCGCGACGGTAATTGTCCAAGTCATAACAGTTTCCATTGCAATCTCGCGAAACCACCCCGTATCGAAGGTTCAGTTGGAGTCGACCTTCCGTTCTATAAGTTTTGTGAGCGTGCTTGTTGGATGGTACGTTCGACCGCACGGAAGCTGACGCAAACAATCAATTGATAGGCCCGGCGTGCCGTTGTACCGGTGAAGTTGCGGTATGAACATTTGCGAAGGCGCTGTCAGGTTGGTTCGTCGTTTCAATTAGTTCCTCCACCCTACTTCTTATTTGATCCCGAACTTGGCGGAATACCTGCTTTCTCGCCTCTGGTCCGCCGGTCGCAATATCGGGGTCCGATACGGGCCACCTGAGTAAATTCCGGGTGAACGGGTACACAGGGTACCGTTCGCGTGGCTCATCACACACAACCACCGCACAGCGAAAAGTTTCCCGAAACAGAGAAGCAATCTCGCGTGGCTGCTGAGTGGAAATATCGATCCCTACCTCAGACATGACATCCATCGCCAAGGGACTCACGTCTGCGGACTCGGTCCCTGCGCTAAGTGGAATGAACCGACTGCCCCCTAAAAGACGTAAAAACCCTTCTGCGATTTGCGCCCGCGACGCATTCCCTCTCGACAAAAATAAGACTTTGGGTGTTTTGTCCATCGCTCAACCTCCCCAGGCGATAGGTGACTGCCGAGACTCCATCCGCCCGAGTAGCGGTGGAACGAATCTTGCCGGAAGGACTGCGCTGGATTCTGTGACCCTTGTCACCCTGTTATGAACCCCGTCGTGCGGCTGGTTTGGTGCTCTTAAAGAAGGAAATTGGAAGGGTGCTACTGCGATATTGTAACCAGCGATATATCGGTCTGTAACCTGAGCACTT